>ENA-ORBV01006289-ORBV01006289.1-microbial-mat-metagenome-genome-assembly--contig:-NODE-6289-length-21086-cov-5.324575_pt1 | contig 21086 bp, 16 predicted proteins | sample MGYA00237777_ERZ505514 | MGnify/ENA primary metagenome ERZ505514 (study PRJEB26160, sample SAMN06269048) | microbial mat metagenome | isolation source: Oligotrophic lake microbial mat | place... | reverse complement strand
TTTTTTTCAAGCAGAAGACGGCATACGAGTTTCGCCTTAGTCTCGTGGGCTCGGAGATGTGTATAAGAGACAGGTCGCGGCGGCGTGTGGGTGATGCATACGCCCTACCTGCTTTTCTATCCAGACCGCGACGGCGATGACATCCCGGACGGTCCCCCAGAGGTGCGGCTGGCGGGCTTCGGCCTTGAGGACACGCACTCGATTGCGAATGGCCTGGTTTGGGGGCCCGATGGTTGGCTCTATGGCGGACAAGGCAGCACGACCTCCAGTCGCGTAACGCGCCCCGGGCTCGATCCAGCGAACGCGCCGGGCGTGCACTTTGAAGGCTGTATGGTTTGGCGTTACCATCCGGATACGGGCGCTTACGAGATATTCGCGGAGGGAAGCGGCAATACCTTCGGACTCGAATTTGATGCTGAGGGCCGACTCTACTCCGGCCACAACGGCGGGCAGACGCGCGGCTGGCATTATGTGCAGGGTGGTTTTTATCTCATGCAAGGCGTGGATCCCGGAAAATTTGGTCCGCCGCGCAACCCGTACGCGTTTGGCGAGCTGCCGATGATGGCAACGACGACGCCCGTGGTGCGGTTCTCGCACTTCGGCGCATTTGCCGACGGCACGGCTTTTCCCGCGAAGTATCGCGGTCTGCTCTTCGCCTTGGATCCGTTGCACAATGTTGTGATCATGGCCGAGCGATCGCCGCGCGGCGCGACGTTCTCGACGACGGACAAAGGCGTGGCGGTGCGCAGCACAGATCCGGCATTCCGGCCGGTGTATATAGCGAATGCGCCTGACGGCTCGCTGTTCGTGAGTGACATGTATGATTTCTACGTGGCGCACGGTCAGCACTACCAAAATCAGATCGATATCAACTCGGGCCGCATGTACCGCGTGAGTGGACGCGACACGCCGCGCGAGCAGGATCTAAATCTCGCCGCGAAAAGCTCCACCGACCTTGTGGCACTCCTATCGCATCCGAACAAGTGGCATCGGAGCACGGCGGTCCGCTTGCTTGGTGAGCGGCGTGATCCGGCGGTGGCGGCGGCCTTGAAACAGGTGATGGCCCGCAACAGCGGACTGGGCGCCCTCAACGCGCTCTGGGCGCTGTACCAGGCGGGCGGACTCGACGAGGCAACCGCGAGCACGGCGCTGCAACATGGGTACGCTCCCGTTCGCCAGTGGACGGCGCGCCTGCTCGGAGATGAGTGGGGGCTCAATCGCAACCTCGGTGCCGGCCAGCACGCGCGGGTTTCGGAACGGGTAAAGCCGGGCAGCCTGCCGGACACGATGTTCGCGGCGCTGCGGGAGCAGGCGGCACGCGAAACGAACGCGGAGGTATTGTCGCAGTTTGCCTCCACGGCCCGCCGGCTGAACGCGCCGCAGGCGATGGCACTGGTGGCCACCGTGCTGAGCCACGACGAGATCGCGGCGGATCCTTACATCCCGCTGCTGGGCTGGTGGGTGTTCGAGGCGCACATCCCCGCCGCGAACCGCGACGTGCTCGCGCTGTTTTCCACGCCGGCGTTGTGGGATGAACCCGCGGTGCGCGAGCATCTGTTGCCGCGACTCGCCCGGCGCTATGCGGTGGAGGGCCGGCGGCAGGACTTGTTGGTGCTCGCCGAACTTTTTCGACTCGCGCCTTCGCCGGCCCACGCGGCGCGGTTGATGCAGGGTCTCGAGGCGGCATTCCGCGGCCGGCCGATGACCGGTTTGCCGGACGAACTGGTCGCCGGCATTCAAGCCGCGGGGCAGGCGCCGCTGGCGTTTCGACTGCGACAAGGTGAGGTGGCGGCGATCGGAGAGGCGCTCGCGTTAATTCAAAATGCAAAAGCGGAACCCGAGGAGCGGCTGCGCTACGTGCGGACGTTTGGCGAAATCCGCGCGCTCCAGGCGGTGCCCGCATTGCTGGACGTTGCGGTGGGCAAAAACTCCGAGGACCTGCGCAAGGCTGCGTTGGTGGCGCTGTCGGCTTACGACGACGAGTCGCTCGGCGGCCGCATTGCCGACCTCTTGCCGACGCTCAAGGGCCAGGCGCAGCAGGCGGCGTTCACCATGCTGGCCAGCCGGGCGACCTGGAGTCTCCGACTGCTCGAAAGCGTGCAGGCGGGAAAGGTTCCGGCGGCGGACGTTCCGGACGACGTGGCGAATCGGCTCCGCCGCCATCGCGTCGCGCCCGTGAGCGATCTCGCCCGGCGGGTTCTGCCCCGTCCCGCGTCGGCGAGAGCAGTGGGGGCGGACCACGCGCAGCGTATCCAGGAAGTTAATGCGATTCTCAAGCGCGGGGCCGGCGACCCGTATGCTGGCGAGGCGACCTACACCGCGCGGTGTGCGGCGTGTCACAAGCTCTTCTTCAAAGGGGGCAACGTCGGGCCGGACCTCACGAGCTACCAGCGTGATGACCTCGGCACGATGCTGCTCAGCATCATCGACCCGAGCGTCGAGATTCGTGAGGGTTACCAGTATTACGGGGTTGAGACCACGGACGGACGCACGTTGAGCGGCTTCATTGTCGATCGGGATAATCAGGTGACGGTGCTGCGCAGCCTCGGGGGCGAGAACATCACCCTGCGGGCCGCTGAGATCAAAGACCTGGAGCCGATGGGCCAGAGTTTGATGCCGCCTGGATTGCTCGACGGACTCAACGATCAACAGCTGCGCGATTTCTTCGCTTACCTCCGGATTTCCCAACCCATCAGCCGATGAACCGACGTTCTTTTTTGGCGAACACCAGCATGGCCGCGGTCGCGGCGGCCTATCCTCATTCCATTCGCGCCGCCGACGGTGCGGCCGGCGGGCTGCGTCTCGGGTTGATCTCGGCGGCGACGTACGGCCGACCCGGCCAGGAGCGCACGCTCGGCTCGAATCATGGCACCGCGTTTGCCACGACCTTCAATGGCTGGGATGAAGAGAAGGCCAAAACGTGGAAGGGAACGTTTGTTCGCTCGAAGCGGCGGCTGGCGGATGCGCGCGTGGTCACCGTGTGGGACCCAAATCTCGCGGCGGCGCGGCAGCTGGCTGACATCTGCGGCATCGCGCGCGTGGCCGAAACGCCGGAGGCCGCGTGCGAGGGTGTCGATGCCGTGCTGTTGATCGATGATGGCATTGGAGCGCAGTGGAAGTATGCGCTGCATCCGCTGAAAAGAGGAGTACCGGTGTTTTGCGACAAGCCGCTCGCGATGACGGCGCGGGATGCGCAGGTGGTGGCGAAGGTTGCGCGCGAAACGAAGACCCGTTTCATGTCGGCGAGCAGCCTGCGTTTCGTCCCGGACATCGTGAAACTGCGGCAGGAGCTGCCGCAGTTGGGCCAGGTGCATTTCGCCAGCGCGAGTTGCGGCAACGAACTCGTGTATTACGGGATCCACGCGCTCTCGATGATCTATGGCGTGTTCGGCGGCGGCGCCATCAGCGCTTTGAACGTCGGCCGTCCCGGAAGGAATCTCGTTCGCTATCGTTTTAAGAACGATCTCGACGTCATGCTCACGGTGGCCGAGCGCGAATGGATGCGCGCCGGCTATCTCATCACGCTGCAAGGCACCAAAGCGTGGCGAACGGTTCAGCCAGATCTCACCAACCTATATTCGTCGCTTGTCGATGAATGATGGCTGGGACTTCCGCCTCGGGGGCGGCCGGCGACAGCGGCGAAAGCAAGTACCTGCGCGAATCCGCCGAGGGGTTTCACGCCAAGGATGACACGCTGCAATTGCCGCACGACTGGGCGCGGCAGTTGCGGCCCGTGCGCGACCGCGCTCTTGCTCGCGCTGGCGGAGAAGTATGTTTTCGCCCGCAAAGTGCGCGCGGTGACCGAGGAACTCTGCGGGCATGACTTCAGCGCCAGCGCGGTGTCCACGATCCGAAATGCCGGCTCGAGGCTATGCCGACACTGGCGACTTGGACGAAGAAGTTCGCGATTGCAATGGCGCGGTGAACGCGGCGCCGGCGATCCACCCGCAAGCTGTGAAACCCGCGTCTCGGGGGCAAACCTTGGGGCCGTTCACTGCGGGAACCTACAACGGGCCCGACTACTTCACGCCGTCATCACGGGCAGAGCCACCTGTTCATCGACCCGAGCAGCATTGGCTGCGGTCCAACTCAAATCCTGCTACCGTTTCAGCCGCTAGCTGACATCCAGCGGCCGGGAAACAACATGATGCGCGGCAGGTCGGGCACGCCGGTTTCGTTCGCATTGAGTTGCGCAATGACGAGATCGACTGCGTGGCCGGCGATTCTTTCGTAGCACTGATCGACGCCGGCAATATCGCGCGTATCCTGGTTCCAATATAGAGTTGCGAGTTGGATCCGGCGGCGCTTGCAAGTTGCGCGAAGGCGAGGGGTGTCGAGTAGGCCCGTAGCACTCACGATAAGCGCATCCGCGTTGCATTTCTGAACCCAGCTAACAGGATCGGCTGGCTCAGCGGGGTCAGGAATGGACAGGAACGAACGCGCCTGGGACGGAAGCGGATGATGAGTCAGGAAAGCCGCTTCCCATGCTCGTTTTGCCCGCACATTGCTTTCCGGCTCGATAAGGGCCGCAGGACGAGTGCGCCCTTGTTCTTGCATCGCCATCAATGCCATTCGCATGCCGAGATAATGATGATGACCGGCGTGGTGAAGTTCGGGTGTCCAAGTGACGTTCCCAATGACGGCGGGAGAAAATGCCGACCAATCCCAGTCAAGTGCGATTGTCGCCTCGCTGGTAGTGACGGGCGACAGCACGACGCCTACAATGCCGCGGGTGCGAAGGATTTCCTCAAGCCGACGATTGGTCATGCCAGGGTCATCGGTGTAAAAGTCCTCCAGACTGAATCCGGCTTGTTGTGCCCGTTTACGGGCACCCGAATAGACCGCCTTCAGAAACGGATCGCGTCGGGCGAGACTGCGCGAAGTGTGCACCCATACGAATGCGATGGTCTCGCCGAACGGCCGATGCTGTGATCGACGGATGTAAGCCATCAGATTGGAGATGCGAGGATTTGCGCGGTAGCCGAGTGAGTCAGCGACTCGCTGAATCTCATTCCGGGTTGATTCCGGGATCTTGGGGTGTTTGCGCAACGCGTACGAAACCGCAGCCAACGACCGGCCACTGCGTTCCGCGATCTGCTTCAATGTCACCGCTGGATCGGCTTGCATCGAGCTAGCAAGTATCACGGCCGCCAGTCTGCAATATCAAAACTTGTGAACGCTTCACCACTCACGTGTCTTGTGGCTATTTTTTGGATCAAACAGAACGACATGAGGGCTATCCCAGCCCCGTCCGGCTAAACCATCTGTTTACCCTTCCAACCCCATGAACCTTGTTGACATCTCCCTGTTTCGGGTGGCCTGCGCCGCCGCCTTGGGTATCTCCGTCGTATCAACCGCCGTGGCCCAGTCCTCCCCCCCGCGTGCGCCCGCCAAGGAAGAAACAATTCTTCTGCCGGAGTTCTCCATCCGGGCCGACGCTGAATCGGGGTATTCTGCGACCAACTCGGTAAGCGCGACGCGCTTTGCGACCGAGTTAAAAAAATTGCCTGTATCAATCGACATTATTACCGAACAACTTTTCAAAGACTATGGTTTGACGGATGTGTATGAGATCATGGGGATGTCGGCTGGTGTCGCCAACACGCAAAGGGCTGGGGGGAACGAGAGCTATACCATTCGTGGATTCACCACCTTCTTCAGCGCTCGAAATGGCAATACTGCGATCCGCAGCTTTGACTCAGCGAATATCTCCAGAGTCGAGATCGTGAACGGTCCTGCCTCGGTGCTGTATGGACAAATCGATCCGGGCGGCATTGCCAACACGGTCACAAAGCAGCCCTCGTCACAGCGCAGTTCCAATGTACGCCTCGAAATCGGATCATGGGATTACTACCGGGGCGAGATCGGAACAACCGGCCCGTTAAATACCTCGGGCACTCTGGCGTATAGAGTGGATGCATCATATCTAGATCGAGACGGGTATCGGGACTTCGATCAGCAAAAAAAGAAGTTTATCGCTCCTGTGTTGCGCTGGCAGCCGACGGTGGCGACTACCCTGACCGCCGATTTGGAATATGTGAGTATGTATTTCACCGGTCTGGGAAACTGGCCCCGTTATATGGATCGCACGAATAACGTCGTAAAGTTCGCGGACATGATTCCGGGGACGTTCAATGCGCAAGGCCCTGGTCTCGGTACCAACACCCACCAGATGCTGTATTCGTTCACGGCAGAGCATAAGTTGACCGACCGTGTTGTGCTGCGCAATCAGTCCGGAGTTACCACCCTGAAACGCGATACGTGGGAAAACGGTGCGACCGCTATCACCACAACCACTCCTTCCGTCCTGCCCTTTGCGCGCTCACTGAGTGGTGGTTACCGCGTTTCGCGCTTGTTCTCGAATACCATGAACGGTGCGGCGCGTTTCGACTTCGGCAAGCGTCACTATACCAGGCTCGTGGCCGGCTGGGATTACAACCAGACCCGCATCGACGATGACAATCGAAATTCGGCAGTTGGATCTGGCGCACCCACGCCCCCAAACTGGGATCTCGCCAGGCCGAGTACCTGGGACCGCACCGTGCCGCCGCTTTCCGCCGCGCGCACCACCGCGAACAGCGGCAATCGGACCTGGGAGCACAAGGTTTACCTCGTGGACGCGCTGGCTCTATTTGACGAGCGGTTGATGTTGCTCGCAGGGCTGAACCGTACCACGGTAGAGTCGATCACAAACAATTATCTGACGGGTGCACGCACTCCGATCAAGCGGGCGCACAACTCACCCCAGGCAGGTGCCGTTTGGAGGGTGACTTCGGCCCTTGGCCTGTACATCAACTACTCGGAATCATTCCGGCAGATCACAAGCCTCCGGCCCAACCAGGACCGCTCGTTGAGCCCGTTTGATCCCCTCATTGCCGAAGGGCTCGATATTGGAGTGAAATATGACTTTGGCGAAGGCCGATTTAGCGGTCAGGCTACGATGTTCAATATTAATTACCAAAATGCCAATCAGTCGTTCCAAGCCGTCGACGCGATCGGTGCGTATTCATATACGCTCCAGACAGGCGCAACCGAGTCACAAGGGGCCGAGTTCCGGCTCTCTGCCAATGTGACCAAGAACTGGCAGGTGATTGGCGGCTACACCTACGTCGATGCCCGAATTGTGAAGAACCCTGCCAATCCTTCGATCGTCGGCCGTGCCCTGCCTCGCTCGCCGACTCATGCCGCAACTCTGACAACGTCCTATCGTTTCACGGAAGGACCGTTCAAGGGAATCTCGTTGGGATCGAATGTTGGGTTCCGGAGCCAGGCGAAAGCGTTTGAGACGACCGATCCGTTTCTGCTCGATCCGAGAATCGTGGTTAATGCTCGTGCCGGGTATTCGACCAGGCTGTTTGGCAAACCAGTGAATTATAATCTCCTGATTTCGAATCTGCTGAACGAACGCTATTATCCGAGCTCGCTCGCTCTCGCTGATCCGACTTCGGCCCGCTTCTCAATCGAGTACCGTTTCTAAGTCGAATGACTCATCACACGCTCGCCGCCGATTTTCTTGTCGTTGGTGGCGGCCTAGCCGGCGTTTGCGCCGCAGTGGCCGCTGCTCGCAATGGCGCCAAGGTTATATTAGTACAGGATCGATCAGTTCTCGGCGGCAATGCGTCCAGTGAGGTGAAAATGCATGTTGTGGGAGCCGATTGTCACGGTTTTCGGCCGGGCGCCCGCGAGTCTGGCATCATCGAAGAGTTGAAGCTCGAGGATGCCGTTCGCAACCCGCATCGTTCGTATGCCCAGTGGGATTTACTACTGTACGAGAAGGTTGTGACCGAGCCGAACATCACGCTGCTGCTCGACACCGATTGCGTGGGGTGCAATGTGGATGGATCCGGCGGCCGGCGTCGTATCACTGACGTGCAGGCGGTGCGCAATTCGACCGAGGACCGCTTCACCATCACGGCTCATTTCTTCGCTGACTGTTCCGGTGACGGTCGCCTGGCACTTGAGGCTGGGGCCGATTTTGTTGTGGGAAGGGAGTCCAAGTCACAGTATGGAGAGAAGTTCGCGGTCGACGTGGCCGACCGAAATACCCTTGGCAGTTCGATTCTGTTTACTGCCCGCCAATACGACACGCCCCAGCCGTTTGTCTCGCCCTCGTGGGTCAGGAAGTTCCAGAAACGTAATTTCATGCACCGTCCCATCAAGAGCTACGAGTATGGCTACTGGTGGTTCGAGTGGGGCGGCCATCTCGATACACTCAAGGATAACGCGCTGATTCGTCACGAGCTATTGAGGATAACGCTCGGCATCTGGGATTACGTGAAAAATTCCGGCGAGCATCCCGACTCGGCGAATTGGGCGCTCGAGTGGGTGGGTGCGCTCCCTGGCAAGCGAGAATCGCGCCGGTTCCTGGGAACGCACGTCTTGACGGAACTTGATATTACCTCAGGTCGGTTGTTCGCCGACCAGGTCGCCTATGGCGGCTGGTGGCTTGATCTTCACCCTCCTATGGGAGTTGACGCAACCGACCAACCGCCGTGTGAGCAGCATAACTTTCCACACTTATATACAATTCCACTTAGCTGCATCTACTCCCGAAATGTTGAAAATCTGTTTGTCGGCGGCAGGATGATCAGCGCCACCCATGTGGCCTTTGCGAGCACCCGCGTGATGGCCACCTGCTCGGTTGTCGGTCAGGCAATCGGGACTGCCGCCGCCATAGCTTCGGCAAATTGCCGGCAAGCTGAGCTCGAGCATTTGGCTGTCGATGAGCAGAATGAAGTAACTGCCGGCCAGCTTTTTGGAGGAGCAGTGAATCCTTTGTCCGGACCTGCACGGGTCGGAAAGAGAAGTGGTGGGAGCGTGACGCAAGAGGCGCAAGTCGTAAACTCGCTGGGCCGTTCTGAGCCTGGCACTTATGGTAACCACGTCAGGCAGCTACATTGGGGCATTGCCGAAGTATTCCAGCCGGCTGTTTTGACTAAGCTCCAGCAGCAGCTCCTGAAGGATGATGTCTTTCTGCCCGGACTGAGCAATCAGGACGCTGCGGATCTCGCTCGACGTGCAGTCATCACCTCGTCTGGGGAAATGGCGAGTGGTCAGGCGAGTTATGTCGTCGACGGCATCACCCGGGAGCTATTGCCGCATCTGGGACCTTGGGCCGATGGTAAAACTCACCGATGGGAGTCGACCGGGCTGCCAGCAGCATTGGACCTAAGCTGGAACGAGCCGCAGCAAATTAGGGAGATCCACCTTACTTTTGATTCTGGGTTTCATCGTGAGCTGATCTTGAGCGCAAGCGATTCCACGACTGAGCGGACGATTCGTGGTCCTCAGCCGGAGCTCGTGCGTGAATACGATATCTATCTTGACCAAGAGATCGCCGTAACGGTGGGTAACAACTACCTGCGCAAATGTGTACACCGGTTGCCCCGTCCGGTGGTGGCGAGTGAGTTGCGGCTTGCAATAAAATCGACCCACGGAATCTCCGAGGCCCGCGTATTTGAAGTCAGGGTATATTCGTGACTTCCACCATTCGAATTTACCGTTGGATACTCGCGTTGACGTGCTGCGGACTGGCTGTGGCGGCGCCGCCATCGCCCGACTACGTGCTGTTGTATGCCGACGAGTTTGACGGAGCGCAGGTCAACCCCGACGATTGGACATATCGTCCGGTTCATGAAGCCGGCACTTCCTGGTCAGCCACGTCGGACTCCGCGGTCCTTCGAGCTCGATCCGCAGGCGCCGTTATGGCAACTCGCGACGCGTCAGCCCATCGCCTTCACCGGCGACGAGAAATTCTATTTTTTCAGCCGCAACCTCGGGCAGGGCGACACCATGTCAATCTCGTTGATGGTCGAGCCGGAATCCGCGGCAAACACCTTCCCGATCACGCGCATGCCTAAAACGGGGAACGCGGGGTGGGGTATCAGGCTAAGCGCGACGGGTGACGTTGCATTCCGGATCGGAACCCACGAAAAGTATCGTGAGGTGGTGGCGGTCCAGGCGTATCGCAGCGGGCAGCCGACGTGGATCACATGCGTTTACGACCGCGGTGAAGCCCGACTTTATATTGATGGACAGTTGAAGCAAGTGGCTGCCGGCTTCCCGGAATCCCCCAAGGATGTGACCGCACCCGGCCGGCTGGGCGCAAACAGCGGAGTTTATGAAGCGGTTGGAGACGTCACGCTGCTGGCGGCGACGCCAGGAATCTCTACGAAGGGGCGCTACGTCAACTATCGCGGCAAGTTGAGTGACGTGCGAATCTACAATCGCGTATTGGCCGAGAGCGAGATTCCAACATCAGGTGCAGACCATTCCCGATGAGATGCGGTGCAGTCATTATTTGTTGGGCGGTGACAGGCCTGAGTCTGCCCGGTGCAGACCGCGCACCTGCGGGCGTGCTTAATTACCGGGCGGCAGCCACGGACTGGAATGAGGCCCTCCCGGTGGGTAATGGCCGACTCGGGGCGATGGTATTTGGCAGTGTCAACCGCGAGCATTTATCACTGAACGAGGATAGCATTTGGTCAGGCGAGTATCACTATACGCCGACTCCCAAGATGCGGGAAACTATGCCGGAGGTGCGTCGTCTGCTCTTTGCTGGTGACTACGCCAACGCGCATCGGGTGGCGGGAGAACACTTCGTCATACCCAACGACCCGCGCTATGGCCATTTTCAGCCCCTGGCGGATTTGTGGATTGATTTTCCAGCGTCGGTCGGGGTGCCCGCGGGTAATTATCGGCGCGAGTTGAACATCGATGAGGCGGTCGCGGAAACAAGGTTCAACCAGAATGGCGTGCAGTTCACGCGTACGGTTTTTGCGAGTGCGCCGTCCGAGGTACTGGTGGTCCGGTTGGTGGCGAATCGTCCTGGTCAGGTTACGTGTGCGATTGAACTTTCCCGTGGACGGGATGCCAACGTGCGCGCCGAGGCGCCAAGTCGGATTGTGCTGACCGGTTCGACGCCGTTTGGCGGCGTACGTTTCGCGACTGTACTCGAGGCCCGGGCAGAGGGAGGAAACCTTCGCGTGGATGGCTCTCGTCTTCAGGTCGAGAGTGCCGACGCGCTGACTCTGGTGATTGCGGCTCAGAGCACATTTCGGCAGACGGATCCGCTGAACACTGCCCTCGGCCAGGCGGCTCGTGCGGCGCAGCAGCCGTGGGCGGAATTACGCGCCGCTCACATCGCGGATTATCAAGCGTTTTTTCGTCGAGTGAGCCTCGATCTCGGACCGGGAACCGTGCCGGCGATCCCGACTGACGAGAGGCTAAAGCGGGTGAAGGCGGGCTCGGACGATCCCGCACTGGCCGCATTGTTCTTCCAATTTGGGCGATACTTGCTGATCAGTAGTTCCCGCCCTGGAACACTTCCCGCCAATCTCCAGGGTTTGTGGAATGACAGTTATAAACCGGCCTGGTTCAGTGATTATACCATCAATATAAACACCGAGATGAACTATTGGCCGGCGGAGCCGACAAATCTGGCGGAGCTGGCACAGCCACTCTTCACCTTGATCGATCAACTGTTGCCGGTGGGCCGGCGCGCCGCTCGGGACCGGTATGGCTGCCGAGGTTGGGTGCTGAGCACGCGCACTGCTCCGTGGGCGACTTCCGAGTTGCGCGGGTCTTTGGATTTACTGTTCAACGATGCGGCGGCGTGGTTGAGTTTACATCTTTGGGAACATTATCAGTTCGGGTTGGATCGCGCTTTTCTGGCAGAGCGCGCTTATCCTGTGCTCAAGGAAAGTGCAGAGTTCTATCTGGACTTTCTGGTGGAGCACCCCTCGCGGGACTGGCTCGTCGCCGGACCCGCGGGCTCGCCGGAAAACAAGTTCAAGGCACCTGATGGTTCAATCGCATCTCTTTCTATGGGACCGACCATGAGCCAGCAGATCGTGCGCGAACTGTTCACGGCATGTCTGGCTGCAGCGGAAATACTCGGAGTGGATGAAGTATTCCGGGCGGAAGTACGGGCGAAACTCGCTCGCCTGGCGCCCATGCAAATTGGCCGGCGTGGCCAGCTGCAAGAATGGCTGGAGGACTTCGAGGAGATCGATCCGCTGCACCGGCATGTATCCCACCTGTTTGGATTGCACCCTGGCACGCAGATTTCTCCTCATAGCACGCCTGAGCTGGCTGCGGCCGCGCGAACTTCACTCGAGTTCCGAGGCGATGGTGGCACCGGTTGGAGCAAAGCCTGGAAGATTAATTTTTGGGCGCGGCTGCACGATGGAAACCGGGCGCATAAATTACTGAATGAACTGCTCGCGAATAGTACCCTGCCCAATCTCTTTGACAATCATCCTCCCTTTCAAATCGACGGAAACTTTGGCGCCACTGCCGGGATGGCGGAGATGCTGCTCCAGACTCATCAGGGCGAACTCCACCTGCTCCCGGCGCTGCCTGAAGCCTGGCGAAGCGGGGCGGTGACAGGACTGCGGGCGCGCGGAGGATTCATTGTCGACGTCGCATGGAAAGAAGGAAAACTAACTCGGGCAAAGGTCGGGTCGGCGACGGGCGGGGAAGCAGCGATCAGGCTCGGCTCACAGGTGAAACGCGTTCGTGTCGCGGCGGACGAGGTCCGGGTGATCGAAGGAGATTTCTTCCAGGACGCCACGCCATGAACGATTGCGAGCGAAGCGCAAAAAGGCAGCAGCGAGCTGTCTGGTCGCGTGCATCCCGTCGGAAGCCAGTCGGCATGCAAAGAGGATTGGCGTGCGCAATTGTGCTTGGATGGATAGTTGGAGTTGTAGGAATCAGGGCGCAATCACATCGGGTGCCATCAACGGCGATTAAACCGCACAGCGCTACGGCCAGTTCTGTTCAAGCGCCCTTCGCCGCGGAACGGGCGATTGACGGGGTCATCACCGAGGAGTCCTCCTGGAGGAGCCGGCCGGGGGTGGGCGAATCGTGGATTGAGCTGGACCTGGGGAGAATGGAGACGATTGCCGGGGTCCATGTCTATAATGGATTCGATCCGGCTACTGCATTGAAGAGCCTCGTCGTGCAGTTCTGGCGCGACGGGCTGTGGCATGACATTCCTTCGTCGCGGGTGGCCGACAACCAGGCGACGGCGCTCGGGATCGCGTTCGACGACACGCTGGTGGTGCAAGCAAGCCGGCTTCGTATTTTAGTGCTGGATACGTATGACGGGCAGGCGCGAATCAAAGAAGTCGCCGTCTGGCCGGCGAGCCCGGGCGGCATGCCGTCGATCACTCCGCGAGGTACGGAGCGGACGGCCGACTCGGCGGTGCCACGAATCTACCTCAATCAGAGTGGATTCAATGTCGGCAAGCCGAAGCGTTTCACCGCGCCGACTCTGCCGGAGAACACGCCCTTCGTGGTGCGACTTGCGACGGGAGGGCCGGCAATGTTCAGCGGTGTTTTTCGGGGTCAAATCGGAGATTTTACCGCGTTTAATCCAGTCTCGCAGGCGGAGTTCGTGGTCGCGGCCGGTGCGGAAGTCTCCGTGCCGTTCCGAATCGGGCACTGGTGGATGGAACGGATCACTTACCAGAGTGCCGTGGATTTCATGATCGACAGCCGCCATTACGTTGGAAATTGGCGGCCGGTTTGCCGGGGCTCGTTTGCCTGGCGGGATGATCATCACTTCGCCTGGGAGTTGCACACGCTCGTGCCACAGTTTCTCTCGAATCCTTCGGCATACGCCCGAATGCCGCAGCAGGTGAATTATGAGCGGCCCGCGGATCCATCTCTCTGGGGAGCGCTCGAGCCATATCGGGAGGATGCGCCGGACTTGGTGAAATTGATCCACTGGGGTGCGGACGTGATTTTAACTCAGGGGCTCAAACACGAACACTTGAAGGCCCAGCTCGCGTACTTTCTTTATGCGTGGCCGTGGCTGAAGCAATTCCTGCCGGTTCAAAACTATATAGCGGTGCTCGAGTACACCTTCGCGCACTGGAGCCTGGCAACCTGCGATCGCGAGTATCCCTATGATGAAAGCCCCGAGCACGATTTGCTCGCGCTGAAAACCAAAATAGGTACGACCAAGGGCGCGTATCCGCCGGGTTTTTCGGTGCAACCAAACCTGTTGCTGTACGAGGTGGCGCGACGCGAGGGCAGAGCCGATGCCGAGCGGTATTTCGAGGCTGCCCGTCGACAGGTGCAGTGGATGATTGCCCAGCTCGACTGGTCGGACCCGCAGACCACGAAAGGTCAACGGATGAGTGAATTTTTGACCGCGACCGGGCTTGCTCATTTTCTCCGCGAGTATCCCGACCGTGCCCCACCTGGACTACAGGAGAAGCTCGAAGCGTGGGCGACAGTTGCGATCCGGCGCTCGGATAATCTTTGGGACTTTCGTAAACTGAGCGATGGCGACGCCTGGGTTCCGACCGGGCCGCAGCGGACGATGTGGAACGAGCCTGGCAATGTTTTGGGGCTGCCCGGGGCACTGCTGGCGGTGCAGCCGCTGATCCGCCAGGAAGCGACTCGCGGGCGACTCGAGCAACTTGCTTATGCGCACTTGGACAATGCATTTGGGCGTAATCCCACCGGACGACATTTTTCCTACGATGCGGCGCGGAAAATCGAGGGAGTCGAGCACGGTTGGTACTCTTTTCATCATGGTGGAATTGGCCAGCTTGGAGATGTGCGCTTTGCCTTCGATGGAAGCCCAAAGAATCAGCACTATCCCTACCATCCCGAGCAGGGGAATATTGGCTGGACTGAAGCATGGGTAAACTTCAACACGGCATTCAACCAGAGCCTGGCGTGGATGGCGTTTGCCGAGACAAAGACATCGGTTCAACGCGTCGGAAACGAACTCGTGGTCACACTGACAGCGCCACTTAACTTCGACTATAGTGTCTTGGAAACGGGACAAGTGATGGTCACAGCCGGAGGCGACGAAGAGTCGGTAGTCGTCACGGAGGATTCCCCGAATGCCCGTACATTCACCGGGCGGCTGAAGCTGCAGGTGGGTGGGAAGGCGATTGCGAATGACGGATTGCTACAGGTAATGCCTGGAACGGTTGTGGGGGCGCAGTACGGGTTCGGTTATCTCGCCCGGCGAGCTACCCTCAAGCTGGATCGCTGATCAAGCAGGCTCACTGTCCGAATTATATTTCTCATGACCAGATCCCTTCGCATTCTCGCCGCCTGGACTCTTCTGAGCAGCTGCTTTGTCGGCGTGGCCTTGGCCCAGCCGGCGTCCATCCCTGAGACCAGGCGCATCTCGCTGAATGGTAAATGGAAACTTGCAGCGGACTACCAAAAATGGGGCGACAAAGCGGAGTGGTTTTCGTCCAGTTATGGTGATGGCACGTGGGACCACGTGACGGTGCCGCATACCTGGTCCCACGATCCGCGCTTTGTAGGTTACATTGGTCCCGGCTGGTATCGTCATCGGTTTACGGCGCCAGTTTTCACGTCCGACGAGCATGTACGTATCAATTTCGGGGCGGTGTTTGCCCATGCGCGGGTCTGGCTGAATGGCGAGCTGCTCGGAGAGCACGATGGTGGTTATACGCCGTTCGAGTTTGATGTGACCGGTAAGCTTAAGCCTGGCGAAACCAACCTGCTCGTGGTCTGTGCCGACAACAGCTGGACGAGGCCAGGCGGCGGCAATCAGCCGCAGCAACAGGTCGTTGCCTGGTGGGATGATGGTGGGATAATTCGGGACGTCGATTTGTTGATCGGTCCGGCCGTGTACGTGGTACGCCATAAGGTGGAGGCTACACCGGACCTCACCACGGGAACGGCCGAAGTGCGGACCAAAGTATGGATCCGAAACACCACACGCCAAGAGCAGCGGGTACGCGTCCTCGGGGAGATTGCACGGGAGAATCAATGGCTGCCGCTTACGCCCACACCGGCAACTGCGGTGATTGCCGCGGGTGCGACTGGGACGGTGGAGTTACGGCAGCCGCTGGCCAAGGAGCACGTCACCCTCTGGCACCTGGATGCCCCCGCGCTGTATCAATGGCGGACTACAATCGAGGGTCGCGCGAGGGAGAGTGTGCACTTCGGTTTGCGTCGCTTTGAAGTGCGCGGCACGCAGCTCGTGCTCAACGGCCAACCGATCCGGCTGGCGGGCGGAAACCGGCATGCGAGTTACCCCGGTGGTGGCCAGGATGAGCCGATCGCAATTGTCACGCGCGATCTGCAGTTGATGAAGGAAGCGGGTTTCGTGTTTCAGCGAATGACACACTATCCGGTGTCGACTGCGGTCCTGGATTGGGCCGACCGGCACGGGATGTTGCTGATTGGGGAAGCGAGCCATGCGGCCGCCGGCACCGCGGCCATGATGGATTCACCGGAAGCGCGTGAACGTTTCAAGGTGGCGCAACGCGAGATGATTGAGCGCGACTGGAACCGTCCGTCTATCATCGCATGGAGCGTGGGCAACGAGTACGCTTCTGACACTCCGGCCGGGCTGCGCTGGACCAAGGACATGAGAGACTATACCCGAGAACTCGATGGTACCCGACTGATCACGTTCGCCAGCAACTCAGCGGCAAAAGCGGGTCTAAAGGGGGAGGATGAGGGTTCAGCGTACGTGGATTTCGTCTCCCTCAACACCTATGCCGCCACTCCGCAGAAGAATGCGGAAAACATCGACATTACGCATGCGCGACATCCCAACAAGCCTCTTATAATAACAGAATATGGAATCCGCCACGACTTCGTTGAGGACGAAATGGTGAGGGTGGAGTGGTTCCGGGAAATGCTGGAGATCATTCGGGCGCGGCCATTCGTGTCCGGTGCCTCGATCTGGAGTTTCAATGACTATCGCAGTCGTTATGTAGGAACTAATGTGAACGGATGGCGTGAATGGGGCGTGATTGATCCCGAACGCAATCCGCGCACGACATACCATATGTTCCGGCGCGAGCACACCGGCTTTGTAGTTCGAGAGGCTGTCCTTCGGGGCGGCGCGCTCACACTGCGATTGGAGCCCCGGACTGACTTCCCGGTGTTTCCACTCTCAAACGTCGAATTGGAAATTCACTTTTTAGACGGCCAGAATCGATTGGTGCAAACGAAACGGGTGCCGCTTCAGCTCGGCGCGCCAATGACGGTGCCAGCTCCGCCCGGGGCGGGCGGGTTCCGCGTGGAGATCTGGCGCGGCGGATTCCGGACCGGCAGTTTCAGCCACTGGCAGACAATACCCACGAAATCCTGAGTACATCACCGACTTGTCAAACCGGGTCTTTCGCACCGCCAGAGATTCGGCTAGTGACTGATTTTTCAATGCTTTGCGGTGGGGAAGGCACCGATTTTTTGTTAAAAAAACAGGTTAGTATTTTTGACGAACGAAGCCCGAGGGTAATAGGGATTGGTGACCTCACATCCAACGGTGGCATATTGTCCGACTCCGAGATCTGCGGCAAGTCCACCGCCACTCACACGAAGCCGTGATCGCGAAAGAAAGCGAGTGCGGCATAACGCGACTCTCCTTCCACCCACGCTCGGGGCGCAACTCCACCGCCAGCTTATGGGGCGAAGCCTTTCTACAAGTGGATCGAGCTTCTGCAGCAGAGTTCGCTCTGAACTGAAAGTAGGTGGTTGAACCAATAAAAACGCGCCCAGTTTCTTCGTTGCGACCACGAGCTCAACGCTCGTGACATAAGGGCAGTTTGAAAAATTAACCCGTTATTCAGCAGCACGTTGGCATGGATGCTGCATTTGATACAGTATGAGCATATACCAACCGAGTTTCTTCGATGAAGCCGAGCGCCTGGCGAAGTTGACTAAGCTGAAGGATCCGCTGGAGGCGCTGAAGCAGCATATTGATTTCGAGATTTTTCGCCCGCAGCTGGCGACGGTGTTTGACAAGGATCGGAAATCGGCAGCCTGAGAGTGAGCTAGTAAATCGAGGGACAAGTCGGCGATTCTGAGCTTGGACTTTGAGGGAGTGGCTTTGAGTCCATCAATTATCGTGCTCGTTTTGGTGGCAGTCTGGGAAGTATATGGGAAGTTATGGAATTAAAAATCGCCGGAAATGGCCATGGAAGCTTGTGCTATATGATTTAGGTTCCCCGAGTGTGAGGATGAAAATTAGCGACGATGGAAATTGGTGCCAGGAACACTTGGCGGATTAAAAACTCTGGCTGCTATTGGAAAAGGTCGACGCCGAGCTGGCGCAGGCTACACGGCGGCAGGGCTGTCCGCATTGTGGGGCAAACTTACGCCGAGCCGACTACGATCGAAAGCCGCGGGGCGGCCCGGGATGGAGTCGGCGAGAAAGCTTCTGTTGTGGGAAAGATGGATGTCGGCGCCGGCAAACCCCGCCATCGGTGCGCTTTTTCGGGCGACGGATCTATCCTGGATTCGTGATCGTGCTCGTGTCGGCAATGACGCATGGCCTGAAGCCGGCACGCATACGAAAGATCCAGGAACGGCTGGGCATTGACCGGCGAACGCTGGAGCGATGGCGACAGTGGTGGCTTCGGTCGTTTGTCCACGGCGCCTTCTGGAAGGCGGCGCGCGCACAGTTCATGCCCCCATTGCATCAGCAAATGCTGCCGTGGTCGTTGGTGGAAAGATTTGGCATCGAGCGGCCGGAAGGACTAATTCGGCTTTTGAGGTTCTTGGCGCCATCGGCGGCGGGATCTACCATTGTATGTGAGGGCCAGTTACGAGCGCGCAGAGGATGCCGGTGGACATTCTTCGGCGAGTAGTAATGACCGCTCATTTTGGAATTCCGTCTGCTCGATAACCCCGACCGACAGGACCAAAGCCGAGATCCACCGTTTCCTAGTGCCCACTGACGTGTAACCGGCGCGCATCGGCTAGCGCAGCCGCGGCCAGCTGTTCAGCTATGGCCCGGAAAGGCCGGATCCCTCTCAAGGACGCGATGAGGGAAACTGGAAACCCCCGGGCAAGGTCCGTTCCATCAGTTATCGTGGACAACTCGCCATCAACTATCGCGCTCACGCTCATTGGGCCCATTCCAAAAGTCGCCGGGCAGGTGCGATGGTGCTTGGATCACGCTCTGCGAGGGTGGAGAAAAACTGCGCCTCGTCCCACTTACGCTTTCCTTTCGCCTCGGAGGCTCGTTTGCGGTCTTCCGCCTCGATGGTTTGCCCAATGACGCGCGGAACGAGCGTCTTCAGCGTGCCTCCAACGAACTGCTTGATTTCAAGTGCTAAAACCTCCGCGGGATCCATCTGCTCGTTGAGGAACTCAACGATCCGCCGCAGCTCGTCCGGGATTTCATCTGCGACAAAAAGCATTCGTATGCGGCCCGCCTGCAGGTTGGTTTTTACCGATTTCCAGAACTGTTCGTGATCCGCAGTTTCCCCGAGCAGCTCACGCAGGCGCCGTTCGGGTTCGGCGCCACACGCCTGGCAGGTCGCCTCGAAAGAGCTGCGAAGCGTTTCGATCGGCCAATATTTCACGCCGTTGGCTGCGTAATCCAGCATCTGGCCAACCACCTCGCGGCGGATGCGAGTATCGGAACTGCGCTTCACTTCAACGAGAGTGGGAACGCCGTCTTGATCCAAGAATAAGTGATCGAGCGACCAGCGCCCTGAACCGTTTGCTTCGCCCGGGACATCCGCTTCGCGCTTTACCAACAGCCAGCGCCGCGGGGAATCCGGTCGGATCTGATCGCCCGCCATCAGGTCGGGGATAATCTGCCAGTAGCGACTGGAGGAGATCCTCGGTGGCGTATTGTTCCGCAGCAAGTGGGATGAGCTTACGCTGATCCGTTAATACAAATATTCCGCTCATGGCTTTGTTCGCTTTGCACCAGACGTGCCGGTTTACTCCGTCTCCTTGGGAAACTTGGCGCGAAGCAGTTGGCGAAGGCCCGAAATCCCAGGAGAGAAAGTGGCTTCCAGTTTGGCCAAACGCTTCACTAGTTCGTTAGCTGGCCCAAGAGATTCTGGCACGAGACAGGATCGAGGTGGGTTCTCCCCAAGCCCAGCTATCAGGATGTCGCCAGCAAAGAGTCGGTGTTTTTGAAGCGTCGCAAAATGAGTCTCGGAGATGTGAGCCTTCGCATCGACGAATTCGGCGTCGCCGATATTTTTTAGACGGATGACGCGCGGCCCCGCTTCGGTGTAATGGTCGGTCTTGAGCTTCGATCCGAATGGTCCGTCGGTGATCGCGTTTCGCTCGTTGGCCGCGAGTTCACCCAGGGGCACAACAGGCCACGGCGCGTTGGGGACAACGCGCCCTACCTTTGGGTCAGGTCCGCTGACGCTGACGACCTGGCGGCACGACGGTGAGCAGAGGAAGGGGCCTCAATCATTTGCTGTCGTCATCGCCATATTTCGCCGCGTCTTCCTGGACCATGCCGGCGTTGTCGGGCGACGGAACGGAGGCACCGCGGATGGCGAGCGCGGCCGCACGGAGTTCGTCGAGCAGCCGCAGCTTCTCGGCCACCGGGCGGGCGGCGAGTTTTTGCCGAAAGGCGCGCTTGCTATCGAGTATGCGTTGGAGATCGAAGCTCATGGCTCGTCGTTGAGAAAGAGTCGTTCGAATTGTCGCCAGCGGTCAACGAGGCCGTGGCGCGAGACGATGGCTTGAAAGCGGGCGTCGTCGAATGCGCCGGCTTCGACAAACTGCAGCAGGCGGGCTTTGTCCTTCGCCCGGCCGACTTGCAGTGCGATGGCGGCGAGGTGTTCGGCCGTGAAGACGCGCATGAGCGTCGCGTCGATATCGCGGTCGACGGCGTCGGCGAGCGCTTCCTCCACGAGCGGACTGCCGGGCGGAAGAAACTGAACTGGCCAGCCGGCGATCACGATGTATTCGCCTTCCACGGTGCAGCCGCGCGCTTTCAGGTAATCGTAAATGGGGCCGAGGCTGAGCACGTGCCCGGGGTCGGAGCGGAAACCGACGAAAATGTCGACGTCGAGGGTCGTGACTGGCTCCAGATAAAAGGTCGCACCGACGGCGCCGCCAATGGCGTAGCGGCCAATCACGCCGTCGGCCTGCATCCGATTGATAGTGGCGATGGCTTCCTTGAGGTTCACGGGAAGAATCGAATCAGGCGGCGAGAGTTTTGTTCAACTCATCCAGCAACGCGACGAGCTTGATGGGCTTCATTTCCAAGCGAGCACCTTCAGGCCTTTGACGCGTTTGAATTCCCCGGCGTTGGCGGTCACGAGCGTGGCGCCGAGGCTGCGGGCTTGGGCGGCGATGAACAGGTCGAC
>ENA-ORBV01006287-ORBV01006287.1-microbial-mat-metagenome-genome-assembly--contig:-NODE-6287-length-21095-cov-12.044295_pt1 | contig 21095 bp, 24 predicted proteins | sample MGYA00237777_ERZ505514 | MGnify/ENA primary metagenome ERZ505514 (study PRJEB26160, sample SAMN06269048) | microbial mat metagenome | isolation source: Oligotrophic lake microbial mat | place... | reverse complement strand
GGGTATAGCTCAGCTGGGAGAGCGCTTGCATGGCATGCAAGAGGTCAGCGGTTCGATCCCGCTTACCTCCACCACCGGATTTCGCAGGATTGCAGTTTTGTACGTCTAGCAAGTCGGCCGGTTTCAGTCCCTATCGTCTAGAGGCCTAGGACATCGCCCTTTCACGGCGGTAACCGGGGTTCGAATCCCCGTGGGGACGCCAAACAAAGAAGCCACCCGATTGGGTGGCTTTTTTGTTTGGCATACCCATGTAGGATTGGGGCCCCCCTGGTTCGACAACCCGATGTCCGGGGAACATCGGGTTGGACGCCGCGCCGCTTGTGCGCGGCGGTCCCTCGCCACGCAGTGGACAAGGGATTCATGGATCGCCCCAAGGCGAGCCGCGAACAATCCCCGTGGCGATAACCGCCAATCTCGCGCAGACAGCACTCGCACCTCTGTAGTTACCGCTGTGAAAGGGCGGTAGCCGGCGTTCGCATCCGCACAGAATGCCGAATCAACCCCGCCCACCGAGTGGGAGTCCGAATCCGTCTTGCGCCCGTGATGGCGGCGGGCGACCAGCGCAAATTTCGGTGGCAATGCCTAATCCAATGGATTACCCTACGTCATGCTGCTGACGGTGGCCGAATTGCCGGAGTATCAACGGCGGGCAGGCAAGCTGTTGTCGGAGGAAGAGCAGCAGGACCTCGTGAGCTACCTCGCCGAGTTCCCCAGGGACGGTGATCTGATCAGGGGAACGGGCGGCGTCCGCAAGCTGCGGTGGCGGCGCAGCGGGAAAGGGCAGAGTGGGGGTGTACGGGTGATTTACTATTTTCACAGCGAGCGCATGCCGCTTTACCTGCTCACGGTATTCGCGAAGAACGAGCGTGCGGACCTCACGCAGAGGGAGCGTAACGATCTCTCGAAGTTGGTGGACGTGCTGGTTGAAGCGGCATTGGGTGAATGATATGGGCAAAGCATTTGACAGCATCAAGCGCGGTTTGCAGGAAGCGATATCCCATCAGAAAGGGAGGGCGCGTGGAGTAAAGATCCACGAACCATCGGAGATTGACGTCCAATCCTTGCGAAAGCGGATCGGACTGACCCAGGAAGCGTTCGCGGCGAAGTTCGGGATCAGCCTTGGGACCCTGCGGCACTGGGAACGTGGCGATCGCAAACCGCATGGTCCTGCGCTCGTGCTGCTTCGCGTGATCGAAAAGGACGATCGCGCGGTTCTGCGCGCATTGTCATGAGCGGCATACGTAATTTCGCTCACACTTCAACTCCCGACAGACTGAGCGATGAGTGCGACCGACGTATTCAAGCGACTCGGGTGTCCGCTCAAGAGCGTGCGCCAAAGCTGGGCTGCGGTTTCCCAATCCGGTGAGCGTGCTGCGTTTACGCTATGGGCCGATGAGGTAAAGCGCGGCGGATATGTCCTGCACCCGACAAGGGACCGCAGGCCGCGCCCGAAGGATTTCGTGGATGCGGACGACCGCTTCGGGTCCGTCGAGCTATGCGAGATTGCCGATCGCGCGCTTGCCGCCGGCGCCGAGTGCTTTGGGGTGCTGATCAAGGCTGCCGATCCGGCAGCAGGCACGCGGGCGCGCGAGTGGCGTGACGAGCAAACGGTATTCCGGCTTTAGCTTGCGCGCGAAGGCAATCGCATCGTCGCCAAGCTCGTGGAGCGAGTGCCTATTCGCGAGGTGTCACCGCCCCGGTAAAGATCGAATCAAAGGTGACGCGTTCCGCTGTATTGGCCGCAGTGAGCACAGCCCAATGCTGAGGTCTGGAACGCCACCGAGGTAGTTATTTTATTCAGGCCAAGAACCTGCACTACGGCCTCAATTTTGTCCGGCGTTCTGGGATTGGCTCGTGCGCGAAAACGAGGGGAAGAACGTAATCAGTATCGAGAAAGTGGGGGATGAGTTGCTGGCTGGCGGGGATGAACTATCGGTCTGGACTTCGGCTCGGGGTGTGGGGTTCTTTCTACCGCCGGACAGCAAGCTGCTCCCTGCGCTTGGGGCGGTAAGTGGGTGGGTGACCGGGCAGGGTTACGAGCCTGCGGCGGTCAATAGCTTCCTGCAGATGGCTGATTACTACCTCGTCGCGCACGCCAGTGCGCACGGCCTGACCGTTGTGACCCATGAGGTGGCGTCCATTAGCGTCCGATAAGTGAAGATCCCGAGTGTGTGCATTGCACTCGGTATCAAATGCGTAACACCGTACGAGATGCTGCGCAACGAGAAAGCCAGGTTCGTATTGGGAAAGACGAGCGTCTGAAGGTCGCCGTCAGGCAGCCTGGTGTACGAAATCGACTGCTCCGCGAAATCAAACGCTCGCTCGAACGCGCCGCGCGCCTGCGCCAAGCTATTCTTAAGCGCGCGTTCGTGGGGCGGCTGGTGTTAAGGACGGGGTTAAGGACGGAGTTCGACGCGTAGCTGCGGGCCCGCTACAATGAACATACACATCGCATACACCTTTCTTCCGCCTTGTTCGTTTTTTCAGGATCGCCATGCGTACCAACATCGTGCTCGACGAAAAACTCCTCTCGCGGGCGATGAAGCTCGCGGGGGTCAAGACCAAGCGCGAAGCCGTTCACGTCGCGTTGCACGCGTTCGTGCGCGCCCGTTTGCGCCCTGATGTCCGCGAGCTCGACGGCATCGGCGGTGTGGACCCGGCGTACGATTATAAAAAGCTGCGCGTGGGCAAGTAGTGCTGCTGGTCGACACTTCGGTCTGGATCGATTTTTTAGCCTCGCGGTCGACGCGGGCGGCCGATGATTTCCGGGCGCGGCTCGCCGCGCGCGAGCCGTTCGCGTTGACGGAACTCGTCTACCTTGAAATTCTGCAGGGCCTGCGCGAACCCGCCGCGGCCCGCAAAGTGAGCGCCTATCTGCGGGCGCAAACGGTGCTGTATCCGCGGCACGGCCTGCGCACTTATGAAGCCGCGGCCGATCTGTACCGGCGCTGCCGGGCGGCGGGCGTGACGGTGCGCAGCACGGTCGAATGCCTGATCGCCCAACTGGCCCTTGAGCACAATGCGACCTTGCTGCATAGCGACCGCGATTACGAGCGCATCGCGCGGGTCGAGCCGCGATTGAAGCTGGCGCCTTGACCTGGCGCCCGGAAACCGGCTCGCCTGCGCTGGCGGCCGCCGGATCGGAGGCTGAATGAGCGCATTTTCCCGGTTCATCGGCATCGATTACTCCGGCGCGGAAACCGCAACCGCGCGCCTGAAGGGCCTGCAGGTCTTTGCAGCGCAGCCCGGCGCCGAACCCGTTTCCGTGCCGACACCGGCCATCGCGCGCACGTTGGCGAATAAATAGGGTCAGTGTGGAACGGCACTTACTTAAGGTTCCTTCCCTCGCTTGCGGGGGAAGGCCAGGATGGGGGCGAGCGATTTTGCCCTCTCCCAATTTTGCCCCCTCCCTAACCCTCCCCCCGCGCTGCGCGCAAGGGAGGGAATCTGCGAAAAAATTGTTTAAGTAAGTGCCATTCGGGTCAGTGTGATTAGACTTTGAGTCGACGAGTAATGGCGCCGACCTCATTTATCCCTTCAGGGGGCCATTGGAACGAGTACGGCAGGTGCAAAACCTCCACGTTCGACTTCAGGCCAGCCGCGGGCCTCCCTGCAGCTCGTGTAGACCTTTCGGCTCGATAACGCCTCTTCGGACGAATGAGAAAACCTGGAATTGACACGCGCCCCCGATACGCGTTTCAGGTTTTCCTTAATGCAGGCATCCCGTTCGTTCATGAAATCCTGATGGGAGGCGCCTTGCCTGTAGAGCTGGGTCGGTTGAGATGCGCACCCGCCGAACAAAATAAGGCTAACGACTAAACCAGAGCGAAGGAGTCGAACGGGCGTCATAGATCCTCCACTGATTGATACTTTAGCAAACCCGCCAGGGATAAGCGGACTGGATGACGCCAGTATTTTTTGTGTCGATACGCCCACTCTGGTATTCGACTACGAAGCCGAGAGGCTCAATGCGCTGAATTGCAGCGCGGCCGATGGCTCCGATGCCATGAGGTAAACTGGCGTTTTCATTGTGTCGTCATGACGGAGGAGCACCGCATGAGCAATAAAGTCACCCTGGTCATTCCCGAAGCCCCAGCGCCGGTCGCGGCGGAAGCACTGAAGCCGCAGCGGGAGATCAAGAAGGGCGGCATCCGCCTTGGCATCCTCGACAACAGCAAGGGCAACGCCGACCACCTGCTGAAATTCATCGCGGACGCGGTGAAGGCGGCGATGCCGGTGGCCTCGGTCGTCGTGCTGCGCAAGGCGAGCGTGAGCCTGCCGGCACCCGCTGCCATCCTCGATCAACTCGCCGCGGAGGCTGACTTCGTCGTCAGCGCAATGGCCGACTGAGGGTCCTGCACGTCGTGGAGTGTCCACGACATGTCGGAACTGCGGAAACGCGGACTGGTGACGGCCGTCATCACCTCCGATCCGTTCATGAAGCTCGGCAGGACGCAGGCGAAGGTCTTCGGCGTGCCCGATCTGCCGCTGGTGCAGATTCCGCACCCGCTCGGGGGGCTGTCGCTGGAGCAGGTGGAGGGGCGCTCGCTGATCGCGACGCCGCAGGTGCTGAAACTGATAGAGGATAATGTGAAATGAGCCTCAAATGAGCAATCTCGCGGACTTCCTGAAAGCGCCCGACGCCAGTCTCGAGTCCGACGACGACTTCGACGCCGTCAACGAACTGGTGATGAAGCGCGGCTGGGGCGATGGCCTGCCGGTGGTCCCGCCGACCGCCGCGCGCGTGGAGAAGATGCTCGCGTTCTGCGACCGGCCGGTGAACGAACCGATCGCCAAGGTCGCGCCGCGCTACGGCGAGGCAACGCCGTTGCGCCTGGCCGCCAACGCCGTGATGGCGGGCTGCAAGCCTGAATATTTCCCGCTGCTGATGCTGGCCATCGAGGCGATGTGCGAGGAACCGTTCAACCTCTACGGCGTTCAGGCGACCACCCACCTGTGCGCGCCGCTGGTGATCGTCAACGGGCCGGTCGTCCAGGAGCTCGACATCAATTGCGGGCACAACGCCTTCGGGCCGGGCTGGCCCGCCAACGCCACGATCGGGCGCGCGATCCGCCTCACGCTCCTGAACATCGGCGGGGCGCTGCCCGGGGTCGGCGACATGTCGACCTTCGGCGCGCCGTCCAAGTACAGCTATTTCGTCGCGGAAAACGAGGCGGGCAATCCCTGGGAGCCGCTGCACGTCGAGCGCGGCCTGCCGAGGGAGGCCAGCGCGGTGACCGTCATCGGCGCTGAATGCCCGCACAACATCAACGACCACGAAAGCCTGACGGGTCTCGGCCTGCTGACCACCATCGCCGGCACGCTGATCACCACGGGCTCCAACGACATCTACTACGAAGCGCAGCCGCTGATCGTGATGGGGCCGGAACACGCGAAAACGATCGCCAACGACGGCTATTCCAAGGCGGATGCGAAGCGCTTCATCCAGGAACACGCGACACTCCCCATGAACCGCTTCTCGAAGGAGAACATCGAGCGCCGTTTCATGATGACGCTGAAGGACCGGTTCCCCAACGCGAAATCCGACACGCCGGTGCCGATGCAATGGCGGGCGGAGGACCTCCTCATCGCGGTCATCGGCGGGGCGGGGAAGCATTCCGCGATCATCCCGACCTTCGGCGCGACCAAGGCGGTGACGCGGGCGCTGAAAACGCGGGACGGCAAGCTCGCGAAGTCGGTGCAGGACTTCCGGCAGCGTTGAACACGCGATCCGGTTACTGTTTCTGACTGGCGCATCCGCGCCGGTTTTCATCTTTCCACCTTCGCCCATGTTTCCCTCCGTTCCGCCTGTCACGCGCTCGCTGATCCTCGCCTGCGTCGGCGTTTACCTGTTCGAGACGATGCTCTCGGGCCCGGTCATCAACGCGCTTGCGTTGTGGCCCGTCGGCACGCCGGCCGGGCTTGGCGCCGGCGTGGGTTTCCAGCCGTGGCAGATCGTCACCTACAGCTTCCTGCACGGCAGCGGCTGGCACCTGTTCTTCAACATGTTCGCGCTGTGGATGTTCGGCTCCGACGTGGAGCGGGTGTTCGGTGCGCGACGCTACACGGTGTTCTGGTTTGCTTCCGTGATCTCGGCCGCCCTGGCGCAACTGCTCGTCGCCGCCTTCCTGTCGGAGTCGCCGAATCCGACGGTGGGTGCCTCCGGTGGCGTGTTCGGGCTGCTGCTCGCCTTCGGCGTGCTGTTTCCCGACCGCATGATCGTGCTGCTGATCCCGCCGATTCCGATGAAGGCCTGGGTGTTCGTGATCCTCTACGGTGCCGTGGAACTGTTCCTCGGCGTCACCGGCACGCAGAAGGGCGTCGCCCACTTCGCGCACCTCGGCGGCATGGTCGGCGGCTGGCTGACGCTGCAGTACTGGCGACGGCACCTGCCGCCGCGCGGGCGTTACTAGACCGTCCTAGACCTTCACCGGTCTGAACGCGACGCCGTCCGCGGCGATCCGCTGGCTCAGGATGCCGGCTACGGCGGCCACCACCTGCAGATTGGGGGCCGGCACCTTCGTCAGTTGTCCCATCTCCAGCACGGCGTTCACGATGGCATCGAGTTCCAGCGCACGGCCGACGCGCACGTCCTGCAGCATGGAGGGCTGCTGGTCGTACTTGCCCTTGGCGTTGGCGAACATCTTCACCGGGTCGATATCGAGTTTGACGCCGACCGACGCGGCGATGGCGAGGCCCTCGCGCATGACGCCGGTCACCAGGGCCTCGGCGCGGGGGTGGTCGGCAACATGGCCCTGTGCGGACTGGGTGATCGCGCAAAGGGGATTCCACACCATGTTGATCAGCAGCTTCGCCCACTTGGCCTTGCGAATGTCGGGCACCACGTCGGTGCGCAGGCCGGCGGCGGTCAGGAGCGCTGCGATCGCCTCGGCGCGCGGGCTGCGGCGGTCGTCGACCTCACCGATGTCAAGGTGGTCGGTGGGCTGGTCCACCAGCTTCAGATGGCCGGGAACCACCATCGTCACCGGCTTGTAGATCACCGCGCCGACGATGGCGTCGAGCGGCAGGTGTTTCGCCAGGGTGCCCTGCGGATCGAGCGTGGCCAGCCGCGTGCCTTTGAGCGGTGAATCGATCCTGTCGAAGTACCACCACGGCAGGCCGTTCTGCGGCATCAGCAGCGCGCCGTCCTTCGCCAGCATTTCAGCGAGCCGCGGCGCCACGGCTTCGATCTGGTGCGACTTGAGGCCGACGATGATGAGGTCGTAGGGCGGCTTTTCCTCGCCGGGCTGGCAGACCTTGACGCGGATCGGCTCGGGGCGGCCGCTCTTTGGCCCTTCGAGGCGCAGCCCGCCCTGGGAGAGCGCCGCATGCTGCGCACCGCGCGCCACCAGCGTGACGTCCTTGCCGTCGGCCGCGAGGATGCCGCCGATATATCCGCCGATCGCGCCGGCGCCGTAGATCAGGATGCGCATTACGCGGAAGCTTTCGTGTGGGGGGGGGAGGGGACTGAACCCTGCGTGTGCAGACGTTCAAGTTCACGGCGCACCAGATTGATGTGCTCGCGCAGGTCGTACAGCTCGCCGGCATAGGCGAGCGGGATGCGGCGCCGGTTGGCTTCGTCCTCGATGTGCGCCAGCCGTTCCAGGTGGGTCGCGTGCTGGGCCGCGTTGTGATTCGTGCGGACTTCGTCATCGAGCAGGCGCAGCTCGCCGTAGAGCTTGAAGATGCGTGAACGGATGCGCCACGTGTAGAGCCCCGGCATGATGCGCATCAGCGGGATGGCGATGGCGATCAGCGGAATGATCAGGATGATCAGCCGGTCCGCGAGCACCGCGAGCCAGAACGGCAGGTAGCGCTGCAGGAAGGGCGGGCCGGACTTGAAGTAGCGCTGGGCCGCGGGCGCCACCGGAAAGTCCTGCTCGCGCGCGGACGGAAACTCGCCGGCTTTCTGCAGCAGGCCGGAGCGGCCGTGCACCTCGGTGGCGGCACCGAGCAGGAGGCTGACCAGCGCCGGATGCAGGTCTTCCCGCGCCACCAGCGTGGCCGTCGGCGCCACCAGCTGGTAGTCCTCGCGCGGAAGGTCGCGTTCGATGCTCAGGGCGCCGCGCGGCAGCACGACGCGCGTCAGGGTCGGATAGATGCGCGTGTAGGCCTCGGCCTGCACGAAGGTCATCAGGCGCACGCCGGGGGAGGTCAGCATGCGCTTCACGTTCTCCGCCTCGGGGGCGGCGATCACGAAGATCGCGTCGGCCCGCCCGCCGAGGAAGGCCTTGATCGCCTCGTCGCCGCCGACCGACAGCAGGCGGGCGTTCTTGCCGGAGACGCCGCTGCCGGACAGCATTTGCAGGGCCAGCCGCCGGGTGCCGCTGCCGTCGTTGCCGATCGCGATACGTCGCCCGCGTAGTTCGGTCAACCGATCAATTCGGCGATCGATGTCGCGGTCGGCGGCGGGCAGGCCCGGGTCTTCGCGGTAGAACAGCCAGACCGGTTCGTAGAACAGGCTGCCGAGCGACACCAGGCCGTCGGCCGGTTCCTCGCCGAGCAGCCCGCTCTGCACCAGCGCGACGTCGACGCCAGAATCCGGGTCGCGCAGACGCTCCAGGTTCTCGACGGCGCCCGCGGAGGATTTGACGATCAGGTCGACGCCGTCGCGGGCGAGGATTTCGCGGTACTGCATGGCGAAGCCGTGGTAGGCGCCGCCGTCGGCGCCGGAACTGATCGTGAGCGACTTGGGCGGGGCCGGCTTGACGAAATAGTGCGCGGCCCACAGCACGCCACCGATCACCAGCAGCGCGGGCAGAAGGACGGCAATCATGTCGCGCAGCGACAGCTGGCTGAGATGGCGCAGGCGCTTCAATTGGTGCAGGGGGTTGGTGGCCATGGACGTGCGTGGGAGGGGAGCGGAGACGATGAAGGTCGCAAGGGTAGGTAGATTCGGGCCGGCTCGCAAGCACTGCACGCCGCGCCGGGCGCGGTGCTTTCCCGGCAGCGGACAAAGGTAAAATCGCCGGTCGGCAGAGCGTCTGCCCGTACCGGAAATGTCCTCATGAGCAGTGCCTTACCCACCTTGCGGCAGTTGAAGCACCTGGTGGCGCTCGCCGAGCACCAGCACTTCGGCCGCGCCGCCCAGGCGAGCTTCGTCACGCAGTCAGCGTTCTCCAGCAGCATCCAGGACCTGGAAGCGGCGCTCGACGCGCAGTTGGTGGACCGCAGCAAGCGCCGGGTGGTGTTCACCCCGCTCGGCCTCGAGATCGTGGAGCGCGCGCGCGGCGTGCTGCGCGATGCCCTGGAGCTGACCGCGCTGGCGCAGTCGGCGCGGGAGCCGCTGACGGGGACGCTGCGGCTGGGGGTCATCCCGACGATCAGCCCCTTCCTGCTCCCGCGCGTGCTGCCCGCGCTGCGCAAGGCGCATCCCAAACTCAAGTTGTATCTGACGGAAGACCAGACCGCGCGGCTGGTGGAGGGGCTGGCCAGCGGACGGCTCGACGTGCTGCTGGTGGCGCTGCCCTGCAGTTGCGGGGCGGCCGAGACCCTGATTCTGGCGCGCGATGATTTCAGCGTGGCCTTGCCTAAACACCATCCGCTGGCGAAGCAGAAAACTGTCCAGCCCGAGGCGCTGCGCGGCGAACAGCTCCTGCTGCTGCAGGACGGCCATTGCCTGCGCGACCAGGCGCTGGCCGCCTGCGGCATGACCGATCCCGAGCGCACGCTGGCCTTCGAGGGCACCAGCCTGCAGACGCTGACGCAGATGGTGGCGAACGGCCTCGGGGTCACGCTGGTGCCGGCGATGGCGGTGGAGGCGGGCATCCTGCGTGGCACCGACGTGGTGACCCGTCCCCTCGCGGGCGGCGGTGCGCGCGAAATCGGGCTGGCGTGGCGGCGGGGGACGGGTCGCAAGGAGGAGTTCACACTCCTCGGCGCCACGCTGAAGAGACTGATGGCGGAGGCGCATATCAAGGCCGGCGGCAGGAAATGAACCTTGCTGCACGATCCGCGGTCATTCAAGCAGGTGCGTGGGGCCTCGCGCACGGGTGCGTCGGTTTAGTAAAGGATTTGCCATGAAACGGCTTGCTGCCTGTCTGCTCACGTTGCTGGGAGGCGTTTCCATGCACGGAAACCTTGCCTCGGCTGCGGCCTGCCCGCCGCTGCTCAACCACAGTTACGTGCCGCTGGAAGGCGGCGTGCCCAAGTCTTTGTGCGGGTACGCCGGCAAGGTGATCCTCGTCGTCAACACCGCGAGCCAGTGCAGCTTCACGCCGCAGTACGAAGGCCTCGAAGCGCTGTACAAGAAGTTCAAGGGCAAGGGGCTGGTGGTGGTCGGTTTTCCCGCGAATGACTTCGGCGAGCAGGAGCCGGGTAGCAACAAGGAGGTCGCGCAGTTCTGCCAGGCCAATTTCGGCGTGACTTTCCCCATGGCCGAGAAAACGACCGTGGCGGGCAAGGCCGCGAGTCCCTTTTATGCGGCGCTCGCTTTGGCAGGCGGCGGTGCACCGCGCTGGAATTTCCACAAGTACCTGATCGACCGCAGCGGAGCCCGGGTTGCGGGCTTCGGCAGTTCGGTGGCGCCGACCGATTCAAGACTCACGCGCCAGATCGAGCGGCTGCTGGCGGAAGGCGCGCCCGCGCGCTGAGTGAAGATGAGCTTCGAATGATGAGCGTCAAACCCCTCAAGATCGGCATTTCGGCGCGGATCTACCACCCCAACCCGGAGGGCAAGGGGCTGCTGACCCGCACGCTCCAGTATCTTGAACAGTCGGTGGCCCACTGGGTGATGTCGCGTGACGTGCTGGTGTTCATGGTGCCCTCGGTGGACAAGGATGGCCTCATCCATCGCAGCAACATCCGGCTGTCCGACTACGTCAAGCATCTCGACGGCCTGGTGTTGCAGGGCGGCGCCGATGTGGCGCCCGAAACCTACGGCGAGGAAGCGTCCAGGCCAGACTGGAAGGGCGATCGCGTCCGTGACGTCTACGAAATGGAGCTGGTGCACGAGTTCATGGAGGCGAAGAAACCCGTGCTCGGCATCTGCCGCGGCGCGCAGCTCATCAACGTCGTGTTCGGCGGCACGCTTTATCAGGATCTCAAGACCGACCACCCGGAGGCGATCGATCACCACAACGAACAGTCATACGAAAAGACCTTCCACGACATCACGATCGAGCCAGAAACGGGCCTGTCCCGGCTCTACCCCGATACCCGCACGGCGCGCGTGAACTCCATCCACCACCAGGGCGTGAAAACGCTGGGCAAGGCGCTCACGGTGGAGGCGTGGTCGGTGCCGGACAAGGTCGCGGAGGCGGTGCGCTGGAACGGCCGCAGCTACGTGCTGGGCGTGCAGTGGCATCCGGAATTCCACCGGCCGGCCGACGACAACGTCCTCGACCCGGCCCCGATCCTCGACGAGTTCCTGACGGCCGTGCGCAAGCAGGCCTGAACACCGCGGCTGCCTGCCGATCGTCGCCATGCTGAGCCAGGAAGCGCTCGACCGTCTCGCGCAGGCGTCGCGGGCATTCGACGCCACGCGGTATATGACCTTCCGCATCGGCGGCCATGCGGTTGGCTGGGTGCGGCGCGACTGGCTGCCGCACCTCGATCCCTGGAAGCCCCATTTCCTGAAGAACCGCGATGCGCTGGCGCTCGCGCCGGCGCTCCGCACCGCGGAGGCCCGCACGGCCGCGCTGGCGGAAGTCGTCGAAGGACTGGCCCGCGCGGGCGCCATCAGCGGTTGGCGTAACGAGCGCTATGCGGTTGTGGAGGCCTGGGGACGACCCGTGCTGGCGCACATTGAACGCGCTGCCGCACGCTTCTTCGGCCTGACGACCTTCGCGGCGCACGCCAACGGCATCGTCAGGGACGGCGGCGGGGCGCGCATGTGGATCGCCCGCCGCAGTTCAACGAAACCCATCGATCCCGGTCTGCTCGACAATCTCGTCGGTGGCGGCATGTCGGCGGAAGCCGATCCGCTGGAGACGCTGGTGCGCGAAGCTGGCGAGGAGGCCGGCATTCCACCGGCGCTGGCGCGCATCGCCATCGCACGCGGCAGGCTGGCCATCCTGCGCGAAGTGCCGGAAGGCGTGCAGCAGGAAACCCTGTTCGCGTTCGATCTCGAACTGCCGGCGCATTTCGTGCCGCGCAACGAAGACGGCGAGGTCGCGGAGGTTCGGCTGATGACGCTGGACGAAGTCGGCGCGGTGATCGAGGCGCGCAAGATGACGCTGGACGCGAGCCTGGTGGCGGCGGGATTTCTGATGGATCGGCGCTAGAGCCTGTTATGGACCTAAACGTATGCGGCGAACGCGGGAGTAGGGGTTCAGTGCTAGGAGTCGCTCGCGCCGCGGTGCCAGACACCGCAAGCGAGCGGCGACAACGCAATGGACCCCTAATCCCGCGTTCCCTTCGGGTTGAGCCAGAAGGGCCCGTCTGCGTCGTTGCTCGTCGTTGCGTAGAGGGGCTACGCGGCCTCCTCACGCCTAGCAGCCGGGCCCTTCTGGCTCAACGCCGCGCACGTTTAGGCCCATAACAGGCTCTAGGCGCTGTTGTCCTGCTTGGCCGGATGCTTGCGGCCAAGGATGTACTGCGAGCCTGCCGGTCCGAAACTCTCGAAGTGCAGGCACTCCGGTTCCATCGCGAAGGTGTCGCCGGTGCGATAGAACTCCGGCCTGCCTTCGCGGGTCAGGATGAATTCCCCGGCGAGAATCAGCCCGCGCACGGCGAACGGATGGGTGTGCGGTTCAGCAGTGGCGTTGGGCATGCCTTCGCGTCTTGCAATGTCGTCATAGCCATCGCTTTTCAGCGCAGCTTCGAAGGCTTCCGTGTTCATTGCCGCCCCCTTTTGACGTTCGTAACGATGGTAGCGGAGTACGCGCGGGCCCGGACTGAGATACACCGATGGTACGGGACATGACTTCGGGTGTATATTTCGTAAATATCATGTTCGGACAAAGAGTTAAGGAATCTCTGAACAAGTGGTAGTTCGTCATTCCGGCGCAGGCCGGAATCCAGGGAATTCAAGCGTCTGGACACCGGCCTGCGCCGCTGTGACGAGCTTATTCAGAGCTTCCTTAAGACGTATTCTTCCCATGGAGGCGATGCGCTAGCGTAATGGAAGTCCTGCTAAACGTGCTCGCCGGGGTGGCCCTGCTGGTGTGGGGCACGCACCTCGTGCGTACCGGCATCCTGCGCATCTACGGCGGCAACCTGCGCCAGTTTCTCGCGCGCAGCGTATCCAACCGCTTCACGGCTTTCCTCGCCGGCATGGGCGTGACGAGCCTGCTCCAGAGCAGCACCGCCACCGCCCTCATCACCACCTCCTTCGTCGGCGGCGGCCTGATCGCCACCGCGCCCGCCCTGGCCGTCATGCTCGGTGCGGACGTCGGCACCGCGCTGGTGGTGCAACTGCTGTCGCTCAAACTGTCGTGGCTGTGGCCGCTGCTGGTCGTGCTCGGCGTCGCGCTGTTGCTGGGCCGCAAGGGTACCCTCGCCGGCCGCTACGGCCGCATCCTCGTCGGCCTTGGCCTCATCCTGCTCGCGCTCCAGCATATCGTCGCCGTCACCAAGCCGCTCGCGCAGACGCAGGGCCTGAAGGTGATCTTCGGGTCGCTCTCCGGCGACGTGCTGCTCGACATCCTGATCGCGGCAGGGCTGACGCTACTGTGCTATTCAAGCCTCGCGGTCGTGCTGCTGACGGCGGCGTTCACCGCCACCGGCATGATTCCGCCGCAGGTCGCGCTCGGACTGGTGCTCGGTGCGAATCTGGGCAGTGGTTTCCTCGCGATGCTGGCCACCGCGAACTCCGCGCCCGAGGCCCGGCGCGTCGCACTGGGCAACCTGTTCTTCAAGCTCACGGGCTGCGCGCTGCTGATTCCGTTCCTGCCGCTCGTGGGGGGCTGGCTCGCGGCGCTCGACCCGATGCCGCAGCGGCAGATCGTCAACTTCCACCTCGCGTTCAACCTGTTCCTGGCGGTGGTCTTCATCGGCTTTACGCCGGTCGTCGCACGGCTGGTCGAACGGCTGCTGCCGTCCCAGCCGAAGAAAGAATCGCCGGCCACGCCGCGCTACCTCGACCCGGTGGCCCTGGAAACGCCGACGCTCGCCATTTCCTGCGCCGCGCGCGAGGCGCTGCGGCTGGGCGACATGATCGCGACCATGCTGCGCGGCGTCCTCGATGCGCTGATGAACAACGATGCCCGGCTGGCGGCCGAAATCCACCGCATGGACGACGACGTCGACGACCTCTACACCTCGATCAAGCTGTACCTGACGCAGGTGAGCCGCGACGCGCTGGAGGAGAAGGAGTCGCGCCGCTGGGCCGACATCATCTCGTTCACCATCAACCTCGAGCACGTCGGCGACATCGTCGACAAGAATCTGATCGAGCTTGCCGAAAAGAAGATCAAGAAGCGGCTGCAGTTTTCGGATGCCGGCATGGCGGAGATCACCAGCCTGCACGCGCGCGTGGTGTCCAACCTCCAGTTGTCGCTCAACGTCTTCGTCAACGGCGACCTGAAGAGCGCGCAGCGCCTGCTGGCCGAGAAGGAGCAGGTGCGGGACCTGGAGCGCGCCTATGCCGACAGCCATCTGCAGCGGCTCTCGGACAACACCCTGCAGAGCGTGGAGACCAGCGCGCTCCACCTCGACATCATCCGCGACCTGAAGCGGATCAACTCGCACATCTGTTCGGTGGCCTATCCCATCCTCGAAGAAGCCGGGGTGCTGGCCCCCAGCCGGCTGCGCGAAGTGCGGCGGCGGGCACGCTCGGCCGCGACCGCCAAACCGGCGGCGCCCCCGGCGGAGGAGATCGGGAAGGCATGAGGTCTCTGGCGGTGGTGCCGGCGGACGTGCTGGCGCCTACGCGGCGGCGACGGCAGCCTGGCGTCGGACCGGCCGCTCGTCGATCGGCAGATTGAGCAGCGCGGACGCCACGCCCATGGCGACGGTGAGCCACCACATCAGTTCGTAGGAGCCGGTGCGGTCGAACAGCCAGGCGCCCGCAAAGACGCCGAAGAAACTCCCGACCTGATGGGAGAAGAAGGCGAGTCCGCCCAGCGTCGCCATGTAGCGGACGCCGAACATGCCGGCGATGATGCTGTTGGTCAGCGGCACCGTGCCCAGCCACAGGAAGCCGATGATCGCGGAAAACACGTACACCGTGGCGGGCGAGATCGGCAGCAGCACGAATACGGCGATTGCCATCGCGCGGATAAAGTAGAGCAAAGCGAGCAGGTATTTCTTGGTGTAGCGCCCGCCGAGCATGCCCCACGTATAGCTGCCGAAGATGTTGAACAGGCCGATCAGCGCCAACGCGATCATGCCGGTGTTGGCGCTCATGTGGTTGTCCAGCAGGTAGGCCGGAAAGTGCACCGAGATGAACATTAACTGGAATCCGCACACGCAGTACGCCGTGGTCAGCAGCCGGAAGTCCTTGTGGCCGAGCGCCTCGCGCAGGGCCTCGGGGATCGACTGTCGCGGCCCGGCGTGCTGCGTCGGCGATTCGGCGATGGCGACGGACAGGGGGATGACCAGCAGCACCACCACGGCGAGCACCATCAGGGCCTGCTGCCAGCCGAGATTGTTGATGAGCGTCTGGCCGAAGGGCAGCATCAGGAACTGGCCGAAGGATCCCGCGGCCCCCGCGATGCCCATTGCGGCGCTGCGTTTTTCCGGCGGGTAGGCGCGGGCGATGGCGCCGAACACCACCGAAAAACCCGTGCAGCCGAGCGCGATGCCGATGATGAGGCCGGCGCTGAGCAGGAACTCCGCGCCCGTCGTCGAGTGGGCCATGAGCACCAGACCCGCGGCGTAGATCAGCGCGCCGGCCGCCAGCACGCGGCCGGCGCCGAACTTGTCCGCGATCATGCCCGTGAAGGGCTGCGCGACGCCGTAGATCAGGTTCTGGACGGCGATCGCGAAGGCGAAGGTCTGCCGGTCCCAGTCGAGCGCGAGGGTGACCGGTTGCAGGTAGAGACCGAAGTTGTGGCGCGTGCCGAGTGCCAGCGTGAGCGCGATGCCGCCGCAGACCAGCACGAGGGTGGGCGTGCGCCAGGCGCGGTGACGCTGCGATGTTTCCTCCACGCCGCGATTCTAGCGGAGGTGCGGAGCGGCGCGGCGCGCTGGGCTACAATAGGCGCGAACTTCAGGGTGTAGCTTAGTCCGGTAGAGCGCCTGGTTTGGGACCAGGAGGTCGAAGGTTCGAATCCTTTCACCCTGACCAGTCTGCAGCGTGCCGCGTGCACGTAGACCAATGCGGGATCGAATGTCAGCGGTTCCCCCTCCGCGGCCCCGTCTCATCGGTAATTCCGATTGAACTAATCCATTTAACCCGTTGGATCAATCGATCCCGGGTGGCTACGATGCGGCTCGTTTCATCGTAACCCTACAAGGAATGGATATGTCGCTCATCAATACCGCCGTCAAGCCCTTCAAGGCGCAGGCTTTCCATAACGGCAAGTTTGTCGAGGTTTCCGACCAGACGCTCAAGGGCAAGTGGTCGGTGGTCATTTTCATGCCGGCCGCGTTCACCTTCAATTGCCCCACCGAGGTCGAGGACGCCGCCAAGCACTACGCCGAATTCCAGAAGGCCAATGCGGAGGTCTACATCGTGACCACCGATACGCACTTCTCGCACAAGGTCTGGCACGAAACCTCGCCGGCAGTCGGCCAAGCCAAGTTCCCCCTGGTCGGTGACCCGACCCATCAGCTGACGCGTGCTTTCGACGTGCACATCGACGAGGAAGGCCTGGCACTGCGCGGCACCTTCATCATCAATCCGGAAGGCGTGATCAAGACCCTCGAGATCCACGACAACGCCATCGCCCGCGATGTCGCCGAGACGCTGCGCAAGCTGAAGGCCGCCCAGTACGTCGCCACGCATCCCGGCGAAGTCTGCCCCGCGAAGTGGAAGGACGGCGACAAGACCCTGAAGCCCTCGCTGGACCTGGTCGGCAAGATCTGACCGGCACCGTGCCGCCCGAAAAGCCCGGGCGTTCGCGCCCGGGCTTTTTTTTACCTGTGAAGAGGTCACCATGCTCGATGACACCCTGAAAACGCAGTTGAAGGCCACTCTCGAAAAGCTCACCCAACCGGTCGAGCTAGTGGCTTCGCTCGACGACAGCGAGGGCTCGCGGGACCTGCGGGTGCTCCTGCAGGAGGTTGTCGGCCTGTCCGACCGGATCACGCTGATCGAGCGGCGCGACGACGCGGAGCGCAAGCCGTCCTTCGCGATCAACCGCCCGGGGGGCGGCGTCAGTCTCCGCTTTGCCGGCATCCCGCTCGGTCACGAGTTCACGTCGCTGGTGCTGGCGCTGCTGCAGGTCGGCGGCTATCCGTCCAGAGCGGCGGCGGACCTCGTCGAGCAGGTGCGCGATCTCGAGGGCGAGTTCAGCTTCGAGACCTATTTTTCGCTGTCCTGCCAGAACTGCCCGGATGTCGTGCAGGCGCTGAACCTGATGGCGGTGCTGAATCCGAACATCCGTCACGTGGCGATCGACGGCGCGCTGTTCCAGGACGAAGTGGAGCGCCGTCAGGTGATGGCGGTGCCGACGATCTTCCTCAACGGCGAACCGTTCGGGCAGGGGCGCATGGAGTTGGCGGAGATCCTCGGCAAGGTCGACACCGGTGCCGGCAAGCGCGTAGCGGCGAAGCTCAGCGCGAAGGCGCCGTACGACGTATTGATCGTCGGCGGCGGCCCCGCGGGTGCAGCGGCGGCCATCTATGCGGCGCGCAAGGGCATCCGCACCGGCGTGGCCTCGGAGCGCTTCGGCGGCCAGGTGCTGGACACGCTGGCCATCGAGAACTTCATTTCGGTGAAGGAGACCGAGGGGCCGAAGCTGGTCGCGGCGCTGGAAGAACACGTCAAGAGCTACGAGGTCGATGTCATGAATCTGCAGCGCGCCGAGGCGCTGGTGCCGGGGCCTGACGGCGTCGAGGTGAAGTTCGCCAGCGGGGCGGTGCTGAAGGGCAAGACAGTGATCCTGGCGACGGGCGCGCGCTGGCGCGACATGAACGTGCCCGGCGAGCAGGAGTACCGCACCAAGGGCGTCACCTACTGTCCGCACTGCGACGGCCCGCTGTTCAAGGGCAAGCGCGTAGCGGTGATCGGTGGCGGCAATTCCGGCGTCGAGGCCGCGATCGACCTCGCCGGCGTGGTGGGGCACGTGACCCTGCTCGAATTCATGGGCGAACTGCGCGCGGACGCCGTGCTGCAGCGGAAGCTACACAGCCTGCCCAACGTCAAGGTCATCACGCAGGCGCAGACGACGGCAGTGACCGGCGACGGCCACAAGGTCAACGGGCTGGCCTACAAGGATCGCGTGTCAGGTGAAGCGCATAGGCTGGCGCTGGAAGGCGTGTTCGTGCAGATCGGACTGTTGCCCAATACCGGCTGGCTGAAAGGCAGCGGGGTCGAGCTATCCAGGCACGGCGAGATCGTGGTCGACGCACGCGGGCAGACCTCGGTGCAGGGCGTATTCGCGGCCGGCGACGTCACCACGGTGCCTTACAAGCAGATCATCGTGGCGATGGGCGAGGGCACCAAGGCGGCACTCAGCGCTTTCGATCATCTGATCCGGACGCCGCTGGCGAAGGCCGCCTAGTACCGACCTAAGGAAACTCTGAAAAACACTTTTCTCGTCATTCGGGCGAAAGCCGGAATCCAGTGAATTCAAGGCACTGGACAACGGCCTTCGCCGGTGAGACGGAGTAAATCAGAGGTTCCCTAAGGCCATCTCGCGTCCTGGAGCATCCGTTCGGTCTCGAAACGGTTGAGTTGCTGTTGGCGCTCCCGCTCAAACTGCTGCGGCTGCACCTGCTGCAGGGTGCCGCCGGGGCCTGCCGTCGTGGTGCCGACAGCTTCCTGCGTCTGTTGTTGCTGGAACAGCTGCTGCTGCCGCTGGTGCTGCTCCATGTCCAGCCGGGCGCGCTCCTGTACCGCCGCCGGCGAGCCGGGGGGCTGCTGCGCCTCGCGCTGAAACTGCTGGCTCCGCAGCACTATTTCGCTTTGCTGCTGGTCGCGCTGGAGCTGCAGCGCGCGGACGCCGTCGGGCGTCTGCGCGCGGGCGCCGACGGGCCAAAGCGCCGCTGTGCTGCAGGCGAGGATCGCGAGCGCGCGCATCCGTGACTACGTCTTCAGCGTGAATGGATTGAAATCCGTATCGCGGTCGTAATAGTCCTCGTTTTCCTTCTTCTTGAGCCAGCCCACGACCACGTAGGTGAAGGGCGTGAACAGGACCTCGACCGCCACTTTGGCGACAAACTGCGCGAGCATCACCAGCGGCAGCTTGTCGTCGGGAATGATGCCGCTGCCGTAGAAGGCCAACGGATAGAACAGCGCCGAGTCGACCGCCTCGCCGAAGATCGTGGAGCCGATGGTGCGCGTCCACAGCCAGCGCCCGGCGGTCATGATCTTCATCTTCGCCAGCACGAAGGAATTGACGAATTCTCCGCAGGAAAAGGCGACGAGCGAGGCCAGCGCGATGCGCCAGGTCGAACCGAATGCGACTTCGTAGGCGGCCTGGTTCTTCCAGAACGGCGCCGGCGGCAGTTGCACGATGACCCAGGCCATGAACGAGGCGAATGCGAGCGCCGCAAAGCCGGCCCAGATGACCCGCCGCGAGCGCGCGTAGCCGTAGACCTCGGTCATAATGTCGCCGAATACGTACGAGATCGGGAAGAAAAGCACGCCGGCGCCGAAGGTCAGGATGCCCACGATCGGGAAGTCCACCTGCGCGATCTTCGCCGGCCCGATCAGGTTGGAGCAGACAAGAATGGTGACGAACGCCACCATCACGAAGTCGTAGTAGCGGTAGGTCCGACGGGGTGTGGTCATGATGTCGCTCAAAACAAAATCGGAATGAGCCGCAGAGACGCAGAGGACGCAGAGAAAAACGGGAAATGAAACCCGGGAAAACAGATCTGTTTTTCGTGTGGCGTTCTCAGCGCTCTCTGCGTCTCTGCGGCTAATCGGGTTTTGACGTTGAAGTTCATGTCGTCGCTGGGGCGGCAGCCGGCAGTTGGCCCTCCAACCAGCCGGCGACCTTGGCGCCGAGATCGTCTTCGAGGCAGTCGAAGAACTCCACGTCGTCCATTCCCCGCAGCCAGGTGAGCTGGCGTTTGGCGAGCTGCCGCGTGCCGGCGATACCCTGTTCGCGCAGGCCGGACAGGGTGAGCTTGCCGTCAAGGTACTCCCAGGCCTGCCGGTAGCCGACGCAGCGCATCGCGGGCATGTCGGTGTCGAGCGCGTACTCTTGGCGCAGTTTGCGCAGTTCGCCGATGAGGCCGAGCTCCAGCATCGTCTCGAAGCGCTGCGCGATCCGGTCGTGCAGCACGGCACGGTCGGAGGGCACCAGCGCGAGCTTCACGGGCGCGTACGGGAAGTGCCAGTACTTGGGCTTCTTCAGGATCTCCGACATCGGCTTGTTGGCGATGAGGTAGACCTCCATCGCCCGCTGGATGCGCTGGGCATCGTTGGGCGCGAGCCGCGCCGCGGTTTCGGGATCGACTTTCGCCAGCTTCGCGTGCACGCCCGGCCAGCCGTCCACTTCAGCCATGGTGTCGATCACCATGCGGATTGCCGGATCGGCTTCTGGCAGCTCCGAGAGGCCTTCGGTCAGCGCCTTGTAGTACAGCATGGTGCCGCCGACGAGCAGTGGAATGTGGCCCCGTTCGGTGATCTCGCGCATGGCGGTGGTGGCGTCGTCGCGAAAGCGTGCGGCGGAGTAGGACTCGTGCGGTTCGAGGATGTCGATCAGGTGATGCGGGGCGGCGGCCAGCGTCGCGGCATCGGGCTTGGCGGTGCCGATGTCCATGCCCTGGTAGATCTGCGCCGAATCCACGCTGATGATCTCCACTGGCAGACGGCGGGCCAGCTCGACGGCGACGCCGGTCTTGCCGCTGGCGGTGGGGCCCATCAGGAAAATCGCCGGGGGCGATTTTCGCGAGTGACGAGTGATGGGTGATGAGGGATGGGACGGTTTCATTGTCTTGCGCAGCGAGTCATCGAGGATGAAGGTTGAGGGATGAGGGATGAGGGATGAGGGATGAGGGATGAGGGATGAGGTACGATTTACCCATTACCCATTACCCATTACCCATTACCCATTACCCATTACCCATTACCCATTACCCATTACCCATTACCC
>ENA-ORBV01006286-ORBV01006286.1-microbial-mat-metagenome-genome-assembly--contig:-NODE-6286-length-21095-cov-17.898040_pt1 | contig 21095 bp, 17 predicted proteins | sample MGYA00237777_ERZ505514 | MGnify/ENA primary metagenome ERZ505514 (study PRJEB26160, sample SAMN06269048) | microbial mat metagenome | isolation source: Oligotrophic lake microbial mat | place... | reverse complement strand
ATGATACGGCGACCACCGAGATCTACACCTCTCTATTCGTCGGCAGCGTCAGATGTGTATAAGAGACAGGGGGTGAGTTGTGGAAGTCGCTGGACTTGCCGGCGGACGAGGCGCTGGAGAAGTTGTTGGGCCGGCGCGTGCTGATCGCGTGGAGGTGGGCGGAGGTTGACGGGGGTCGGCGGGGCGGCGGGAGGCGTGCCCAGGCCGAGCCGGACTGGGTGGTGCTGTCGCTGGTGTCGCGGGATGCGGAGCGGCGGATCCGGGCGAAGCTGCGTCCAGCGCCGCGGGAAGTTCATGCGGGGCAGGCGATCCTGGCGCTGGAGGATGGGCGGTTCCTGCTGACGACGCGCGTGCTGGAGCGGGACGGTGGCGCGATCGTGATGCTCGCGCCGGCGGCGCATGTGGCGCTGTTCAAGGACATGCTGCCGCGATTTGGCGATCGCACGCCCGGAGCGCGGCTTGGTGACGACCCGACGCTGGCGGGGTTGGCGGGATTGCTGGACGCCGACATCGCGATGCTGACGCTGGGCCCGGGGTACGCGGAGGCCGCGGCGAACGGGGGCGCGGTGGGCGAGGCGACGGCGATGGGCGTGTGGTGGAGGCTTGGCGAGGAACTGGCGCGGCGCGGCGCCGGGCTCGATGGGAAGCTGGTTCGGCTCGGCGGCTCGGCGGCGCGGATGGGCGGGTCGGTCACCGGCCTGGCACCCGGACAGATCGATGCGCTCGCGGAGGGCGCGCTGCTGGCGGTCGCGGACCTGATTCCGCGTGAGCCCTTGGACGGGGCGCCAAGCCCGCTGGGCGCGGGCGGTGGCGTGCATGGCGGTGATGGCGGTCAGGGTGTGCGAGTGGTCGGCGATGCCGAAGTCACGCCGAACGCCGCCTTCGCTCCCCGTGCGCCGCGGGCGCGGCAAGACATGGCGTTCACCATCCCGCGTGGGCCGAATCTGGCGTCGATGGTGGCGGGCATCACGGAGATGCTCGACCTGCGGCCGGAGGACGGCCACTGGGCGGTCGCGGGTGAGACGATCGCCGTGGTGCATGGTTCGGGAAGGCGTGATGATCGGCTGTCGATCACGCTGGGGGTGTCATCCGACGACCTGTCGAGGCTGGCGCCCAGCGCGGATCGGCTGATGGCGTGGCTGCTGGCGGCGCCCGCGGGGGATAGCGCGGGCGGAGCAGGCACCGACGTGGATCGCGCGGCGACGCTCGGGCCGGACTTCGGCGGGGCGTTCCCGCCCGCGGTGCGGGTGGCGGAGGTGCCCGAGGCATCGATGGCGCGGCTTGGGGGGTTGCTGGGCCAGCGCCCGGTGATCGCGTGGCAGTTTGCGCCGATGGTGGGCGCGGTGCCGGGCGAGGCATGGGCGGTTGAGCGGCTTGGCGATCGCGTCGGCGAAGGCGGCGGCGCCGATGCCGGGGGGGTGGGCGCTGCGGGCGTCACACCAGCGAGCGTGCGGATGGTTGGACAGGGATTGGGGCGACCCTCGCCCTGGGCGGTGCCGGGGTGGTGGGTGGTGAGGCTGGAGCAGTCGCCCGATGGCGGACGCGCGCCAGCCGCGCTGCGGGATGTGTCGGGGCTTCTGGTGTCGCCGCGGGTCGAGCGGAGCGTGGTGACGGCGGGGGTGCTGCGTCCCGCGCAGTTGCTGGGTGCGCTGGCGGCGCTGGGCGTGCCGATGCCGCCCGCGATGGGGGCGATGCGATGGGTGCAGCGGGTGCGGTGGGAAGGCGACGAGGCGGAGCCTGGGCGCCTGGTGGTCGAGTTGGCGATCGATCTGGATCCGACCATGGGCGCGCCGCCTTGACAGCAGAGCCGCGTGCGCGAGCACGCGGCTGTGTGGCGATGGACACCACGCTATCGCCCGAGCCTCTGCAGGATCGCGTCCATGAGCACGCGGGCGGCCTGATCGTCATCCCAAGGCCCGCCGCTCACCGAGATCGCCGTCTGCTCGCGAGACGCGGCCCAGGCTTCCACGATCCACGGACGCCCCATGTCCCGGCTGGGCGGGCGGGCCTCGATCCGGCCTCGCTCGTCGGTGGTGCGGGCCGACCAGATGGTGTACCCGCGGTCGCGGAGCGTGGCTTCGGCGGCGGCGATGACTGATCGGACCGGCACGGGCTCGGGGATGACGGCCTCGAGTTCGCCCAGTGACTGGGTGGCGTAGATGGGGTTGGAACGCTGGCCGACGTAGGTGCCCTGCTCGCTGGAACACGCGACCAGGCCCAGCGCCAGGCATGGGGCGGCGATCAGGAAGGGTGCTGGGAGGCTCCGCATACGTCGAGACATCGACCGGGCGGGGGCGGGTTCCGCAGAGATGGGGGTTGGGGACTCTCGACGAGCCGTCAAGGGAGCGGCGAGTGCGGGTGGGGCGTGCGGCGAATGGGACGGCCATTCAGCGCACGACGCGCGGCGATTCCTTGGCGATTCTGGCGCGGCGAGCGGGCACGCGGGTTGCTTGTGTTCGCCCATGCTCTCCTACGGCCTGCACCTCTCCGCGTCGGGCGCCCTGACCTCCATGTTTCGCCAGGACGTCATCACCAACAACCTGGCCAACGCCGACACACCGGGATTCAAGCCCGATCTGGCCCTGCAGATCGCCCGCGACCCGGCTCGAATCGAGGACTCGCTGCCGGGCGTGCCCTCGCACGACCTGCTCGAGATGCTGGGCGGCGGCACGCACCTTTTGCCCAACATCGTCTCGCACGCGCAAGGTTCGCTTGACCAGACCGGCCGCCCGCTCGACGTGGCGATCCAGGGGCGCGGGTTCCTGACCGCCCGCGACAACTCCGACCCCTCGGGCAGCGCGATCCGCCTGACACGCGATGGACGCCTGACCGCCCGCGACGACGGCACGCTCGTGCTGGCTTCCAGCGGGCTGCCCGTCCTGAACGACCGAGGGGGCACGATTACCATCCCGCCCGGGCCCGAACCCTCGATCAGCGCGGACGGCACCATCCACCAGCAGGGCGTGGCGATCGCGCGGCTTGGGCTGGTCGACCTGGGCGACCGCTCACAGCTCACCAAGATCGGGGGCGGGCTGTTCGCGGTGTCCGCGGCCGCCGCCGATGGGCTGAGGCCCGCGACGGGTCGGATTGAGGCCGGGTTCCTGGAGGCGGCGGGAATCGACGAGATCGACGCGATGATGGACGTGTCGGCGGCCAGCCGGGCGGTGCAGGCCAACTTGGCGATGATCACCTACCACGACCGAACGATGGAGCAGGCGGTGCGGACGCTGGGCAGAGTGGCGTAGTCGGGCCGCGCGGTATGATGCGGCCTCCCTTTGGAGGCCCGACCATGAGCAAGAAACCCGCCAAGAAGACCACCAAGAAGACCACGAAGAAGTCCGCCTCCAAGGCGACCAGAAAGGCCGCCCCCAAGGCCGGCAAGCCCGTGGGCAAGTCGGCGGGCAAGATCCCGGCCAAGACGCCGGCGGCGTCCGGGCGCAAGCCCGCGGGAGGTCGTTCGGTCGCCGCGGCGTCCAACGCGGTGTCGAAGCGGAGCAGCGCGCTGCTGCGGTTCTCCCACAAGATGCTGGCGGACATGGCTGCGGGGATTCCCGACGAGCGGGCCTGCGAGCAGCTGCCCGGGGCGTACAACCACAAGCTGTGGACGCTGGGGCATATGGCCCATTCCAACCAGTGGTTCGCCAGCCTGATCGATGGTCAGCCGATGACCTCGCCGCAGGAGTGGGAAACGTTGTACGGCATGAAGTCCAAGCCGACGAGCGATCCGGCGGTGTATTCGCCGGTGGCGGACATGCGGGCGGCGTTCGAGGCGTCGATCGACCGGCTGTGTGCCGCGGTGGACGCGCTGAGCGACGCGGAACTGGACGCGCCCCCGGCGGGTGACGGGGCGGGGTTCGTGACCGACAAGCTGGACTCGGCCTTCAAGGCCGCGTGGCATTATGGGTGGCACCTGGGTCAAATCGCGTCGCTGCGCAAGGGGCTGGGGTTGCCGAGTTTGATGGGCGGGTAATGTGAATCCGAGCCCCCCGGCGCGAGCCGGGGGTTTAGATTGTGGGCGGGTTGTTGACCAAAGCCCCGGCTCCCGCCGGGGGCTCGGACCAGCAGGGTCCGCGTTTACTTGTCCTTGGGCTTGAACATCTTCTTCATCCACCCCTCGTTCTTCGCGGGGGTGCCGCGCTCGATCGGGGCTGGCGTGGGCGTCACGACCACGGGCTTGTAGCGGGGGCGATCGCCCGCGCGTTCGAGCCACATGTCGGCCGCGTCGAGGTCGCGCGGCACACCCATGCCCTCGCCATAGCAGCGGGCCAGGGCTCGCATGGCCTCGGCGTTGCTGTTGCGGGCCGAGGCGGTGAGCCACTTCACGCCGGCGGCCGGGTCGGGGTCGATGCCGATGCCGTCGAGCAGGCGATTGCCCAGGCGGAACTGGGCCGGGGCGTACCCACCCTCGGCGGCCCGTCGCAGCAGCGCGGTCGCCAGCGGCTTGTCCATGGTCGTGCCGAGGCCGGCGTCCAGGCACTCGGCCAGGCGCGTCAGGGCGATCGAGTCGCCGCTCTCGGCCGCTCGGCGATACCACCGCACCGCGGTCGGGTAGTCCACGGGTCCGTCCGCGCCCTTGCGTGCCCGCTCGGCCAAGATGAGGGCCGCCCCGGGATCGCCGCTCTCGGCCCGGGCCTCGGTGGTCAGCCCGTGCCGGCGCGTGCCGTCGGGAGAGATCGTGGTCTGCCCGACAGGCCTCCCGCTTGAGGAGGGCGAGCCGCTGGCGGGCCCGGACGCGCCGGGATTGATCGTGACGGCGCTGTTGAGCGAGCCGAACACGGTGCCCGAGCGGGTGCCGGTGCCGGTGAAGGAGATGCCCAGTGCCGAGGCCAGGCGCTGGACGTACTCGCTGGCGGTGGCGGGGCGGTCTTCGGGGCGTTTGGCGACGGCCGACAGCAGGGCGCGGTTGGCCTCGGCGCTCAGGCCGGGGATGGGCGGGGGCATCTTGGCTTTGATCTGGCTGAACACGTCGCCGTGGCTGAAGGGCGGGGTGCCGGAGATCATCTCGTAGAGCGTGATGCCGAAGGAGTAGATGTCGTCGCTGGCGCTGGGCCGCTCGCCCTCGACGTGCTGAGGGCTCATGTAGCGTGGCGTGCCGGCCCGGTGCGACATGCCCGAGACCTGCGACATCGACGAGTGGACCTCGAACGCGATGCCGAAGTCGGCCAGGAACGGGCGCTCATCGCGAGACAGCAGAATGTTCGCGGGCTTGAGGTCGCGGTGCAGCAGGGGCGGGCGGAGTGCGTGGGCGGTGTCGATCGCGTCGGCGATCGGGCGCGCGATCGTGATGACCTTGGCCGGGGGGAGGCCCTCGGGCTTGTCGGCCAGGATCTCGGCCAGCGACCGACCGTCGATCAGCTGCATCACCAGGAACACGGCCCCGCTGCCGCCCCCCCCGCCGCCCGTGGCGCCCGAAGCCTCCTGATCGAACGTGAACAGGCGGACGACGTTTGGATGGCTGAGGGATTGGGAGTTGAGAGCCTCGCGCTTCAGGCGGGTGATCGCGCTCTTCTCGCGCGAGATCTCCTCGGGGAGCACCTTGATGGCGACGATGGATTCCAGTTCCAGATCGGTCGCCTTGTACACCTCGCCCTGCCCGCCGCCGCCGATCCAGGAGTCCAGCCGGTACCGCTCGCGCAGGACGGACCCGACGCTGACGCGCCGGGACGCCTTGGGCATCATGATGGTCTTGTTGGCGTCGGCGCCCAGGTCGGTGGTGCGGTCCAGATGCGGCGTGCCGGGACTGGCGGGGACGTGCGAGATCCCGTGCGCCGGCTGGCCAGCCATGTCGGTCGGCGGCGATCCCGGCGTGCGGACCGCCTGCGGGGCGTGCGGGTTGAGGTCGGACTCCCCCATGCGTAGGGAAAGGATATCACGCCTCCCCAGGCGAGCGGGCAAAAACGCGGGAGCGGGGGCTCAGGGGTGCCCGATAAGGCGTGGAGGATCCGAGATTGGGTGGCAGGCTTGCCGCTCTGGGCAAGCATGGTGGGGAGTGAGCACACGGGTGATCCAAGAGCGTGCTTGCTCAAAGCCGCAAGCACGCCACCCGGGGTCAGTGCCCGCCAGCGTGCTTCGCCCCGTCGATCGCCTTGACCACACTTTGAGCCGTCAGGCCCTCGTGGAGCGTCTCATCGACCAGCGCGGCCGGGGCGGCCCCGCACGCGCCGATGCACTCCAGTTCGATCAGCGTGAACTCACCGTCGGGCGTGGTCTCGCCCACGTCGATCCCGAGCTTTGCCTTGCAGGCGTCGGTGATGTCCTTCTGCCCGCAAAACTCGCAGGCGATGGAACGGCACACCGCGATGGTGTGGCGTCCCTTGGGCTTGAGCGAATACTCCTCGTAGAACGTCGCGGTGTCGAGCACCTGGGCCGGTTCGATCTTCAGGAACTCGGCGATCTCGAGCATCGCCTGCGGCGGGATCCACCCGTTCTCGTGCTGGACCATGTGCAGCGCGGGCAGCAGGGCCGCCAGTGTCGTCTCATAGCGAGGCAGGACGCGGGCGGTCATGTCGTCGCGCATGGCCTTGGTGAAGTAGGGCTCGGCCCGCCGCTCGACCCGCGTTCCCGCCGAGTTCTTGGTGATCCACGCCATGAAGAGCTCCTGAGGAGGCGATGGTAGGAGCGCGGAGGGGAGAGGTGCCAAGGTGTCAAGGACGGACGCACGGGGAGCCGCCCGCGGGATTGGGCGGGGTGGCGTTCCAGCCAGCGGGCGACGCCACGCGGACCGACGCAGCCGTCGACGCCGCCCACAACGCCCCGGTCATCGACCAGCTGCCATCTCGCGTACCCGCTCTAGCCTCCGCGTGTGAACCTCCCGGTCCGGCTCGATGATCGTCAGCGCACGGATATGCCGCTCGGCCGTCGCGAAGTCCTCCCGCATCAGCGCGATGCGGGCCGCCAGTTCCCGGTGGTCCGCATCAAACGGCCCGATCCGGGTCGCCCGCTCGGCCTTCGCCTGCGCCCGCTCCCAGTCGCCAAGCCCCGCGTACTCCCGCGCCAGCGCCACCGCGTACACCGGCGCCGACTGCTCCCGCGCATCGAGGAACTCCAGGTGCGGGATCGCCTCGCTCTCGCGCCCCGGCGTTCGCAGAAACAGCCGCGCCAGCGCCCGGTGGGGCATGTCGTCCACCGGGCACGCCGCCGCGTACTCCAGCAGCGCGGGCGCGGCCTCCAGTGTCGCCTCGCCTCGCCCGGCCTCCAGCGTGCGGGCCGCCAGTTCCCGCAGCAACACCGGATGGCCCGGGAACTCCTCCAGCCACGATCGCAACTGGTCCGCGCTGGGCGGGCTGGCGCTTCGCGCATCAAACCCCTCGGGCGCGTCCCGCACGATCAGGTCTGCCATTCCCGGCACGCCCTCGGGCAGCGTCAGACCCGCACGCTCCAGTTGCGCCTCGGCCCAGGGCCTGAACTGCTGCCCGAACGCCTGAAGCGACGCGACCTGCAGCACGTCGCGCATGGCCGCCGCCAGCGTGGCGCCCGCCGCGAAGTGGTCCATCATGTCCAGCGGAGCCCGCGCCCCCCAGCGCTCGATGATGAACTGGTACATCCAGTGTCCCTGCGCGTAGGCCTGGGCCCGGTCGCTGGCACGCCGCGGGCGCACGAACATGACATCGATCTCACCCAGATCAAACAGCGTGTTGGTTTCCACCGCCCGCGTCAGGAGCAGCCACCGCGGGTAATCCCGCGGCGAGTCCTCCAGGTACACCGCCGATGCCTCCGTGAACCAATGTGGGATCCGGTTCTTCGTCCGCGCCAGCGTCACCGTGTGCGTGTACTCGTGCTGCAGCACCCGGGGCCAGTCGTACAGACCTAAGTTATGTCCGGCCCCGACCTGCGGGCTCTCCATCGCCACCACGGGGCCGGTCGCCGCCGCCACCGTGTGGATGCCCGGCATGCCCGTGATCCGCACGCTGAACCAGTCGTGGTCGGGCATCAGCTCGATGACCGTCCGCTGCGGGGGCTGGAAGTCGATCCCGCCTGGCCCGTCGCCGCTCACCCGCGCGTGGATGCGCTCCAGGATCGCCGGCATATCCAGCGCCAGCGCCTCATCGATGCCAGCCTTGTACCGGATCACGAAGTGCTCGCTCTCGATCCGCTCATACGTCAGCAGCTCTTCGACCAGTCGCAGGCTGTTGGTCGCCCGCGCGTTGAAGGGGTCCAGCCCCGTCGCTCGCGTCAGGGCCTCCCGGGCCGCCGCATCACGCCCCGACTGCATCTCCAGCAATCCCAGCGCGATCCACGCCCGCGCCCAGTTGGGCTGCCGCTCGGCCGCTTGCGACAAGAACTCCGCGGCGGCCTCATACTGCCGGTCGTCCGCCAGCCGCTCGCCCACCTCCAGCAGGGCGAGCGGAGAGCCCGGCGACACCGCATCGAACCGGGCACATCGCTCCCGCGCCATATCCAGGTCGAAGAATCCGGCCGCGATCGCCGCGTGCAGAGCCAGCGCCTCACGCATCCGCGGGAAACGCTCCAGCAACGGCTCCAGAAGCCGCGCCGCCTCGTCCGGGTCGCCCTGCCGCAGCCTCGCCCGCGCCAGCACCATCGTCGCCGCGGGCGAGTCCCCCAGTTCATGCTCCGGGTCGACGCGCTCGTACTGTTCGCCGGCCAGTTCCGCCGCGGCCTCGGCCCGCGCGAAATCGAACGACGACACCGCCGCCCGCCCCAGCAGCAGATACGCCTCGCTCGCCGCCGGGCACATCGTGACCGCCTGCGTCAGCGCCTGGGCCGCCTGCGGCACGTTGTCCTTATCCATCAGCAACGCGGCCTCGGCCAGGTGCGCGGGCCAATACAGCCGATCCAACTCATCCCGGGCACGGCCGATCAATGCCGCGAGCGTTTGGTAGTCCGATGCCGCGGCCCCTTCCCGCCCAGGCCCACGCAAGCGGGCCCGCGCGATCAGCGCCCGCACGCCCTCGGTCAGGTCCGCCGCGCTCTGCACCTGCGTCCGCGTCAGCCGATCGACCACCACGTCCAGCGCGGCGTCCGCTTCCTCCAGACTCCCCAGCAACTCCAGCGCCTCGGCCCGCAGCCGCAGCCCGCGTAGCGAGCTCTCGCCCGCCAAGTCCTCCAGCGCCTCCTCCAGTTCGCCACGCCGCACCATCGCTTCGATGCGATCCAGCGCGGGCGCACCCTCGGCCATCAACCACTCATGGTCCCACGCCCCGACCAGCAGCGCGGCCCGCGCCCGCCGCCCCGGCGTGTCCAGGTCGCTCTCACGCCACAGCCCATGGAACACCCGCAGTTCCTTTGCCTCTTCCGCCGTCAGATACGGCGCCTCCAGCGCGCGCAACACCGCCGGCGACATCTCCGGCGGCGCAAACGCCGCGCCCTCGCCGCGCAGAGCCGGTTGAGCGATCGCTACGCCGCAGGCGGCCAGCAGCGCCAGGGCAGCCCCGAGCCCCTGCCGATCGCTCGCCCGGCGCAACTTCCGCGGCGACTCATGCCGCGACGTTGGCCCGTCCCCCCTCCGCCCGACTGATCCGCGTGCGTCCATGCGACCTCCGTGTGCCCGTAGAGCGTACCGCCGGGCCGACGGCGGGGTGCCGCCCGAAGCGACCGCGGCGTCCGGGGGGCCGGTGACAGAACCCGGCCACTTTGCCACTTTCCCCCTCCGCCCCTCTTCCGCTTCCCACCCCCCGCTCGCTTCGCCGCACTTCGTCTCTGTGTCTCCACGTCTCTTCCTACTCTTGCCCATGCAGGCCCAACTCGACCGCCTCGCCGCGCTCATCCGCGACGTACCCGACTTCCCGAAGCCGGGTATCGCGTTCAAGGACTTCACGCCGCTGCTGGCCGACGCGGCCGCCCTGGCCCTGGCCGTTGAGCTCATGGCCAATCCATACCGCGGCCGGCGCGTGGATGTGGTCGTCGGGGCCGAGAGCCGCGGGTTCATCTTCGGCACCGCCATCGCCCAGGCCCTGTCGGCCGGGTTCGTGCCGATCCGCAAGCCGGGCAAACTCCCGCGGACGGTGCATGGCGTCGACTACGCCCTCGAGTACGGCACCGACCGCCTCGAGATCCACGCCGACGCCCTGTCCAAGGGCACCCGCGCCCTGCTGGTCGACGACCTGCTCGCCACCGGCGGCACGCTGCGGGCCGGGGCGCAACTGGTCCAGAAGACCGGGGCCGACATCGTCGGCCTCACGGTGCTGATCGAACTGGGCTCGCTGAGGGGCCGCCACCGGGTCGCGGAGTTTGGGGAGGTGCATTCGGTGCTCAAGTTCTGAGCGAGCCCGCGTCGTTGCACGCGCGGATGCCGACCGGGCACATCAGAGGGTGCGACCAGTCCACGCAACCACGCCGCCTCTTGCCTCTTTCCACCCCACCTTCGCGTCGACTGGTGCTCAACTCACCCACGCCGTCGCCGCCACACGCCGCCAACACGGCCCACCATCACTGCACACGCCGTGCTCACCCCCGGCGTCACCGTGATCCGCGCCCCGATGTACGTCGTCTGCGCCTCCGTGAAACTGAACGACGAGATGCTCGCGTACAGCGGCACATTCGGGCTCGAGGCCGTCGGCACCCACACCACGTCGAACACCCCGGGCTGCGTCAGCGTTACGTTCATTGGGGGCGGAGGCCGGGGCGCGTGCCAGCCGACCGCGTACTCGCCCGGCTCCAGCCCCACGATCTCGCAACGCCAGACGGGCATGGGGCTCAGGTTTGAGGGGTACGGGGGCCCCATCATGAAGCCGTCGGGAACCAACGCGATGTCCGCGCCGACGCGGCTACCACCCTCAAACCACCCGAGCACGATCGTCGGGCCGTAGGTGAGCGGGGTCTGGAAGCCGCTGGTCGTCCCGGCGCTGCCGGTGATGAACGATCCCCCCGCGAGCCCCGCGACGAGGTACCGATCGTGCAAGACGTTCACCTCGATCGTCACCGACTCTCCGGTCTGGATCGCCGCGGACGCTCCGCCGTTCGCCGTCGTCCTCACCAAGGCGGTCTGGCCGCAGGCGAGCGAGGAGAGCATCCCCGCCCCGACCGAACCCACCGTTGTCGGCGTGATCGTGCGCATCAAGCTCCCCTTGACGCGTTCACCGATGAGGCGCAATCGCGGCCGGTTCGCCAAACCACCAATGCGGCACGCGACGCCCCGATCCACACCAGGTTACATAATGTAACCGATTCCCGCGCCGCACGCCCGCAAACTTCTAACTCCACCATCAACTTCAAAAAGACAACGCCCCCCGCACGGGGCGGGGGGCGTTGCAAGTGTCTACTGAGAACCCACGATCATGCGGAGATCGGGATTAGCGACGGCGACGGCCAGCGACCAGGCCACCCAGGCCCACGAGGGCGAGGGAAGCGGGGGCCGGGATCACGGTGATCGTGGCGCCGGTGTAGGTCGACTGGGTCTCGAGGAAGTTGGTGGAACCGGCGGTGGCATAGAGGCGGACGTTGGGGGCGGTGCTGGGGGAGACCCAGTTGATCGTGTAGACGCCGACGGCCAGGCCGGTGATGTCGTAGGTGAAGACCGGCATGGGGTTGGTGCCGGAGGGAGGAACCGCAAAGCCGCCCGTGAAGCCCGGGGGCGTGAAGGCGATGTCAACGCCCGTGCGGCTGCCGCCGCTGAACGAGCCGAGCACCACGAGCGCGCCTGCGGGAATGCTCGTGGCGAAGTTGCCAGCGGTGCCAGCGTTGCCGCTGATGATGCTGCCGCCCTGGATGCCAGCGACCGAGAACTGGTTGTGGGCGATGGTGACCGCGATGGTCGCCGTGCCACCCAGGGGAATGGTCGCAGAAGCGGCACCGTTCGCGGTGGTTCTGACGATGGCGGTCTGGGCGGTGGCGATGCTGGCGAGGCCAGCGACAGCGACGAGTGCGAGAACCTTCTTCATCTTCCTACTCCTCTGAAAAGTCAGTCTGACTTGGGGATGCCCCCGAATACCGCATTCATTCAGGGGCGAACCACTTTCGCCCCAAGTAGTCCAAAGGTGCCCCGCCTTTCCGATCCTGCAACCCATCAGGCCAAAATCCTTTTACTTCGCGCGAACTCCCGCCCCTCCACGAACGAAGTCGCCGGATTTCGTCAGTCTGTCAGGGGGACGATCGGCGGGTTCGCCGCCACACGCCATGGACCGCGCCCGATAACCAGGAAGTTGCCGGTGCGCAGCCAAAAACAACAGCGCCCCCCGCCGGATGGCGGGGGGCGCGGCGTCGTCGTGCCTACCGATAAGTCAGAAAGGTCCAGATCAGCGACGGCGACGCCCGGCAACCAGATCACCCAGGCCGATCAGGGCCAGGGAGCCGGGCGCGGGGGTCACCGTGATGACGGCGCCGACGTAGGTCGAGGCGGCCTCAACGAAGGAGAAGGAACCGATGCTGGCATAAAGGCGGACGTTGGGGGCGGTGCCGGGGGAGACCCAGTTGATCGTGTAGACGCCGGCGACCAGGCCGGTGATGTCGTCGGTGAACACCGGCATGGGGTTGGAGCCGGAGGGGGGAGTCGTAGCGCCGATGAAGCCCGGGGGTGTGAACGCGAAGTCGACGCCCGTGCGGCTGCCGCCGTTGAACGAGCCCATGTTGACCGTGGGCAGGCCCGGGATCGTGGTGGCGAAGTTGCCGCCCGTGCCGGCGTTGCCCAGCACGATGGTGCCGCCCTGGAGGCCGGCCACGGAAAACTGGTCGTGCGCGATACGAACCGCGATGGTCACCGTGGTGCCGGGGGCGACGATGGCCGCGGCCCCGCCGTTGGCGGTCGTGGTGACGGTCGCGGTGGCGACCTGCCCGTTGGCGACGCAGGCCAGACCAGCCACGCCCACAAGTCCAAGGATCGTCTTCATCTCTCTTCTTCTGAGAAGTGCGGATTTACCTTGGTCTGGAGAGCCCAACGCTCCAGGGACCATGCACCGCATCGATCGCCCATCGCACCACACGCGGATATGCTGGGCTGATGGGAGCATCCCATTGAAAGTGCCGCAGAAAGCAGCATGAAATGGGATAATTGCTGGATGTGAACGACAACGCCCCCCGCATGGTGCGGGGGGCGTTGCGAAGGTTCATGTCGTGCCCACCGTCAAGTGGGACCCACCATCAGCGTGGGGTTCGTCGGGATTAGCGACGGCGACGGCCAGCGACCAGGCCACCCAGGCCCACGAGGGCGAGGGAAGCGGGGGCCGGGATCACGGTGATCGTGGCGCCGGTGTAGGTCGACTGGGCCTCGAGGAAGTTGAAGGAACCGGCGGTGGCATAGAGGCGGACGTTCGGGGCCGAAGCGGGGGAAACCCAGTTCAGGCTGTAGGTGCCGACGGCGAGGCCGGTGATGTCGTAGGTGAAGACCGGCATGGGGTTGACGCCGGAGGGAGGAACCGCAAAGCCGCCCGTGAAGCCCGGGGGCGTGAAGGCGATGTCGACGCCCGTGCGGCTGCCGCCGGTGAACACGCCGTTGTTCACGAGCGCGCCCGCGGGAATGATCGTGGCGAAGCTGCCGCCGGCGCCGGCGTTGCCAGCGACGATCGAGCCGCCCTGGATGCCAGCCACGGAGAACTGGTTGTGGGCGATGGTGACGGCAACGTTGACGACGCCGCCGGGGGCGATCACCGCGTTGGCGCCGCCGTTGGCGGTGACAACGACGTTGGCCGTCTGGGCGGTGGCGAGGCTGGCGAGGCCAGCGATCGCGACGAGAGCGAGAGCATTCTTCATCTTCCTACTCCTCAGTAAACACTTGCGAGTGGGGCACGACCCCCAACCTCGACGCATCTCTTTGCGCCCGAACCAACGGGCGACGAGATGAAAGATAGACGCTCTCGGGCTTCGATGCAAGCCCAAAAACGCCCGCCGCACCGGAATTTCGGCGCGCCTACAGAGGGATTGGATTTCGGACGGAGCCAAGACGGGTCGGATTCACCCCGCTTGCAAACCGTTTAGCGTCCAAAGTGTGCCTCCACTCACGCGAGATGCCACCAAAACGTCCGGAAAAAACGAAAACCCCTCGATTCACGGGGGGCTTTGCCATGCCGCGAACTGCGGCGTTCAGTCCGAAATATCGCTTGAATGAAGATTTCACGAGAGGGCGGCGCAGGCTCACGGCTATGGGGTCAGCCTGGCTCCGGACGCCGATCCAGCCCGAGCCGGGCCCGTTTGGCGTCCCACTCGGCCCGTTCCCTCTGGTTATCAGACCTTAGTGTTCCATCGCCGCCGGCCGCGGCTGACTGGATCGCCTCGACCTCCAGCCGGGTGAGGCGGACCGACTCGAGTTCGTAGTCCCGGAAGGCCTCCATCGTGACTGGGGCCAGCGGCTCGATCAGGGCGGCCATGGCGTTCGCGTAGTCGCGGATCTCGGACTGGGCATGGGGGTCCATGCGTAACGACAGGAATCGCAAGGTGTTATGTAGGTCGCACTTCCAGTACCACTCCGTATAGATGTTCACCGGCAGACCGATGCGGGCCAGTTCGCGGCTGACGCCCTTGTCGGTCAGGCTCAGGTACTTGATGTACGCCGACTCCATCTCCTTCAGGTAGTCGAGGAACTCCTCGGCGGTGCGGGCCTCGTCCGGGTTGGCGGCGGCGTCGAATTTTTCCTCACCGCCCTGGCGATTGGCGCGGGACTGCTTGCGGACGTCCTCGAGGCTGGGGACGTAGAAGCGGTCGGGCATGATGGAGTAACGGGCCGAGTACTCGTTGACGTTGGCGGTGCGATGGCGTATCCACTGGCGGGCAATGAAGATAGGCATCGCGATGTGGAACTTGAGCTCGACCATCTCAAAGGGGGTGGTGTGGCGATGGCGCAGGAGGTAGCGGACCAGGCCGCGGTCCTCGGAGACCTTTTTGGTGCCCTGGCCATAGGAGACGCGGGCGGCCTGGACGATGGCGGAGTCCGCGGTCTGGTTGGCGGGAACCATGCGGGGCATGATGTCGGTCAGCGCGACGAAGCCGTGGGTGTGGACCCGGCACTCGATCCGCTGGGCGCCCCCCATGAGGTCGATGAGGGGAGAGTCGGGCATGACGCGTTTGATCTCGACCTGCTGGGTGGGGGAGGTGGTGGTGGGCATGGGGCGTCCGTGCGAGGGGGAAGCGGCGGGGGACTGTGCATCGGCGAGGCGGGATTGTTGGCTTGGCGCACGAAAAAGCCCGGGAGGCCGGGCTGTGGGTGTGCGAGGTGGAGGAGTGTGCGGCGGGGCGTGGGGCGGTGTGTGGAAGCGACAGGGGATGCACCAAGCGACAGGCCTGGGCGGATTACTGGGGTCTGTCGTCCGCCGGCGGCCAGAGGATCCAGTCGCCGTCGAAGGCTGGTTCGGAGCCGCGGTTGTTCATGAGGGCGTTGATGTGGTTGTCGGCGCGGATGGAGTGGGCGGCGAAGTAGGGATGGGTCGGGTCGACGGGTCGGGCGTTGTCGTCGTCTTTGTCCGCGCCGCGGCTGTAGATGACGGGCTGGGCGTCTGCGGAGGATGTAGCAGAGCGGCTGTCCCGTGAGGCGGTCGCGGGGGATGATGGGCAGGAGTGTGGGGGAGAGGTCGGCGAGGGTGGCGGGGTAGGCGCCGTTGCGACGGCGGTGCAGCTCGAGGGCGATGAGGGTGAGCATGGCGTCGCGGCGGAGGAGGATGCGCTCGGCCTGGACGGAGGCGTTCTCGAAGGCCGGCACCATGAGGGCGACCACGGGGTAGCGGGCGCGGTTGAGGTCGTCGCGGAAGAAGCGTTCGGCGCGGGCGTCGAGGTTGCCGGTGTTGTCGCGCTCCCAGAGGGGCTGGCGGGCCCGGGCTTCGATGGCGTCGATGAAGGAGTGGTAGACCTGGCGAGTGGAGGCGCGATCGGCGATGACGGCGGATTGCAGGGGACCCAACGCCAGGTCGAAGCCGTTCTGGTGGAGGGGGGCCGGGTTGGCCGCGCCGAAGTCGGCGGTCAGGAGCTCCATCTCGAGCAGGCCCTGGCGGGTGATGACACCGTTGCCGGAGCCGTCATCGGAGTAGATTCGCTGGAGGAAGTCGTCGAACTGGAGGCGTTGGGCGTCGAAGCGGACGATGGGTTCGCCGGCGCCGATGGCGGCGGCGTCGTGCGCGAGGACGGTGAGCTGGGCGTCGCTCAGCAGGTCAGGGTGGTCGGTGAGCAGGTGGCTGGTGGTCTCCAGGGCGAGGGCCTGGACGGCCATGGCGCCCACGTCGCCGATCAACCAGCCGCGCTGGCGGAAGTGGTCGGCGATGGCGAGCATGGAGACGATGTTGGTGGCGGCGCGGTGGGCGTCGCCAGCATCGGCGGCCAGGCGGGTGTCGGTGGCGAGCATGCGGGCCATGAGGCGCACGGGCGCGAACTCGGCGGCGACGATCTGGACGACCGGGGCGTTCTCGTCGTGGGTGGTTCTGTACTTGGAGAGGTCCGAGGTGGGGACGGCCGCGATGGCATGGGACTGGCGCAGCATGTCGAGGTCGAAAGCGGTGGTTGCCTGGGCGCCCAGTGAGGGGCGCGCCGCGGCGGCGCGCAGGGTGTCGAGCGGGCCGGCGTTGAGGCGGAGGTAGTCGCCGGCCCGGGCGAGGGTTTCGGGGGGCAGGTCCCATGCGCCGAAGGAGTCGATGAGGCGCATGGGCGCGTTTTCGGCGGGGAACTCCAAGGAGGCCGGGGTTTGCTCCATGATGGGGGTCAGGGCGAGGTAGGCGTCGCGGTAGAGGGGCCAGGCGCGGTCGCCCTCTGGAATGGCGGCGAGCGGGGCGTTGATCTCGGCCAGGTAGTTGCGGGTGATGCGGGGCTCAAGCAGGAGGTAGCGGACGAAGAAGAACGAGTAGAGGCCCAGCAGGAGGAGAAAGCCCCATCTGGCGGCGGTGGTGGCGGCGACCCAGGCCCGCCAGACGGCGGGGCGGTTGCGGCGTTTGGCGCGCCGGATGAGGGCGGCGGCGATGGGCAGGCTGCCGAACGCGGACAGCAGGTCGCCGGGGGTGTGGCCGGCGTCGAGGCCGTCACGGAAGTGGGCGGTGAGCTCGGCGGCGACGTCGGCCCGTTCGGCGCGCCACAGGCGCGAGCGGCGGATGATCGTCGTGATCGCGGCGGCGATGGACTGGGGGAGATCGGCCCGCCGGATGATCTGCGAGGGGTCGTGCTGCGGGGAGAGTCGGCCTTGCAGCAGGTCCCCGACCGAGGTGCGAAGGGCCTGAATGAGGGGGGGCTGGACGGCGGCGTCGGGCTTGGTGGGGGAGGTGGTCATTGGCCGGGCTCCCGTCCGAGGGTGGCGGGAGAGGTGGAGGCGCCGACGGGGATGGGGGTCAGGGAGGCCGGGCCGAGCACGCCGATGGCGGACATGGCCGAGACGAGTCGCTTCCAAGCGTCGATGTCCTGGGCGAGGCGGCGACGGCCCTTGGGGGTGAGGCGGTAGTACTTGCGTTCGCGGCCGTTGTCGGCGGTGCGGCGGTCGGACTCGATCAGAGCCTTGGCCTCGAGGTTGTAGAGGAGGGGGTAGAGGGTGGACTGGCCCATGTCGAGGACGCCTTCGGATCGGGAGGCGAGGGCTTCGGCGAGTTCGTAGCCGTACATCTCTTTGCGTTCCAAGAGCTTAAGTACAGCCACGGGTCCCGCGCCGCGCATGAGTTCGGATTCGAGTCGCATGGGGGTTCTCCGAGGCGGGTCGGCCCGCAGTCTGTGTGACATACTATGTCACACATAGTCTATGACGCAAGGGAGGGGCGCGAGGTTCCCGGAAAGTTGTGGGAACCGAGACGGCGGCGAAAAACAGCACCGGCGGGCGCCCGTGCCAAGGCGTCCGCCGGTGCTGCTGAAGAGAAGAGAGAAGAGATCGGTGTGTGGTGAGGGCGGCTCAGCGTTCGTCGGCGTCGCGGATGCTGGCTTGGATGAGCTGGTCGGCCCGCTGGAGGTAGTTGCGGTAGCGGGAGGCCTGGGCCCCCTCAACGCGGGTATAGGTGGCTTCCCAGATGACGACCCAGGTGCCCTGGTCACCGGCCGAGATGTTGCCGGCGAAGTTCTGGCTGTGGTGGCCGAACTGGTTGTTCAGCTGGCCCGGCGCGTTGATGGTGCCGTTGGCGCCATTGGAGCCGGGCTGGTTGATGATGGTGCCGGGCTGGCCCGGCTGGCCCGGCTGGGCGTTGTTGTTGTTCGGCTGGGCCGCGGTGTTGGGGTCGGCGGCGTTATTGGGGCGGGTGCGCGGCGTGTCGGTGACGGTGTTTGGGGGTTGGCCAGCCGTGGTGGCGGGCGCGGCGCCGGTCACGCGTGGGCGGCTGGGGTCGTTGGGGACGTTGGTGGCGGGGCGATTCGGGTCGCCGGGTTGGGGCTGGCGCGTGTTGGGGTTGTTGGGATCGGTCGCGGGGTTGGAGTTGGTGCGCGTGGGGTCGTTGGGGTCCTTGTTGCTGTTGGGATCGATCGGACGACCATCGGCGTCCAGGACGCGGCCCTGGAAATCGACGATGCGGCCCTGGGCGTCGACCAAACGCCCCTGAGCGTCGACCATGCGGCCATTGGCGTCGAGCGTGGCGTTGTTCTGCGGGACGTAGTAGGGATTCTGGTACATGTCACCGTTGGAACCGGGGTTGAGGCGGTAGAGGGTGACGCGGTGCTGCTCGGGTGAGAGGAACTCGAGGACGACGCGGACGTTGTCGAAGGCGCCAGCGCTGGCGTTCAGGGAGTTGGTGGTGCCCTGGCCCGCATTGAGAGCGTTCTGGTCGCGGGTCTGCGGGGGGCGGTTGGGGTCGTTTGGCTGGTTGTTGCCGGTGTTGCTCCCGGTCTGGTTGCCCGCGTTCTGGTTGCCGCCAGTCTGGTTTGAGGGATTGGTCTGGTTGGCGGGATTGCCCGTGCCGCGGTTCGAGGGATTGTTGGAGTTGTTGCCCGGCTGGTTCGGGTTGGGGACGTTGGGGTTGTCGTTGTTGTTGTTGTTGCCGGTGGTGGAGGGGGTGCTGGCGGCCGGGCGATTGGGGTCGGTCTGGGCGTTGAAGGTGTTGGGGTTATTGGTGGCGGGGTTGCCGGAGTTGGTGTTGTTGTTTCCGGCGGTGTGCTGGGGATTGCTTTGATTGCTGAGGGTGTCTTGGGGGTTGCCCGTCTGGCTCGCGCCGAAGCCGAACTGCGAGGAGTTTGAGTTGACGGTGAACTCGACGCGGTTCAGGCCCGGGAGGAACTGGCCCGTGGCGTTCATGACGTCGGACTGGCGGCTGTCCATGCTGGTGAGCACGATGGCGTTGGTCTGGGGGTTGAAGGCGAGGTAGGAGACGCCCTGGAACATCCGATTGGCTTGGATGGCTTCCATGGACGGGCGGCCGAAGCCGGGGTCCATGTCGTCGTCGCCGGTGTTCGTGGCGGGGTTGTGGGCGCCGTTGCCGCCGGGGAGGTTGGCGGCGTTGCGGCCCGCGGTGTTGGCTTGCGCGGAGTCGTCGGTCTGCGCCTGGTTCATGTCGTTGACGACCGCGGCCAGGTCGGGGATGATGCAGGTTTCCTGGAGGGTGTGGCCGCCGAGGGTCCAGCGCTTCTCGCTGTAGCCGCGGACGGAAACAGCTCCGTTGAGGGCGGAGGCGGAGTTCATGGTGTTGCTGCCCGCCCTGTCCCCGGGTTGCATCGAGGGATCGCGGGGCGTGCCCTGCTGCTGGCCCTGGGCGGGCTGGGCGGTCCGCCCCGCGCCGGGCTGGTTGTTCGTGGAGTTGGCGTTGTTGGCACCGGCGTTTGCATTCACGCCTGACTGGCCGCCGGACTGCCCGGTCACTCCGACCTGACCGGTGGCGGCGGGGGTGCCATCGGGGTTGAGCATGGCGGTGTTGCCGTACCACTGGTTGGGGTTGATGCGCAGATCCACTCGGAAGATGCCCGAGAGGTCGGAGAGCATCTGGCGTGGGTCCACGGAGTTTGTGAGGGGATAGGCCTGCGAGGCGGGGTCCCTGGCGGGCTGCGAGCCTGGCTGGTGTGCGAGGGCGGCCGCGGCAAGCAGAGCGGAGACTGAGCCCCAGATGACGGTGGGACGTGGCTTCATGGTGAGGCGCTCCAGCGGGCGCGCGAGGCCGGGCCGGGAGGCGGCGCGGTCAACGTGTGTCCTTGAGCAGGAGGATGCGGCGACGGGGTGAGAGGGGTGCGAAGGGTTGGTGAATCGGGCCTCACACGTTGGGGCCGCGAGTGTGAGCTTGAGGGACGGGATCTGCGTCGTACCCGTGCAGGCGAGCGGGGTGCGGGCCGCCGGGCTGGCGTGGCGGGGCCAGGTCGCGTGCTTCCGCACGCGGCTCTGTTCTGGTGAGGTGTTCAGCAGCCTTGCGCGAACAGGATGAGGTCGTAAAAGAAGTCGTCGTTGTTGAGGGTGGCGTCGGGCACGCCGTAGCCGGGGGTGCCGGGCAGCGCGGTGGTGGTGACGTCCGCCCAGCACAGGGGCGGGAGGACGGCGACGAAGGCATCGGTCAGCGAGCCGAAGCGGGCGTCGCCGACGATGACGTTGCCGTGTGGGGTGATGGCTTGCGGCTCGCCCGCCTGGGCGAGCTGGGTCATGCCGTTCCAGCGCGTCCAGCGGAAGGGGACGTGGTCGAAGAAGAAGTTGGCGTCTCCGACGATGGCGGAGCCGGAGGAGTTTGTGGCGTAAGCGGAGGCGTCGCCGACGGCGGTGGGTGGCTGGCCCAGCGATTGGAACTGGCCGGTGCTGGCGATGCGCAGGACGCTGAAGGGCGGGGCGATGCCCTGTGGTCGGCCGTCGCCGATGAGGTAGGCTCCGCCGGGCGTGGCGTCGCGCAGCAGCATGAAGTAGGTGGCCGGGTCAGGCGTGTTGATGGGGACGATGCCGGTGGAGGGTCGCCAGCGGAAGGGACGGCTGCCGGACTGCTCGGTGCCGGTGCAGGTGACGACAGGCTCGACGCCGTCGTGGGAAACAGAGAGCGAGCGGCTGAAGACGAGCCCCGTAAGGGGCGTCGGCGAGTTTGGTGGGCACGCGGGCGGGGTCCCAGAGGATGGCTTGTTCCTCGGTGCTGGGTGCGGGGAAGCCGGCGTTCCCGGCGATCCAGAGGCCGTCGGGGGAGACGGCGGTGGTGAAGGTGGCGGCGGCGATGAGTGTGAGGCCCCGGGCGTCGGTCAGGCGTGGGGCGTTGCGGGCGCGCGGGATCGCACGCGAGGCGGAGAGGGTCGAGGGCGTGGCGCGTCTCCATTGGCCGACGCGGCGCTCGTCTGTGCCGGGCCGAGGGGGTCGGCGGGGCGGGAGATTGGAC
>ENA-ORBV01006284-ORBV01006284.1-microbial-mat-metagenome-genome-assembly--contig:-NODE-6284-length-21096-cov-13.560778_pt1 | contig 21096 bp, 25 predicted proteins | sample MGYA00237777_ERZ505514 | MGnify/ENA primary metagenome ERZ505514 (study PRJEB26160, sample SAMN06269048) | microbial mat metagenome | isolation source: Oligotrophic lake microbial mat | place... | reverse complement strand
CGGCTACGAGCAGTTGAGCTAATTTTTCATCTCATCCTGTTCGGTCACATTGGAAGCCAATTATTCCAAACTAAAGTCAATCTGGTTGAGCCAAGAACAATGTTTTGGGGTGAAGTGAAACACAAGGCGATGCGTCGGATCCGTCAAAAACGCCGTTCTCGTTGCCATCGACTGGAGAATGCCACTCTTGCCCTTGAGGCCCAAGTCCACTGTCATGCCTTCATCTTGGGCCACCAAGCGCACCAAGGATTCGGATTGATGAGTATTCAAGCAATCCATCACTAAATGCCATTTGGTCGCCTTCGGAGCCGTCGCCAACGTGTCTTGCAGATGGACCAGATAGTCGGCTTCGGTGCGTGTATCACCTACGGTCGCCGCCATGATCTGCCCACTGACGACATCAAAACTGGCAATCAACGTTTGCGTGCCGTGGCGCATAGACTCAAACTCGCGACGTTGGGGTTTGCCTGGTCGCATCGGTAAGTCTGGTGCGGCGCGTTCCAGCGCTTGAATCCCGGTCATCTCGTCAAGACTGATGGTGTGTTCGCCAGCAGCGGCTCTTGCTTGAGCACTGAGGTAGGTCTCGCAGATGTCTTGGACTTTCGCGTCGAAGTCAGGGTCGGGGGGGGATTGAGCCAGTAGCCTGACTGCTGTGGTTTGAGACTGGCCTCGGCCAATAGGTGTCCCACATGACGTGGCGAGATGCTCGTCACAATGCCTTGCTTCACCAACTCATCGGCCAGTTCGCGGCTCGTCCATTGGCTAATCGGGCAGGCATACACTTCGGGCTTCTCGCAGGCAAGTGCAAATCATGGCACCACTTGTTCCAGGCTAAAGGTGGCAGGGGCACCAGCGCATGCGGCATCTTGCAAGCGTTCCACGACCACCACCTCTTTTGCTGTCAACGCCAACCAGCGGTCTCGCCAGAGCTTTGCCATGTCGCGACTGATGGTGAGTTCACGGGCAATTTCTTGATGGTTGCGTCCGGCGTCTGCCAGGAGAATGATCGAAGCACGGATGGCAAGTTGTTGAGGCGTACTATGACGCTTCAGCAATTGTTGCAACTGTTGACGCTCCTCGTCGGTTAGCTTTAAGGGTTGGGGGGCTGATTTAGACAGGGCTTTTTGACTCTTTGAGGGGGTAATTAAGGGTAGCTTAACTTCCGCCATCCTGTACTAGTGTGGCATTGTTACGCCCTTCGATCTGGATTGGGGGTAGCTCGTATGACTGCACATCAAAGTCCCAAGCATCTGCAGAAATTGGGAACGCTATACGATACCCCGTCTTGGTCGCGTTTGGAATCTCTAGCAGTGGCGGGTCTTCTTGTAGGCGGTCAGGTAATGCAAGCAAAGCTTCGTGTGGACGTAACCCGTAAACTGCCATAGCAGCGTATAACCACTGCCACCCACCCTTGAATAGCTTGCCGGTTTCCAGAATTTTGACCTCGCTGGGTAAATTACGAGGGTTAACAGGGTTACCCCCTGAATAAACTCCTTCAAACTCCTTTAAGCCTTCTGCTCCTGGTAGTTCTGCAAACTCGGCTAGCAGTCGAAACGCCATGCCATAGCCATCCCTACTACGAGACTCAGGCTCAGTTCGTTCTAGAACTACTCGTTTAAGCAGTTCTAGGGTAAGTGGTTCATCCTTAGGAAGATGGTTGAACTTTAATTCATAGTCCTTATGCCAAGAATTCAGCTTGGTTGGGCTCTTTTGAACATGATTCCAGTGATCCGTTTCAAATTTCTCCAACCACTCACCTACTGTCTTAGCTAGCTTTTGCTTGCCCTTGGAGATAAGGACCCCACTCAAACTTCTCACGGATAAGTAGACTATCAATTTCTTGAGCGATCGCCGCCGCCATCTTTAGACCGGCTGGCGTAGAAGGTTTTCCAGTACTGATTTCATAAGATTTGCAAAAATCACCATCACCTGGTTTCTGTGGAAAAGTTCCCCGAATTGAGAGTTTCTCCCCCCGCTGTCGAATGCTGGTCTTTGAGAAGATCTTGTTAGCCGCCTCTAGCCGCTCTTCAAACGTCATAAAACTGCCCAAAAACTGCCCAAAAATCATACCTCAATCACCCTCAGTTAGTACAGAAAGACTAAGGGTGATTGAGGTAGGTAGTAGGCTAGGAACTAGACGGAGAGGGAGGGATTCGAACCCTCGGTACGGTCTTACGATTCGTACAACAGATTAGCAATCTGCCGCTTTCGACCACTCAGCCACCTCTCCAGGTGATGGAACAATATAATAACAGATCTCGCTCTAGCCACACCAGCCTTGAGCAACCGTTTTAGAAACTGCCTGATAAGAAAAGCTGCTTGATAGTGAAAGGACGCAAAGCGTTTAGCTTGCGTCCTCTAATTAAAAAGCTGGCGCTTTGTCAGCAGAGTGCCAGCGTCACAAACGACAGCAAGCCTGCAATGACGTAAAAGGCAGCAACAATGCGCGTTTCAGACCAGCCTGAAAGCTCTAGATGGTTGTGATACGGAGACATCTTAAAGAAGCGCTTACCAATGCCGTCTGGACCTTTAGTAGCTTTGTAGTAGCCAACCTGAATCATCACTGAAAGGGTTTCGACTAAAAACAGACCGCTCAAAATCAGCAGCGCAAAAAGGCTATTGGTCATCAACGCCACAGCCGCAAGCGCCCCACCTAGCGCCGTTGAACCTGTGTTGCCCATGAAGACACGCGCCGGGTTGCGATTGTGCAGCAAGAACCCCAGGCAACTGCCGCTCAAGCAGGCGCAGAACAGCATCAAGTCGGGTGAGGTTGGCGCAATCAGAGCGCCTAAGCCTAAAAGGGCGATCGCAACGGTGCCACCTGCCAAGCCATCAACCCCGTCAGTCAGGTTCGTGGCGTTGCTTTCTGCCGTCAGCACAAAGATTGCCACCAGCCAGAAAAACACCCCTAGCGGCAACATCAAACCCAAGGGCAGCGCGATCGTGGTGATCGTAGCGGGCTGCGTCCAGGCTAACCAGAGGCAAAACAGCGCCCCGACTCCAATTTGTAGCAGCAGCTTCATGCGAGGCGTGATGCCTTTATTAGAACAGCCGCGAATGATTTGCCAGTCGTCAATCCAGCCGATCGCGCCATAGGCAAACGTTACCGCTGAAACCGCAACGACGGGTGCTGCAAACCCAGACCACACGATCGCCACTAGCAGCGCGATCGGCAAAAAGAAAATGCCACCCATCGTGGGCGTTCCCGCTTTCTTCAGATGAGATTTAGGACCATCTTCGCGGATGACCTGACCAGCTTTGAGCGCCTTCAGCAAAGGAACAGCCCAGAAACCAAGACCAGCGACGGCTACAGCACAAAACCAGAACGGGAGGGTCAAAGAAAAGACCTGTGACAGCGATCGTCCCGCGACTTCATCGGCAACCAGAGCAAAAGCACTGAGACCGATTGTTAACAGAACGAACAGCCGCATCCCCGACAGATTTAACGTTTGAGTTGAAAATAACTTAGCGTCCACGAAACTCTCACTTCACTCCACACATTAGACACACGCGCTCAATGTCAAAATTCGGACGTTTAGACTTGAGCAAGACAGGCTGCTCTAGTCTTCCAACTCCAAATCATCGTCATCGTCATCAATGTCAAAACTGTTGTCTTCGCCTGCCATGAGATCATTGAGTTCTTCGCCATCTGCCTCCCGGAAACTCACTTCCTGGACATCGCGTGCCAGCAAACGTCCCGTACTTTCAAGCCAGTCTAAAATGGATGCTTCCTGCTTGAGCGGAATGACAGCGGCTCGTTGGCTGCGGGGTTCTTCACGGAGGGAGGGATTGTATGTCATGCGTACTTGTGTTGGATTTTAGTCATGCGATCGGTTCTCTTCAAATCTTAGCCATAATCGGACAACATCTCCGACTTTACGGATGAAACAACCAGAGTGTATCACCATAGAGGGGAATTGCAAGAGTTTTTTGCGGCTTCAAGCAGTCACACCATAAGTAAGTGATATGAGTCGCGATCCTGTCGCCTCTTGCATTAAGTTTCACCCAACTCGTAAAGCCATCCGTAAGAAAGAACCTTAACTTAAACCGTTATCCCTGGAGCTTCGTAAAGATGATTGGTAAAGCGGCATTGTTAGAGACGATCGCAGGTAAAAATCGCGGGTTGTTGGCAACTGATGGTGATAAACAGGCAATTGCGGTGGCGATCGCGCAGCTAGAGGATCGGAACCCCACACCGCGACCACTCGAAGCCAGCGATCTGCTAGCAGGGGATTGGCGCTTGCTTTATACCACCAGCCGGGAACTTTTGGGTATCGATCGCGTACCGTTAGCCAAGCTGGGGCAGATCTATCAGTGCATTCGGACAGCCGAAAACACGCTCTACAACATTGCTGAAATTAGCGGACTACCGTATCTAGAAGGGCTAGTAAGCGTAGCAGCTCGCTTTACCCCTACATCAGAACGACGAGTGGAGGTCAAATTTGAACGAGCGATTATTGGTTTCACGCGGTTGATTGGCTACCAATCGCCTGAGAGCTTCATTCAATCGATTGAGTCAGGACAACGGTTTGCCGCGATCGATTTCGGCATTACGAACCGCGATCGACAAGGCTGGCTCGACATCACGTACCTTGATGACGATATGCGTATTGGACGCGGGAATGAAGGCAGCGTGTTTGTCTTGACAAAGCGGTGAGGGATGAGGGGAAAGGCTAAAGGATGAAGGCTAAAGGATGAGAGATAGAATCATGAATGATCAAATGTCTAAGACTGTAGGACAGCAACTAAAAGAAGGCTCTTTCTCCTTTAGCCCTTCTCCTTTAGCCTTTCCCCTTCGCCTGTCTCAGTCGCAGTTGAACCGTCTCGCGGTCTGTCCACGCAAGTTTCAGCATACGGATTTGGAACAGCTTGCGGCTCCGAGTGAACCTGATCAGCAAGAGCGACAGAATCAGGGCACCCGCTTTCACTTGTTGATGCAGCAGTGGCTTTTAGGATTACCTGTGGAGCCGCTTGTACAGGAAGATCCCCAGCTTCAAGCCTGGTTCAATGCCTTTATGGCAGTTGCGCCCAAAATTCTGACGTTGGAGGGCGATCAACCAGCCTGGGGACAAAGCGAACACTCGCGCACGTTGGCATTTGAAGGCTATTTGCTGACGGTGGTGTATGACTTGTTGCTGGCTAACGGTCAGCAGGCGCAAATTCTCGACTGGAAAACCTATCCGCGCCCGCAAAATCCGCGTTGGCTGCTGCAAAATTGGCAAACGCGGCTCTATCCCTTTGTCTTAGCTGAAACGAGCGATTACGATGCCGATCGCATTGCCATGATCTACTGGTTTTTTGAGTCAGGCGAGCAGGCTCCGGAAGCCCGACGCTTCAGCGTTGCCTACGATGCGACCCAGCATGAACAAACCCGCAAGGATCTCGCCCACTTGCTGACCCAACTAACAGCTTGGCTAGAGCGCTATCAGAATGGTGAACCCTTTCCGCAAGTGTCTTTAGAATCGAAGGAGTGCGATCGCTGTAGCTTTGCCATTCGGTGCGATCGGTCTGTCCATCAAACCGAAAAGCAGCCGTCAGGACTCCCGGCTGAGCACACCATCCCCTTCGTCTTGCCCAATGTTGCGGATATCCAGGAAGTCTCTTTATGACATGAAATGGTCAGAAGGCAGAAGCTAAGCATCCAGACTTAAAATTGGCTGATCGAGGTTCGGTTGCCAATGTTTCGACTGCGGAGCCTGAAACGTTGAGCGCAACACACGAGACTTCAAGCTTGGAACCCGAAACGCCGAGATCAGACCTCCAAACTTCAGGCTCAGAACTCCAAGCTTCGAGATTAGCACCCGAAACTTCAAGCTTGGAACCCGAAGTTCCACCCCTGAAACCCGAAACGTCAAGTTCTGAACTCGAAACTCCGACCTTCAACCTCAAAAGTTTGGACTTGGAACCCGAACCCTCAACTCTAGATCTTGAACCTTCAACCTCAAAACTCAAGACACCCTTTGATCATGACGGACACCACCAAATCCCCCGACGAGCCACAACTCGCGATCGACATCCGTGAGATGGAAATCGATGACCTCGCGCCTGTGTTTCACCTGGGCGAAAACCTTTTCACCAGCGACCTTTATCCCTACATCTACCGCACCTGGGATCAGTGGGAAGTGATTGGGCTGTATAACACCGACCCCGAATACTGCCTGGTTGCCGAAGTGCAGGATCAACTGGCAGGCTTCATTTTGGGCACCATCATTAATAAGTCATCCTGGACGTATGGCTACATTATCTGGCTCGGTGTGAATCCTGCCTTCCATCGGCGCGGCATTGCCGATAAGCTGGTCGATCGACTCGTTGAGCGCATGATCGACGATGGCGCACGGTTCATGATGGTGGACACCGATCCAGAAAATGCGCCAGCGCTCAAGTTCTTTGCCCGCAAAGGTTTCGGCAATATGCGTAAGCACGTTTACCTGTCGATGAACCTGAGCAAGCACGAATACTACGGCAAACTCATCGCTTACGAACGCGAAAAAGCCGAACGCCAGGTCTGGAAACGCCCCAAGAAGCGATCGCCTAAAGCGTAACGCTCATTCAGACTGGCTAGAATACAGTTTATAAGCCTACAGAGGACTGGTCATGGTACAACAGTACGACCCGTTGCGCTACCTTCCCACCGATGAGGACTTGCCTTCTTCGGATGAAACCCCTGTGGATAACGAACTACAAAACCTGATCCCAAATTTGCTGCTGATCATTTTGGCAACCATCTGGGACGATCGCCAGGACTGGTTTTTTGGCGTGGACATGGGGATTTACTACATTCCCGAACCGCCTTATGTGCCGATTATTCCCGATGGGTTTCTCAGTTTAGGCGTAGAACGACGGAAGCGAGGCGATCAGGGACGTTTGAGCTACTTGCTTTGGCGGGAGAACAACATCCCACCCATTCTGGTATTGGAAGTCATTTCGGAGGCATACAACGGGGAGTATGACACCAAGATGACGAAGTATGTCCAACTGGGTGTGCTGTATTACGTGGTTTACAACCACAATCGCCGTCAACGTAAAAACCACGAACCCTTTGAGGTCTATCGTCTGGACAACGATCGCTATGTAAAGCAGTCCGGTGAACCGTTCTGGATGCCGGAAGCAGGCATTGCGATCGGTCGCGGACAGGGTACATATGCTGCCTGGGAGCGCGAGTGGCTGTACTGGTTTGATGAGCACGGCGATCGCTATCCTACTCCAGATGAACAGGCGGCACTCGCAGAACAACAGGCAGCACTCGCAGAACAACAGGCGGCACTCGCAGAACAACAGGCGGCACGCGCAGAACAACAGGCGGCACGAGAACGGCAGCTACGAGAAGAACTGCTGGCAAAGTTGCGCGATCGCGGCATCGATCCCGACACGCTTTAGTAGGAACGTTACATGTAACGTCCCTACAGTTTTACAGCCTCATTTCCTCTTCCAGATAGCGCTTATAGCCTTTTTCTTCTAGCTTTGCCTGTTTCTCGATCACTATCTGGGCAAGGCTTTGACGATACTGCTGCACTTTTTCCAGCAGTGCCGGATCGTGAGTTGCCAAAATTTGGATGGCGAGGAGTCCTGCATTACGGGCATTGCCGATCGCCACGGTTGCAACGGGAACCCCGGCTGGCATTTGCACGATCGAATACAGCGAATCTAGTCCTTGCAAGTGACGGCTGACGACAGGTACACCAATCACAGGTAAGGGCGTGAGTGCTGCCACCATTCCCGGCAAGTGTGCCGCACCACCTGCACCTGCAATGATGACCTTCAGCCCTCGCACATGGGCTTGTTGAGCATAATCGACCATCCGTTCGGGTGTACGGTGTGCCGAGACGATGCCGATTTCGCAGAGGATGTCGAATTCTTCGCAAGCGGCGATCGCGCCCTGCATAGTGGGCAAATCTGAATCGCTGCCCATGATGATGCCGATGAGAGGAGAGTTCATTGGAAAGCTAAAGGATGTAGTTTACTTCTGCGAAGCAGTAGGCTAAAGGATAAGTTTCGAGCTGATGCAATTGCTCTTTAAAGCAGTCAATTATATTAAATTGCTGGCGCTACAACCGCTGAAGCAACTCGTCATATTCTGCATGTGCGCCAATCCAAAACCAGTAAATGTGATCATCTTCCAATAAGCCAAGCACTCGGTAATCTAAACTCACACGAGCCGAATAAATTGGTTGGCGCTGGCTTACCCGTTTGAACTGAAGACTATTGTGAGAATGATCTGAGCGCCAGAGTGCATAAGCTTTGCCAGCCTGTTCTTGAACTGATGCAGGAAGCCCATCAAGTTTCTTGCGAAATGCTTTTGTAACACTTGATTTCATCACTCAGGCTGAAAGGGAAAACTTCAGCGAGAGGTGTAATATCACCAGCAGCAATTTCCTGTCGTACCATCGCTGCTATTTGATCCCACTGATCGTTTGTCGTCGCTTCAAATTGTTCTTTCCATGTCTGCTCATCTTCTATCTCAGCAAGGAAACGAGCCGCGATCGCGTCTTGCTCTTCAGCAGGTAAAGTCTTCAATTGGGCGATCGCACGTTCAAGCAATTCAGTCATCGGTATAGTCCTCCTATCTGGATGTCTTAAGATTTTCGTCGGTAAGCATTTTGAGAATCTAGGCAGATGGATATGTAAGCAGAGAAACTACTGGACTGAAGCAGCCTACCCAGTAGATACTGATAGGTCATTGGATGGTATTAAAGTGTGATGTTATCCACGGGAAGTAGCCCCTCATCAATGTCAGGAAAATGATCTGTAATATCTTGCAACGTCGTCAGCAAGGAAAGTAGAGAACCAGTGGGAATAGGCTCAATAATTAAGCGATGACCTTCTTTGCGTAGCGAAACCTCTGTACTCGATAGAGCAAATTCCTGGGGAATGGTTAGGATTTGATCGTGTCCATTTGTTAACAGAGTATGATGTGACTTTTGCATATAGGATTTAGTTTTGCTTTCTATTTTCAATGCGTTCTAGTATTTCTGTAACAAGCTTTTCCCATTCTATTTGATGTTCTTTCTGTTGACTCTTCAAATAACTTTCAGAAGGATAATATTCGATTAATGGGCGATTATCAGCTTCTGCTTTACGTATGATGTCCGCGCTTTTAATGCGACTCTCAAATATTATTGATCCTTTGCCTTTGGAAATATTCTTTGATAACCATGCGTCAAATTCTGGCACCCATTTTTGGAACTCACTATCCCACTTATTGTTTTCAATTGTTGCCTTTGTATCAACTTTTGAATATAGAACCCCAAGTAGTTCAACTTCACAAGAAGCTTTACATCTCTTCAGCCGCTCTACACGTTCGACAATTTTATCTAGTCCCCAATGAGAGTATGCATCTAGAAGAGTTGGGACGATAAAGTAGCGACTGAGGGAAAGTGCATTTAGAGTTATCAGTCCGAGGCTTGGAGGACAGTCAAAAATGATATGCGTATAAGCCTTACCTTCAGGATTTTTTAACTTGTGCAAAGCGTTGAAAAGAATATCTGTTGCACTAAGGTAGTACCGATGATAGCCAACAAGCTTATCTTGAATGTCAATAAGCTTTAGGCTGGACGGCAGCAAATCAAGGTTGAGACCCTCAATTGGTGTCACCCTAATATCGCCGAGGTCAAAGGTCTCACTATCATCGTCTCGTGAAATCTCATTGTCAAAAAGTTGGTACAGGGTTTTGTTTTTTTTATCTATTTCTGCGTACTGCTCTTTGTTCAATAAAGTAAGTGAGGCATTACTCTGAGGATCTAAGTCAATAAGCAACACTGATGCTGGTTTCGATTTTCCACCAGATTTTATTTCTCTTTTCGCCAAAGTAGCCGCAACGTTCACGGCAGACGTTGTTTTTCCTACCCCACCCTTGAGGTTAATAAAGCTTATTACTGTAGTGTTGCCGATCTTCATATTGCCTATGCCTATTAAGTATCGAAAACTTGGAGATACCTACCTACTTTGTCTCCATCCAGTTCTCGCCAGAGTGAATTTCGACGACCAGTGGAATGGAAAGTTCGACTGCCGATTCCATTGTGGCTTTGATTTTGGGTCCCAGCTCTGTCCATTCGTCAGGGGGCATCTCGAAGACGAGTTCATCGTGGACTTGGAGCAAGAGTCGTGCCTGATACGGTTCGATGAGATCGTGCAGTTTTGCCATCGCAATCTTGATGATGTCGGCGCTAGAGCCTTGAATGGGGGCGTTGGCGGCGGCACGGAGCGATCCGGCATCGTACTGGTCGCGGAGTTTGAGTTTGGTGAGGTCGATCGCCCCTGGTTCTGTCCCCCGTAACCGTTTCAGTGATTCGCTGGCAAAGTTGAAGTAGCGACGACGACCGAGGATGGTTTCGACGTAGCCATTGGCGATCGCTTCACGCTGCATTTGCTGGAGGTATTCAAAGACTTGGGAATAGCGTTCGTTGAAGCGATCGATGAATAGACGGGCTTCGCTGGATTTTACGCCTGCTTCTCGTGCAAACCGTTGGGCACCCATGCCGTAGATCACGCCGAAGTTGATGATCTTCGCTAGGCGGCGTTCTTCGGAGCTGATATCGTCTTTCTCCAGCAGCAGTTTGGCGGTTAGCGTATGAATATCGCCGTTTTGCCGATAGGTGTCGAGCAGGACAGGCTCTTGGCTCAGGTGCGTCAGAATGCGGAGTTCGATTTGCGAATAGTCTGCCGCGACCATCACCCAACCCGGTTCGGAGACAAAGGCTTTGCGAATCTGGCGACTAAACGCAGTGCGGATGGGGATGTTTTGCAGGTTGGGATTGGAGGAAGACAATCGCCCTGTGGTTGTTCCCGTCTGGTTGAAGTCGGTGTGGACGCGATGGGTGTCGGGACGCACCAGCAACGGCAACGCATCGACGTAGGTGGATTTCAGCTTGCTCAGGGTGCGCTGCTCCAGAATGGCATCAATGACGGGGTGATCGCCTTGCAGTTTTTCCAATGTGGCGGCATCGGTGGAAAAGCCCGTCTTCATGCGGCGCGATTTTTTGGTGTCCAGCCCCAGGGTATTGAACAACAAGTCGCTGAGTTGCTTGGGCGAACCGAGGTTGAACTGCTGATCGGCAGCTTCGTAAGCATGTTTTTCGATCGCTGCCAAATCGGTTTCCAATCGCTGCGACAATTCCTTAAGATAGGCAACGTCAATCCGCACGCCGCAGTATTCCATCTCTGCCAGAACTGGCTCCAGCGGTTGCTCTACGTCGAGCAAAAGCCGATGCAGGGGGGGAAGTGGCTCTAGCAGGGCGCGGAGTTTGGGGACGAGGAGGAAGGTGGTGTAGGCATCCAACCCGCAGTAGTCCGCGACGGCAGGAACGGTCAGATCGGCGATCGTCTTCCCTTTGGGCACCAAGTCTTTGTAGCTGAGAGCGGTAATGTTCAGGTGCTTGCTGCTTAGCTCGGTCAGATTATGGCTGTCGTCGGGGTTGAGGACGTAGCTTGCCAGCATGGGGTCAAACACCACGCCTGCCAGTTTGATGCCCTGACAGCGGAATATGAGGCGATCGAACTTGGCGTTTTGCAGCGCTTTGGGATAGTCGGCGCTTTCGAGGATGGGGCGCAGTGCCTCTAGCGTGGCGGTTTTGTCGAGATTGCCGCCGTTGGTATGTCCCAGCGGAATGTACGCCATGTCGGACAACTCTGCTCCCCAGCAGCAGCCAATCCCCACAAGTTCGGCATCGCGGGGTTCCAGAGCCGTAGTTTCGGTGTCCCAGGCAACGGGGGTTTCAACAGTGGTGAAGGTTTTCAGGCGATCGATCAACTCTGTCAGCTTCTCAGGCGTGTCGATGATGTGAGGCGTAATGGCGACGGGCAAGACTTTTTGGGCGGCGATCGTATCTTCGGCGCTGAAAAACCACAGATCGCCATCTTCTCGGTATTGGGGAGAGGGCGTTGACTTCTGTTCTGCCGGAGCGACAGCCGCGATCACCGTCTCACCGCTGAACTGGCGATGGACTTTCTGGATGCGATCGATGAACGTGCGGAATTCCAGTTTTTCCAGCAGTTCATTCACGGCTGTCTCGTCAAAATCGCGGATACGGCACGACTCCCAATTAACCTCCAGCGGCACATCCAGATGAATCTGCGCCATCCATTGCGAATGTCGCGCCTCGTCTTTGCCTGCCTCTAGTTTCTGCCGCACGGCACCCTTGATTTGATCCAGCGACTCGTACACCTTCTCCAGCGATCCATAGGTCGTGAGCAACTGTACCGCAGTCTTATCGCCAATGCCCTTCACGCCCGGAATGTTATCGGAACTGTCGCCGCAGAGGGCTTTGTAGTCCACCACCTGCGAGGGCAAGATGCCCATTTTTTCTTTCACCTGCTCCACGCCAAACTCGCGCGGCGGTGGTGTCCCTTTGCCGTAGACGGTGCTGAGGTAGAGGACTTTCGTGGTGGCTTCGGCATCGACGAGCTGGAACAAGTCACGATCGCCACTCAAAATCTTGACCAAAAAGCCATCCACACTTGCCCGTCGTGCCAGCGTCCCAATGACATCATCCGCTTCGTAGTTTTCGGCGGTCAGAACGGGCAGATTCAGCGCCAGCAGCAGCTCTTGCAGGTTCGCGATGTCGGGAATGAAATCCTCCGGCGTTTCGGCTCTGCCTGCCTTGTACGTGTCGTCTGCCTCATGGCGAAAGGTTTTCTCAGACAGGTCAAAGGCGATCGCCACATACTGTGGTTTCTCCGTCTCCATCGTTTCCAGCAGCGCTTTCAGAAAGCCGTAAGACACGCTCGTCGGAATCCCACTCTTCGTGCGGAGTCCACCATCCCGACCTTTGGCAAAGGCGAAGTAGGAACGGAACGCCAGCGAATGCCCGTCGATGAGGAGGATGAGCGGTTTGGGTTGCGAGGAAGAGTTGGCAGACAAGGGCTTACAGCGATGGAGGATAAGCCCTATTGTAGAGAATTCGCCTGCTAATCAGATCCCCGACTTCTTGAAGAAGTCGGGGATCTTGAGCTTAATCGCTCTTGGGTCGATCGCTATCAATATAAATCACCACCTTCGCGGCACCGCAGCGATCGCGGATCGCTCGCTCCATCCGTTCCGCGATCGTTCGTACCACGCTCATACATTCTGGATGCAGGATTAGCCGCATTTCGACAAACACCTGACGACCCACTACGCCGCGTGACTGAATGCCGTAACAATGCGTGATCCCTTCCACCTGATGAATAGTTTGGGCTAAGGCTTCGGGGGCGATCGCCAGCAAAGTTTTTGGAGCGAGAACAACAGCCAACAATGATTGGAAAAACCAATGAGGTGTGTGATGGATGACTATTGTCTCGTCGATTGTGGTTTTCATGATCAGTTAGAAGCGTTGGCAACGTTGCATCAACTTTGTCAGATGACCGATCGCAATGCGGCTGAAGAAGTTGTTGAAGTTCGGACTCAAATTGTGGATGTATACGCTGCCAACAAAGCCGATTAGCTGAAGTTGAAGGACGGCACTGAAATTCACCTCGATCGTGCAGAAGCCGCCCTTCCTCCTGAAGACCTGAATATTGGTATTGTGGCAAATCCGTTTGATGCCTCAGACCGCACAACAGCGCAGAACATCTGAGGAGCAAACCATCTTTCTACGAGGCTTGATCAAAATTATTCGGAAGCTGCAAGCACAGGGGCAGCTTTCCATCGCTAAAATGTGTGTCACCTGTGCCTTCTTTCAACCCAATCGATATGCAAACTCCGATCGTCCGCATCATTGTGCCTTTGTAAACGCGCCGTTTGGCGATCGCAATCTTCGCCTCAACTGCCCTGAGCATGTTGCCGCTGAAGCCGAGGTTGCTCAACAAAATTGGGAACTTTACCTTTCATAAAGCTCCTTTTAGAGCTAACGTGTACCTTGCAAAGCCAAGAGCTTATCCGTTTTAGCTACCTGTTACGAATGAAGCTACAGCCATAAAGCATGGACTTGATGCTTTGAGAATTTCGGCAGATATGACTATCCTATTGAGTGGAGTTAGTGCGATCGATGCGACATGGCAGGACACAGTAAGTGGGCAAACATCAAGCGGCAGAAAGCCAGGGTTGATGCGGTAAAGGGTAAGGTGTTTACAAAGATTTCGCGAGAAATTATTGTGGCGGCGCGGAGTGGCGTACCTGATCCAGAGGGTAACTTTCAACTGCGGACAGCGATCGATAAAGCCAAAGCGGCGGGCATTCCTAACGACAATATTGATCGGGCGATCGCCAAAGGTGCCGGTAAACTGGGAGCCGACAATGCTGCACTGGAGGCGATTCGGTACGAGGGGTATGGTTCCGGTGGCGTTGCCATTTTGATTGAAGCGCTGACCGACAACCGCAACCGCACGGCAGCAGACTTGCGCGTTGCCTTTAGTAAGAACGGGGGCAACCTGGGTGAAACGGGCTGTGTTGGCTGGATGTTTGAGCAAAAAGGCGTGGTGGAAGTGTCGCTTACGCCTGTGGAAACCGGACGCACACCCCGATCGGAAACCATTGTCATTCAGGAAGAAGAACTGTTAGAAGCCTTTCTAGACGGAGGCGCAGAGACGTATGAACTGATTGAAACTGAGGCTGGTACGGCGGCTGAAGCGATCACCGAAGCAATGAATTTGGAGCCACTAAGCCAAACACTCAAGGACAAGAACTACACCATTAGTCGTGTTGAACTGCGCTGGATTCCCAGCAACACGTTAGAAGTGACCGATCCTGACCAGGCACGATCGCTCCTCAAGCTCATGGATGCGCTGGAAGATCTTGATGATGTGCAAAGTGTCACCGCAAATTTTGAGATGACTGATGAACTGATGTCGTTAAGCGTGGCGTGATTGCACATTGATCGTCGAAAAATGCGTGTGCTGTGACCCAGGCAAGCTAGGATAGCGGTAAGTAGCAAGGGATTCTGGTGATGGTAGAGCGTCCAATTAAAAAGTCTGAGCGTCAGGCTAAACCCGAAGGCGAAAGCAGCGAAAGCGGCGAAAGCGTTGTAAAAGCATTGCCAACACGGAATGTCGAGCGTCCTACACTGAACAAAGACAAAGATAAAAAGACAGACATAGCAGCCCCCAGCCGGGATGGCGATCGCAAAGACAGCGATCGTGGCAACGACCGCGATCGTGGCAAGGGCAGAGGCAAGGGCAAAGGGCGCGATGAAGAGCCGAGGCAAGTCATGAACCCAGCACTGGCAAGGGGACCAAAGCCAACCAAGCCCAAGCCAGAGCCTGAAGTTGAAGAAGTGCCGTCAGACATCACCGAGGAAGCCGTTGCTGAAGAAGCTGTTGCAGCGGAACCTGTTGCGGTGGAAGCCCCAGAAGTCGTTGTAGCGGAACCTGTGGCGGCAGAAATTCCAGAAGTCGTTGCTGAAGAAGCTGTTGCAGCGGAACCTGTGGCGGTGGAAGCCCTAGAAGTCGTTGTAGCGGAACCTGCGGTGGCAGAAATCCCAGAAGTCGTTGCTGAAGAAGCTGTTGCAGCGGAACCTGCGGTGGCAGAAATCCCAGAAGTCGTTGCTGAAGCTGTTGCAGCGGAACCTGTGGCGGCAGAAACCACACAAGTCCAGGTTGCAAGTGAGAGTGCGTAAGTCAGACGCTATCGGTTCAACATTGATTGCAGCCGATCGCATCCATCCAGGTTGAGAGCAACCTCCGGACTGGCTCTGAGTCAGGGTGTAAATTGGGTTTTTACCGTTCAACACGGACTCAGCGTACGTTGCTTATGATGCGTTCGAGAGGTGTTTTAGCGAGTTTGGTAGCGATCGCACTTACGACCGGTTTACTCAGCCATTGGCTTTGGAACAGTCCTTCTCAAGCTCAAGCGTTGGAATGTCAAGCACTAGCAACAGTAATGAGCCAGAAAGCAGCCTTGCTACAGTCGGTGTTGACTGGCAACGTGGAAGCGCAAAAAACTTATCGTGCAGCAGTTGTTCAACAGGGGCAGCAGTTAGCGCAGTGTCGGAGCCAAAGTCAGCTTCAGACGCAGGGCGTTTGGTTGCGCCTCTATCCTTGCGATAGTAAGCCTGGAGTGCTGGAGGCAGTGCTCGATCGCATCGTTGATCGCGGCTACAACCAGATTTATGTCGATACGTTTTCTAACGGTCAAGTGTTACTACCATCAGGCGCAAACCCAACGCCGTGGTCTTCCGTTGTCCAGACACTAGGCTATGAACAAACAGACTTGTTGGCGCAAGTCATTCAAAAAGGGCACGATCGCGGGCTAAAGGTCTACGCCTGGATGTTTGCCTTGAATTTTGGCTACACCTACGCCATGCGACCCGATCGACAGCAGGTGCTGGCACGTAACGGGCAGGGCGACACCAGTCTGACGGTGGGTACAAAAGTCAGCCAGGATACTAGCGTTGATCTCACAGTGCAGGATGAAATCTTTGCCGACCCATACAATGCGCAGGCACGGAGCGATTTTCTTCACCTTGTACAGACGGTGTTGCAGCGACGACCGGATGGCGTGCTGTTTGACTACATCCGCTATCCCAAAGGGGTTGGTGGGGCTTCGATCGCCAGCAAAGTGAAAGACTTGTGGCTTTATGGCGATGCCTCGCAGCAGGCATTGTACCAACGGGCTCAAAACCAGAAGGGATTGGCACTCATTCAGCGCTATGTCAGGCAAGGAACCATCACCGCTAGCGATTTGGCGGCCGTCAATAAACTGTATCCCATCGAGAAAGAACCGCTCTGGCAGGGGCGATCGCCAGGAGGTACTGCAAAAGGACTGTCTGCCATACAAGCAGACTTGTGGCATTTAGTGGTTGCTCACGCGCTACAGGGACCGATTGATTTTCTGACAGCAGCGGCGGCTCCCGTTCAGCAGCAGGGTATTGCAGTGGGTGCGGCATTTTTTCCAGAGGCGAATCAGGCAGTTGGTAAAGGATTTGATTCCCGCTTGCAGGCATGGGATCGCTTTCCCGCTGCGATCGAGTGGCATCCGATGGCATATGGGCTGTGTGGTGACACAAGCTGCATCAACGCACAGGTGCAAAAAGTACTCAGTCAAGCGCCATCAGGCACGCTCGTTGCTCCAGTCTTAACAGGGCAGTGGCAGCAAGCAACCGAGCGTCCGTCACTCGAAGCGCAGATGTGGGCACTGCGATCGCTCTCACCGCCGCTTCGATCGGTCAGCCATTTCTCGTTTGGTTGGCAAGAACGGCAATTGGAGCGCGATCGACAATTCTGTCGGCTGTAGGTTAAAAACCGTTGCTACCAAAATCACTTTAAGATGAACTGAGCATCAGATCGATAATCATTGACTGCAAAAGCAAGGCTTTAGCAATGAACTGGCAAGAAGTCTGTGACAATAAAACTCTACAAGAGCTTCCCTTCAAGATTGAACTCAACAAATGGGGACAAATTGTGATGAGTCCCGTTAAGGTCAGGCATTCCTTCTTTCAAGGCAGAATTCAAAGCCTTCTAGAATCGCTGCTAAAAATAGGCACCGTCATGCCAGAATTAGCCATTCAAACGACAGATGGCGTTAAGGTGGCTGATGTCGTTTGGGTTTCCGATGAACGATTGGATGTGATTGAAGAGGAAACCGCTGCTTCGATCGCGCCCGAAATTTGTGTGGAAGTGAAGTCAGCTAGCAACACGCTTGAAGAAATGCTGATTAAGAAAGAACTCTATCTAGGCGCAGGCGCTGTCGAAGTTTGGCTCTGTGACAAAAGCGGGGCAATGAGTTTCTACAACCGACAGGGGCAATTAGACGCATCGCTGCTTGCACCAGATTTCCCTAACCTCATTCAGCGCCAGTCTAGAACGTAGGAACAAGTAAACCTGCGCTCAATGAAATCTCAGCCCGTACTTGGTCAATTAAAGTGAAGCCAGGTGTTGTTAGCGAAACAGGAACTACGTACTTTTTCTTATCAGTATCGTATCTTACGCTTCTATTATTCTCACTGAAAATTGTCTCAACTTTGATCATGCAGAGAGAATCTTTTATAGGTTCATCACCGTTCCGCTCATAAACTGCAAGAACAACACTTCTGTGTATTCATGTGTAGTATTCCCTGTTCAAACTACGGCTAACAATTTCTACAAAACCTGATCAAAGCTCGAAGGTTTAGCAGATAGAGTCGAAAACCTGTGCTTTATAGCTTATAAAGCAGGCTGGCTTCCGGGTGAGCACAGAGCTTTACGTTCGTGTTCTACAAGCAACAAACGAATCAGTAAATTAGTCAAACAGCTCAGGCGCTCAACCACCGAGCCGCATCCTTCGCGTGGTAAGTCAGAATCATGTCTGCTCCAGCACGTTTGAAGCCCGTCAGGGTTTCCAGGACAACACGCTGTTCGTCAATCCAGTCGTTGAGGGCAGCGGCTTTGATCATGGAGTATTCCCCCGAAACGTTGTAGGCAGCGACGGGTAGATTGGTTGCTTCTTTCACGCGCCAGATAATATCCATATACGCTAACGCAGGCTTCACCATCAGCATGTCTGCGCCTTCCGCAATGTCGAGTTCGATTTCCTTGATCGCTTCGCGGGCATTGCCTGGGTCCATTTGATACGTGCGCCGATCGCCAAACTGAGGGGCAGAATCTGCGGCATCCCGGAACGGACCATAATACGCCGAGGCGTACTTCGCTGCGTAAGACATGATAGGCGTGTCTTCAAAACCTGCGGCATCGAGTCCGGCACGAATTGCCTGCACAAAGCCATCCATCATGCCAGACGGCGCAATGATGTCGGCTCCTGCTTGTGCCTGGGAAACCGCCGTTTTTTTGAGTAACTCCAGCGTGGGATCGTTTAGCACCCGTCCACTCAGGTCACCGACTTCTAGATAACCGCAGTGACCATGAGAGGTGTATTCACAGAGGCAGGTATCCGCAATGACGATCAGATCAGGAACGGCTTGCTTAACCGCAGTCGCCGCTTTCTGCACGATACCGTGATCGTGCCACGCACCCGTCGCTTCCGCGTCTTTGTCGGCAGGAATGCCAAACAAAATAATGGCAGGAATGCCCAGATCGTAGACTTCCTTCGCTTCTTCGACAATTTTATCGATCGAAAGCTGAAAGACTCCCGGCATCGATCGCACTTCTTTAGCAAACCCCTCACCAGGAACGGCGAAGAGCGGGTAGATGAGGTCACTCGTGGTCAATACCGTTTCGCGTACCATCCGACGAAGCTGAGGATGGGTGCGAAGACGACGAGGGCGCTGGTTTGGAAACATAGGACTTGCAATGTTGAATCTTGCGATATGGAATGCTGACCTGCTCTTAAAAGTCTAAAACGTTCTGTTCGCGCTCGACTCACTACTTTCGTAACGTTCTGTTACAACGATCGCTCCAGCCTGAACGCAGACGCGATCGCTCAGTCTGTTCACACGGTTTTAGTTGCAATACCTTGATACAGATAGCCAAACACTCTGGATGTCTGTTCAGCGTAGAATTTCTCTAGCGACACTGAGGCAAATTGCTGCTGCACGAGTTGCTGAATGTTGCGGTTGAGATGACAGCCATCGGCGATTACCTTTTGCAGCGGTGTCAGTCGGTTTTGCCAGAGTTGCAGCTTTGGGTCGTCGCTCAGCCCGTGTTCCACGAAAAAGAAGCGTCCGCCAGGTTTGAGTACTCGATGAATCTCGCGCAATGCCTGTTCAACGTTGGTGATGCTGCATAAGGTCCAGGTGCTCACTACGCTGTCGAAGGTGTTGTCTGCCATCGGCAGGTTTTCGCCATTGAGTACCCGGTTGTCGATCGCGATCGTCGAGGCACGGATGCGCTTTTGTGCCAGTGCATTCACTCCAGCATTGACATCAACCGTAGTAATTTTTTCGACGTGAGCGGGATAGTAGGGCAAGTTGAGTCCAGTGCCAAAACCAATTTCCAAAACCTCACCCTGCACCTTTGCCAAAACCTGCCGCCTGTAGTGGGTAAAGGTTTCGCTGGACATCGTCCAGTCCAGCAGATACGGAAAGAGTTTCTGTGCGTAAAACCCCATATCAATTTTGCTCAATTGGTTGATTTTCGAGTACGCTCTCAAAGTACTACAGATGCGATCGTGGGTACATTACCCCGATCTTGCATCATGCTGATTTGTTCTAGCACCAGTAGACTTAGGGCTTGTTAAAAAATAAGTGCACACTTTGGGGTCTAGTCCAGGGCGGGGCTTGATGCTGTGGTTCCAGTGTGAACCGATGCTGCGTTTGCAACGCTTGAGCGTTGCCCTTTCTTGAGCTGAGACTTTGACTTTAGGGGGCTAGCGGCGCTTGATGAAGGCCGCCTAGACCGTCAAGCCGATGTTAGTCGTCGTGCCCCGAAGCAAATTCAGCCTCATTTTCACCGAGCGTCGCGGTACTCCTGCCCCATGAAGACTGCTGCAACGACAGAAGCGAGGTGCCATCGGCTTCCACTTAGAGGTCCCCTTTGGCTCATGACACACCATCACCTCCAGCTTGAAGGGGTCAACCAGAACCACTGGCCGTGGTTTTTTCCAGTGGCGGGCGCGATCACCATGGCGACCGCCACCCTCCCAAAGCAGCAGTCGTCTGTTCTCAGGGGCAAGCCGGGGACGGTCTTGACGCTGCCACCAGCGGCGAAGGGCAGCCACTGCAACCTCAGGCGGATCGGCAGCAATACCAACGTAGCCCTAGCCCAGGTGGTGGATCACATCGTAGAGGCCATCGGGAGTGGCTCTAACGCTGGCATCCGAGGGGAAAGCCTGCACCTTGACCGCTTCTGGTTCAAGCTGCCAGGCACGCCCAGGCTGTTGGAAGTCGCCAATGCATTCCTTCTTTGGAGCATCGACGCTCAGCACTGGATGTCCAGTGCGGCTCCATCATGGCTTGACCCGCTCGCTAGAGTGAAACTGACGGTGTTACGCTCCAAGCCCGCTTCACTGCGTGCCTGACGGTGCGTTTTGAGCGCCTACTTTGGCTGTTTGAGCCACCGCCTGACCGTAACATGGCTGACCGTGACTCCCAGCTGTGGGAAGTCTGGGCTCCATTGCCTGCGGTCACGTCGCAACCACCGCTGCCCGCTCCTCGGGTCTTCTGCGGTTTCGCTGGCAATCACCGTCTCAAGTAGAGCAATGATTTGAGGAGGTTTTTGCAACGGGTAAACGCCCACTACCCAGGGAGCGAAGCCGTCCGACTGCACGACTGGTTCAGCCCTCATCCAAGGCTCGTCGTCCCCGTCGGATCGTCT
>ENA-ORBV01006282-ORBV01006282.1-microbial-mat-metagenome-genome-assembly--contig:-NODE-6282-length-21103-cov-13.472463_pt1 | contig 21103 bp, 24 predicted proteins | sample MGYA00237777_ERZ505514 | MGnify/ENA primary metagenome ERZ505514 (study PRJEB26160, sample SAMN06269048) | microbial mat metagenome | isolation source: Oligotrophic lake microbial mat | place... | reverse complement strand
AGGCCATGGAGTCTTTGCCCGATACTGCGCCGCCCCCTCTTCACCGCGCTGTTGTCGCCCCCGATGCATCACGGCCAGCTACCGAATCGCGTGATCCTGCACGTGTCGTCACCGAGTCCACTACGGCTGCAGCGCTCAGCCAGCCCGCCGGCGAACCGGTCCACGCGAAGGTGACCGGCATCGACGGCCCCGCGGATGTGATTCAGTGGCGTGTCGATGATGGTGAGTGGATGAACCTCGTGGTCAACGACACAGCGACCGGCGTGATTGAGATCCGTACCGGCCTTGGCGCGGCGGTTTCGTTCATTCTCGCCGATCAGGTCAGCGTCAAGGTTTCGCGACTGAGCAGGGTTCGCCTCGAGCAGCGAACCCCTGAGAAGCCCGGCCTGCCCATTGAGCTTGTGGTGAACATCTCGCGTGGCGAAGTCGACATCAAACCCTTGCCTATGACCCCCGGCAGCCCGGCACCGGCAGTGGTGCGGATCGTCACGCCAGACAAGAACTTCACCACCCGCTTAGCCACTGGCGTTCGGCTCGATGCCTTCACCGGAACACGTCTGCGGACGGTCAGTGGCGAGTAAACATGACCGGAGTTGTTCCAGAACGGTCGATGAGGTGGCCAAAAGCCTGAACTGAGGGCACATTTACCGCGGCAGGCATCCGTGGTGTCTGCCGTGGAGACGTTTCCGCCTGGGGTGAGGGTCCACCGGTGCCATGAAAGGGGCCGGAGCCCATGCGAATTGCCCAAGTTCCGTTACGACCGGTCGCGATACCCGCTTGGCGGATAGACGCGGCCCAGTTGCTGGAAGAGCACCACCTCGTTGCCTGGTCGCCGTTCAGTACGCAGCGCGACAGGTTCGCAGTCGAGCTCGCCGACCATCTGGCAGGTCTTTCCGATACCCAGGTGTGTGTCATCAACGGCTCCGCCGTGACGGATATGGCCAGCCTGAGCGCCGTGCTCAGCGTCCAACTTGGCGTGGGCCCGATCTCGCCGCGCATGGGTGGAGCATCCGGCCTGCTCGAGTGTTTGCGCTGTCGACCGTCCTGCGATGAGGGACCGGCGATCAAGCGCAGGTTCTACATCTGGATCGACGCCGACAACCTCCTCCGGCACGACCACCGCCTCTTTGGGCGCATTGCCGACGCCTTTGCGGGGATCGCGGCGGAATCCGAGTACACCAGCGAGGACCTGCTCCTCGTCCACCGCGCGGTGTATGTGGGCTCCAGCATGCTCGATGTCTACGCCGAGGACCCTCGCGGCCAGTTCAGGCAGTGGTGGTCTGAACATGGCGAGCGCCCCTTCTGGGACGTGGTGACGGGGGTCGAGCGGCCCGCATTCCTCCGCTACCGAATCGAAGACGCTGTCGCGGCGTGATGGAGCAATGCCTCTGAACGACTCTCGCTTTGTTTCGACGGGCGGTCTGACCGATATGCTCTTGCCCGAGATACAAACCGGAGATCCAGCAATGTCCGATTCCGCGCAACCTGCCGCATCGCCTTCCTTCGTCCGGGTCTTTCTCCCAGGACTGGTGATCGGGCTGCTGATCGGCCTCGCTGTGGGCGCGGTCGTGCCGACGCTGCTGGAGGCCCGCTCCTCACTCGGACCGGGAGCAGGTGGTGCGCCGGTCGCACCCGCGAATCCCACCGACCGCGATTCGCGGCCGGTGAACACCGAGCCGCCGCGAGATCCTGCCGTCGAGACGCCCCCGGTCGAGCCCGTCCCCCAGCCCGAAGGCTCGGACAAGCCCGCGCCAACGACCCCCTGAGATCAGGTTGATCACGCCGCGCCGGAGCGGTTACCCTGCTCTCATGACCCACGCCCCCGATGTCGCCTTGGTCCGCGCGCTCCGCCAGAACGCCGCGACAATCGCCTTGATGGGTGTCGACTTTGTGCCTGTTCGATCGCACACCAATGCTCCGATGGTGCCCTCGGAGTTGGAACCCAAGCCGCTCATTGCACCCACAAAGCCTGAACCGGTCGTTGCGCGAGTTGTCGCCCAGCAGCCGGCTGTCGCAGTCGGCGCGCCGCGGCCCCCGGAGAGTTCCGCGGGAACGGATGTTGCAGATGGTTCGCGTGAGCGTGCCCAGCAGCAGCTCGATGACCTTCTGGCCCGCTACGAACGGGATGCGCCGCACAAGAACTTTGTCACCGATCATCACAACATCGTCTTCGGAGAAGGCGACCCCTGCGCGAGACTGATGTTTGTCGGTGAAGCCCCTGGCGCGGAGGAAGACCGCGTGGGCCGCCCCTTCGTCGGTCGATCCGGGCAACTGCTCGACAAGATGATCAACGCGATGGGTCTCAGCCGCGAGCGGGTGTACATCGCCAATGTGCTCAAGACGCGGCCGCCCGACAACGCCACGCCGACCTCCGATGAGTGTGCACTGTGCGCGCCGTATCTCTACGAGCAGATCATGATCATCCGCCCCGAGGCGATCGTGACGCTCGGACTCCCCGCCTCACGAACCTTGCTGAACTCCACCGAATCCATGATGCGGCTTCGCGGGCAGTGGCATCGCTTTCAACCGCCGGCCGCGTTGCTTACAGGCCCATCAGGGAAGGGGTTGGATTCGGAATGGAGCGTGCCCCTCATGCCGACGTATCACCCGGCTTTCATCCTGCGCTCATATACCCCTGAGAATCGGGCAAAGGTGTGGTCAGATCTGCAGCAGGTCATGGATCGTTTAGGCCTTGGAAACGCCTCAATGGGGTGATGTGCAACGCCTGGGCAAGGTGTTCCCCACAAATTTCTCAGTTTTACCAAAAGATGGTGGAATCGGACCTCCGTTGTTGCCACAATCTGAACACAGGAGACGTGTCGAACGAATAACCCTTAGAGGTTTTGAGTAGTGCGAGACAGCGAGCCCGAGTAGGATGTGTAAAGTCTGATCTCCCGGCTCTTTTCCGCAAGAACGATACCCTCCCTTACCCGACCCCCACGAGACCCGGCGCTTGGCCCTTGCGGCTAGGCGCTGGGTTTTTTCTTGCATGCAACGAGTCTCAGACTCCGCCTCCGGCGCCGACCCCGTCTCATTCCGGAAGGTCGAGCTTGGTTTCGTCCGGAAGCTTTCGGAGCTTGCGCACTTCGTAATGCCGGCTGCCCGGGGTGCTCCACACCGCGAACTCAAACTCCACTGGGTTTCCCACCGTCAGACCCTCAAGCGAACTGTCCGCGCCCAGAGGGAACGGCATGATCATGGAGGGCATGCCCACAGTGCCATTGGCATTGACAAAGGCCTCGATCGGCTCGTGATGGATCTGCAGCTCGGCGGAGATCGACTCTGATGACGGCAGCATCACCACTCTCCCCCGCGTCGGGTACGCCGCATCCGGCTCGCCGCGGCTCTGCATGGGTGGTGTGGTTGGTCGGCCGTCCATCTTCCCGAGAGCGATCAGCATCCCCAGGCCGCAAGCAATCAAAACACCTGAAAGCACCAGCAGCTTCTTCATGCAGGAAGCGTAGGTGGCGGTGTCGAACTCCAAAAATGAACAGGGCCCGGCAACTTGCCGGGCCCCGGTAAAACTCGAGTTCAAGACCAGGCTTCGATCAGGCCCCTTCGATCTTCAGCAGCTTCTCGACCGAACGCAGCTCATCGGCCAGGTCAAGCTGATACACGAACGACCAGTTGGCCCCGGCCTTGAGGATGGCGATACGTGCACACGGGCGGCGCTGAACCCAGTCGCGGTTGCCACGGTTGTATACCACGGTGTTGCGACGACGCAGCATTTGTGCCCGGCGCGATGCGCGGACGTTCTCTGGGTCACGGAGCATCAGCGCCCGCACCGTCTTGCTGTTGCCACGCGAGCGGGGCATCTTCAAAAGGGTGCATCGGACGGTCTGGCCAGGCTTCAGCGAGTTGATCATGGTTCTGCTTCCGACAAAAGAGGGCCCAGACCATAGGGGGCCGACGTCCAACCGTCCACAACCGCTCTTGCTGTTGAGCTTTGGAACGCCTCGCCGCATCTCGTCCATCTCCGGGCTGCCAGACGCAAGGGCTAAGATGGCCCATGAGCCAAGCCGACACCCCTCAGCCAGATGCCCCGAAGCCCAAGTTCGACCCGAACGCATCCCATATGCGGCGACCGAAACTGCGGCCCGTTCGAGGATTTCCGGTCCAGGGCCAGGGGCCCGATGGTCAGCAGCTCCAGTTGATGGGCCTGGCCGATGCCCGCCAGATCTCCGACAAAGTGGTCTTCACCATGCCCGCGGCGCGGCTGCTCTTCCCGCTGATGGACGGTACCCGCGACGTCGACCAGTTGATCACGGAAGTCGGGCGCGGGCTCAACCGCGAAGTGCTTGAGGGGATCATCGCGCAGCTCGACGATGCCGCGCTCATCGAGGGACCTGCTTTCGACACACTGCTCGCGCAGGTCAAGGCCGAGTTCGACGCCGCGGCGAACCTTCCGCCGGCCAGCAGCGCCGCGTTTGCCGACATGCTGGTGACACAAGCCGCGGGCAACGAAAAGGTGGACGACTCGGTCAAGGCGGAGCAGGGGCCGGGACGCGTGCGCGAGTTGTTTGACCAGTGGATGAGCAAGGCCCTGGAGAAGGCCGAGAAGCCGAGCTTCGATCAGCTCCCCCGCGCCATCGTCGCGCCGCACATCGACTATCCCCGAGGCTGGGTCAACTACGCGAACGTCTATGGCCGCATGCGTGTGTGCGATCGCCCCGACCGCGTGATCGTGCTCGGAACCAACCACTTCGGGCACGGAACCGGCGTCGTTGGCTGCGACAAGGGCTTCACCACCCCTCTGGGCACCTGCGAGATCGATAGCGATGTCGCCAACGCGCTGCGGTTTGCCCTCGGCGACAAGTTCTACGAGAACCGATTCGATCACGAGCGCGAGCATTCAATCGAGCTGCAGATGATGTGGATCCAGCACATCTTCGGCGCGGATGAAGGCGGCAGTTTCCCGAAAGTGTTTGGCGTACTCGTGCACGACCCGGCCGTCGCCAATGGCGAGAGCTACGACGGGACCGGCATCGCGATCGAGCCGTTCGTCAAAGCGCTCAAGGACTGTGTTAATAGCCTTCCCGGTCGCACGCTCATCATCGCTTCGGCGGACCTCTCGCACGCGGGACCGTCTTTCGGTGATCAGCAGATGCTCGCGGGTGAATCGCCCGAAGCCGATGCAGCGCGAAAGAAGGTCTTCCAGCACGACATGGGCATGCTTGACCTCATCCGCAACAACAAGCCCGGCGAACTCGTCTCGGCGATGGCCTGGCAGCAGAACCCCACCCGATGGTGCTCGATCGGCAACATCGTTGCCACGCTGCTCACCGTCGAACCAACCAAGGTCGAGATGCTCAACTACGCCGCGAGCATCGATCCGCAGGGAACCACCATGGTCTCCAGCGCATCCGCGGCAATATGGTGAAAATGAATCCCTGAGGACCCGGCGCCAGAACCCAGGACCGATCATGCTCACGCGGTGCGTTGATTTCCTCGGAGGGATCTACCAGCTCGCAAGGCTGGGTGTGATCACCGGCTTCCGCTTCAAGGGGCCCTACTGGGAGTGGCGCAACCAGACCGCGTTTGGTCGCGGAATGCCGCAATCCAAGCGCGAGTTGATCGCGGCGGTTCTGGAGTATGGCGTGTGGATGCACCGGATGCGGACGGGGCGTTAGTTCCAGGCGTCCAGCCGGTCAACGACCATCTGTACCGGCAGGCCCATGATCGTGCCCGAGTCGCCGATGAAGGTGATGGGCCATCCCGCCGCGATACGCTCGACAAGGTTGTACGCGCCGGCTTTTCCTCGCCAAAGCCCGGAGGCCAGGTAGTCGTCGATCGATCGTGTGTCGATCCGGCCCACGCGCACTGTGGCGCGATCGGTGAAGATTTCGCGGCGACCGGTGCTGGGACAGAGCATCGCTACGCCGGTGAACACGTCGTGCTCCGCGCCGGACAACTGCTCGATGATCCTGCGCGCATCGTCTTCGTTTCGGGGCTGCCCGATGATCTCGTCTCCATGGGCGACGACCGTATCGGCGCCGAGCACCACCCCAACGGGTCGTGATGTCGAAAGCGACATGTGCAGCTTCTGGCGCGTAGCGGCCGCGCCTTTCAGATACGCCATCGCTGCGACCCATCGCTCGGCACTCGAAGTGCCCGAATCAAGATCAGCATCGTTCAGGAGCGGCTGCGCAACGACGAACTCCACACCCGCCTGAGTCAGGAGCTCGACACGCCGCGGCGATCGGCTGGCCAGCAGCACGAGCGGACGTGCCCGCAAGCCGCCGCGAGCAGACCGGAAGCGATCGCCGGAGGGAATGGGAGCGGTGTCATTGGGCACGTGTGAAGCAGGGGTTGTTCGGTGAAGAAGTCTCATCGCGCTTGCTTGTTGGGATTCAACCGGTGCAGGTTGCATTGGTGGCGGTGTAAGGCGGTGTTGTTGCCCGAATGTGTACGATCGGCGGGGCGGGTTCAGGAGCGATGCACGTGCAGGCACACCTGGTGCAACTCAATATCGTCTGGGAGGACCGCCCGGCAAACTTCGCGCGGACCACGGCGCTGCTGCGCAGCGCACGCGTCGGGCCGGGCGATCTGGTGGTGTTGCCGGAGATGTTCGACACCGGTTTCTCATTTGACCTTCCCAAGACCAACGACGCCGACGGCCGGACTTTGCATTACTTGCAGGAACTTTCAAAGGAACTTGCCGCGACCGTGCAGGGCGCACGCACGGTCATCGGACCCGATGGCCGCGGCCGCAATCGTGCGACCGTTACCGGGCCGCGTGGTGAGGTGCTTGTCGAGTACGACAAGGTCCACCCGTTTTCCTATGGCCGTGAGAGCGAGTTTTTCTCCGGCGGGGATCGGGTAGTGACGTACACATGGACGCCGCGACCGGGCACGTCCGTCGCGGGAAATCCCGACTCGATTACACCCGATAATGGGGAGGACGAGACGACAGTTTGCCCTGCGATCTGCTACGACCTCCGATTCCCCGAACTCTTCCGACGTGGCATGCTGGCCGGCGCGGAGGTCTTTGCGATCGGAGCCAACTGGCCGGCCACTCGAGCGGGCCACCGACGAGTGCTCACGATCGCCCGGGCGATCGAGAACCAGGCTTACGTGCTCGGCGTTAATCGCGCGGGGGCCGACCCTCACCTGGAGTATCGCGGCGGCTCGGTGGCCGTAGGGCCCACGGGCGACATCGTGGGCGAGCTTGGTGAGGCCGAGGGGGTCCTGAGCGTCGAGATCGATCTGGCGGCTCTGCGGGCGTGGCGGGCGAAGTTCCCGGCATGGAAGGACCACCGCCTGATCGGGGCGTGAGTCTCCCGCTCCTCATCATCATTGCAGTCGGCAAACTCAGCAGCGTGTCCCCCAAGTTCTCCGCGCGGGGTTTGGCGGCGATGCTCACGGGCCGATAGCGAGCAACAAGACAAACGGTCCGGGCTCCCAGCCGCAACGACAAATGCACGAGGCAACGCCATGCTCAACGAATCAGTCTCGAATCGAAGACGGACCGGGCGACTGGTTTGCGAGGGCCTGGAGTGTCAGTACGGCCTGATCGCGGATCTGTCGGGCACGGGCATGAAGATGTTGACCAAGAAGCTCCCGCCGATGGATGTGGGCGAGATCGCCCACATCAAGTTCACGGGCCATGGAGAGGGAGTCGCGCTTCCCGCACAGCTGGTCCGAATAATCAAGCGGAAAGATGGCTGGTTTGAGGCGGGTTTCAAGTTCTGGAACCTCGATCAGGCTCAATCCAAATCGCTCGGCGGCCTTGCTCGCATCGCCGCGGATCGGCGGACGCTGCGCATCGCCTGCTGAGCAGACGATGATGCGAGCGGGTGCCTTTATGAGCGGGCGAGACACACGCCCGTGGTGGAAGTTGTGCGTGCAATCCCACGCGCCCATCCGGCTGTTGGGCGGCGCAAGCCGACGGATCAGAATGAGCCAAAGGGGCGATGGCGAGAAGTTCCAGACCGTGGTTCTGGCGAAGCCATGTCGCCCAAGGCTCACCCGCGTGAAGCGCGACATTCGATCGCTGGTTGGCACTACACTGCACTCCCGTGAACCCGCGGAAGCTCTTCGCCAAGCTCGCCAGCAGTCAGAGCAATGTGCGCTTCGGCGATCTCGTGCGACTCGCCGAGGCTTTCGGGTTTCGACTTGAGCGGAGCGAGGGGAGTCACTTTATCTAGCGCGATGCCCGCGTCCGAGAGCATTTGAACCTCCAGAATGACGGCGGAAAGGCGAAGGCCCTACCAGGTCCGGCAGTTGCTCAAGCTCATCGAGATGTACAATCTGTCCTCGGAGCGTCGCTCATGAACCACAAGTACCACATCAACCTTTTCTACAGCAAGGAAGATGGCGGCTTCATCGCCGATGTGCCGGACCTGCGGTATTGCTCCGCCTACGGACATACGCCGGAAGAGGCGCTCCGCGAGGTTCAGGTTGCGATCAAGCTTTGGGTGCAGACTGCCCGCAAGCACAAGCAGAAGGCGCCTCCGGCGCGGTACCGGCCCGCGATTTATGGCGCGGCGTGAACGGCGGATCGGGTTTCGCCGCACTTGGGACATGTCGTCATAGAGACGTCGAGTTGATAGCCGCACTTCAGACAGCGGCCCTCTTTCGCGCGATTCGTCAGTTTGCGGTAGCGTTTCGCGGCCAGCAGCACAGGCGCGCCGAAGATGAAGATGAGCAGCCAATAGGGCACATCGACGGCGCGAGCGATCTCACCACTCCCGGCGGTGGTGCCTGGCCCCATGCCGAGAAACCGCCAGTTGCTCGGATCGTTTGTGAACCACGGTCGCCGCTGGGACGAGATCGCGCTCCCGGGAAAACTGTGCATTTCCCATCCGAGTCGATCGCTGAAGCGGTCCTTCTCCGCTTTGAGAGCCATGACGCGCTGAGATAGTTGCTGTGAACGAGGCGGAACTGGTGCGGGTAGGTCTGGAAGCTCGATGTGGTCAGCGTGTATTCCCACGCGCCCATCTGGCCGTCGGGGACAGCCTCGATGCGCACAAGGGCGGCGGACCTGCGGAGGAGGGCAAAGCCGCGAAACGCCGACAGCAGCCATGTCACGATGAGCAGCACAGTCAATGCGCAGCAACTGAAGAGAAGCGCCCGACGCGTGCGTGTCCATCGAGTGCATGCTCTCACGAGCGGCGCTCCATCCAGGCGACTACACAATCCTGCTCTTCCCACCCATGTACGGCCTCAGCACCGGCGGCACCGTCACCGTGCCATCGGCGTTCTGCCACATCTCCAGGATCGGGATGAGTAGCCGCGGCGATGCCGCCACCGTGTTGTTCAGCGAGTGGCAGAACGTCGTTGCGCCCTTGCCTCCCGCGCCGCCCCCGCCTGCTCGATAGCGCATGTTCAACCGGCGGCATTGATAGTCGTACAGGCGCGATGCGGAATGCGTCTCGCCGAACGCGCCGCTCGGTACGCCGTCCTTGCTCACCTCGCCGCGGCCGGGCATCCAGCTCTCGAGGTCGATCATGTCGGCGTTCTTCACGCCCAGATCCCCAGTGCAGCACTGCAGCAGGCGGTACGGCAGCGCGAGCCCTTGCAGCAAGCTCTCGACATACCCGATCATCTTCGTGTGCCACGCGCGGCTCTCGGCCTCATCGGCCTTGCAGATCACAACCTGCTCGACCTTGTCGAACTGGTGGATGCGGTAGAGGCCCGCAGTGTCCTTGCCCGCCGCGCCAGCTTCGCGGCGGAAACAGGTGCTGACAGTGGTGTAGCGAATTGGCAACTGCGACGCGTCGAGGATCTCATCCTGGTGGATACCCATCAGGCCAACCTCGCCGGTGCCGGTGAGGAACTGGTCGTACCCGCCGCCGCGTTTGGATTCCTCGATGTGGTACGCCTGTTCGCGTCCCGCGGGGAAGAAGCCCGTGCCGACCATGCACTCTTCCTTCACGAGCACGGGCACCGACATCGCCTTGAACCCGTTGGAGAGCGTCATGAAGTCGAAGGCGTATCGCAGCACGGCGTTGTGGAGCAGGAAGCCGTCGCCGGTCAGGACGTAGGACCGCGCCCCGGCCATCTTCACGCCGCGTTCAAAGTCCGCAAGGCCAAGGTCTCGGACAAGTTCCAGATGGGTTTTGGGCCGGAAGCCCCGATTGGCTTCGTATGACTTGTTGGTGTCGAAGCCCCACGGGCCTTCCTCAGCCTTTGCCGGGGGATGCCACCGGCGGATCTCGACGTTGTCGTCGCTCCCCTTGCCGACCGGGACATCGGCATCGGGGGGGAGCGGCACGGACAGGAGGATGCTGTTGAGTTCGGGTTCGATCGCGGCAATCTGTGGCTCAATCGCCTGGATCTGGTCCTTCAGAGCCGCGGGCTTGGCCTTCAGGCCATCGAGCTCGCGCTCGAGCGCGGCCTTCTCATCGGGGCTCGCCTTCTTGATCGCTCCGGCGAGCTTGCCGATCTGTGGTCCCAGATCCTTCTCGATGGTGCGCTGCCGGGCGCGAAGGTTTTCCTGTTCGCTCTGGAGCGCGCGTCGCTGCGAGTCCAGGGCCAGCAGGCGATCGATGTCGACGCGCATGCCCTTGAGTTCGGTGCCGCGGCGGTACTTGTCGGGATTCTCACGCAGGTCGCGAAGGTCGATCATGGGGTCGATGGTAGGGAGGAGTGGGGGGGTTTCGAGTCAAACAAGCGTGCAGCCGGCCAGAAGCGGGATGCTGGCGCAGCAGGTCGCTCGTCGCCGATAGCAGGAGTCCTGTAACATGATCGCTCAAGGCGGTTCACTCAGTCGTTCGGGGAGTTTGTTGGCCGATCGGCGCGGGGGCCGCAATCGGCATTCGGGATCTTTTATGCCCCAGTTGTTCCTGACATCCGTTGATGGTTCTCAGCAGGAGCTCCCCCTCGGCGAGACGCCCATCACCGTCGGTCGTTCGCCAGAGAATGTGCTCGCACTCGATGACACGCTGCTCTCACGCTTTCACTGTGTGATCGAGCCTGCGCCAAGCCGTCCCCATGGCGACACGTTCCTGGTCGATGAGACAGGCAACACAGAGGCGGCCACCTGGCACCTGCGCGATCTTGGCTCCCGCAACGGCACCAAGCTCAACGGCGTGAAGGTCACTGACTCGATCGTGCGGCCCGGAGATGTCATCAAGCTTGGTACGCATACGTTCATCGTTCAGGCGGAGGAAACGCTGGGCGAACGTCAGGCGGCGGCGCGGGCTGCGGCTGCGGATGCCGCTGGAGCCGCAGGGCAGGCCAACGGCAAGAACAGTGGGCGTCCCAAGGCCGACCCGGCATGGGTGATCGATCTCACCGAGTTGATCAACATGCTCCCGCCTCGCAACACGGGCTCGGAAGACAAGCTGGAACTTGTCGATGGCCGCGGCCGTACCTCGGGCGCGCTGGGAGGGGATGGTGAAGGTGCGCGTGCGGCGCGGCTGGTCCTGCTTGGTGCATCCAAAGCCCACGCGACCGATGTGCACATGGAGCCAAAGGGCGACAACGTTCAGGTACGCATGCGCGTCGATGGACAGATGATCAGCGTCGTGCAGATGCCCAACTCGGTCGGTGACCTGTGCTTCGGGTTGATCAAAGCCGCCTGCCAGATGCGGCCCACCGGGCGCGAGGCGGTGCTCGACGGGCACTTCTCCGCCAAGTTCCCGGCTTCGAGCGGCACGCCCTCGCGACGGGTTGATTATCGCGTGAGCTTCACGCCCAGCGTCCACGGCCAGAAGCTGGTTATCCGCGTGCTGGATATGCGCGACTCGCCCAAGAGCCTGACTGAGCTCGGGCTGCCCGCGTACATGTACGACCGCGTCCGCAAGGTGTGCGAGCAGGAAGCTGGCATGCTGCTGGTTTGCGGTCCGACGGGTTCGGGCAAGACCACCACGCTCTACAACGCGCTGCGTGTGATCGACCGTCAGACGCGCAACGTCATCACCATCGAAGACCCTGTCGAGTACCACCTCGAGAACGTGACCCAGATCCCGATCGACGATCGGCAGGGTAATACTTTCGGCTCGCTCCTGCGAAGTGTGCTCCGCCAGGATCCGGATGTGATCCTCGTGGGCGAGGTACGCGACGACGAAACCGCGCGAACGGCGATGCAGGCCGCGATGACCGGCCACCTCGTGTTCTCAACCGTGCACGCCAAGGACACCATGAGCAGCGTGTTCCGGCTGCTGGACTTGAAGGTCGAGCCTTACCTGGTCGCCAACTCGCTGGAGCTCACACTCGCCCAGCGTCTGGTGCGGGTGCTCTGCGACAACTGCAAGCGTGCAGTCCGTGTCACCCCCGGGCAGTCCACACGGATGGGGCGATTCCTCGAAAACCAGACCGAGATCTACACCGCCACCGGCTGTGCCCAGTGCCTGCGGACGGGGTATCGCGGCCGGCGCGCCATCTTCGAGCTCCTCGACTTTACCGATGAGCTCAAGGACGTGATCATCAAAGAGCCCTCGCTGGCCGCGATGAAGAAGGTCATCGAGCAGGGGCTGTTCACGACCCTTGTCCAGTCGGGCTGGCAACTTGCGGCCCGCGGCATGACCACGCTGGATGAGGTCGACCGGGTGGCGACGTCGAGATAAGTTCGGACCGTCGATTGAAGGCACCTCGGTTGGCGATCCGGGCGACGATCCAAAATCCAAAACCGCGAATCCAAAATACACGCTCCCCGGACTACCCTTTCCCGATGACCACACCAGCACATGCGCCCGGCCAAGAGGCGGGCGAGATCGCGCTCCCCGAAGCCAAAATGCACCTGTACCGCCCGGGTGAGCCCTGCACCGCGCGGATCACCAAGTCCGAGATCTGCACCGCGCCAAAGGCGGCGGGCTTTGTCCGGCATGTCGAGTTCGATGTCTCGGGCACGCAGCTCGCGGGCAACGTCCTCCCGGGTCAGTCGATCGGTGTGATCGCGCGCGGCCACGACGAGAAGGGACGGCCGCACGCGGTTCGGCTGTATTCGGTCGCCTCTCCCACCCGCGGCGAAGATGGCCAGGGTCAGGTGATCTCGACGACCGTGAAGCGCACCATCGATGAGCATTGGGAGTCGCACAAGCTCTTCCTCGGCGTGGCGTCGAACCATCTGTGCAACCTGCAGGTTGGCGACGAAGTGAAGCTCTCCGGGCCCAACGGCAAACGCTTCCTGCTCCCGGCCGATAGGGCCGCTCACGATTACATCTTCTTCGCGACAGGAACCGGCATCGCCCCGTTCCGAGGCATGGTGATCGACCTGCTGGAATCCCGCGCGGCGAGCAAGGTCGTGCTGGTCATGGGCTCCCCCTACGCGACCGACCTGCTCTACGACATCGACTTCCGCAAGCTCGAATCCGAGCACCGCAACTTCACCTACCTCACGGCGATCAGCCGCGAGAAGCAGACCGATGGGCACGACCGGATGTATGTGCAGGACCGGCTGGTCTCGCATCGCGAGCAGCTCCTGCCCATGCTCGCCAGCGAACGCACGCAGGTGTATGTCTGCGGCATCGCCGGGATGGAACTGGGCATCATCCAGCAACTGGCCCGGCTGTTGCCCGCCAGCGCGCTGGAGCAGTATCTCCATGCCGATGCCGAAGCGATGTCCGACATCGCCGGCTGGAACCGGAAGATGCTGCACAAGCAGCTCAAGCTGTCGCGGCGGATGGTGCTTGAGGTCTACGCCTGAGCCTCACTCGGAGTGTTCGACCGACCAGCGGATCGAGGGCTTGCCGTCGGCGTCGGTGATCGAGCAGTCGATGTGCAGTGCAAAGAATCCCGGCCGGCCGGGGTGCTCGCGGTCATGCTTGCGGATCATCGGCCAGATGATCTGCCGGTCCGTCTCTGGCAAGGGCAGGGCGTCGATCTCGTGCGGATGAAACCACTCCAGCGAGCCCTCGGGGATCGTCTGGGTCGGCACTTCGACCGGTCCCAGCACCCGGTAGTAGAACAGCAACCAATGGCCCTTGCCCTCAAAGGCCTTTTCGCTGATGATCGCGCCAAGATGCAGGCGAGCGATGGGAATGTGAATTCCCGCTTCCTCCTGAATCTCGCGGCTGGCGCACTGTGCCGGGCTTTCACCCGTCAGCATGTCCAGCTTGCCGCCAATGGGCGAACACAGGCCGCGATTCGGCTCGCGGGTCCGCCGCAGAAGCAGGATCCGGCCGTCCCGGTCGCGCAGGTCGCACAGGCAGGCGAGCTTGTACGGCAGCGCGGGCAGGGCCGCGGCCGCAGAAGGCGAAGGGACGGGAGTTGTTGGGTGGTCGTGTAAAGGGGAGGGCGGCATGAGCGACGTCAGGATAGACGCGCGGAAGAACATCGCTTGTCGACGCGCGGCGGTTCACGCCGGGCGTTCGCGCGATCCGATACACCCGCCGATGCCTACAACTTCCGTGATGTCCACTGAGGCTGGCTCTTCGTCCGTCGTGGCCGCACCGTCAACCGCGGTGACTGGCCGCGGTGGCCCTGCGCCGCGTGGCAGTTCATGGTGGGACGGCTCGACAGGGATCTTTGAGCCCGCCGGGCGTCACATGTACCTCATCGGCATCGGTGGATGCGGGATGAGCGGGCTGGCCCGCATGCTTCGCGGCCGCGGTGCGGCCGTGGCTGGCTCCGACGCCTACGCCTCCAGCTTCACCGAAGCACTTGCGACCGAGGGCGTGGCGGTCGGGCTCGACCAGACCGGCCCGCTCCCCGAGGCGTGCGAACTGGTCATCGCCTCCGCCGCAATCAAGCCTGACCACCCGCAGCTTCTCGAAGCCGATCGGCGTGGCATCCCCCATCTGACCTATGCCGAGGCCCTGGGCCGCTGCATGCTCGGCCGGACGGGCGTTTGCGTCGCCGGAACACACGGCAAGAGCACCACGACCGCAATGCTCGGATGTGTTCTCGCCGCGGCCGGGCTCGACCCCGGCGTCATCGTCGGGGCCAACTGCCCGCAGCTCGCCGCGCTCGGTGGGAGTGGCGGCTTCCGCATGGGTTCAGAGCAGATGGCCGCGGGCACGCTCAAAGGCGAGCCTGGCCTGCTGGTCGTCGAGGCCTGCGAGTTCAATCGCAGCTTCCACAACTATCGCCCCCGCATCGCCGCCATCACCAGCGTCGAGGCCGACCATCTGGATATCTACGGCTCGCTTGATGAAGTCGTGAAGGCGTTCGCAGACTTCGCGCAGTTGCTCCCGGCCAAGGGGGTCAACGGCAAGCAGGGCGGTGTGCTGTTGATCGCGCACGAATGTGCCCACCGCACGCGCCTGACCGCGGGCCTGCTGTGCGATGTGCAGACGATCGGATACTCCCCAAGCGCCGACTGGAGCGTGCAGTATGACACGCGCTCGCGTCGCACCGGATTGGTGCGAAAGGGCGAGGGCCTCGTCGCCGCATGGGTGACACAGATGCCCGGCGAGCACAACGCAATGAACGCAGCGACCGCCGCGGCCCTGAGCATTATCTGTGGCGCAGACCGTGATATGGTCGGACGCACCCTCTCCGGCTTTGCGGGCCTCGAGCGGCGCATGCAACTGCTCGGCGAGCGGCACCTGCCCGCGCCCCGCGGCGGCACCGTCCGCGTTTATGACGACTACGGCCATCACCCGACCGAGGTCGCCAGCACGCTCCGTGCGCTGCGAGACTATGAGCGGCCGCAGGAGCGGGGGGGACGGCTCATCTGCGTCTTCCAGCCCCATCAACACTCGCGGACACGATTCCTGCTCGATGAGTTCGCTACCGCTTTCGGCGAGGCGGACATGGTGATTGTGCCGCACATCTACTTCGTGCGGGACTCGGAGATCGAGAAGACACGTGTTTCGGCAGCGGATCTGGTCGATCGTCTCCGCCAGCGTGGCGTGCAGGCGATGCACCTCTATCCGTTCGAGGCCATCGTTGAAGCACTGGAAGTGGTCTGCAAGCCCGAGGATGTGCTCGTCGTCATGGGCGCCGGCCCCGTCGACAGCGTTGCCAAGGGGTTCCTGAGCGGCGGGGCGGAGGGGTGCCGCTGACATGACCGCGATCGCCGATGCCATGCATATCGAGCACAACGCTGTGATCCCGACCTGGTTCGGGGTCGGTGGGCGGGCCGACAGGCTTGCGCGGCCGAGGAGCCTCGAGCAGCTGCGGCGCTGCATCGAGGTCGATCCCTCCACTCGCATCCTCGGCGATGGCGCGAACCTGCTCGTCGACGATGAGGGTGTCGTTGAACTTGTTGCGGTGCTGAGCGAGCCTGAACTGTCCAGATGGGACTTTGATGTTCCCGGCGCGCCGGGCATCGTCCGCGCGATGGCCGGTGCAAACCTTCCCCGACTCATCCTCGAAGCCTGCCGCAATGGCCGCTCGGGACTTGAGGGCCTTGGCGGCATCCCTGCGACCGTCGGCGGCGCGGCTCGCATGAACGCGGGCGGTACGTTCGGCGAGTTCGGAAACGCGGTGCACACGGTCCACGCAATCGATCGCGCGGGGCACGACGCCACGCTTACCCGTGAACAGGCAAACTTCGGCTACCGCCGCTCCAACCTCGGCGACATGATCATCGTGTCGGTGGATCTCGATCTGGGCGAAGAAGATCCCAAGAAGCTCCGCGACCGCCTCAAGGAAGTCATGGAGTACAAGAAGCGATCGCAGCCGATGGCCGAGCGCTCCGCCGGATGTGTCTTCAAGAACCCTACCCTGCTGAGCGATCTTCCCGACATCGCCTCCGCTGGCACCCGCGTCTCCGCGGGGATGCTCATCGACCGCGTTGGCTGCAAGGGCCTGGGAATCGGCGGCGCGAGTGTCAGCACGCGCCACGCAAACTTCGTGGTGACCAGCGATGACGCCACAGCTCGCGATGTCATTGCGCTGATCGACGAAGTGAAGCGGCGCGTGTTTGACGTTTACGGCGTCTCGCTCGAGCCCGAGGTTGTCATCTGGAGGCGTGAACAATGACTGCCCACTCAGCAACCCCGATCCACGGTGACCGGCTCCCCCGCGTGCTGGTTCTCGGCGGCGGCCCGGATGCCGAGCGCGATGTCTCGCTGAACTCCGCCCGCGCCATTGCCGATGCCCTCGTCGCCGCCGGCCACACGGTTGAGCGACGAACCATCGAGCGCATCGCCGCGGCGGACCTCGCCCGCATGCCCGGTGACGTCATCTTCCCCGCGCTCCACGGCGGATGGGGCGAGGGCGGCCCGCTTCAAGATATCCTCGAATCCGACGGACGTCCCTTCGTCGGATGCGCTTCGCTCCCCGCGCGTCGCGCCATGGACAAGGTTGCAACCAAAGCCGTCGCCCTCTCCCTCTCCATTCCCACGCCAGCAACCGCGATCCTCGATTGGCGCGACGGCGTCTGCCCGATGGAACTCCCCGTCGTCGTCAAGCCCGTGCACGAGGGCTCCACAATCGGTCTCTATCTCTGCCGAACTCCCGAAGACTGGACCGCGGCCCGCGCATCCATTGCCGATGAGGCCGCCCAGGGAGAACTGCGGACCTACATGATCGAGCCCATGATCGGCGCGGGCCCGGCCGGCGGCGGCAAGGGCCGGGAGCTTACAGTCGGGCTTCTCGACGGCCGCGCACTCCCCATAATCGAGATCGTCCCCGCCGAAGGGCTGTACGACTACGAAGCGAAGTACACGCGCGACGACACCACCTACCTCCTCAACCCCGAACTGCCCGCGGGTGTCGCGGACCGCGTCAAAGAGCAGACGGCCCGCATTGCCAAGGCGCTGGGCGTGCGCCACATCGCGCGTGCCGACTTCATGCTGGATTCTTCCGGCACCGCGTGGTTCCTTGAGATCAACACGATGCCCGGCTTCACCGACCACTCACTCGTGCCTAAAGCCGCTCGCAGCATGGGCCTTGAGATGCCGGAGCTCTGCTCCACGCTCATCCGGCTTGCCCTCCGCGACCACTCTCGCCCATCAATGAACGAGCCCGCGGCCCACGCGGGCGCCGCGGCGTAAGCCCCAAATCAGCCCCTCCCGGGCGACCAAGGACGGTCAATCATGGCAGCAAAGGCCAAGCCCGCAAAGGCCAAGACAACCAATCAGCCGGGCATGCTCGCACGCATCCGCAGCGCCATGGGCGATCGTTCGCGCGTGCTCAATCTCTGCGGGGCAGTACTGGGCGGGGCAACCGCCATCGCCGCCGCCGGGTGCCTGATTGTCGGATACAAGCCGCTTGTCACCCTCGCCTCGGATATGCGTCGAAGCTCGCCGCGCATCGAGATCGCCTGGCCGTTGATTCCGCTCCCGCCGGGCACGCCGCCCGGCACGTTGCCCATGACGTGGCTGGATTCAGAATCGCGAGTTGGGCTGGAACGGCTGGTCTCGCGCCAACTGGGCGAGAACCCGCTCGACGGCCGCGCAATCGCCGGTGCGCACGAAGCGCTCATGGCCACGGGCTGGTTCGATGCATCCCGCGGCGGCGTCCGCGTGACGCGACATGATGACGGAATCGTTCGCGTCAACGGGGTCTGGCGCGTGCCGACCGCGGCGGTGCGTGTCGGAGAAGCCGACTACCTGGTCGCCAAAGGCGGCGAACTCCTCTTCCCGACCTACAAGCGTGACGGATCAGGCTTCAAAGTGATTCTCGGTGTGTCTCACGATCTCCCCGAGCACGGCAAGGCATGGGTCGGTGGAGATGTCCAGGCCGGCCTCGGCCTGCTCGCGTTCCTCGCTTCGATGCCCGGCTATCAACAGGTCTACGGAATCGACGTCTCGGAGTACGTCAACGGCAAGCAGCTCGTGGTCGTCACCGATCAGGGCAACCGGATCGTCTGGGGGGGCGCGCCAAGCGCGGCGGAGTTTGCACCCGGCCAGGCCAAGCCCGAGAAGAAGCGGGAAGAACTCGCCAAGCTCTATGCAACTTACGGCCGCATCGATGCCGGCCGCGCCGTCGTGGATGTTCGGCCAGAAGCCGGGGCGTACATCCATGTCGCCGAGATGGCCCGAACCGACCGTCGCCGCTAGCGAGTTCGCCGTACGCTCACGCATGAACGACACGGGCGAGCCCCTGCCGGACAACCCTGCGGCACCAGAAAGTGCGAGCGGCGATCCCTCTGCACCGTCCGAGTTGACGCGGCCGCTCCTGCTTGATGCATCTGATCCAGAGTCTGCTGCAACTGCTGCGGTGCCGGTCGCGCCTATCGATCCCTGGGCGCACCGCCGCGGCGAGCCGAGACTCTTCGCGTTCCTCTGGACGATCTATCTCCTGGTCGCCGTCGGCGGAAGTCTGCTCTGGCTGTCGCGCTCAACAGTCATCTCCACATCCACATATGGACCCGCCGCGAGAATCATGTTGCTGGTCGTCGCCGCCGGTTCCGCCGTGCTCTGGCCGATGGTGCGGCTCAGCCAGGCTTCTCCGCGGGGCTCGGGCGTGCGAGCGGCGATGGCCGATGTCGTTGTCGTGCTCTTTCCGATGCAGATCATGCTCTGGCCGCTGGTAATGCTCGCGCAGTGGCCCGCGGGAATCGTCGCCGCCCTAGCGCTGATGAGCACCCTCTGGGTCCTGCTCACCGGCGGTGTGATCGCCCTGGGTACTTCCGGCCCCTGTGTCCGTTCCCCGCACGAGCGAGGACTCGGGGAGCGCGCCGCATGGATGGTCGTGTGCATCGTGTTGGTCGCCGCCGCGCCAACATTTGCGCTTGCGCGCCGCGCCGCCGCCGGGCCCGATGATCCGATCCCGAAATGGCTCGCGATGCTCTCCCCCTTCACCGCGGTGCCCGCGCTCACCGGACAAGGGTTCTCTGGCCCCCAAAGGCCCGTAAGCCCTGAGCAATGGCGTGCGCTCGCCTTGATCGCCGCCCCTGTTGCGATCCTTTGGTCGCTCGCGGCCCTGCGACATCGTGCCAGCCGGGGGAGGAGGGTACGTGATGAATGGGAGGGTGATCAGGGTGGTTCGGTGACGGCTTCCGGCCTAGATTGACGAGAGTTTCTGCGACTGCGCCGTGCGGCCACATGGACCCGGGCGTTTGTATTCATGGAGATAGCCCGATGGAAATGGTCACTCGCGAGGAAAAAGAGACGCTCGAAGCCAAGCTTGCAGCGCTCGTCGATAACCGCCCGGTGATCTCCAAACGCATCGCCGAAGCGCGCGAGCTGGGCGACCTCAAGGAGAACGGCGACTACCACGCCGCCCGCGAGCAGCAGGGCTTTGAGGAAGCAGAGATCCGCCGCTTCGAGCAGCGGCTCGCTGCTGTACAGATCGTCGACGAGAACCAGAAAAGCATGGGCGTCGTCTACGTAGGGGCGATTGTCAAGATTCGTGAAGTCGGCGGCGACGATGATGAACTCGTCCGCCTCGTCGGCGAGGCCACCGGCTCTGCCAACGCCGACTACTTCGAAGCAACCGTCAATAGCCCCTTCGGCGAAGCCCTACTCAAGGCCCGCGTCGGCGAAACCGTCAGTGTCCGCGGGCCCCGAGGCCTGAAGCAGTTTGAGATTATCGAGATCACCTGATCACCCGCAGAACGCGGCAACTCCGGTCCGAGAACGATCAAGATCGTCCGGACGCCTCGACGGATCATCGACGTCCGAGCGGACTAGAGTTTTGTGCCTTCCCAACCCGATTGCTCGATGGGGATCAGCGGGCAGCAGACCAGGGGACATGGGGCAGGGGGATCGCGACCAAGACCGTCGCAGCGAACACACCCTTCTTGCCCAAAGGCAAAGGAGCCGGCCCATGGGGTTGAACCTCGCACTCGATGAACTGCGCGCCACCGGCTGGTCCGACCTCGATTCCACAGGCTGTGCTTACGACCGAGACGGACGGGCGTATCCGGGAGTCTCGCGCGTTCGTCAGGAGTTCGCCGCGGCGGGCTTTGACCTCAGAATCGAACGTGTCGATCAATACTCCTGCTTCCGGGCTTCTTGGCGCGATGCCGCTTCCTCCACCGATGCTGGCGCCGTGGTCGGCTTCACCGAGCCCGAAGCCGCCGTCTACGCGCTTTCCCATCTTCGCCGAACTCTCGCCGCCGTCTGACCCTGCGCCCCCCGGGAAGCCACTTCGGGCCAAAGCACCGGCCCCGGGCCAGACCCACCAGCTGCGGCACCTCCGCCGCCCCGCTGCAATCCGATTCGCGGCGAAAAGTTGAGTTCCTCCCGGCTCCGGTGGTTTCCAAACGGCGAGCCCCTCGCCTAGGCTTCGCCTCTGACAACCGGCCCCATCGTCTAGCCTGGTCTAGGACGCTAGGTTCTCATCCTAGAAACTGGGGTTCGAATCCCCATGGGGTCAC
>ENA-ORBV01006281-ORBV01006281.1-microbial-mat-metagenome-genome-assembly--contig:-NODE-6281-length-21108-cov-4.829918_pt1 | contig 21108 bp, 15 predicted proteins | sample MGYA00237777_ERZ505514 | MGnify/ENA primary metagenome ERZ505514 (study PRJEB26160, sample SAMN06269048) | microbial mat metagenome | isolation source: Oligotrophic lake microbial mat | place... | reverse complement strand
AGAGACAGGGTGGGTGCCAAGCCACGCGACCACGACGAGGTGCGCACGGCTTCGGTGATGGCAGCGACCTCATCGATGGCGTACCCAGCAGCCGATAACACCGCACCCGCGAGCTGAGCCGATCGTTCGCCGCCCAGCGCGCGGTCAGGGCTGTCCTTGGGCACGAAGGCAAGGTCATGCACCAGCGCCATCGCACCGGCCAAGTCGGCATCGGCACCGCCTTCGCCGCTCAGTCGTAGCGCCCACTGGTAGACGCGCGCGATGTGCTGTCGATCGTGGGCCAGTTCACCTGGGGGAAGCTGCGGCTCCACCTGACGCCAGACCGCAGCATGCCGTGCAAAACGCGGAGCGGGAAATTGCGACTCCGCTGGCCCCGTTGAAACCGCTGGCCCTGTTGTAGTCGCTGGCTCCGTTGAAACCGCCGGCCCCGCTGGAGTCACTGATCGACCTTCATCCATCGTGCACTGGCGTAACCGCCGCCGCTTTTGCTGGCTGGTTCGGAAAGCAGTTTGGCAAAAGCCTCGAACTCCGCCTTGTCGACACCCCAGACTCCATCCACCACGCCAAACACCAGTTCGACGCCGCCGTTCACGGGTTTGCGCACGCCAAAGTACGGTTTCCATCCGCGCGAGGCGTTCTGCGGCAGGCGCATTGCTTCGTTGAGCTTGCGGACTTCGCCCTCGTAATGGGTGACCGCATCCACCGTCCCGTTCGGCTGGCTCTTCAACACATACACCCAGTCACCCAGGCGTTTCCCAGGAGCAGCGAGCACATTAACGGTTTCACGATTGCCCGCCGCACCAGGAGCGAGTCCGGCGCCACCGCTGGAGCGCCAGTGCTGACCGAGGACGAACATCAGCGCCATCGAGATCAACCACATCACCACCAACAGCATCGCGAGGTCGCCGCTGATCTGCAGCACATACCGATTGCCACCCGGACCCAGGCGCGCCGCCGGGCCACCCGCGAATGGTTGTTGCGGTTGAGTCAGCGGCGGAGACATGGGTGGCATGCCGCCGTTCGGCAGCGCCTGCGACAACGGCTGAAGATTCACGACCGGCTGCGATTGGCCCGGTATCACCTCACCGTGTTCAACCTGCGGGCCGTTCTGCTCGGTGATGCGTCTTTGCACCTGCTGCAGGGTCGAATAAACTTGGTCAGTCCTGCGCCGGAACATGGTTGGCAGACCCCTGTGGTATGACCGATCACCCGCATGCCGCGATCAACTGCCTCTGGGCACCTGACGCTCGACTATCATGCAGGTCTGATGGAGCATGGCCGGCGCTCCGATCAACTCCAGCCCCTTCCCAAGTCCCATACCTACCTGATGGATCTCACCGCGCTCTTCCTGGTCTTGCAGCCGACACCGGTGACGGTGGATCGTCACGCGGTCACGTGGCGTGGCGCGCTGATGCCGGTGGTGCTGCCATTGATGTCCCTGCCAGCGACACCGCGCGCGCGCATCGTACTCGCGCATGATTCCCTGCCGCTGGAACTCCGCGTCAGCACCGCGCTCGAAGCTGGCCTGACCGACGAGGCCTGGGCGTTGGTCGTGCGTACACCAGGACCAGTGACGCGCACGCTCGGCCTCGATCTGGTGCTGGCGGGATGGACGGCCCACGAACTGGCACGCTTGAACCTGCCAGCGACGCGCGAGTCGATGCTGGTGCTCACCGCCAATGGACGTCCAGCGCCTGGAATGGATGCAGCAACCGCACTAGGCGTTATCCGCGAGATGTTTTCAGCGCTGGCCTGGCCCAGGTGGGTCGGGCCCGTGGTGGTTGTCGCTGATGATCTTGCGGCGCGTGATCCTATGCCCGGGCAGCCGCGCAGCGCACGACCAGCCCTGCCGATGCTGCGCGTGGATCGTGCGAGCGAGCGGATCACGCGTGGCGAACTGCTGAGCGTGGAGTTGACCCGTCTAGTCCTCGCACTGGAAGCAGCTCCTGCCACTGGCTGGCCGGCATGGTTGCGTGTCGGCCTGGAGGAAGTCGCCAAAGCCAAAGTGCGCGGAGAAGGTCCCAGCCCACTCAAGATGCTCGCCATCCGCCAACGTGCGGGTGCAAATGCGTTGGCCGAATTGCTACTCGATCCAACGCCTGATGCCGAATTGGCCGGAGCCCTGTGCGCCCCCTTAGTGCACACCCGTCGCCGTCATCTACTGAGCAACCTGCTCAATCTGTTACGCGGCGGCGCGCAATCAGCCGGCGCGATCAAGCTCGCTTACGGCCTGACCTTGCAGCAGCTCACCGAAGAACGCTGAGGCTAATCGTGCGGTCTCGACGCTGTCGCCAGTGGCACCTGCCACCAGTGCGGATCCAGGGGAGGCAGAGCCGGCAGAGCCCCTGGCAGGCGTAGCGGGCAGCGCCCGCGAACAACAATCCCCCGAGCGTGCCTGCGCGCGCGAGCGGGGACGAAGGCTTGGTTTCGCGCAGCGAAACACCCCAGCGCAGCTGAGGTCGCCTGAACACCTCCGTCTCCGGAGGTGTTCAGGCGCAAGCCAAGCTTACAGCGCGTAGATCCGATCGCACAGATCCTTGAAGCGACCGCCGACCACGTCCATCTGCTCACGTGGGACGTGACCGATCTCGCGCCACTTGCGTTGCAGTTCCTTGATCTCGTCCTTGAACCAGCGGGCATTCTCGTGCGCAAGAATCTCTTCCGCCTCAGTGATCAGCGCCTGCTTCTTGGCGAGATTCTCTTGCCGTTCTTTTTCCAAGCCGTCGAGATGGCTCTTGAGCGTGGCATAGACGCGGTCGCACGCGGTGCGGAATCGCGACCAGATGGACTCGACTTGATCACGTGGCACGTGACCGATGAGCTTCCACTTGGCCTGGATGTCTTTCACCTCGCGCAGACGTTCGGTTTCGGTGCGCACCCGCGCTTCTTCACCGGCCGCCAGGGCTTCGCAGTCCTTGGCCAGATTCTCGGCGGCAAGGCACAGCGCCTCCTTCTGGGTCAGGTTGGCGGTGTATTCCTGATGACGCGCGTCAATATCGGCGCGGTGTTTGCCGAAGAACGCATCGCCCGCGGCGCGGAAACGCGTCCACAGATCCTGGTCGTGTTCGCGCGGCACGGGGCCGGCGATCCTCCATTCCTGCTGCAGCGCCTTCATGCGATCGGCATTGGCGCGCTTGGCCACGAGATCAGCGGGACTGCCGGCCAATCCGATCGGGGCTGAGTTGGCAATGGCTTCAGCATCAGCGAGCAGCGCACGCTTGCGCTCCAAATTGACCAGACGCTGGGCATCGAGTTCAGCGAAGTACGGCGTGAGCCGTTCGTACACCACATCGCACGCCACCTTGAAGCGCTGCCACGTCGCTTCGCGACGATCGCCCGGCAATGGGCCCAGATTCTTCCAACCGGCCTGAATGCGTTTGATGGTACTCGACACCAACGCGAGATCCTCGACCACCGCGAGCGCATCGATCTCGGCGATCAGGCTCTCGGCATTGCCGAGGTTGGCGAAGCGCGCCCAGTCCTCGGCCTCGATCAAGGCCTTGAGCGGAGCGAATGCCGTGTCGCATGCCGCGCGGAAACGATCACGTACGGCAGCCACCTGGTCCGGACGCACCGCGCCGACGGACTTCCAGCGTTGCTGCAGATCCTTGAGCTGGGCGAAACGCGTTTGGCGCTCGTGCTCGGTGGGCGGAGTGGCCGCCAGGGCCTCGGCCTCGCTCGCAAGTTTGCCGAGTTCCGCCAGACGTTCCTTGGTCCGTTCGTCACGTTCCGTGCGCGCCGCACGACCAGCATCCTTGAAACGCGCATAAGCGTCGAGGAAACGCGTACGCAACGCATGACCCATCGGCAGGTCGACGATCAGGTAGTTCCAGCGTTTATGCAGCACACGGTAACGATCACGCGCGTCGAGACGACGGTCCGAGGTCGCCAGCGTTTCGGCTTCGGCGACCAGCGTTTCCAATTCGCTGAGCACTGCTTCCGGAATCACCACGGGTACCGGTGCCGACACGGTCGACTGCACCACCGCGCCTGGATGCAAGCGCACCAACTCACTAGCGAAACGCGCGGCAAAGAGCTGGCGCTCCGCTCCGGCGAGTTCCGGCAACGCCTGCCAGCGCCCTTGCAGACGGGCACGATGCGCTGGTGCTTCGTCGCTGCTCACCGGGGTCGTCGTCACCAGTTCAGCAAGCAATGCCTCATGGGCGGCAACCGCGGCAGCGTGTTGCGCCTGCACCTCGTCACGACGGCGTGTCAGATCACGCCCGGCGCGATCGATGCGCTCGACCGCGGCCTTGGCGTCGTCGTCGAGCGGGATGTCGGCGTAGGGTGCGAGCACCGCGGTACGTTTGGCGATCAGTGCGTCGATCTCAGCGAATGCTTTGGTGAAGTCGGCAGACAACGACCAGCGCGCAGCATCAGTCACCAACGGTTCGAGCGCCTTCCGGCGGGCTTTGCGGTTCTGCTCAGCGGATGGTTTGGCGGCCTCGGCTTCCAGCACCTGCAGGCGTGCCGTGGCGGCGCTGCGCACCGCCTCAGACTTGGCTTTGCGCACCACGTCCTTGAGCAAGTTGCGCTTGTCCATCCGCGCGACTGCAACATTGGCAAAGGTACCACTGCCGTCTTGCACCGCGATAAGCGCGAGCATCGCCGGACTGATCTCCTGCTGCACCAGCAGGAGATCGAACGCCGCGCGGCGCACGCCCTGATCCTTCGCTTCGAGCGTCAGTTCGGCGAGCGACTTCTGATCGGTGATGGTGGTGAGCAATGCCTGGCAGGCAGCGAGACTGCGCTCGCGCGCCAGCTTCACCGCCACGGTCGACAGACGTTCGCGAGCAATGCGCACGACCTCGGAGTCGCTGCTGGTTAGCAGGGATTCCAGGCGCGCTTGTTCGTTGACCCGCCGTGCGGCGGTAGCGCGCACTCGGGCATCGGGATCACCCGTCGCCAACTGGGCAAAGACTCCCTGGTGCTCCCAGGTTAGTTCGTTGATGGCAGCCAGACGCACATTCGCGTCGGCGTTTTTCCACTGCGGCTTGCGCCAACCCAAAAATCCCACGTGCCGCTCCTTCGATTCCCGAACGCCTGAACGGCGCGGGGCGGCTGTTATCTGTGCAATTCCGCCGGCTCAACCCCGAGCCATAGGTAGGCCCCCTCTGGGCGGACCCTACCACCAAGGCAAAGGCCCTCCGCAGAGCGGAGGGCCTTTGTCGAATCAGCGTCGAATCAGCGTCGATTCAGCGTCGAATCAGCGTCGAATCAGCGTCCAGCCGGCATCGAGAGCCGGCCTTAACCAGAAGGCTTACTTGCCGCCAACCTGCTTGTAGCGGTAGTAGACTTCCAGGCTCAGGCAGCAGTAGGCGGTGCTGAGCACGCGGCCGATCTCATGACCGTGGAACATCGTGCCTTCGAAATCCCAGCTGCCATCGAAGCAGCCATCACCCTTGCGCTGGGCATTCACCAGCATGTCGCGCACTGTGGTGTTCCACTTGTCCCAGCGTGGGCCACCGGCCTGGAAGACCGCCAAGGTATTGTAGTACATGAAGTACGTATTGCAGGGGTACTTGGCCGGGAACTGGTACTTCATCACGTGGTTACACAGCGTCTCGAGCATGATGTCGCCGGCGTGGTGACCGAGGAACACGGCGGCAAGCGCGCCGACTGGAGCCAAGTCATGGCTCTGGCCGGGGGCGCCGACTTCGACCTTGTCGCTGGTGGAGTCCCAGGTGTAGGCAAAGGTCGACGTGTCGGCGTAGGGATCAGACAGCTTCTTCCAGTCGGGGTTGGTCGCTTCCCAGTGGCGCCTGAGCCACTTCTTGGCGCCATCCATCGAATTGCCGACGTTCAGGCCACCGGCCAAGCCGCTCTTCAGCGCCATGACGCACCAGCCGGAAACCGACGAGTCCATGCGCTCGGCTTTGCCTTCAACGTAGTCCCAACCAAGGCCATTATAGGCCGCGTCACCCTTGGAATCCTTCGCCTGACGCGCGATCAGGACGTTGATGCCCTTCTGCGCCGGCTGCTTGAGATCCGGATCGTTGGTCATCGCGTACGCTTCACCCAGGGCCATGGTGGCCACCGCGTGTTCGTAGTTGCGCGGGCCAAGGTTGCCGTCCGCAGTCTGAATCGAGCGCAGGTATTCTAGGCCCTTCTCAACCGTGGTCTTGTACTTGTTCGGGGTCTTGTGGTCGTAACCCGCACCCAGGAAGCACAACACGGCATAACCGGTCATCGCGACATTGGCGTCGCTCTGCCCGTGGCCGGTGCCCGGTTCACACTTCGGCGTCTCGGTGCAGTTGACGTGATACTTCTCGGAGTCCCACATGCCGTTCGGACTCTGATGGCGCTTGAACCAACGCAGCGCGGCGTCGACCGCGCTTTCGCTCGCACGCGTGCCGCCGCCCTTGGCCAGCGCACGGCGTTTGCCGCCGCCGGTACGGCTGCCGAACATGCCCGCGGATCCACCGCCCGCGCCGATCGCCATGAAGGCGCCGGTGGAGCCGGTTTCTGAGGTCGACACGGCCTCTTCACGGCCCTTGGCGACTGCGGCTTCGCTCTCGTCTTCTGAGGTGGTCTTCTCTTCGACCGGCACATCGAGCGGCGAGATCGGAGCAGCGACGTCAGCTTCAGTGGCGACGTTGATTTCGACGGTGTTCTCGAGCTGGCGCTCCAGGTCCTTCTTCTCCTCCTTTTTAGGCGGAGGATCGATGGTGGTGACCTTCATCGGAGGTAGTTCGGTGTCATCCTCGGCAGTCGCCCACACAGTGTAGAAGAAGATCAGCGCAAAGAGGCTGTGGACACCGATGCTGATGAACCAGCCCGGCGCGCCTGACGGCTCTTTGTCTTCTTCCTCGCCCTCACCCTCCAACAGTTCTTCGTTGAGGTTCTCGGGATCCTGATCTTTCATTTCGTCGCGGGCCATGGCTGCTCCTCCTCTTAGGTGGTGGCTATAAACGATGCATCGCCGTGATGGTTCATGTCGAACAGATGAGTAGGCGATACCGCCACGACTTAGTGTCTCACACAAGGTGGGACGCAATCCGTTGGCGAAGGCGCAAATACTAGACGCCCACAGGCGGCGTGCTGCCGACGACTACGACAACCTCCGCTCAGAGTGTGAGATGGATGCACAGCACCGTAGTTTCAGTCGGCGAAAAGAGTCCATTAAGGCCCCTGTCGACCCCAGGAGCCCAAAACGGCAGTCCAGAAATCGGGTAGGAGGTGAGGTTACCCTCACCTCCTCCCACACCACCGAGCGTACTTCGCTCGAACCCGGATCTTGTCCATCGTCTCCACGGTTCGCCATCAGCTTCTTTCAGATCCCACCTCACGGTGGGCACCCTTGCCTAGGCGGTCGGTTCCCGTGCATCAGGGTCCGAAGAGGACTGTCACCTCCTGCTGGCGAGACATGCCAGGCACACAACGACGACACCCAGGCCAATGGCCTGGGTGTCGTACGATGCTGAACGCCGGATGAGGGCGTTAGGCGGGCTTAGACGCCCTTCATGCTCAGGCCGATCTTGCGGGTCTCGAGGTCGACGTTGAGGACCTTGACCTTGATCTCCTGGCCGACCTGGAGCGCCGATTCCGGGCTTTCGACCGGCTTGTCGTCCATCTCGGAGATGTGCAGCAAGCCTTCGAGTCCGTTGAGGATCTCGACGAACACGCCGAAGTTGGTGATCTTGGTGACCTTGCCGTCGACCACGACGCCCTTCTTGAGCTTCTCGGGGATCTCGGTGATCCAGGGATCCTCAGACATCTGCTTCATGCCGAGGCTGATGCGCTGACGTTCCTTGTCGACTTCGAGGATCACGGCCTCAATCACGTCGCCCTTGTTCACTTCCGGGCTCGGGTGGGTGAGCTTCTTGGTCCAGCTGATGTCGTTGACATGCAGCAGGCCTTCGACGCCCGGCTCGATCTCGACGAACGCACCGTAGTTGGTGGTGTTCTTGACCGTGCCCTTGACCTTGTTGCCGACCGGGAAGCGATCCTTGATGGTATCCCAAGGATTGTTCTCGGCCTGCTTCATGCCGAGCGAGATCTCCTGCTTGTCGTGGTTGATCTCGAGGATCATCACGCGGACCTTATCGCTGGTCTTGACCACTTCGTTGGGGTGAGCGACCTGCTTGGTCCAGCTCATCTCGCTGACGTGGACGAGGCCTTCGATGCCGTCTTCGAGACGGACGAACGCGCCGTAGGTCATCAGGTTGACGACTTCGCCGCCGTGGACGCTGCCGATGGGGTAGCGCTCGCTGATGTCTTCCCACGGGTTCTTGGTCTTCTGCTTGAGACCGAGGCTGATGCGGTTGCGCTCAGCATCGTAATCGAGCACGACCACGTCGATCTTCTGGCCGATCTGGACCACTTCGCTCGGGTGGTTGACGCGACCCCACGACATGTCGGTGATGTGCAGCAGACCGTCGAGACCACCGAGGTCGATGAACGCACCGAAGTCGGTGATGTTCTTGACCTGGCCTTCGCGCAGATCGCCGACGTGCAGTTCCTTGACCAGGTTCTCGCGGTTGCGCTTGCGCTCCTCTTCGAGGACTTTGCGACGCGACACGACGATGTTTTTGCGCTCGGCGTCGATCTTGATGATCTCGGCTTCGACGATCTGACCGATGTACTCGCCAACGTCCGGCGCGCGGCGCAGGTCGACCTGCGAGGCGGGCAAGAAGACGGGAACGCCGATGTCGACCAGCAGGCCGCCCTTGATCTTGCGCAGGACCTTGCCGCGCACGACGTCGCCTTCTTTGTTGTCGCCGAGAACTTTGAACCAACCGATTTCGAGATCGGCTTGGCGCTTCGACAGGCTCATCTCGCCGTTGGGCATGATCTCGACGATCATCACCTGGCACTTGTTGCCGACCTTGGCTTCCTCTTCGTTGAACTCTTCGCGGGGCACGTAGCCTTCGCTCTTGTAGCCGATGTCGATGACGACGTCGTCGCCGTGTTCGCCGACGATGAAGCCGGTGACGATGGCGCGCAGTTCAAAACGGTTCTTGTCGCCATCCAGGCTGGACAGCAGGAGCTTCTCGTACTCGACGCCCAGGGCGGATTCGAGTTCGCTGGCCATCAGGATATCGTCGACCACGCAGATGCGTTCGAGACGTGCAGACATGAGTTGTGCTTTCTTTGATGAAACCACGCACCCGTTTCCGCACACCGTCCGTAGCAGCGTTTGGCTGCGGGAAGGCGGGGTCAGATGGTGGAGTTGCGACCGACAGAGCGGTCTTGGTGTCCACCGGATCGTCCAGGGAACATCCCTGAGGAAACCGGCGAATGAGGGGCGGAAGCCTAAGGTGTGAACAGCGGTGTCAATTCCGGATGGCAGAAACCGTAGGCTCAAGAGGTTATGGCCGCGGGTCCAGCACCGCTTCGCACCTGCGTCCCAAACGCTGACAGCATCCGTTTGGGGCGTCAGCGAAAAAAAGGCGTCAACGAACGAAAACGCCGTCAGCGAACGAAAACGGCGTCAGCGAACGAAAAAGCCCCGCAGCACATTGAATACGTCCTGTGGCACCTTGACGTCATGGAGGGCGGCGAAGGTGTCCTCATCCTGGATCAGCTGAGCGAGTTCGCGGTAAACCGTGAGGTAGGTGCGGTCGTCGTAGGGCGGGCTAGCGAGCAGGAAGAACAGCTTGGTCGGCTCGCCGTCGAGGCTGTCGAAGGGAATGCCCTCGCCAGGAGCGCGAGCGAAGCCCATGACGAAGGCCCTGACTTGCAGCGTACGCACGTGCGGGATGGCGATGCCGGGCGCGATCGCGGTGGTCGCCTTACGTTCACGGTTGGTGAGGTCGCGCCGGAACTTCGAACGGTTGACCACCAGCCCACTGCGGTCGAATAAATCGGCCAGTTCCTCCAGCACGTGTTCTTTGTCGCGCTGCAACCGTTTGTCGCGCTGCACGTCGGTCTCGTCTTCCACCGCTTCGCTTGGATGGGTTTCCAAGTCGAGCTTGATGCACTCGGGGTGCAGAAAGCGCAGGACGTTCACCGCAGCACCACGACGTCAGGGTTTGGCCGGAGGTACTGCTTCCGGCGTCTGCACCGGCGTGTCGAGGCTGGGCGTGCCTTGGCCGCGGTAATCGGCACCGGTCTTGATGCGCAGGACCCTCCCCAGGTCATCGAACTCGACAGTGATGTGGCTGCTCTCGGCCCACCAGTCATACGCTTCAGCATCGAATTGTTTCTGCACCGCTGCGCCGACCAACGGAATATGTTTGCGCCCCAGCCGCGCTGGGCGCTTGTCGACGCCCTCACCCGCTGGACGTCCTTTCAGATCGATCGCAGAAAATCGCGGATTGGCGATGCCTTCGGGCAACACATCGCACACCACCGTCACTTCAGCTTCTTCGGCCCAACCAAAATGAGGCGACCAACCATCGGTGGTTTTCAGGTCGCCGGTGAAATCGCCGAACTGATGCATCAGCACACGGAAACGCACCAGGATCGTTGGCTCCACCACCGTGGCATCACCCTTGCCGGCAGTCGGTTCACCGTTGGCGTCAGCCTTGGGAGTGGATTTGGAGTCGGCGCCTGCTTTGGCGCGGGCCTTCTGCTCTTCCACCTCACGTGCTCGCCGTGCTTCCAAGCGGGCCTGATCCTGTGGAGCGAGCGGTTGGCGGATGATCTCGACCTCACGTGGGCGCATCAGCCCACGAAAAGATATCTGCGGCAGTTTGGTGGCGCGGGAATCAAACACCACGTGATCGGGTTCTTCCGCATTGGGACCGCTGGCGATCAAAGCGTGATCGAGCGTCGCGCGTTTGACCCCCAGCAGTTTCGACTGCCAGTAGTCCACGTGATCGCACAGGACGAAGACCTCCTCGTAACCAAGGCGCACGCCGCCGAGCAGCTTGCTCGGTTCCTGCTCGTTGAAACTCATCATGCCGCCCTGCTTGGCGGAGACGCTGATGAGCGCCGGTTGGAGACGGAGGGCGGCAGGGTTCGGGTCGGCGGGTTTGACCTCGCCGGCTGGCTCAGTCGCAGGCTTGGGCGGGGTGTCGCTCGGCTGCGACGCTTCACCGGCCGACAGCGAGATCAGGCACCAGCTGAGCACTAGTGCCCGCGCCAACAGTGCCCGCGCCAACAGTGCCCGCGCCAACGGTGCCCGCGCCAACGTCGGAAACATCAGGCCGCTGACCTGATGCCACGGACGCTGCTGAAAAAACTTCACGATGCTGGCGTGGTGACGTTGGTAGCGCTTGCGTCACCAGTGGTTGCAGGCGCACCGTCGAGCGCGAGGTGCTCGACCTTTTCCTTCAGCAGGCGGCCGACCTTGAATTTCACCACGACGCGGCTCTTCACCGGTACTTTTTCCAAGGTTTTCGGATTGAGTGCGGTGCGAGCCTTGCGCGTGACCGTCTCGAATACACCGAAGTCACGGAACTCAAGGCGGTTGCCGTGCGAGAGCTCGTCCACCACTTCATCAAGGAACGCCTGCACAACCTGCAGGGTCTGGACCTGGCCGAGGCCGAGACGCTCGGCGATCCGCTCAGCAATGGTGCGCTTGGCGATGGTCTCGCGTGACATGACAGCTCCTCATGCAGTTGCGACTGGCGCGCCTTATAAGCCCTTGCAGCCGCCAGGGCAAGGTGAACCTGGACCAGCGATTGGCGTTTGAGTTAGGTGGGCCATGCGGGCCTGTCCGGACCACGCCCAGCACAACCAGGGACTCCATGCCCACGCCCGCCGAGATCGCCCGTCTGTCTACCGCCATCGCCGGGGTCTACCGTGGTTCACGCGACACCATCGACCTGTTGATGATCGCCTTTTTGGCGGGTGGGCACGTCCTCATCGAGGACATCCCTGGTGTGGGTAAGACCACTCTGGCTAAAGCCTTAGCGGTATCTATCGGGGGCTCGTTCCGGCGCCTGCAGTGCACTCCAGACCTGATGCCGGCCGACGTCACCGGGGTGTCGGTCTATGACGAGCGGGACCGCACCTTCACCTTTCATCCCGGTCCCGTGTTCTGCGACGTGCTGTTGGCGGACGAGCTCAACCGCACTCCGCCACGCACCCAAGCGGCCCTGCTGGAGGCCCTCAGCGAGGGCCAGGTGACTGTCGAAGGTAGTCCCAGGGCCTTGTCAGCGCGCTTCTTCTGTGTCGCCACCCAGAACCCGCTCGACCACGTCGGGACCTACGCACTGCCCGACAGTCAGCGCGACCGCTTCCTGCTCGCCTTCCGCCTGGGGTATCCGGAGTTGGACGCGGAGTTGGACCTGCTGTCGCATGATGGCGCCGAAGGTGGACTCGCGCGCCTGCAAGCGGTGTTCGATGCCCCCACGGTCGCGCGCCTGCGCACGTTGGTGCGCCAGGTGAAGGTCGAAGACAGCGTGCGACGCTACCTGCTCGACCTGGTGCGCGCGACGCGGCAGGCCAAGGGCCTGGTGCAGGGCGCCAGCCCACGTGCCGCCCTCGGCCTGCAACGCGCGGCGCAGGCACGTGCGATGATGAAGGGACGCGATTTCGTGATCCCGGAAGACGTCCAGTCCTTGGGCGTCGCGGCGCTTTCGCACCGCGTCAGCGCGCGCGCCGGTCAACAGACCGACACGATCATCCACGGTCTGCTCGAATCGGTGCCGGTACCCAGATGATCGCCGCACCGGCAGTGAAGGCGGAGAGCTCGGCGGCGGCCATTCCGGCGCGTGCCCGCTTTACTCTGCTCGGCTGGTTGGTGTTAGCCGAGGCCGTGCTGCTCGCGGCCACCTTGTTCATCCCGAGTGTGCAACCGCGTCCCCTCGGTGCCGCGCTGGGCCTTGGCCTGCTCGCCGCGTTGATGCTGGGCGTGTGGTGGACTCCACGGTCACTCATCGGCGTGCGCGGTACCTGGGTGCTGCCGACGGTCGCTCACGCCGGTGAAGAGATCACCCTCGGCGCTTCGCTGCTCGCCAGTCAGGGCGCGCCGCCGCTGGTACTCGAAGCGTGGGATCCGCTGCTGCGTCGCCACGATATCATGGCACGGCTGACCGGCCTTGACGCTTTGCCGACGCGGCCGTCGTGGACCACCCGTTTTCCCCGCCGTGGTCTGAATCGTCTGCCGCCGCTCGTGGCGCGCACGGTGCAACCGTTCGGACTGGTGTCGGCCGGCATGCAGATCGGACCAGGCACCGAAGTGTTGGTGTTGCCCACGCTCGGACGCATCCGCAAGGAACTGCGCACGCGCCTCAATCGCTGGTTGGAATCGCAGGCCATCACCCTCGATCCGGGTGACGACGAAATCGCGCGTCTGCGCGACTACCGGCCAGGCGATCATCCCATGCGCATCCACTGGAAGGCCAGCGCGCGTCACCGCACGTTGCTGGTGGCGGAACGTCATGCGCCCGGTTGCCGGCGCCTGGCGTTGGTGGTCGACACCAGTACCGGCACCGACGCACGCAAACTTGAGCGCCTGATCTGTGTCGCGGCGACCTTGATCGATCACTTCTGCGGCGAGGGCTGGGCCGTCAGCCTGCATGGACACTTCGCTCAGCAGGGCGTCGAAGGCTCACGCCTGCGCTTGCTGGAAACCCTTGCCCTGGCCGGTGCCACCAACGGCGATCTGCTTGACGCCATCCCGGCCAACCGCACCACCATCGTGCTGGCACTGAATCCGCTCGATATCTCCGCCTTGCTGCCGAAGCCCCTGATGTTGACGCTCGCCGAGTGCGAACAGCTGGTATGGTTGCCGAGAAGAGTGCGATGACGCCACTATCCACCACCCACATCGGCTTCCTCGCAGTCATCGCGTTCTACCTCTGCACCTTCCATGGTGCGGGGCAGAGCCCGGTGATCGCCATGTTTATCATCGGGGTGATAGCGGAGCTGCTGCCGCGCGGGCTGCGCCGGATCTTCGTGCCGGAGATGATGCTCATCCTTGGCATCGCCGCCTGCTGGCTGTGGCTGGTGCCGTCTGACAACAGCGATGCGATCCACGCCGCCGCCGGCATGGCGATCAGCTACTGGCTGCTGGTGCCCAGTCGTCTGGGCATGCTGCGCTGGGTGCTCAGCTTGGTGATCGTCGAACTCCTGCTGCAATCACGCACGCCAACCGTCGCGATGTCGTCGCTCGTCTGTGTGCCCATTGGTCTGGCCGCGCTCGGCATCGACAGCTGGTTGTGTGGCGCGATCACCGCGCGCGCCAGTGCGCGACTGAAATCACAATCTGGTTCCTCGCTCATCCGCTGGGCGCTGGTGCCAACTGCAATGGTAGTGATGGCGGCGATCAGCGCCGGCACCTGGGTGGTGAAGGAAGCCTCGAGTCATCACGCCGCAGCGCAACAAGCCGAAACGCGGGCCAACCGCCAGAACAAAAAAGTGGCCGGCCTCGACCAGACCATGAGCATCGGCCAACACGACAGTGTCGATCGCGATCCCGCTGTCGCGGCGCGTCTGTCATGGGAAACCGGAGCCGATCCGACCGGCACCGTCTACCTGCGCGCGATGGCCATGTCCGACTTGGTGCTTGATGGATCGAGCCTTTCCTGGAAAGCCGATCGCACTGACAATTTGGTGGCCGCGCCACCGGCTTCCCACCAACCGGTCCGTTGGGCGCGCGTGCTGCGTATGCCCAGCCGTGACGACGTGGTGTTACGACCGGACGGTGGTGATGCGGTGGACCTCGACGGCTTGGTCGTCGATTACGACGGCAACCGCTACCGCCCACAACTCGGCGATGCGCTGCGCAGTTACCGCGCCGACTTCGATGACGGACAGTTGGACGCCGATCCGGCTAAACTGCTGCGCTACCGTGATGTCGACCCGCGCCTAGATGCGCTGCCCTGGGGCGAGATCGAAGACGGTCGTTGGCGCAGCGTCAGTCCGGAACGCGCGGCGGTCCTGGTCCGCGAACGTCTCGGTGAACGCTGCTCCTACGACCTGAAAAATCTGCCGAAGCCCGTCGACGGTCCGGGTGGCGTATTGCGTGGTTTCCTTTTCAGTCGCAGCGAAGCCGATCGCCGCGGGCATTGCCAATACTTCGCCACCGCCGCCGTCTTGTTGCTGCGTCGCGCTGGCCACACCGCGCGCTGCGTGGTCGGTTTCGCGAGCGATGAAGTCGACGATCGTGGCGTAGTCTTCCGTGGTCTGCACGCGCATGCCTGGATCGAAGTGGTCAATGCTCAAGGCCGCTGGCAGCGGTTCGATCCAACGCCAGCAATCTACCTCGGGATGCGACCAGATGGCATCCCCTTCGGACCTGATGGTCAGCAGACCAACCCCAACGAACCACAACCACAGGAACTGCCGCCGATCGTCAAACCCACTGACCTGTCGGTGGAGACGATCGCCCGTCAGTGGTGGCCACTGCTGGTGTCGCTCGCTGCGGTGCTGGTGTTCGTGGTGATCTTGGCCCTACGCCGCCGCGGCGCCCGCCGCCAGATCGACCCGCGCCTGGCCGAACTGCAACGGCGCAACGACGATCTGGTGCGCTTGGCGATATCCCTGGGCGTACCAGTGACGCCAGCCACCACCCTCAGCGATGTCGCGATCGCACTCCAGCGGCGCACCGGCGTGGCGCTTGATCGCCACCTCGACGCCCACCTCGCGGCGCGCTACGGCAACGGCAACCTGCCGGAACCATGGCCGATCGACGCGCTGCGTCAGGGCGCACGGACGAAACCACCACTGGTGCGCAGCGGATCGTGAGCGCAGCGTTCAACGCCTGACGGCGTCGGCCTCATCCTCCCAGCATGCGTTTCAATTCCGCCTCATCGATGACCGCGACGCCGAGTTCCTTGGCCTTGTCGAGCTTTGATCCGGCCTCTTCGCCAGCGACCACGTAGTCGGTTTTCTTTGATACTGAGCCACTGGTCTTGCCGCCGGCAGCCTTGATCAGACCTTCGGCTTCGCTGCGCCCGAGTGTCGGCATCGTACCGGTAAGGACGAAGGTCTTCCCCATCACTGCGGCAACCGCATTGGTCACCACCTTCTTTGCCGTCAGGGTGACGCCGGCCGCTGCCAAACCATCAAGCACCGCGATCATCGGGGCGGCGGTGAGCTGACGGAACACCGTGTCAGCGGTGGTTTCATCGACACCTGCCAACGGTGTGACACCGAGCGCGGCGATCTCCGTTTTGTCTTCGGCCTTGAGTTTCTTGCGCACCGCCAACACCGCCGCGCGTTCACCGGCAATGTAGGCGCGGGCGAAGGCGAGCAGTGCTGGCCAGTCACCGAAGCGGCCCGCGACGTCCTCGCTGAGTTTGTTGCCCAGGTTGTTGACCGACAATCCAGCGAGCACCTTGGCCAAGCCCTGGGTTTTCGCCGCCGCCAACGCCGCGATCAGGTTGTCGGCGTTTTTCTTCCCGAAGGTGCGCTTGGTGTCGTTGACATCGGCTTCCAATTCAAGCGGTGCAAGTTGCGCCGCCGTCAGGGCGAATAACTGATCCGGGCGCGTCACTGCCAGTTTATCCACCACCACGTTCACCACCGCCGAGCCCAAGCCACGGATGTCCATCGCATCGCGTGAACCGAAGTGGCGCAGGCGTTCGCGCACCTGGTCGGCGCACGCGGGGTTGGGGCAGTAATGGCTGACGTTTTCTTTGCCGCTGGGATCCGGTCGGCGTTCCTCGACCACCGCCGTAGCGCAGGTCGGACAGTGTGTTGGCCACGGAACTGGCTTGGCGTTTTTCGGACGCTTGGTGAGGTCGACCGCCACCACCTGCGGAATGATTTCGCCGGCCTTCTGCACCACCACGGTATCACCGATGCGGATGTCCTTGGCGGCGAGTTCGGCGAAGTTGTGCAGCGACGCGCGCGACACCGTACTTTGGGCGATGAGCACCGGCTCCAATTCTGCCACGGGAGTCAGACGCCCGGTTTTTCCTACCTGCACCGTGATGGCCTTGAGCACGGTCGCACGACGCTCAGGAGGAAACTTGTAAGCGATGCCCCAACGCGGGTGGTGTTCGGTCTCGCCCAGGCGTTCCCCGGCTGCCGTGTCGTCGAGCTTCATCACCATGCCGTCGATATCATGGTCGAGCGTCGGGCGCACCTGCGTGTAGATCAGGCACTGGGCATACGCCGCCGCCATGCCGTCGACCCGCACCGAACCCGGATGCACCTGGAAACCCTGCGCCGTCAGCCACGCGAGGCGTTCATACTGCGATGCGGGCAGCTTCGTGCGGTGCAAGCCCGGCGGCACGAAATAGAGGAAGCTCTTTACGCCCTTGCCGCGCAGCGCCTCGGCGTCTTTGCGTTTCATCATCCCGGCGCAGCCATTGCGGGGATTGACCAGCACCTTGTCGCCAGCAGCAAGCAAGTCGCGGTTGAGCGCGTCGAACGCCGCACGTGGCAGGTAGAGTTCACCGCGTACCTCGAAGCGCGCCTGTTCTTTCACCGTCACCGGCACCGCGCCGCTGGCTTCGACCTGGGCGGTGATGACATCGCCTTCGACGCCATCGCCACGCGTCGCTGCGCGAATCAGTTTGCCGCCGTCGTAGATCAGGCTGACCGACATGCCGTCGATCTTCGGTTCCAGCACCAGCGGCAGCGGCGCGCTGTCGGCCAATTCAAGATCCTTGCGCCGCGCACGTTCCCACGCCTCCAGCTTGCCCCACGACGTGCGCTTGCGGGATTCCCGATCCGCCGGCAGACGGTCGATCGCCACGTCCTCACCGGCGACCACAAAGGCATCGGCCTCGGTGTTGGCTTTTTCGAGCGACAACATCGGCAGATCGTGACGAACGGTCTGGAAGCCGTCGCTGTGATCGCTGCCCGGCGTCTTCTGATGACGTTCCTCGGCGGGAACTTTCAGTTCATCCGCTAGGCGTTCGTAACGATCCTTCAGATCGTCGTAGTCGCTGTCGCTGATCTCCGGCGCAGCCTTGGCGTAGTAGAGACGATCATGGCGCTCCAGGTCGGTGCGCATCCGGGCGAGGTCGGCAAGGCGGGGATCGGTAGGCATGGGATGCGCAGCGTCCGGTACCTGACACCAACGCAACCACACAGCGGGGCAAGCGGACGCTTGTGAGGTGTCGACCGTCGGCGACGATTTTCCGCGACAGAATGGCCATGACCGAAACACCTCCATCACCACGACGCCGCGGCTGGCGCATCCTTGGCCTGATCGTGGTAGGCATGGTGCTGTTGACGATCGGTGGTGGGTTCTGGTGGTACTACGATGATGGGGATATGGAGGCCGTGCGTGAACAGGCGCGGCAACAAGGGCGACCACTCGTTTGGAGCGATCTCAAACTGGAGAAGGCCGGCGCTGAGCGCCGACAGTTGTGGCAACGCGCCACCGATCTGGGGAAGCAGGTCTCTGCCTTCCAATCCAAATTAGGCCCCGACGGGAAAAGCCGCTACAAAGTCTGGGATGCGATTCCCGATGAAATGCGTGCTCACCACGCAGCGTTGGACGCCACGGTGATCGCGGAACTGGCAAGCGTGCTCGACCAGTTGGGCGATCAGCCATTGGTGCTGCACGATCAGATCTCCTATTCGCGGCTGTTACCGGAGATCGGTCAGGCCAGAACGTTGATCCGTTTCATGCAGGAACGCGTGATCCTGGCCGAACCGATTGAGGTCGGTGTCTGGGGCCGCCGCATGCTCGCGATGTGCCGTCGTTACGCCGTCGACAGTTTGATCCAGCACATGATTAACTCCTCGCTCTTGGACGCGTCCTTGCAAGGTATCGCTTTCCGCCTGGGCGATCTCAAAGCGAAAGATCCCGCTATTGCCAACGAGATCCTCGCGACCCTCCAGCCACACCACGACAACCTGCTGCGTGCGCTCGACGGCGAGTTCGTGATGATGCTAGATGTCGTCAAGCATCCCGAACGTCTCCAGAGTTACGGATTCGCCGAAGACGCTTGGTACATGCCTCTGGCCATCCGCGCTGGACGCAAAGGGGCGCTGGACATCTATGCGGATGCAATCGCCGGACTGCGCCGGCAGAAACCTGATGCGATGCTCGCCTGGGCCAACTCCATGGATTCCAAGATCCATGGGGCACGTGATGAATTCCTTTATCCCTCGCGCATCCTCAGCGGGTTCATGCCCACCTGTGGTGCGGTCGTGGGACAAGGCGAACTCACCGTGCTGCGTGGTCGCGTGATCGCCGCCGAACTCCAGGATGCGCACTGGCCAGCCGATGTGTTCGATCCGGCTGGCGCACCCGTGCGAGCGATCCGGCGTGATGGCCGGGTGATCGCCGCCTATTCAGTCCATCTCGATGGCATCGATCAAGGTGGCGACCCGAAAAAAGATCGCGTCTTCCCCCTCTACGCCAAGCCGTGAACGACCGGCGGACAACCACCAATTCATCCGGTACGCTCGACGTCTTCCCCTGGGGGCGTGGACGGCTCGCCCGCGCTTGACGTTCGCGCGGGCGAGCCGCCCACGCCCCCAGGGGAAAGCCTCGCACGCTCGTCGGGCTTGCTGGATCGCTGGTCGATTCCACGCTCGTAGCGATGCCCGCCTTCGTCTACCTCCTGCGCTGCCGCGATGGTTCGCTCTACTGCGGTTGGACCGACGACCTCGAACGACGCGTGACAAAGCATAATGCCGGCAAAGGCGCGCGTTATACGCGATCGCGCAAACCGGTTCGGCTGGTGTGGTCGGAGGAACTCGCCGACCGCAGCGCGGCGCTCAAGCGTGAGCTCGCGATCAAACGCCTGACGCGGACGCAGAAACTGGCGCTCGCCGGGCTGACGCGGACACGCACGGCAACCGGCTTGGCGAAACGCCAACGCACGCGACCATCACGCGCATGAGCATCCTGCAGGACATGGCGCGGTTGGTGGACGAGTTCCAGGAACTCCCGGATTGGGAGAGCCGCTACAAGCGCATCATTGCGCTGGCGAAGGAGCTCACGCCGATGCCGGAGGAGCTGAAGAACGACACCAACAAAGTGCGCGGCTGTTCATCGACGGTGTGGCTGCACGCCGAGGTCAAAGACGGCAACGTGGTGTACCTCGCCGACAGCGACGCGGTGCTGGTGCGTGGGCTGGTGGCGCTGCTGGTGAAGGTCTACTCCGGCCACCCGGCCACGGAGATCCTCAAGGCTCCGCCAGACTTCATCGAAGAGCTCGGACTGAACGTGAACCTCTCGCCCAACCGCGCGAACGGCCTCACCGCGATGGTGAAGCAGATCATGATCTATGCGGCGGCGTTCACGGCGAAGGCTGGGTGAGCTGCGAGTTACGAGCTGCGAGTTACGAGCTACGAGTTACGAGTTACGACTACATCGTTGGCATGCCGAGGTCGCTTCGCTCCCGCAGCGAGGTCGCTTCGCTTCCGCGGCGAGCGGGCCTACGGCCACGCGCAGCGAGGTCGCTTCGCTCCCGCGGCGAAGCCTCGCAGCGCGGGCGCAAGCCCGCTCGTAGCGCGCTGCCGCAGGCGCGCTCGTTGCGCGTGGCCGTAGGCCCGCTCGAAACTCGAAACTCGAAACTCGCAGCTCGCCGCTCACTCGCTCATCGCCTGCCGATACGTCTCCACCCACGGCGTCCCCTGCGGCCACACATCCTGCGGTTCATACCCAGTAACCGCCGTTGCCTCGCTGAGATCGACCGCGGTCTTCTCCAGCGGCTTGCTGGTCACGAACATCGCACTGAAACGATGCGCGGTGCGGAACTTCAAATCGTTCTCGCTGCACGCGACTAGGTAGCGACCGACGTCGTCCTGCGTCAGCAGGATGCCGGTGTGCCAAAGATTTTGCGTCAGTGACTTTACTTCATCAGGACTGCGCACTACCCAGCCCAAACGCGCGCACATCACCGTCATGCCATGGACGCGGGCGTACATCTCACCCAGCACCTCGCCGGCGGCCTTGGTGAAAGAATAGAGGTCGTGCGGCGCCATTCCGTCGCCTACATGAACGACCTGCTTGGTCCAATCGTGCATGTAGCCGACCCGAATGGTGCTGGCCAGGACCACGCGTTCGACGCCGGCTTCGCGCGCCGCCTCCAACACATGGTAGGGACCCACCAGGTTGTTCGGCACCAAGTCGCTGACAAAGTCCGCCTGATCGGGAGTCGCCGCCATATGGATCACCACTTGGCAACCCGCCACCGCCTGACGCACGGCAGCGGCGTCAGTCAGCGAAGCGACCACTTGGTCGGAGATTTCGGGGTTGGCGACACGGTCGAATCCGCGCACGTGATGTCCGCGAGCACGAAGCGCGCGCACTGCTACCTTGCCGATGGTGCCGGCCGAACCGGTCACCAATACCTG
>ENA-ORBV01006277-ORBV01006277.1-microbial-mat-metagenome-genome-assembly--contig:-NODE-6277-length-21116-cov-8.648843_pt1 | contig 21116 bp, 8 predicted proteins | sample MGYA00237777_ERZ505514 | MGnify/ENA primary metagenome ERZ505514 (study PRJEB26160, sample SAMN06269048) | microbial mat metagenome | isolation source: Oligotrophic lake microbial mat | place... | reverse complement strand
TTCACTATCCGTGTTGTCGGGTGGCGGATTGCCATTATTATCAGTAGTAGAAAGATATCGAAAACTTAAAAGAGGAGAACTTTCTTTTCCCGTAGAGTTCTTACTGCCCATTCCCGTCGTCCACAAGCCCCCCTCTCTTGATACGACAGATGACCTGTGCTTGGTCCATGGGTTCGTCGTCGTGCTGTTGGAAGCCGAAAAGGAATGCAACGCAGCCAAATTTCGCCTCATACAATGAACCCGTTGGGCATTCGAAATAGCTCGCCCTTCGCCTCTTATTATTCGAATCATGCTTACAGATGAATAAAAGTATGAACTGGTAGCTAGCTATTGTACAGTAGCAGCTGCTAAACTACCATTGATTGAGTGTGGTGTATTGCGACGACAAAAAAGACAAGCTAAAGCTTCGGGTGGTGGAAGAAAGTCAAAGCGGGTGACTGGTGTGCGGCGTTCGATAGCCAAGTGTCGGTCCATATTCAACTACGAGCAAGTGAGCGGGTAATGTAAAAATCATCCCATAGATGATTGTTTGGTCGTGTGCCTGAGAGAGAACAGAAAAACAATTTTGGTCCGCTTTTGGATGCTTCCCTGATATCACACGTCTTCTCGTCGTCTCCAAAGACCAGTGAGTCCTAGCCATCATTAAAAAACATTATCCGAAAATTACAAACATTCCAACAGAACACACGTAGCAGCGAAAGATTGCTATTGATTCGGAAAGGAACGATATAAGCATTGATATCCATAGAAGGTCCGTTTCTGTTCTTGATCTCGACACACGGAGCCCAGGCGGTGGTGCATTGGAGGCATGCTTGTGTTCCGGCTGTTAGCATTTTATTCTTGTTGAGTGATACTCGTCGTTGTTCTCTGGTTTGATTATCCGTTATTCTCATTCATTTTTTCGTGCCAGACAACAAACACCATGGCTGACGAATTTTGGAAAAAATGGAACACTAAGATCGACGAGCTGAAAAGGGACATGGAGGCCGCTGGAAATGACGAAAACTCCTTGCTCGGACTTGACCAATTCGATGGGAAGTTTTCAAAATATTCCGAGGAGATTACCGAATTGTTTGAATTTGGTAGTACGCACTTGGACAAGGTTGCTCTTGGCGCGTGTTTCCGCCAATTTGAATCCATTACATCAGGCCCCTATAAACATTTTGTCACGAGGTTTAACAAGCAGTTGAAATACGAGACAGATATTATCAAACATCTGTCTCTCAATTCTGCCATGATGGCTAGCGTCAAGTCTCTCGACCAGTTGGACAAAAGCTTCTTGATTCTTTACATGGCACCGCCACCTACGCTAAAAGGAATGGAGAGCTCAGAAATAGGCAAACTTTACCTTCGAAAACGGTTCCATGTGATTTCGGTAAACCAGAAACGATTTGATTCAGGCAATCGCTCCAAGATCTTTGATGTTGTGCTGTCACTTCATAACGATCCAAGCAGCACTCGCACAAGAGCCTTGCTTGCTATTTTCATCATAGCATGTCATACGCAAAAGCCAAACCCAGCCCGTCCTAAAAAGGTTTGGTTTGAAACAGCCGATGACGCCAACCAACCGCTGGTCAAATCGTTTATGTCCCTAATGGGATGCCCCGACATTGATGCTGCTCCTCCGGCCATGATGAAATTGCTTCGAGAGAACGACGTTTTAAGGAAGGCTCAGTCGCTACCAAAAGAAAACTTTCCATACTTGCACGACGTTGGACGTGGTATTAAGTGCGGAAACTGCAGCAAAAGGGGTTCGGAGTTGACGCACAAATGCCCTTGTGGTAAGGCGTACTACTGCAACAAGGAGTGTCAAGCAGCCCATTGGAAGATCCACAAGCCGGTTCACAAGATGGCCAGTGCCGAGAAGGAGGCAACGAAGGGAAAGGAAGGAAAGAGGACCGACAACGCCTAAGGATAAAAATTAGAGAGCGTCAAAAGATGCTCGTCAAGTACAGAAAACGCCGTACGAGGAACAAGTGAAAAAAAAAAGCCAGTAAACAGTAACGTAATCGAGATTGATGTAAAGAAACCCACTTCCAGGATTACAAACAAAAGCTAAAAAGATTTATAGATCCATTTGTAACAGCAAGTCTCCTGTAGTTCTTGCGCTGATCTCTATGCTTAAGATTGTAGATCGACGAGTCCATCATTCTATTCAGGATGCCACGACCTGCTAAAATAGTCCACCAGACTGGCAAGCTCAATGACTTTTGGCGTTGAGGCAAGTGTAGAAAAGAAATAAAAAAGGTTTTGGAAATCTTCATGATTATGAGTGGCACCTGTAAAAGAAGAAAAACGACTCCAGCCAGTGCGGAGGGTGGATGGCCATGAATAAAGCCATGATGGGGGCGTAATCTACCGACACGAATGTACGCTTATGAGGGGACGGAGGAGGGGTGTGGTAGCAGATCGCCAGAAAACGTAGGGATGGTATTACTACTATCGGAAGACAGATTAGCACGTGGTTTATTTATTGCGAGATGTATATTGCTTGTATCTAGTAGAACAAGAGAAAACCTTCTATTGATCCAGCAGTAACCTCTGTCTGCACTATTGTCGTATCTCATTGTTTATTTTATTTCTTTTTGGACTGATCCGATATCCCCGATGTCTCATAAAAATGTTCCCAATTTTGTCCATCAAAATCTCGAATTTCCACTTGTGGTTTATCGTCACCTTTTTCGTTGACATCAATACACATTAACGTAATTCCATATCCATCCGGATTGGAGCGTGGTCGATACCATGGCAAAATGCCACAGGTCTTGCAAAATTGACGTTTGGCGGTCTTGGTCCCCCACAAATACAGAATGGTGGCGTCTTCCAATTCGGCCTCGGTCATGTCCAAGGTAAAATCGTCTTGGGGTATAATCACGTGGACGTTGCCTCGCATGTAGCAGTCAGTACAATTGCAACGCCAAGCAATGAGCTTTTGCTTGTTGGCCTGAAATTTGCCCCTCACGCGACCACAGTGACATTGTACCTTGTACTCGGTCTTTTCTTCTGCCATGTTGGCTACCGCTGCATCCGACATTACAGTGTAGAAGATATCTGATGATTGCTTGTGTCAGAAGTTGTACTGTATGTGTGTATGCTTTGTGTTGACGGCAACGATAGGCCTGGGTTGTGGGAGCTGTGTTTGACTATCTTCGGATGACAACACAATCAATTGCATTGAATGAATGAAAGATATAGGGCGGGTTTCAAAAAATGAAGGTTATTGCCAGTCTACAATAAGAATAGGGATCATGCATTTTAACTGGTTCTTTGAGTGTCAATCTAATTGAACAAATGATTCAGTAAACTCGTACCCTCATTTGAAAGGACTTCTATGGAGGTCATAGTACCTGGTACTGCTTTAAAAAAGAAAAGTTCATTTGCGCAATCGAAGTCGGTCACGAACGAATTCGGTACTATGAAATAGATAGTACGAACGCTTTCGAACCTGCTTTCGAACCCGCCATGTAGAGCCTACTGTATGTAGCCTGGGTGCGTGCATTCAAGATACCGGTACGACGTACTAACTACTCCGTAGTATTGTAGTATCCGATCCACGAGTGAAACAGGCCGAATTCACCAGTGCGATTGCTGGTTAAGTCAGTGACTACAATCGTACTGGTACTTGTACGACGTACATTGTAGCTACGGTAGCTACTAGCTAGCTAGCTAGCTACTAGTAGACCGTTACCAGTAACGTAACACTCGTGCTTCTTTATTACCGACAACAAAAACAGGAAGTACAGTACCCAGGTAAACAACAGACAACAACAAAGAAATGTAAACGGATTAGTCTCATCGATCTATCCAACATTTCTCGCCGATGCACCACTAGTGCTACCACACAATATCAATAGCAAACGAAGTGAGTCGGTCCGCAGCAGAGATCTTTTTGGTCGAGTACGGCGTACCGTAGTTAGTGCCATTCAAAATCATTTTTCTGTTCGCGTGTCTGACAGACAATTCCTTCATTCCAGTAGGCATCACTCGAGAGTCAAACACTCATTTGTGTGTCTTTCAGCTCGAGAAGCAAGTCTCGTTGTCCTCCGTGGAAGAAACGCCTCGAGAAGGAAAGCATTGAGAAGGAATAGCAGCATGGCGAATCCCGTGTTGCGTCCTGTACTACAAAGGATGATGCGTGGGTCGTGGCTAAAGATGCTTCTGTTGGCTGCGGCAGCACTGGTAGTAACATCTACTACCCGAGGAGTGGAAGCCAGCAGCAGCAGTAGTTTATTAAGTGCAGAATCCCCCGTGACAGGCAGCAAGGTGCAATGGCGTATCCCAGCCGCAGCTATAGCTACTCCCGCTGGTAGTGACCTCCATCATATGCATGCTCTGCATCGCATCTTGGAAATTGGTGACTTCAAGTCGTTGAATGACATGTTGCAAGGAGCGACCATTGCCATTCCAGGTGAATTCAGTGTCGATGCGGTCGATACCAGCAGTAGTCCGGCAGGCAACCTTCCATTTATTGGCGACATTATCAACACGGTCACGACGGTCAAAGTTCAGGTCAAGAATATTCAATGTAAAAACTTGAATGTCGGTGACATTCTTTTGACAGCCACCTCCGAAGAGAATGCCGCCGAAGAGAATTTGCCAGTGGTCACACAATTGAGCATGGAGATTCAAGACTTTGATTTTGAATGTGACTTGGATTATACCGTCGATACCGTCATGCCCGATTCGTCCGGACAAATCAATTTGAAAAGTCCCAACAATAATTTGATGGCGGAATTCACCATGACTTCCAACAAGGTCACGCAGTCAGAGCCGGACATTTCCGTCCAAATGCAAGAAGGATGGTGTTCTGCGGAAATGAATGTGGAAGGCATTACCTTTTCGACCGGAAATCTAATGGAACACATTATGAACGCATTGGATGGTTTGATCAAGGATGAAGTCAAGAAGTCCTTGCAAAGTACGGTGTGTGACGAATTGAAGTCGGTGGGAGACAAGACCTTGCCCGAGGCCTTTGCCAAAGCCAGCGAAGCCCTCCAACCCTATCTTGTGGATCTGGGTGCGGAATGGACCTATCCCTTGTACCAAGAAGAGGCATTGGAGTCGTCTCTTCAACAAGCCATCCAAGAACAAACCGCCGGTACACCATCGTCGCCCTACATGAATTTTCAAAATGCATCAGCCTCCGATCATGAACTGTCCGCCTTGGTACAACTTGCCATGGACGGTATTGAAATGGCCGATGAATGGCTGGGCGGTGAAACGACTAATCCAGAGGATGGAACCAGCGATCTCATGATTAATACTCTGATTCGAGACTTTTTCCTAGACGAGTCGGGTACCTTTGTCTGGGACATGACCAACATGTCCTCGTCCGCGTCGCTGGGTGATTTGTTGGGAAAGCAGAGTAATCCCAAGCCCAGCCCTGCAGAAGGAATGGTATTACTGGAAAGCCACGACGATTTGTTTCAAATGAAAATGACCTTGGATCGCATGGAGATTCGTGGTTTGGATTCCATGACCAAATTCGAAACCTTTGAACCCATTGGCAAGCATACCTTGCAAAGCTCCATGGCGTGGAAGTTCCTCTCGGGAACGGCCAAGATGACCTTTGAGATCCTACCCTCCTCCTTGCCCGAATCCATGTGGAGCTCGGTGCAACCAGGACTGGAGATTGTGGAGCAAGTGGAGTTACAGCTGAGCATCGACCAAATCGAAGCCGTTTTGTCTCTCTTCCTCGCAGTGAACCAGAATCAGTTGGGACAGGTTCCTTTGGGTTCTCTGTTCAAGAGCGATGCGGTGGCGTCGTGTATGCTCTCCACGATATTTCCAGGCGACCTTGTGGCTGGATTTGATATTACCCTTGAAGATTTGATTGATCCAACTGTTGAAGGATTCTCATCTCCAGGATTGGATCGGGTCATGACGGAAGTGGCGGACTTGATGTACGACATGTACGAGCACTGGATCATCAAGGCGATGCCCAATATAGCCCAGAAGACGTTGCGAAATATGACCAATACCGCGTGGTCGGATTTCCTGTCAGGACTCCAGTCGGACCAGGCACAAGCTTGCTCGTTGGCAGACTTGCCCGTTCAGGAGGGAGGGGAAGTTGCTTATATGGATTTCCGAGATCTGCTCTTACCTGTGGATGAAGCGCGCGCCAAGGGTGCAAGCGGCAACCAGCCTTACGGAGACTTTGCCCCCCTCATTTTTGGCCTTCTTCAAGAACAGCTCTTAGTAGTGGATAAGCAGGACAGCCACAATCGGTTGCGGCTGAATTCGATGTTGCTGGATCCTTTGACTAGCACCCAGTCTGGAGAACCGGGCACACTTCATTTCCCTTCCGACCTCGTGAGCTTTGCGGTTGAAAATGGCGAAAAGGCTCCAAGCGACGGCTCCAATTTGTTGTCAGATATTGTGTCTTCCATGTTTGGCTCCCTCGAGTTGAGGCTTTATGACGCAAAGATCCAGAATATCAACTCTATTGTGGCACCATCGTACCTTTTGCAAACATCTGACAACCCTTACCTTCTGGAGAACGAGCTTCGGTTTGGCCCTATTGCTGATAAGCCGCTGAATGCGTCCATTCGTCTGTCGGTCGCGACCGGATCGAGTTCGGAAGGGTCAACCCAGCAAAATGCTTCGGATTCAGTTGCAGCAACTACTCCAGCCGCAAGGTCCTTGTCGTCGAATGCGGAAGAATACGAAATGGACATTAGTCTTTCAGCTGGTTCGCTTCGAATCGCTGCTGATATTATTGCCATGTTGGATGCTACGAGTCTGCAACGTTTTCCCTTGCAAGATGTTGCGAATCCCTACTGTTGGCTTGCAACTATCCCGGCGCCTATCTTGGACAGTGAAGGCAAAGTGAGTTCCACACAGGAGGGCCCACAGGGCTTGAAGCTGGATGCATTTGTTGCGGACATTATGAACCTTGCGGTCGGTGCACAGTGTGCAAACGAAGCTTGTTTAAAAGGAGGACTTGGTGCTTTCGCTGAATTGACCGAGATTTGGAAGGAGAACAATGTGACTTCAACTCTTGGCGAGCGCTTTGGAGATTTATCAAGTGATCTCCTGACAGGAGATTATGTTCACAACCTCGTTTCCCGTTGGTTGAACGAAGCTCCACAAATGTGTCCTCACATCGAGAGCAACAATGCCTCTCTGATCGAATACCCATCGCTCGGACTCCCTGTGTTTTCGCCGCAGTCTGTTGACACAATGGTGTTTTCAGCGTTGACTGCCGCGCAGGCGGCTCTTTTGGTAATCTCCCAAAGCCCAAGTATGTTTTCTACCTCTACTAATCAGAATGAAGCTCTACCTGTCTCGGATAGCGACAAAAGGTTGATAGACTTTACGGATGCAGGCGGTGGCGTGGAGTCGCTGGCGGGCCTCATATCGTTTATTTTCAGCCAGGCGAACACTATGCTTGGAGAACAGGGAAGCAAGATCGGAAGCGACAAAAAGGACTTTGGCATCAACCAGATTATTGGTGGCATGCTTAACGAAGAAGGAGCCTTGGAGCTCACCTTCGACGACGCATCCATTGGTATGAGCTCGAACTTGCAGTTACGATTGACGTCGCTTCGAGTAATCGGTCTTGATACGTTTTCGGAATTTAATATTCTTAACGCGGTGGGTCCCCAACTGCTTGAAAACAGCATCAAGATAGAAAAGCTTGCGGCAGAGATCAAATTGGAAATTGTCTCTGGGGGCATTGCATCCAGTTTTGGTTTATCTTTTGGTGCCGAAGACATCAGTGCGGCATTTCATGTATTTGCCGCAATCAACGCTGATACTTTAGATGCTTTGGAACTTGGCTCGCTCCTGGAAATCGATCGCATTTTGCCGTGCATTTTTACGGCTGTCGAACAAATTGTGGTTCCATCCGTGAATCTCTCGGTGAAACAGCTGACGGATGTTAAAGTGGAAGGGCTTCTCCCGGCGACGAATGATGCTTTCTCGCTATCGATGGCAGCAATCACTGAACGATTCGGTGTTGGCATTGATGGCTTCCTGAACCCCGTTTTAGGAGCCGTCATCAACGGCTTGATGTCGTCTTTTAAGAAGGATGCCAAGTGCGAAAATGTTATGCGTTCGGCACAATCAAGGAGACGAATGCAATCCGCCGAAGTTTCGCCGCAATCCTACATTGACTTCAGAGATCTGCTTCTTCCTGAGTCATTATCGCTGGAATACGGTGGCACTGGGCAGTCTCCCTACGGTGATCTATTTCGAACCGTGCTTGCTTTCGTGCAGGGTTTGATCTTGGAGGTCAACCCCGTAACAAAATTATCGGCTGTGAACGAGCAGCTCATCGCCCCACTGACGAGGGCTTCGTCCAATGTGACCGGCAGTATCATCATGGCTGGAGCGTTCATTGATACTGAGTCGAGAATTCAAATTGAGGACTTCGACGCCAATCTCACCTTGAGGGTATCCGATGCGAGAATTGACAACTTAGACACTTTGGGTGCCCCGATGTCCTTGCTTTCGCCAGTGGCTCAAAAGCCACACCTTTTGAACAATACAGCGACTATCGGAGTGCCCGAAGAACGACCTCTTCGGCTCAGCGTAAGATTGCTGGTTGGTCTTCAGCAGGATGGTAAGTTTGAAAAGAAGGAACTTGATTCCTACAACGATGTTAGCTAACCCGCTTTTCTTGCTGTCTGGTTGGATGATGTTTGTACATTGCAGATAAAGAGCTTCGAAATGACTTTGAGCTCAGTATGGACGTTCATGCTACCACCATGGTCCTTACGGCTCTTATCAAGCTTGTAGAGGACGAGTTTGCAGCTTTTCCTCTTGGGGATATGCTCAAGCAGGATTGTTGGCTGGCGAAGATCCCTGCGCCTCCGCTCGACGAGTACGGGTTCCGAAAAGAGGGCGTGGAGCCCAGTGCTGCGTTGTCAGATCTCGCCGCTTCTGTTGCAAAGATGAACGTGAATGTCCGCTGCTTTGATTGCACTAGTCCCGGTCTGGAGGAGTTCAGCACGGATGGATCGGAAGACCTTGCGGAAGTGACGGATATCGTTGTCAACTACGTCACTGATTTGTTGGAGGGAAGATTCCTCCAAGTCCAAATTGATCGTGCACTAAACAATGCCGCAAAGAGGTGCCCTCATAGTCCAGAATATGATCCTGAGTTCGAGATGCCCATTTACAAGAAGTTCACAAGTTCGCCCGAATCATCCATGACATTCCTCGCGATGATATTTATTGTCACGGGGGTATTTTTTGCAATCCTTGCTGCAATCACCTTGTCTGTGAAGTGTTTTGTGCGTACAAGGCACAGGCGACTACTGCGTCAGTTACCAGATCGGGAACTCTACCTGTTGCAGAAGGAGCAGGAACAGGAGGACAAGCTGTGTGCGGAGCACAACGCCGTGACTCGTTCTCTCTTCTCAAGTACTTCGACAGTCCCAGCCTACGCTCGCTACCTCATACCACTAGTGCTCCTCGCAAATATTGCTTTTTTCCTAAGTGGGCATCTAAGTCTTGGAGCGACGGTCAACGTTCAAGCTCAGCTAGCTGGCCAGACCGTCCAAATGGACGGTTTATTTTCTTTTTCAATGGCCCGGTCAACAATTGACATCTGGAATGCCGGCGGCAAGCCCCTGGCTGCTTTGATTTTTCTCTTTTCTGGTCTTTGGCCTTACACTAAGATCGTCATGACATTGGTGCTTTGGTTTGCACCACCTTCAAGGGTGTCCATGGAAACGCGCGGAAAAGTCTTGGCTTGGATCGATGAGTTCACCAAGGTAAGCCTGGAAAATGTTAAACTGAGGCTTTGTCTGGACCATTATTCGACTTCGTGTCTAAACACCTTCACTTTTTATTTCCAGTGGTCGATGATTGATATTTTCGTTCTGTTTGTCAGCGTTGCTGGTTTCAGGTAAGATCCTAGGAAAAACGTGCGCGCAGTTTTCGCTTTTACTCGAGGGACTCAATCTTGGCTTTTATGCTTCTACCATCTTTTAGAGTTTCTATCGTCAGTCCCGACCTTGACTTTCTCCCCGACAACCTTTACTCCATCGATTTGCTGATAAATCCTATGTGGGGGCTATACGCGAACATGATCGGCCAGCTCATTTCGCAGATCAGCTCCCACTGGATCATTTATTACCACCGTCGCGTAGTCGAGCAAGCAAAGAAGGCTCGCCATGCCCTCTTCCGCAAGACAGCGAGTTTCTTGGCATCGAACGAGGATGGTGCAGCAGGTGAAGGGTTCCTGGATGAACGCAGGGGATCCTCGTCGTCTGACTCGACTGGAGAAGGAGAGGAAGCTGATGCCCGGATGGATCGACTTTGTCAGCATGCTTTTGTCCGGCCCCATAGTGATAACAGCAAGCTGGTTGCACGCGGCTATGTCAACCCCTTGCTGGTGGTTTGTGCGCTTGCTTTTGTCGGCTTGCTGGTGGCAGGATGCATATTGCCATCCTTTTCTGTGGAAATCCTGGGGATTTTGGGCCTTCTGGTGGAGTCTGGAAACGGTTGGGAACAAGCAGTACAGGATCACAGCGTCTTTTCGACTGCGGGAATGCTCATGGACCAAGCCCGTCTCATCGAAGGCGTTAAGGACAACATTGGTCTTGGCAGCTTGTCCGCACTCCTCGTATTTACTGTGCTCATTGTTCCATTGATCCAAACCACGGCTCTCCTTTACCATTGGTTTGCTCCTATGAACAAGAAGAGACGCGAAAGCATGGCAGTTTTGATCGAAACGGCTTCGGCTTGGCAATATATGGAGGTCTTTCTCATTTCGACCATTGTGGCAGCTTGGCAACTAGGTCCAGTCAGTGACTTCATGATCAACGCTTACTGCGGAAGTCTCGCCGATACGTTTGCCATGATGGTTTACTACGGCATTGTAAGGGAGAGCGATGCCCAGTGCTTCCGCGTGGAAGCAGGCATCGAAAAGGGTGCGTACATTTTGGCCGCCGGCGCTTTTTTGCTGGGATTAATGAATTCCTACATCGGCAATGCGTCGCGCCAATACTTCCGCGACATTGAGAACAAATCCAAGGTTGCCGTAGTGCCAATGTCGAGAACGTACGGCAATAGCAGTGGGGCTGATAATAACTACGTCGGTGAACAGGACGAGGAAGCGGACTGGGACGAAAATGATCCTCTGGCGAAGCCGTCAGGCGCCAAGGGTAATGACGATTGGCGACGCAGTGAAGCTGAGAAAAAGATTCATCCAGTTCCGGTCCTGTTTACGGACAAATTCCGTTGGACGTTGCGAGGTGCAGACAGTGCTCTGGAGTGGCAAGATCCGACGGTAGTGAAAGACAACAATGAACCCCCGACTTTCAACGACGAAGACACCGATCCATCTGAAATCGAAATCCAATTTTTTAATGAATTTATAGCGGGGGATGCCCCGGATGCAATGCCCAGTCCCTCTCGTTCGGGAGCCGGAAGCAGTGAAGGTTGGACGGATGAGGACAACAGCAGTGATGGTGGTGACAAGTTCAAGGACGAAGTCATTCAGGTCGAGAATCTAGATGAGCAGTGGGAAAGCGGCGACGAAGGGAACAGTAATTATGTTGGTACTGGCACAGCTGTTGCCACCGTCAGTGACTATGATGCATATTCTATGGATCAGAGCCAAGCTACTGGTACAAGCGAATATCAAAGTGCTCGGGAAGAGGATGACGTGGTGCTTCTCGGCTCTGGTAATGTAATTCTTCGTGCCAATCCTGGACGAGCAAGCAATAACGAGCGCTTTGACGACGAATTGGAGACAGTCCACGATGACGACAACAATAGTGATGATGATGGCTCGTTCGCGTCATCGGATAATGAAAACGAACAAGAAGCGCGTGTCTTCTTGCCTGGTAACGAGCCCAGGAGGCCCCAAGGTAACAGCCTATTGCAGGCTGCTTTTATGGAAGATGATCTTCCCTCTGTTTCTTAGGTGTGCCTCTGGTGACGATTCATCTGTAACTTTGTTGGATTCTCACTATTAATACATACATATTAAAACTTGCATGTTTTTGAAAGAAAACCAACTCGAATCTTGTTGACTGGCAAGTCATCGCAATAATAAACTACTTAGTGTCGGTTTTACCATCTATCTTGTTCTTCAATACCCAACCCCAACCTCGTGTGGAAAGATCCTCTGCTCTTTGAGCAGCACCATGGTGAGGCTGACTAAGAAGGGTGCTCAAAATTGTATCTTTTTCGCGTGGTTCATTCATGGGGCCTTCATTCACACGGTGCTGGCATGATTGTGCTGAATTGGATGGAGGTACACCTTCAGCTAGTATCTAGACGTCTTCTGTTTTCAGGAACTATAACCTCGCAAGAGCTGACATGTTCGAGTGGAGTGATTAGAGTTATGAACTCTGGCGAGGTGTCTGGGTTGCTTGTCACCTAGAGCCACCTGCAGATCTTTCCCCACTGTGCCAATCAATGGATTATCTATCGGCCTACTACTATTGTACGTACTACTAGCTAGCTAGTACGTACAGTTGATAGTAGCGGTCCCCTAAAATACATGCCTTGATTTTAAGATCATGGGTGCATCACCCGAAACCACCCGAATTGATTGATTGATTGATTCATTGTGTTAAAACCGGCACTCTATAGCTAGCTAGCTAGCTAGCTAGCTAGCTAGACTGGTACTTTCGTCAGTCAAGTCTACCTGTTAGCCGACTAATATCTTTCCTTGGCCCCAACACGAAGCTTGTTAGACGCAATAGAGTCAACGAATCATTCCTTTTTATTTTGTTGCGAATTTAGGAGAATGGACGAAGAAAAAGACAGCCGAAATGAAGCAAATAGCAGGCAGGCCACAGTCACAGCTTCGACCGATGATGAAGAGGATCCTTTAATATGCACCAGCAGTGATGATAAGCTCATACTGGACAATGAGGAGAAGCGCCAACCTCTCCATCTTTTATTGGACGCTGGATATGGCGTACCAAGAGAATCTCGACCTCGCCAAGAAAAGATACTGGCGATTGCCAAACAGATTGCCAACTTCCTTCAGTGGCAGCAGCAGCATGCCAAGTCTACAACAACAGGCATGGCACCAGTGACTGTGATTGGATGCGAAGATGAGTGTCTAAAGACGGCATTGCTGCAGCGGTTGGAAATTCTTTTGGACAATGCTTCAGACTTCAAGCAAGTCACGGCTACAACAACAAAGCCACCACCCGACAGCGACAAGAATAATGCATGTACCGAAAACGACAATGGCAATCCACCCTCATCAGAATGCACCAATAATGGCGACACTGATACTCCTGGTAGCACTAGGTTGTTGCCCATTCACTTTTCCTTTGCCAAGGATCCAGAACATACGGCAGAATTGCTGCAAGATGCCGTTTACTTATCCCCAGATGCCCCAGTAGCATTGAACCCCAGCCGGCATCCGCCAGGAAAAGTCATTGTGGGGTTGTTGATTGATCGACGTGTCCAGATCAATCGCAGTTTACACCGCTCAGAGCAGATGCAATTGCCTGCCAAGCGATGGCCTATGGAAGTTGTAGGCGGTACAAGTGATGATGCTTTTCATCCTCAGGAGCCTTTGAATGTAGATACTATACTAGAGGCTTTGCAGCAATGGTCGTGGAATTGTTGGGACAAGAACATTGGTTTCGAAGCCGAGGACGATACCGCTTTTCTGGAGGCATCCCATCAAGCTTTTCGCCATCATGTACAACGGCATCCCGCACGGCCCAAGCATCGTCCTAATAGCTAGCTGTGAATTTTCTTTCTTGCTATTGTTTTTGGTGAAGGTGTTTTTCATCCTGTCTGCCTAATCAATGGACTGGCTGCCATCTTAAAAGTAGTGAAAATGCAACAGGTGGACGATCATCGCATAGTCCACTGGTGCAAGATACTGTCGTGTTTTTGAGAAAGCTAGGGTCTTACAAAAGACAACAGGCATACTCAATATGGTTCACACCTAATGGCAAACTCGGGGTCGAGAGGTAATTTTTTTCAAATATTTTTTCTAGTATATATAAGTTACGAGTACGCCATTTTTGTTAACGTGGGTTTCATTCAACTCGATTCAAAAGCAAAATTACATCGTCGGGTTGACCTTAACATTAGACAACTTGAGCATCCCCCTCTTGCCGGACTTCCCTTGAACAGACATTGGAACCTTGGGTGGGAGCTCGCCTTCCAATGCAGCGGCTGCTTTGGATGCTCTCTTGGTGATTTTCTTCAGTCTCTTTCGGAAAGAAGACAACTTGGAGCTGCCCTTGGACCCTTTAGATGAATCTCCATCCCAGTCATCGATGGAAGTCATGTCAGAAACACAATTTTCAATTCCAAGAGACAGGTTCACAGTCGATCCTTTATCAATAGAGCCAACATCGTCAGCCTTGTCGTCGAGTGCATTCTCGAGCGCCTCCATAGCAATTGGGACCTCCACAGCGGTCACAGGTGCATCGGCAGGGGTTTGTTCTTCAAGAGGTTCCTCAATCTTCTTTGGCTCCTCCTCGTTCCTGAACTCACTTGGAATAGACAACGTATCGTCATCTTCTTGCTTGGCTTCCTTTGCTAGCTTCTCTTGTTTCTTGGTCGGGGCTTTCTTGGCCGAGGCTTTCTTGGCCGAGGCTTTCTTGGCCCGGGCACTTTGCTCGGTGGCAACTGACTTCGACGACTTTTTAGCTTGGTGTCTCAACAAAGATTTCTCGTCATACGTTTCGGTTGCTTTCACTTCAATCTCTTCTTTCAACGCTGGAGTGTCTTCCAACTTTGCCATGGCTTCGTCGTTTGTTTGTCCCTCCGTCTTTAGAACCATCGTTCCAATCTCCTCCGCGGGCCCAGTAGTTTTCTCTTCAATATCCGGAATGGCTCTGCTGTCTTTCTTGTGGGCAGATGCATCCATCGATGTGGCTCCAGAAATGACACTGATGTCCTCGTCCTTCGTTGCGTCTTGTTCTTCATCCTCGAAATTTCTAAATTGGACGTCGGCATGTTCGTGGCCGTTCCAGCATGCACGGAGCTCTTCCAGTGTTTTATCTGATTCCTTCTTGGCGGTACTCTGCTGTGCGTGGAGTTCGGCGGCGAAGTCAATCAGCAAGCCAAGCTTTCCAGAAAGCTCCTTCACAACCATCGCTTCCACCATTCCATCGTTGTCCCCGGCATCCCGAGTTGCCTCCTTTTGCCAGGATCGCATCTTCTTGATTTCCTTCACTACCGCAATAAAGGATCCTCGCAACTGATCCTCGCGGCATCGAACCAGATCGAGGGCAGTCTCGAGGTGTGTGACTCTCTCGTTCCTGTTTGTCAAGGCTTCTCGGATAGAAGATAGCTGCTTCTCCTGTACCTTTGACGCTTTCTTTTCCCATGCTTTCTGGTTGTGGTAAAGGACAGTCTTGATGATTTTTCCACGCTTGGTCTGTGGACTGTCCTCGGCGCAGTCAGCCGGGGCACGTCCCTTGAAGTCGCGAACAACAACAGCTTCTGGGAAGGCTTCCAAGATCATAGCCAAAGTAGAATCGGTGCTACCATGATTGAAAGCCAAATGCAATGGGAGCATTCTCTGGTCATCTGCACAACGAATACAAGGAGGGGCAATCTGGATCAAAAGCTGGATCACTCCTTCTGGGGCTCCATATACGATGGCGGCGTGAACAGGGAGCTGAGTCCAAATGACAGCCTTTTTCGGGGCTTTCTTATCGTATTTCGTAACCCAGGTGCATGCCTGCTCCTTGGGAGTTGAAGGGTCGGCGAAAAACGCCCCACTCCAGTAACCAGTCAAGAGATATTGGTTAACCGACGTCCAATTCCTCCCTTGGATTTGCTTGTAAAGAGCTGTTGGGTTCAGCTCATAATCACATTCTGGAAAGCTGTAGGCATCTTCGGACGGGGTAGCATTAATCGTATTGTCATCATTGCACTCAAGAATATTCCAAAACGAATCAAACATCTTGCGCTCTTTCTTTTCTACTTCTTAAATCGGATGTATTGAATGTAAGAGGTTGGCCAAATTTGTGGTTTTCTTTTGCGTTACTCTCAATTGTAAAGCCACAAAATTGTGTTACCACAGTGTGATGTCCAACGTAGCAGCAACATCAGATAACGGATCCACCCGAAAAAATGAAAAGCAGGGACGGTCTCATCATCTCTAAAGTGCGTTGGATGTCTAAATACAGAATGTCTCATGTCTCCACCGATACTGTAATTAGAATAGAAGATTTACGTTGAGCAGTTTCTTGCCTCATGCCATTTAGGTTGAATTTGGAGATTAGGAGTTTATTAGACCGTTGGTTTAGGTATTTAGAAGAGGGTAACTTTAACTATATTTAAAATTCAAATTGTTCGCGCCGGCCGATTTTATAAGGTCCGTTCTATGGACAGTTGCCGTACCACTACTACCAGGTACTACGTAATATGAGCGGTACGCGCTAACAGAGATCGAGCACGCACGTGTACGACGTAACAATCAACTGAATGCTACCAGTACTTGCTTTAGTAGTCTAGTACCAGTACCTGGTAGTCTACTAGCTAGAGTAGCTAGTAGGTACTACTAGCCGTACTACACCATTGCATGTAGCTACAGTAGCTGCTACTAGCTAGCTAGCTACTCGTACTGTAGCCTGACTGCAGCTGCACTGCCCCCAACAACTGCTGTTGAAGCTGTTGCCATTGCAGGATCTGCACATGAGACAGCTACTGTACAGCAGTTTGCTTCTAAACTGCACACATGCTGTAGCAGTAAACTACTGTAGCTCCTACTTACTACTAGTATGGTAGCCACCACCACAATCCACCACTGACAGAGGGAAGGTCCCACGAGCAATGGATTGGCAGATGTCGTCACCATGTCATTCCTTTTTGTTGAAACAGTTTGAAGTTAGGTCCTTGCAAGAATGCAAACTTTGAAATTGAGTTTTGAACTGAAACTGAAAAGAAAGAATTCTTTTGTCAAAACATGACTGCATTTGGCAAGTTAAAATGCTACATTTGCCATGCTTGGTTGTCATGTTCACTCAACCCAGAGAAACGTTTTAGGCATGACATGTTGACATTTTGGGTTGTTCAGGTGACATCACCAATTCCTAATTGACAACAGCTCTGTGAGTTCAATGACAAGATTGTCTGATTGGCGTGCCATCACATTGATGTGGCAAGACTGTTGTGTTTGCAATCCCATTTTTTTTCTTTGAAGACCACACTACAACAACAAATTCAATTCATCGATTCTGCTTAAGCTCACATTTCGGAAGAGTTTGCCACATTTTCCAGGATGGGGTTCAATTTTAACACATGCAGCACAAGCCTCAAAGATCGTTTCCACGATGTTGCATAACCTGCCCATTGCAATGTCGTGCAATTGTCGACCATTCTGTTGTTGTTTTTTGTTGCGCAGAATTGAGTCAGTTCACTGCAACAACAATCTCTCAACAATCTTCTGTTGCAACAACTCTTTTTGCACACATGCATTCCTGTCTTCAGTGACATTTCATAGTTCTTGCCAAATGATTGAAATGGTGTTAGACAAGAAGGCCTCTGTGTTGATCCTGCCTCTTATGTGTCTCAAGCATGAATGTGATTTGCTCCATGCATCTTCTGGAATTGTTGTCAAAGGCTTTTGCTTAGACAATGAATGACTCATTGAGCAAAAACACCATGATGTCAGTTGAAGGCAAATAGATTAATCTGGTAGGAGAAGTGGTTGGTCTTTTCAACCAGGGAGGCTTCTTTGAAGATTGAGCACATTTCTGCTTCAACCGGGATTCATTCACGGAAGCACAGCATCACTCCTCAGTTGTCATGGGACTAGTTGTGCTAGCCCAAGTGCTCAGAAGTGGTGAAGAAGGTTGCTCAGGAGAGCAACTAACCATCGTCACAAGATGCTGGTCTACATGACGCAATGGCTGTGTCTTTTAGACTGTTGCATGTGGCTAGAATGTGTTTTATTCTGGATCGCACAACACGAGCTATCGTCACAAGATAGTCATTTCCAATTGAATGACAAGTCTGCAACTGGCACGCCGATTCTTCGTCCAGAAGCATTGTTCATCTCAGCAGAGAGAGGATTGAGCCGGACCTCTCACAAATGTTACATTTAGTTTCAGTTCACTCTAAGCTCATAATTTCATTTACAAACAACTCAAAAGGCATGTAGCTTTCAGTGCAGTGTGCCTGTTGTATCATTTGAAGGAGTTTCCACAGTTGTGGATGCAAATGGATTTGCAAGCTGGCAGAGCTTCACTTCAAGAATTTTATTGCTGCAGCTCCAATTGAAACAAGTTTTAGCTTTTGACATCACTGATTATGTTGGACAAAAGAGACGAATCAACCACATTGGTATGTTGCTTCAATGCTTCATTGACAGTGAGTGATACTTAACCTCCCTGGTGAGCACTGGCAACACAACATGCATTTGAAGACAAAAGAAGCACATTTTCACATCCCATGGAGCACTGCTAATAACCACTTTGCACACTCCTTCCTTTGAAGTTTGTTCTAGAAAATGCCATGTCAAAGAAGCAAGTTTTGTGTGTCTAACTATGAAAAAAAAAACTGTCAATGATTCCACCACCAATGTTGTGTCATTTGTGAACAACATCATGACAATGAAGCTTGGGTCCTATCTTGCTTTTGGACCATGACAAGTTTGTCTCATTTTTTATGTTGAAACTCGACTTTGACACACTTTGATTTGTGCTGTTCTGTGTGGGCAGGGCACAAAATTAGTGCACCGTTTTGTTGCAACTCAGTCTCATGTGCTTTTGTCTGAAGCATGACTTAATGTTTTTTGTGTCTGCATTGTTGCAGCATGACATCAACCAAGAGCAATTAATGTGGCAGTTGTTAAATGACATGACAATGATGTGGAGTCAATGTGTTCATTCGCAGATTTTTTGCACTCATCTGCTCACTCTCAAACAACAAGAAAAAAAATCCTCTGACCAATGCTTTGTTTCAAATGATAAGATGGGGCACTGTCAATCAAAAATTTACTGTTGGTTTGCTCTTGCTTGCTTTCAGATCTCACCAGTCTTCTTAGTCTGCCTTTCCAATGCTCATAAAACTATGTTGAACATCTGGTGCTTCTGTAGCCAAGTGCGTGGACATCACAGTCAGCTAGAGCTGTCTTTTCTGCTGATGAAGCTAGTTTTTCCATCACATGTCAACAGTGATCTGATTGGCCTAAACCCGCATCAACTTTTACAAGTGCAATTGTCATTGCTTAGCCAATTTGCTGTTAAAGCCTCTGAAAATGCCCTTCAAGTTTGCAACTTTCCTTAAGTCCAGTGTCAATGTGCTTGTTTGGTTTATCATTTGTCTTAGTGGGTCAAGTCATAACAGAAAGCCACCCTTAGCAGATGATTGTTGTTATCCTTGTGTCAACTCACTGTTGTGCATCGCTCTCATGCTTGTGACTCTTTTGGATCATGCACCCAATCTTCCTTTGACTTTGCACACACTCCTGTTGTTGATTTTTGCTACCATGGAATGCGTTTGTCATGTTCTGAGCAAACAGTTGGACCTTGCTAATGTTGTTCTGACAAGGAACTTGTCTTGAGTGCTCTTCAAGTTTGTCACTGCCCATTGCTGTTGTTGTGCTTCCTGTTGTTAAGGCATTAGTAGCCAGATGGAGCACGGTAATGAATTGCAAACATTGATCATGATTGCAAACATCATGAACACTGCTAGTTGGATGGTTGAACGGTGCATTGTGCTGAGTGGTTGGACTCAACATGCTGACCAGTGCATCACATGCAATAAAAAGTCAAAAGAGGAAATTGTGTTCAGAAAGTTGAGAATTCAGGCCCACATGTCTGTGATTGCAACCTAAAAATGATGTCTCAACTGAAGGTCTGAATTGGACCCCTTCACCCAGGGGATTTGGATCAAGACGCAAATATGAAAAGTTCAAATGTGAGCTGAGTTGTTGACTGTTGATGTTTTGAAAACATCTTTGCAAAGGATCTGAGACCTTGAACAGGGCTTTGAAGGCTTTTTGTTTGAGGGCCAAAGGTCGCAAATGGGTCACAACACCCCAAATTGGGCACAAAAACAGAGCATCCTCATGTGGGACTCATTCATCCGGGTGTTGGAAGAGTCGAAACATCATGGAGCAAGTGAGCGTCCGGGTAAGACCCTGCGTACAAAGAGTATCAGGACCAATGCAACTAGTGGTGCTGAGTGAAGTCAAATGCTTCACTGCAGGAGACTACTAGCTAGACAAAGCAAGAGCATAAGCTCATTAATCAATGCAACTTTCAGAGTTAGATGCAACCAACATTGCATTGAATTAATCCTATCGAGCAGCTAAAAGCAGTCGTCGCCGAGTGCGAGACGAGAGGCTCACAATCGATAGCAAAAGAGAGTTTAACAACAACAACAACAACGAAAGCGTTTGGAGCCGGTTCAATCGATTGGCCGCTCCATACAACAAACTAAGCAAGAGAGCATTGAGTGCTCATCGGCAAGGATACAATCGAAGCGTTCGAATCGTGCTGTCGATTAACAAGAAGAGTGAGTGTCGAGTATCGATTTTGGATCGGTCTCCACTGCACAACCTCAACAAGAGGCACAGCGAGATCGCTGACAAGATAGAGGGAAACACAGCAGCCGTAAGACACGACTGTATCTCTGTGTAGTACCTAACGACCGAAGCAGTCGGAATCCAAGAAGATCAGAGGCTACAAGAAGCTCTGAACGCGACGCGAAGAAGAGTAGTAGTACCATTGTCGATTTGATCTGAATCGATACTTGGTATTTATCTCTAACCCTACAGCGAGGAGAACAAGAAGTGCAGCACGAATCAAGAACGTGGAAGCACAGTCGCACGAAACAAGAACACAAGATAAGAACCGGTACTCAAAGATAAGAACCGGAAAAAGAAGGGCCGCTCAAGATAAGAAGGGCCTATCGCGTGGAACAAGAAGCACACTTCCCCGAATCGGAAGCGTGTCATCGCGAAGAAGCACATTTGATCGGTACTACAAGATACGATCCTAGTGTACAGTACTACTAGCAGCTACTACTACTGCTACTACTACTACTATCACTGACTAATACCCCTAACCTTAAGGGTGCAGTGCAAGAGACGTTCAGTGGATCCAGTGTGGGTCTACAAGCATTGATTAGCTCTATCTCTAAGTGGGATACAGTGTTGATATCTAGAAGCAAAGTGTAACTTCAAATTGAAGTCGCATTTCGACGAACGCAAA
>ENA-ORBV01006276-ORBV01006276.1-microbial-mat-metagenome-genome-assembly--contig:-NODE-6276-length-21117-cov-12.134173_pt1 | contig 21117 bp, 12 predicted proteins | sample MGYA00237777_ERZ505514 | MGnify/ENA primary metagenome ERZ505514 (study PRJEB26160, sample SAMN06269048) | microbial mat metagenome | isolation source: Oligotrophic lake microbial mat | place... | reverse complement strand
GATTGCATCTGGCTTGTGCCGCTTGCAATGCTTCGCATTGCCGCTCATTGCAATCGGGTAGCGCCCGTTGGGTGACGGATCGGCTTGATCGCCTGCTTTTGTCTTGTCAGAAATCGGCACAGGGTCGATGGATAACGAAAGCGCGTAGGCGCGAGGAGAACAACATCATGGGGACGAACCAGTTGCACTCGCTGCATATTCCGTATCGTTGATTGAAGTGCGGTATTCGCCGGTCTGATTCCACTGAACGCGGGCACCATATTTCGACTTCTTGCCTTTGTAGGCTGCTCGCCATGCCTCGATGCCGAAGTGGTAGACGAACAATTCGCGCAGCGTGCGCCAGCTGGCACCGGGGAAAGCACGCAGCAGTGCGACTTGATCCGCGCCGCTCTCGACCATTTCACGAAGCCGAGCATGTTCCGCGTCCGACCAGGCGAATTGGTAGCGTGCTTCTCGGTGCAGGGTACGGATAGTTTCCGTCCCATCGCGCCAGACAACGCCGATGGTGCGGGTGATAGTGTCGGGGCGATTGACAATCGCCCGTTCCGCGAACGCATCGAATAGTTCACGCCGATCCTCCCGCGCTACTTCGTCCCACCGTGCAACCACCATCTCCAGCACCGGACGTGCCTCCAGCAGCAGCCGTCGGTGTCCCTTGTCAGCTTGCACATGGCTCAGTTCCACGCGCAGCCGTTCCAGTTGGTGTTCGTTGGCGATATAGGTTTCTTGAAGCTGCTTCACGAGGTCAGGATGGGTGATCATTTTCAGGTTCTCGACGATGCCGCGCTGCGCGTCCTCGGTATTGCGGAGCGCATTCTGAAGGCGACGTATCTCGCCATGACTGTTTTTCTGTGAACTGGCGACTGCCTGCTCCCATGCTGCCTCATCAATCGTTGTCGCTTTCAACCGTTCCAGCAGCAAAGCGTCGATGGTGCGGTCAACGAAGGGAGCCATCATGTACCAGATCCGCTTGACATCTTTGCCGTGCAGGGCATAAGCATAGCAGTTGGCTTTCATCTGCCAGTTGGTGGACAACCGACGCAGCGGAATGCCCAGTGCATCATTCGAGTAGACCACACCCGCGTAGGTCGGCGGTGGGGAGGTTCGTGCCGCTTTGTCGTGACGTACCCAAGGGCGCTGTCGTGCATACTCCTGATTCGGATCGCCTTCCAGCGTGGTCATCGACAGGCGGTTGAAAGCATAGGTGAACAGGTCGAGTGGGATGATCGCCTCGTGGTTATGCCGCTGTACAATCACGCCGTTGTGCGCCCAATGCCCGATGTAGACGGCGTTCGTCAGGATTTGCTTCAACCCATACTGAGAAAGGATCAGTTTGTCGGTATAACGCGACCGCTTACGGATCTTGGTATGGAAGAAGAACCCTTCAGGGACAGCATGTGCCGCAAACTCCGGGATGAACGGACCGAACTGGTCGATATGCGCCCATGTCTTTTGTAGGTTGCCGTTGAACTGCTTGTAGAGTTTGAAGTATTCCACAGCCACATCACAGTAGGGTTCATAGCGCACGTAGCGGCGGTAGTTCGGGTTGGGCAGGTTGTTCACTTTCGGACGGTTATCGACCATGTAGCCCAACACAATGGGGGTTCCCGTCCACTGTCCCTGTAAATTCAAGTATTCTCGTGCCTTGCCCATGCGCCCTTTGATGAAGAATTCCAGATAGTCGGCGGCACGCTGCACCTGTTCACGAAACATCTGCATGTGATAGCGCCCCTGCGACGGGTGGGCGAAGTCGTAGATGAAGGTGGGCGTCAGCACTTGCACATTGTTACGTCGGCAGGCATCGATGAAGATGTTCGTCTCAATCTGCGCCATATCCCGAAAAAAGCGATCTACATCTTGTGACGCAACCAAGCCAATCTTGCCTTCATCAATCAGATCGTAGAGATAGGACATGCCTTTGCGTTCGCGTATCTTCTTCGTGCCGCTCACACCCGCGTCGCTATCGATCATGTCGATTTGGTCGCGCTGCCAGCCCTGGGTCATGAGATGCTGTACCATATCGACGGTTTGCAGGGTGGTCGAGATGTTACCGACCTGTCCCTCGCTCGACTGGCGGTAGTACACGGCAATCGGACGACCCAGCGGGAGCGGCTGCGACTTATACGGGTCAATCGGGTTGGTTTGCGGTTTACGGTATTTCGGCATTGTCCCTCATCCTCTTTGAAGCGTTTGCATAAAAAACGCCTCATCCCTGCGAGTGGAATCATGCAGGAACGAGGCGCTCTGATATACAATGCGTCTCAGCCCTGCGATGTGTTCTCAGCACTCGCCGGGTCAGCCAGATCGTCGAGTACCACCTCGGCGGTCTGGCGTAACTGAGAGTCAGTGTACGTCGATTCATCGAACCGCGCAACTATCCTGAGCAGCGAGCGGTAGATCATTTCCAGATTTACGCTCGGCTCGCTATTCAATTGATTACTATTTTCTTGTAACTCAGCCGTCAAATTCGGCAACCTCGCAAAGGTCTACGCTGTGATGTTTCACAGCCTCAAGGATGAAATGCCGCGCCATGAACGAGTCCGGCAGCCTGAGGTGCTGCGCCAGCGCCTCGATCTGGTCGCGTTCTGCGTCGGTCAGCCGGATGGCGAAGATGATGGTGCGTTTCGGCTGCTTCGTCGGCAGGGTGGAAACGATGGGTTCAACCATGCGTCACGCTCCTGTGTGATACGGATGAATTCAACGTAACACAGTCACCCCCCTGTTCCTCTGAAATTTTCCCGTGACCGATAAGCAACATTTCAGTCGCGCATGGAAAATTTTCAGGTCTGGTGACGACGTGCCGTTGTACGTGCGATGACACCAGCGTAGCAGAGCGTTTGAGAGGGAAGTCTGTACGATTCCGGTTCAAGGGTAGGGGGATTCCGGTCGTCGGATGGAGGATTCCGGCTTTTCTGTACGTTGCAGGAAGATGAGAATCATAATGCTGGTAGAACATCGCATGGCACTCCATGTATTACCGATGTCCACCAGCGTATCAGAGTTGAGTCGCACGCCTGACGAGGATTTCAGTTTTTGGACAGTAGTTTCAACAACTCATGTATCAAAATCACTCAATATTCGATGCCATATACGTTGCAAGTGTTAAGGAGGTGTGGACAGTATATTTGGTGCGAACAGTGGATAAACTGAACTGATATAACAAACTCTTAAACTAAAATGACTTATAAGGGTGATACACATGAGGGTATACTAAAGATATGTTAGTGAACAGCGAGGTTAATAATAATCGTGGCAGCAAAGAAACCTTGGAACAAACCTCACATTCTGTTTATTTTCTTTACCGTTTTTCTTTTAATCCTTCTGGTAAATACTTCACTTAGGAGTGCTGCACAAGAAGTAGCGACTGAACCCGCAGGTGCAGAAACCGATACTCTTAATCCATCGTCATCGGAAACTGCTACGTCTACGTATACCCCTGAAATTATTGCGTTGACGTTAACCCCTTTAGAAATGCGTGCGACTGATACTCCATCTCCTACTTTCACATTTGCTGAAACCTCAGAAACGGTTGAAAATCCTACGGCGACGATAGGAAACAATCCAACCGTTACAGCAGTTGCGACAGAACCGCCATTCTTGCCTCTTTCAATGACCACATTTGATGACAATACATCTGGTCTTTGGTCGGTAGGGCTTGGCTGGACATATATTTCATCGGATACCGGACTTTCGCTTCAAGCCACCGGAGCTGTTTCTCCAGTTATTTACCCAGAGTCGCTGTACAACGTCGCGCTGCAATCGCATGTTCAGCTTCTAGGTGGTATCTGGTCGATGACGGTACGGGATGCAGTAAATGGGGGATACACCGTTGAATTGGAAAGCGGTGGACAAGTTCGCCTGTATCGTGCTGGTCAATTGTTCGCCTCAGCAAATGTGGGTGGCAATGTCAGCGCACAATGGCGAACAGTACGCTTATCAGTTTTGAATGATTTTGTTCGTGTATCGGTTGATGGGATCGATACGCTTAGTTTTCAGGATCTCGCTCCATTACCTGCTGGCAGTCTGTCGTTTCTCGGTATTTTCTCCCCACCCGATTCGGGAATGAATGATGGGATACAAGCCGTAGCAGTCGATAACGTATCGGTTTCTATTCCTGCGGCTGAATGGACTGCATCACCCACAGCTGTCATCGTTGCAACCTTGTCACCAACCGTCTATCCTTCGGCAACAGTTACTCCATCACCAACGAACGAACCGCAACCAGTTGCAACCTCCGAAGCAACGGCTGAAGTAACCGCAACCCTGACAACGGTTCCATTCCCAACAGAACCGCCCCTGGTGCTGCTCTTGGAAGATCGCTTTGATACACCAGACGATCCATTTTGGAATCTCAACGGTGCATGGGCGTTTGTACCAAATGATCCGGGTATGGCACTTGCGACCAACCAAAATGATATTCCAGCTTCATTTGTTTACGATAACCTGACCAATATCGTCATACAGGTGCGGGTTCAGTTCGTGACGGGTAGCGTGCGCCTATACGCACGATCGACTGCAGAGGGTTACTACGTTCTCTCAGTCTCTACGACTGGAAATATTGTACTTTACCGAGGAACGGTCCAACTTTACACGGGGTTTGTTACTCTCAGCGCGGATACTTGGCAAACAATCCGACTGTCCGTTATCGAGGATGTGATCCGAATTGCCGTGAATGGTATTGAAGTTGCCGTTTTGCGTGACGTTTCACCGCTTCCGCCGGGCAGTATCGGGTTCAGCGCTGCCGACATGGTGGACACGCCGCTGATGGTTGATGATTTTGCAATTTGGCTGCCTGCTGAGGAACTAGGGATTACTGCAACATCGACCTTTACGCCTACTCCTGCACTCGTGACAGAAGAACCAACACCGAGCCTGCCTCAGCTCCCCTTGCTGGTGAGTGACACGTTCAATAGTGGTGATCTTTCCGCGTGGGAAGTCGGCACTGGTTGGTCCCTCGTCCAACGCACCGATATTGTGGAATCTGTTCCCGAAAACACGCCAGAAAGTACAGCGTTGCTTCAAGCAACGCCAGAAACGACCCTCGAAGCCATTTCGTCTACAACGGATTTCGTAATCTCAGGAATTACGCCTGCCGATTCTCTGCGACTTCGATTTGCTCCTTTACAAGACATGATTATCGAAGCGGACGTGAACATGCAGTCTGGCGCTGCGGAAGTGGCGCTGCGACGCACCGAGGCGGGTTCATATCGAGTGGTGTTGCTTGCAGACGGGCGTATCGATCTATTCCGTAACGCGACGGTAGTTGCCACTACTCAAGTCGACGGCACGATCACCGGCTGGCAACGTGTCCGAGTTGGTGCAATTGAAGGCACAATCCAGATTTGGATCAACGAGGAAGTTGTCATCGAGTTTGTAGATGCTGATCCGCTGCCAGCGGGTACGATTGCTTTCACAACTGTCTTAAATGAAGGCGCAAATGCAGTCGTGTGGTTGGATAACTTTGTACTGTATGGTACGGCTTTATCAACCAACATATTAATATCTGCTGCAGATTCGCCATTGGATATCTTTTACGCCGAAACATTTGACGGTGCTACTGTGCCGAGCTTATTGCAAGAAACAAATTGGCGACTCGGTTTTAGCAACGGAAGTATGGCTGCAGAAACGCGACAGGCATCACGTTTAGTATTAGTGACTAATCAACTAGCGGATGTTGTTCTAGAAGTAAGCACCTCAATAATTCACGGTGAACTTCTGCTGTACGCACGAAGTACTGTTGAAAGCAGTTACCGAGTCTTACTAAAAGATGAGGGGCAAATATCCGTTTACCGCAACAATGTTTTGTTAGCGACAGCTTCGACAAGTGCGTTTGTGCCTTGGGAGTATAAAAAAATCCGCTTTTCGGTAATTGGAGATACACTACGTGTATACATTAATGACATTGAATTGCTGTCAGCTGTAGACTCGATGCCGTTAATCGAAGGTAGTACCGCTATAGAGGCGCAATTTCCATCATCTTCAAACATGTCGGTGGTTCGTTTAGACTCGGTTACACTTTTTACTCCAATTACCCAATTCACAAGACAGATTGTTGAAATCCCTGAAGCCGCCATCGACCTTTCAACAATTGACTTGGATCATACTGACGCAAGAACCTATTTCACTAATAATCCAATGATTTGTCAACCTTTTACAATTTCATTTCCGACCACAACGATTGTATATACATACTGGGAGGACACGGTTCAAAATCCGACCCGTGAGGACATATATGCATCTATACTAGACGGACCATATCCGTTGGTTGATGAAACGATGTTAGTTGGACGAGTTGGTACTGCCGAAGCACATCCTATTCTGTCTCCAGATGGAACTCGACTGCTTTTTATATCGGACTGGCATAATAATTCAGCGACTGATGGAAATGGCGAATACGATGTTTATCTTGTTGACTTGCGTGAACCTGATTACTGTAATAATTGGATTCGATTAACTCCGGAGGCAGGAAACGATTTATGGCCTTCGTGGTCACCCGACGGCACGCGAATTACTTTTCAATCAAATCGTAGTGGCACTTGGCGCATCTACGTAATGGACGCATTTGATTTAGATGTCAACGGTGAGGGTGATAATCTTTACACACTTACCAATCCTGCTTTCTTTTTGTTTGAATATTTTCCCGCTTGGTCACCTGACGGACGCGAAATTGCATTTACTGGTGATAGACCAGATGGCAAGGATATCTTTATTGCGCTTGCATATAATAATCTTAACACTGACCCAGCGTGTGTAATATGCTCTTCTGGAGATGATTATCAATCTGCATGGTCGCCAGACGGACAGTATCTATTATATACGGCAGATCGGTTGAGCAGCCCTAATTCTCCGCGTTCCGATATTTATTTGAGTCATCGCAATGGATTAAACCTAACTTTTGAAGGCAGTTCCCCAAGTTCAGCAGTTTCCTTGACAGCTTACTCAGATAACACTGAAGTCTATAACACTGCAGCGAGCTGGTCACCTGATGAAACTGCCATCGCTTTTAACTCAACTGATTACGACAATAATCAACTGTACAAGCAACGTATCCACACTATAGACCTCGCATTATCGACTGGAACTAGCGTAATATCAGTTACAAGTGCCGCCGCACATAATTGGCAGAATAACCCCTTGTCGATGAATCGCAGGCTTCACATCATTGTTGGCGCTCGCCCATCATACTTACCTCATGGTCTTATAGGTTTCCGAGATGTTGCACCTGAAGCAAGTTCTTTTCATGAGCTCTCAGGTATACTTGGATTGCCAATGCCGTTTAGCAGATTACCATACAACATTGTACAACCTGGACAACCTACAGATCCGTTGGGTGTTTTCCAAGGAACTCGGCAGTATGGACAGGGTTTTGGACCCTCTAGCTTTTCCTGGAATAATCGACAGACAACGCTTTACTCAGCAACTTATCGTATTCATTCTGGAATTGATTATGGTAACAGCGCTAATTCCAACACCTGGGATGATCGTGTTATCGTCTCGATGTGTGATGGAGTGGTGATTGAAGGAAATCGTTTTCTTCTCAATGGAGTAACAAATACGGGCGGTTCAGCACAACCTGGACGAGGGGTATCCGTACGATGCTTTGTGGATTCGTTCGCTAGTGGGAGGATTGATAGCGATATAGATGGTTTACCAAATTTATCAAACATCGTCGTGACTTATAACCACCTACTTTGGGGCAATATAGGACAACCACCACCACACGAAATTGATTGCACATTGATCACGAACTACATCGGCTGCAATGGACAGTACAGTTTACCTAAAATAGGTGACGTTGTTTTAGCAGGAACTCCTTTAGGGCAAACAGGTGGTGATCCGACTTACGATCATTTACATCTATCTGTCTTTCTTGCACGCGGATTTGCACGGGCTAATCTAAACGAGAACGCTTTTCACTTGAATCCAATACTTCTGCTTCGCACCGACATTGCCGCCCAGCATTATTTTCAGACGTTTTTTCCGGTAGATCCCTCTGATGCTAGACGTATAGTGACTGACCCTCTTGGTGTGGAACGTGATGAACTTAATCGTTGGTCGGGGGGTGGTTTCAGTTCTATACCTAATGGTAATGTTGATAATAATTCATTTTGGTCGGTTCAACTGACTACTCCTCCCGGTCCCGATCACGTTGAATGGCCATTAGACCACTATCCACTTGTACCTTCGAACGACCGAAATATGGTCACAGATATCGTTGAATTTTTATCCCAACGGTATACCTCAAATCCTTACACTCCTCCAAACTGCACTCTTTCTATAGACTCAAATCGTCAACCTGCTCGGACAATTGCAAACTGTAATCTATCCGATCTAAATGATGATACATCTTATGTTCCTCCTATTCCCCACCCTACTTCAACGCCTTAACGAAAGTGAAAAGATGATGAATTCTCCTACTCGATCTCTGACATTCGTTTGGCGTAAAGTCTGGATATTGTTTTCACTCCTTTGCATAGTCATCACTTTACTTCAAGTCATGAGTAGAATTGGAGCACAATCGAACACTACACTAACACGAGCAGTCGCTTGGAGTCCTAACGGTAATGTGATTGCATTTAGTACGGGACCGGATAGTTGCAGTTCGACGCAAAACGTTGTTGTTTCATTGATGAGTGTAACGACTGGGGCAATTGTACAAACGTTAAATGCGGGTAATTGTCCCGTTAATAGTCTTGATTGGAGTTCAGATGGGACGCGGTTAGCGGCTGCACTTGGCAGTGCCGATGGATTTAGAGTTTGGGATGCTACATCTGGTCAACTATTATCAGTAAGTGAACTAGGTGGACAAGGAAGTGTGTCCGTACGTTGGCGTCCAAATAGTGATGAGATAGCCGTGACCGGTATAGGGAACGATATCGGAATTTATGATGCCGCCAGTGGTAATTATCTTCGAAGCCCTTTGGTTGGGGGCGCCAAATTAGATTGGAGTCCTGACGGAAGCCACATGGTCATTGTAAGTTTTTACGAGAATGACATCCGTATCGTAAATGCAAATACTGGACAGGTTACACAGACTATAAATAACGATTTTACCCATTACGACGTTGATTGGAGTCCAGATGGAAACAAACTTGTAACGAGTGATGCTGATAACAAAATAAAGATTTGGAATGCAGCAACGGGTCAGCAGTTAGAATTATTCAATATTCCCGATGCGAATGTGCGTTGGAGTCCCAATTCACAGCGTATAGCACTAGCAAGCTTTAATGGGACACTTCAAATTCTCGATATAGCAAGTGAGCAAATAGTGGAGACGTTTACTTCATCTGGAAGAATATATGTGGCGGACTGGAATCCTAATGGATCTCAAATCGTCTTTGGTGGAGAAGTAGCACCTAGTGGAACCCCTATCCAAATTGAAGCGGTAACACCTGCAACTCCCACCCCAACACTTACACCTTCTTTTACACTTACACCTACTTTTACTTCTACACCCACACTTACGCTTACGCCAACTTCAACTTTGCCGTGTAATGCAACAATTGTTTCCTCTGATGTCGCTGGCTTGATTAGCGCTATCGACGCTGCGAACATAAGTGGTACTCCTTATGTGCTTTGTATGGAAAATGGCAGTACATTTACGCTTACGAGTATTGCGTCTAGTTCGACAAGTGGACTCTCTGGGTTGCCAACCATCACTGGCAATCTGACTATCCGTGGCAACAACTCGATGATCGAGCGGCTTTCGACCGCACCCGATTTCCGTATTTTTGAGGTCGCGGTGGGTGGCAGATTGCATCTCTACAATTTGATCGTCCGCAAAGGATTGATGGCGTTCGGAGGCGGCATTCGTAACGAAGGAACGTTGCTCTTGACGCAGGTCAACTTGTCGGAAAACGCGACATGGGAAAGCGGCGGCGGGATTTGGAACAATGGCACTCTGACTATCGATAGCAGCCGATTTCAAAGTAATTATGCGACTTTTGATGGAGGCGCGATCACCAACGCGAGCGGCACAACGACCATCATCAATAGTAGTTTTCACTTCAACCGGAGTGCGGGCGGCGGAGCGCTAAATAACGATGGTGCGTTAGTGGTTGAGCGAAGTCTCTTTTATGACAACCGAGCGGAAGTAGGCGATGGCGGTGCCATTCGTAGCAACCCACAAGCAACCATTGTTGGCGTCTGTTTCGTCAATAATACAGACAATGAACCACGCGGGGGTGCGTTGTCTGTGCATGGGGGAAACCTCGATGCACCGAACAACTGGTGGAATGCGGCTGGTGGACCGGGTGTTGGGGCTTCAGGCGCTCCCGACAGCGTGAGTTTCAATGTCACTTTCACGCCACCATTGTCTGCTGCACCTGCTTATTGTGACCCATTACGTACTCCGATGCCGACTTGGACACCATCGTATACACCGACTTTCACTCCCAGTGTCACACCAACCTACACCGCTACATCGACGCCTACCTATACCCCGACTTCGACGTATACAATCACGCCCACGCCCACGGAAACACCCATAACGACGACCTGTACGGCGACGGTAGGTGCAGGTGACACCTCTGGACTGATCACGGCAATCGACACTGCCAACAGCAATGACACGCCCACGCCCACCGCGGACGTAATCTGTTTGAATGGTGCGACGTTCACTTTCACGACTGCAAACAACGAACTTGCGTTACCAGCCATCTCCAGCAAAATCACGATTATTGGCGCAGGTGGCATCATCGAGCGCAGCTCGACAGCGGGAACTCCGAATTTCCGCTTGTTCCGGGTCGCATCTGGCGGCGATCTCACGATGACCACTGTCACCATTCGTAACGCCGACCTCTACACGCAAGGTGCCGCTGTCCGCGTCGAAGAAGGTGGGCGGTTGGTGCTGAATGATGTGATAATGCAGGATAATCGCGGCGAAGCCGGGGCAGCAGTCTTCAATACGGGCGAACTACGGGTTGTGAACAGCCGCTTCGAGAACAATTACAGCAGTTCTGGTGGGGGTGCGATCTTCAACGCCGATTTCAACGCAATTTTAGATGTCCGTAACAGCACGTTCATCGGCAACAGTGCGTCCGGTGGCGGTGCCATCGGCATTTATAACACGTATGCTACAACGCCTTACCTTTACCGGAATGTCTTTTACGCCAATGAAGCACGTAATGTGAACGAAGAAGGGGGTGCGATCAATACGAGCGTTCGTATCATCGCACAGTCCAACTGCATTTACGGCAATATCGCTCAGTCCGGTGGTGGAACTGGTCTATCGAACTGGCTCAACGAAAATGTCGATGCACGGTTCAACTGGTGGGGTTCAGCCGATGGACCCCAGTACTCAGGCGATACGATTTGGGGGAACAACGCGACGTTCTTTCCGTTCGCACAGACCTCCTTGGAAGCCTGCGGTCAAACCTTTGCTACCAATCCGACATGGACACCGACACCGATCATCGCCCCGACCATCACCCCCACGCCGATTTCAACGACCTGCACCTTCACCGTCAGTGACATCAACACCCTCAAAAATGCGATCACCGACGCGAATGCGAACGACATCAGCACAGGGACAAACGTACCAGATGTCATCTGTTTGGGTGCAGGCAGTTATCAGTTGACGACTTCCACGACTGCTTCTGCCTTCCCAACGATCACCTCTACAATCACGATCTTGGGCGATAATCAACCCATTTCACGAACTGGCGGCGTGGCGTTCCGGTTTTTCCACATCGTTGCAGCAGGACAATTGACCTTGATCAATCTCTCACTTGATGGGGGGTACAGTAACGGCGACGGCGGCGCAATCTGGAACGAGGGAGGGCAGCTCATCGTTCAGGACGTCACCTTCAGTGGTAATCGTGCTTACCAAGGCGGTGCGATCTTCAGCACTGGCATCCTCGATATTATGGAAAGCACTTTTACAAGTAACCGGACGATCTCGCAATTCTACGGGGGTGGAGCGGTTTATGTAAGTGATTCAACCGCTAGCGCGCATATTCGGAACAATCGTTATGAAGGCAACATCGCGGGTTTTGGCGGCGCAATACTCGTCATCAATACAACGGCATCGCCGCAGATTCATCACAATGTTTTTTATGCCAATCAAGCACTCCAAACCGATGGCGGTGCAATCGGAACGAATCGCTCCATTACCTTGCAGTATAACTGCGTTTATGACAATATCGCGCCAGACAGAAAAGGCGAAGGGTTATCGAACTTCGGCAACTCCGAGACCGATGCGCGGTATAATTGGTGGGGTTCCGCGAACGGTCCAGGTGGAGAAGGCGACACGATTTACGGCAGCAATGTCAGTTATATGCCCATCCGTTATCAAGCCTATACCTTTTGTGGTGTGGAGGGTCCTCCTCTCACTGAAACACCGACCCCAACCTGGACGGTATCTCCGACAGCAACGGATACCCTAACGCCTACTTCGACGTCAACCGATACCTCAACGCCAACGGCAACTGCGACATCAACCTTTACGCCCACACCTACCTCCACGAGTGCGGCACCTTGCACAGCGACCATTCTTCCAGACGACAGCAATGCCTTAGTTATTGCTATTCAGGCTGCCAATCTCTCACCCGGACAAGACGTGATTTGTCTGACGGCAGATAGCACTTACACGCTTGCGTCAGCTGCTGAGGGTGATACGGGGCTACCTTTCATCACGAGCGATATCATCGTGCGTGGAAATGATGCACTGATTGAACGTGATTTACTTGCGCCGGAATTCCGACTGTTCGAGATCACCTCGACCGGTTCTTTATACCTTTTCAATGTAACATTGCGCTATGGAGAAGCGCCAGGAGGTGGATCCCTGCGAAACGGAGGCGTTTTGGCGCTGACTGATGTACGTGTTCTCGACAGCAGTACTTGGGAAGCGGGTGGTGGCATCTACAATGCCGGTATTGTGATCCTCAATCGGAGCGAAATTGGCTATAGTTACGCTTCATGGGATGGCGGCGGCATTACAAACACGTCCGACGGGCAGCTCACCATCCGCGATAGTGTCTTCCGGTCCAATCGAAGTGCAGCAGGTGCAGCGATCAACAATGATGGTTTCTTGATCGTCGAGCGGAGCTTGTTCAACGACAATATTGCGGAAGTTTTCGATGGCGGCGGTATCCGAACGCAATCTCAAGCGCGCATCAACGACAGTTGTTTTGTCGATAATGGTGACAATGAACCGCGTGGGGGAGCGATCTCGGTTCACGGCGGCGATCCAATCGATGCAACGAACAATTGGTGGAATGCGCTGAGTGGTCCGGCGGAAGGAAGTACAGGTGAATGGGATAGTGTCAGTGGGAATGTCACCTTTATTCCCTTCTTGACCGATTCTCCCCTCTACTGTGACACCTTGCTCACCCCCATCCCAACATGGACACCGACGTTCACGCTAACGCCGACGCCGACCAATACCTCGACTCCAACCAGTACCTTTACGCCGACCCATACACGTACCGCCACACGCACAAGTACACCTACTCGCACAGCGACGGCAACCCGAACACCGACCGCGACCGCGACACGGACACCCACCCGTACGCCCACCCAAACGCTGGTTTACACCGACCAAATCTTCGTCGCGCCCTTCGAGGGAGGCAATCTACTGAATTGGACTGGACAAACGGTTGATGGGGGTGACCTGAGTGCCTCAACCAGTGCCGCTTTAGTTGGTACCTATGGAATGCAGGCGCTCATCGACGATAATACGGCTATTTATGTAACCGATGATTTGCCGAACGCCGAGGCGCGTTATCGTGTCCGATTTGGGTTTGACCCAAACGGCATCGTCATGGCAAATAATGACACCCACATCGTTTTTGAAGGCTATTCAGGAACTTCGACCGCAGTGCTTCGCGTTGAATTACGCCGTTCCAGTGGAAATTATCAAGTTCGGGTGGGTATCTTGAACGACGCAACCACCTGGACTTCTAGCAGTTGGTTCACTATCACCGATGCCTCCCACTGGATTGAATTGGACTGGAAAGCGGCGACCGCCGTTGGAACGAATAACGGCTACGTGACGCTCTGGTTGGATGGCACTCAGCAGGCACAGTTGAATACGCTTGATAACGACACACGCCGTATCGACCGGGTGCGACTGGGCGCTGTCACAGGTATCGATACCGGGACACGGGGGACGTACTTCTTCGACGAGTTCGTTTCGCGGCGCCAGAATTACACCGGATTACCCTGAGGATGGACGTGAGGATGCACGGTTCCGAACAAATCGAGCATGGCTTAGCGCAGCCATGCTCGATGAGGGGTTCTCGCACTTTCACAGCGGTGAACTTTACAAATATCCTGAGGTCGTCATGCGGCACAGCGGTAAATCTTGTTCAATTCGCGGTGCGCGACGAGCCGCAAATACTGCACATGGCTTTTTGACAGTTGCAGGCGCCCCATCAGCTTCTTGCAACTCTCATAAGCCGCCATACTTTGCAGAGTCGCCACCATCCGCGGATTACCTTCCGCTTCGTAGCGGGCGACCAGGCGCAGCAGCGGCGCTTTTGCTCCAGCAAAATGGAAATCCCGCCACGTCTGCTTACGTGGCTTGAACAGTTCCAGCTTTTCACACAACTCCTCACGCATCGGCTTGACCACGCTCGTCAGCCACCAGCACTTCTTCGTACCGCTGCGCCCGGCAATGGCTGCCGCGTCGTCTGGTCCGACTTCGGTGGTGATGTAGTACAACGCTGCCAGATGTGGCAAACTGTCGATGTATTTCTCAGCAGTCTCACCGATAGCGCGTTCGATGTCGAGCCGAAGGTCAATCGCCTCCGCATACTCAGCATAGCCATTGCTGTGACCGTGATCGAACCCGTCGATCACGAATTCATCCGGATCACCGCTGCGTGTGGCAAGATCGTCGAGATAGACCTCGTGGCGATACACCTTACGGAAACTTTGCGGATTAGCACGGTTCAAGAGCAGCTTCAGCGCGCCGCCTTTGTCCACGCCTGCCAATAAGGTTTTGTCAGCGCTCAAATCCATCCACAGTCGCATGAACGCATGGGCAGCCAAATCGGGAATGTCGATGTCGGCATTGCCGTAGTAGCGCAGCAAGCGATTGAGATTGGGCGTGAGATCGGCGTAAATCTCATCGAAAGTGCGTTCTGCTGCCCATCCGGTGACATAGCGGGCAACACGCGGAAACGGATTGATTTGAAAACTGGTCATAGTGGGACACTCCCTCACACCGCTGGAGTCTGCCAGCGCAGGTGAGCGCTACCGCTCAGTCCTGCGGCATGGCGCAACGGGGAGATGTCAAGCACACCTGAAAGGTGAGACGAAGCCGTTGCTTGACAGCGGGGTTCCCCGTGCGCCGTACACTCGCCGCGCGGCGGTAGTGCAAGAGTCCTCGTCCCTACTCTGGCGCTGGCGTGCGGCACCGTCGCTTGAATTGCTCGTACAGCCTAATCTTCGTCCGCAAACGCAGCTTCACCACTCTGCGGACGCGCGCGCCACTCAGCGTGATGCTGGTGACGTACCCCTTCCCCTCCTCGCGGATGACCTGCACCTTGCCGATATACGGAATGTCCACCCATTCGCCGCTGGCGATCTCCTCTGCCAGCGCCTCCAGATACCGCTCGACCGACTCGCGGACGAGTGCTTTCGTCAAGTTACGCCGCTGCCGGGCGACGTGGGCAACTCGCTGTGTATGGTTCATCTGCTGATCCTCCTGAATGTTAAGAACGTGTCAGTGCATATGACAGACTGACACTGACGACAAACTGTTGGACTGACCCGGCTTTAGTGGACAACAATTTTGTCACGGGCAAAGCGCTGCTCGAAGGCGGCAGGACTGAGATAGCCCAGTGACGAATGGCGACGACGGCGGTTGTACCAGCGCTCGATGTAGGCGAAGATTGCGCTGCGAGCGTCAGCACGAGTGGCATAGCGATGGTCAACACACTCAGACTTGAGCGTGGCGAAAAAGCTTTCCATTAGCGCGTTGTCGTAGCAGTTGCCACTTCGGCTCATGCTCACCTGGATGTGTTCGCTCGCCAGCAGTTTCTGGTAATCATGACTGGCGTACTGACTGCCACGGTCGGAGTGATGCAGCAAGCCTGATTTCGGGCAGCGACGCGCCAGCGCCATCTGGAGCGCCCCCTCGACGAGGGCGGTCTGTTGGCGTTCGCTCATCGACCAACCGACAATCTGGCGGGAGAAGACATCCATCACCGTTGCCAGGTACAACCACCCCTGCGCCGTGGCAATGTAGGTAACGTCAGTTATGGATAAGCGGGGGCAAGGACAAGAGCTTTGTCCAAGCCGAGTGAAGGCTTCTTCGGCTGAAAGCAATAGGCGATCAGCCCGGCGACCAGATGCACCATGAAGTTGACCGGGCTGCGATGGCGCGTGTGTTCAATCTGCGAGATATTCTTGAGTTGGTCGACGATGGTTTCAATGATGGCACGCTTACGGAGCAGGAACTTGTCGCCCAACAACATCAATTGGTTCTTCATGTTGGATTTGAGCTTGGTGATTAGCTCAACCCCCTGTTGCCGTAGTTGGTCGCGCAGCGGTTTGGAGAGGTAGCCCTTGTCGCCGAACAGTTTACCGAACAAGCGTTTGACCAACTTTGGAACGGGCTTACGGTCATCGACATTGCCGCGGGTGACCCGAACGGCAAGCAGTTCACCCCGGTCATTGACGATGAAATGAAGCTTGAAACCGAAAAACCAGCCCATCGACGTTTTACCCCGAGCCGCTAAGTCAGCAAACACCTGATGAGCATGAATACGACGATTGTCGCACACGCTTAACGCGGTCGAGTCGATGAAGGCAATCCCCGTACACGTTCCGAAGCAGCTACGGAGCAGGACACACAGCGGTTCCAAGATCATGGGCAGGCGCTGAATGAAGCGTTCATAGCTGATGAGGTGCGGAAACTCTGCCCGCAGGAACACCTGCACATGCTGGGTGTAGAAGGTCTTGAAGTCACGATAGCGTGCCTGATGGAAATGGATGACGATCGTCATCATTTCACTTTCGCATAACACACCTGCTCGTCGTCGCTGCCGTTCACCGCTGCTCAATTGTCTTTGGTGCCACAACGGCTCAAATGCTTGCCAGAAATCATCGACTGCACAGAATAATTCCAGTAGACTCATGATGGGATGCCTTTCCGATAGGGGTATCGTGGAGCATAACACCTCCTTTGAAAGGCATCCCGTCTTATCCATAACTCAGGTTAGGTAAAATCCGCCACCCATTTCTGGTTGGGATGTTGAGCAGTGAAGTCCTGGTTCAGCACGTTTGGCGCGACGGGCAAACGCGGGTTGGGACGAGTGGTCTGTTTGTAGCGCTGGCGCTGTACCGCCCGCAACCCGTCTTGGCGCATCAGGCGGGCAATGCGCTGGCGACTGCACGCGATGCCCTGCGCGCGCAGTTCGTGATAGACCCGGCGACTGCCATAGGTACTCCGACTTTCTTGGTAGATCGCGCGGATATGCACCCGCAGTCGCCTATTGCGTTTCTCCCACCCACTGGCGGGACGCTCTCGCCACGCATAGTACCCACTGCGCGATACGCCCAGCACCTGACACATCCGACCCACCGGGTACACAGCGCGGTGGGTGTCAATAAACCGGTACTTCATGGGCGCTGCTCCCGTGCGAAGACCTGGATTGCTTTTTTTAGGATGTCCCGTTCTTGCGTGACGATCTCCAGTTCACGCTTCAACCGACGCATCTCTGCTTCCGCTTCCCGTTCACTGCTCGGTTGTAGCGTCGCTGTTGCTTCATCGGCGCGATAGCGCTGCTGCCATTGGCGGATCAGTCCCTGCGATAAACCCAGATCAATTTCCAGTTCCCGGATCGGCTTTTCCGTGTTCTCCGCCATCCGCAACCCCTCATGCCGAAACTCTTCACTGTACTGCTTCCGTCTCTTCATCTTCCTGATCCCCTCTTTCATTCAGTCTAGCGGACAATTTCTGTGTCCACCATTTCGGGGTCAGTCCATGTCATGTTGTCATGTGTCATATATGTCAGTTCTGTCATGTCAATCAGGCGGCCATATACTCGACGGCGATGTAGGCTTCTGCTCGGTCGATACGCCGCTCCTCGATCAGACCGGCGCGAATCAAGTCCTGCGCCAGCGTGCGCGCCTGCTTCGCTGACAAGTTGAGTTTGCGGTACAGGTCGCGCATCGCGATGCCTGCTGCCCCTGTTTCCTGAATGACTGTCAGAACCCGATCCTGCTGACGACGTTCAACCACTGCCTCGCCGCTCTTGTCGAGCTGGTCGAGCAATCGCTGCGCGCTCGTGCGCCAGCCGTCGGTGATCGTCTGTGCCGAATGCCAGTGTTCTGCGGTCACGGTCGGCACATCGTCGCTTGTTTTCAACCAATCCAGCGCCGCGAACAGCGATGCCAGCTTGAATGCCTGGACGTGCATCCGTCCGTACACGCCCTTCAGACGCTCATCGAGTTCGACTTCACGGCGGGGGTCGCACAGGCGGCGCAACTCGTCGCCGTAGCGCTGGCACTCGCTCCAGCACTCGACGTTCAGCCGCAGCGCGCCCGGTGCGCGCCAGCCCATCTCGGTCATTTGCGGTGCAGGCAATCGTTCATGCAATGTGCGCAGATCGTCGATCAGGTCAGCAGGCGCGGGTTGATAAATCGGGGATGCTGGGCGCTCGGCGTAGTCCGGTTCAGGCATGAGCAGCGCGAAACGCACGAGCAAGCCGTTGTCCCAGTCGCCCGCGCTAATGGCGCTGCCGAGGCTGGCAGGCGTCGTCACACCGAGGATGCTCAAGGCAGCGTTCTCGACGATGTTCAGCCCGGTTTGCGTGTCCTTGTCGAAGTAATCCGGGCAGTCGTACAGCTCCATCAGCAGGTCTTTCATGCCAACCATGTAATCGCGCTTGTTGATGGCTCCAAACAAACCGGACACCTCGTCCTTGAGCAGTCCGCGCTGTGCCGCGAACGGTTGCCCCTTTATCAAACGCTCCTGCTGCGCCTTCGGCAGCTTGTCGAAGTTGGTCGGCATCCGCCCCGCCAGCGCTTCCTGAAAGCGCTCCGGTGATCCGGGCGTCGGCATGAGCATGTGTGGGATGGCGGCGCGGGCGACGCTCTCCGCCAGCTTATAGGCGGTGGACTTGCGGTAGAAGGTCGTTCCAGCGACGAGCATCATGTACAGGTTGGGATAGATACGCACGCCCCACGGCGACTCACCGTACAATCTGCGTCCAATAGCGGTCGCCAGCAGCCACAACCCCGCCGCCTGATGGAAGATCAGCGGCGTTTGATTGCCCGTCGCGCCCGCCCAGGCGGTGTAACGCTCCAACCAGTCGGGCAACTTCGACGCTGGCGCGGGCGGATCATGGCGCGGCGGTTCGGGCGGCGTCACCGCGAGGTGGACATTGCGCTGCGTTTCGCTTGGACGCTGGAGCATCGGCGTTTCCGGTCGCTCGAATAGCCCGCCCATATTACGCGGTTCGATGTTCAATTGAGCGCAGATGTCCTTCGCCAGCATCGTTCCACAGACGTAACAATGCCCGTAGCCGCTCGCGGTATTAAACCCGAACGACGGGTTGCGGTCGCCGTGTTTGTGGCGCTGCGGGTAGATGCAGCGCCCATGCAGCCAGACACCGTGCGGTTTACAGCCCTGACCGAGCAACGCGCGGCTGATCTCGTCCAGAACGCGGCGGTTGAGCGTGCCGTCGCCCGTCGGCGCGCTGATGCGCGGCGGCTTCCACGTTGCGACCACCTGACGCGGCTTGAATGCCTCGATCCACGCGGCGAGGTCGTTCAGGTTTGGCACGCGCGGAATGTCGAGTGCCTTCTCGACGCGGTAAGCTTGCCCGGTCACCGGATGCACGCTCGGGGGCGCGACGACCTGGCGACCGTCGCTGCATGATTCCAGGTGACCAATGGGCGTGTTCATCGCCTTCACGCTCGGCGGCAGTTGATCGGCATAGAAATACACATGCCGCCCGATGCCGCCGCCGCTGGCAACCGTGTAGGTCTCTGCCAGCACCGGGAACGTCGCAGCGAACGCGGCATAGCCCGCTGCCCCATCCAGATCGAGGACGACCAGGTTACCCGATATGCGCCCGCACACAATGCCGACGTTGCCGAATGACCAGGCGCGGATGGTTCGTTCGTCCGCCCTTTCCTGCTGGTACTTCGTCCAACTCTTGAGCGCCGGACGTTTGCCGTCCAGCGGGATGACGCTCAAGCCAAGCGCGGCATACGCCAGCGCCGCCGATAGAAATGTCTCTTGCTGCGCCGCCTGAACGATCAGCGGTCTATTCGAGGATGACATCTCATTTCCTTTATATAGATCACACCGGATATAAAACGTGTTGTTAGACAGCCAGGTGAACCTGATGTATCCTCAAGTTGCCTAGACAAGAGACACATCAGGTTCACCCATGCCGCCAGCCCATCACGCTGGCGGTTTAGTTTTCTTCTGAGCGGCGGTCATTTCGATCAGCTCACCTAAGACCTCGTGCGAGTTCACGCCGTCATTGACCGCTTTCACCACAAGGTCTTCAATTGCAACCGTCTCTTTCTTGAGTCGTTCGGACAGCATATGAAGTGTGTCCAGATTGACAGCGAGTACGACAGACAGCAGTCGCTCCAGATAGTCGATGCGCCGCCCGAACGCTTTGGTGAAATGCTTGCGACTGCCGATCACGTCTTCCTGTTCATCGAGGAAGGCGCGTAAAGCTATGCGCACCACCTCGGATTTGGCTTCGTCGCGCCCACGTGCCACCTGCTCCAATCGGTCGTCCATCGCGTTGGTGATTTGCACTGACAGCCGACGTGGGTATTCAGTACGGTTTTCTTTCACGATCCCTCACTTTGCACTGCATGACTGACGAAAAACGCGCTTGCGGTTCGTTTTCGGTGGCGCGCAGCACGGGAAACCGTGACGCGCCATGCTTTTCAGCGTCGGGGGCGCACGCGCTCCCTGACGCTGGCGGCGCGCTGCCAGGCGCGGCGCATCAAGCCCCTCCGGCGTGTGAGGAGCGAGTTCATTAAACTCGCTACCCCTACTGCGTAGAGGGTAGGGTGCCCCGCCCGCCAACTGGCACGCCGCAAGGCGCTGTCCAATGGGCGGGACACCCACGAGCGGCGCGAAGCCGCTCGTATGCTTTTGCCCTGCACTGCACAAACGGATGAGGTAAGACAAGG
>ENA-ORBV01006271-ORBV01006271.1-microbial-mat-metagenome-genome-assembly--contig:-NODE-6271-length-21125-cov-4.580720_pt1 | contig 21125 bp, 27 predicted proteins | sample MGYA00237777_ERZ505514 | MGnify/ENA primary metagenome ERZ505514 (study PRJEB26160, sample SAMN06269048) | microbial mat metagenome | isolation source: Oligotrophic lake microbial mat | place... | reverse complement strand
CGTTGACGCTGTACAGCGCATTCGTGGCCCGGAACCCAGATTCACGAAATGATCAAACCTTCCGTGGCGATGTGTGCTGCTCTCGCGCTGATCACTGCGAGCACCACGCTGCACGCGCAGGGCGTTCGCGGTGTGGTTCGTGGCACCGACGGCCGCCCACTCGCGGGCGCTGAGGTGCGCGCGGATGTCACCGGGGCGAGCGCGAGCACGGATTCATTGGGACGCTACGCGTTACCGCGTGTGCAGCCGGGCCGAACACCACTGCGCGTGCGGCTCATTACCTACTCGGCCGTCGACACCACGATCGTCGTGCCGCCCTCGGGTTGGGCCGACGTGAACGTGGTGATGACGCGCGTTGCACCAATGCTCGCCGAAGTGCGCGCGCAGGGCATGCAGAACTCATGCGATCATCCGACCGAGGATGGTCAGCAGTCGTATGGGCAACACGAGGCGACCCGGTGTGCGACCGAGCCGGTGTCTCGTGGAGTTCGTCAACGGTCAACCGCCGTTCGTTGAGCTGGCGTGGTGGAATCCGGAAGACGTGGCGGCCGTGGAGTATGACGACGAGTACCGAAAGATCCCACACGCATTTCGCCGATTGCCAATGACGCCAGTCGCACAGCGTCACCGGCGCCGCTACTCCGGCATCGCCTCCAACAGCCGCTTCAAGAGCGCAAAGACGAGGCCGCGATTCGTGTACGTCTGATGGATATCGGCCGAGGTCGTGTTGGTGAACACGATCACGGACCAGCCGCGCTCAGGCGCGATGATATTCGTCGCGAGCCACCCGCCGATTCCGCCCTGCCGCTCCGCGAGTCGAACCGACGGCCCGCCTTTCACGGGGGTAAGGTTGTAGACCCAGCTGCCGAGGCCCACGAATCCGAGCGAACGGTTGGGCGTGAACATCGTGGTGAGGAGAGCGGGCGTGAGTACCGTGCCGTCGAGCAGGGCGCGATCCCAGCGATAGAGGTCGTCCATGGTGCCGAGCAGGCCGCCAGCGGCACCGTACGTGCGAAGCCGCTAGTCGGGGACGACAACAGTGGTGTCGTAGCCCACGGGCAGCATGTCAGGTGTCATCGTCGCGGGCGCCAATGCCACGTTCACGAGCCCCGCCGGCTTTGCCAATCGTTCGGCCACGAGTTGCTCGTAGGTGCGGCCGGTCACCGTTTCAAGCAACAGGCCGAGTACCATGAAGTCGAAATTGTTGTATGCGAAGGTGCGGCCAGGCTCGGTGCCGCGCCGACCTCCTGCATGATGAGCGTCGACGAGAACTGCTTCGTAACCGAGCAGAGCGGAATCCGATCGGTGAGCGAGAACGCGCGCTGGCCCGCCCGATCGGCCAAGCCGATTGCCGAGCGCAGCACAATACGATCACACACGGCGACGAGCACCAGTCCGTCGAAGGCGCCCGCCGAGTGAGCGGCTTGCACCTCGGCGGCCAGCGCGGATTCAAGCGAGGTTGTTTGCGCGCTGATCGGTACGGTGATTCCGAGCGCGACGAACGACAGGAGGAACGACTGCTTGAGCATGGGCACGCTGGGGCGAGAGCAACGATCGGAGGTGATCAAACACGGCCAGCTGCGAATTCGTTGCACTATGCACACTGAATTCACACGGGCGGAGTTGAGCTGCCTACGCCAGAATGAACGGCGCGAAAAAAAGCAGGGCGTGCCATTGCGGCTCGCCCTACTGTTCTTCAATCCAGAGCTTTCAGCTGCGTATCACGTGCGAGCTGCCATACAAGGTTTTGGTCAGAGCTGCGAACGGCGGCGACGTGAGGCAGCGCCAAGGCCGAGCAGGCCGGCCGCCATGAGGACGACCGTTGAAGGCTCTGGAACCACCGTGTTCGGATCGCCCGGCGTGATGCTGCCGAAGGTTACATCGTCGAAAACAATCTGGTCCGCGGCACCAACGAAAGACACCGACAACGCAGTACCGGCGAAGCCGACGCCCGCTGCGGTGAACGGGCAGAACCCAGCATTGAAGCCGGGGCAAGTTCCGCCGTTGGTCGGAAGGCCAAGCGTTGCCAGCAAGTTGCCGTCGCCGTTCAAACCATCCCATACGCTGAAGCTACCACCAGTGTTCAGCGCGGAATAGAAGAACGAAAACCCGGTGGTGAAGCCCGCAGCCCGATTCATGAACGTCTGGTTTCCGGCAAGGAAAAACAGGCCGCCGCGCTGCGAGTTCGGGTCGCCCAATCCGCCGCGCGATGTGTTGGAGCAGTTCACGCCGATAGTGTTCAGGCAGATCGCCTGGGCATTGGTCGAGAAGCTGATGCCGAAGTCGGTGCCGCTCGTCCCGTCGCTGCTGATGCCACCGTTGTAGAAGTCGTTTACGAAAGCGAAGCCCGAGGGATACGTCGCGTTAACGCCTTCAAAGTTGAGCACCTGGGCCTGCAACGGTGCCGCCGCGAGAACTGCGCCGGCGAAAAGGTATGCGAAGCGTTTCATGAGTCGTATCTCTCGCGGCTGCGCCGCACTGTGGGGAATGTCACCAAAGCTCTGAGAAAAGATTGCTTGCACCAAGCGTGCCAATGCTAAATCCTTGGAGGCTCTCGCTATTCTACGAGCCGGACAGCGAATCCTAAACTACTTTGAATCAATAGGTTACGCCTGTTCAGCGAATCGTGGTTGTTCACGAAGTGCGGGGTGTAATGAGGCCAGTCGAGGGGCGTCGATGCCTTGTCCACGCCACACTGTCGCGACGAGACAACACCGGGCTCATGCGCACCGTGTTGGCCTAATCGGACTGATCAGGCGCAGGTTCGGTCACCGCAACCGCGGATTCGTCTTCCGCGGCGCCAACTGACACGCCGGCCAGGCCATCGCACCCGGCGGGCCACCGGCACCACCGGCCGCCGCACGCGCGGCGATGTCGACCCGTTCACGCGAGACCTTCTCCGGATCCTCGCTCGCCAGATACGCGAACATCGCGGCGATGGTCGCGTTCCCTTTGAGTTCGTCAAACACGACCTTGTCATACGTGTCGCGGTTGGTGTGCCACGTGTACTGCCCGTAGTTCCAGCCGTGCGCACCGAGGCCGAACGCGGGCACACCATGACACGCGAACGACGCATCATCACTGCCGCCGCCGCTCGGCGAACCGGGTCCGCCGAAGTTGATCTGCGTGGTAAACTCGGTCGGCATCTTCGCCATCCACGCGTTGATGTGCTTGGGTGAGTTCACCATCCCACCACCACCAACACGCACAATCCGGCCGGTGCCGTTGTCCTGATTGAACACGGCCTGAATGCCGTCGAGCATCTTCGGATTGTCTTCCGTGAACGCGCGCGAACCAACAAGCCCGTTTTCTTCGGCGGTCCAGTGGCCCACGAGAATCGTACGCTTGGGATTGGGATACGCGAGCTTCAGAATACGCATCGCTTCCATCATGGTGAGCGTGCCGGTGCCGTTATCCGTTGCACCGGATCCGCCGTCCCACGAATCGAAGTGCGCGGACAACACCACGTATTCGTCAGGCTTCTCGCGGCCGCGGATCATGCCGATGGTGTTGAAGATCGGCTGTTCGCCAAGCAGATCGGCGTCGAGATCGAGGCGCAGTGTGGGGTGCTGATTGTTTTCGGCAAGACGGAATACGAGGCCATAGTCTTCGCACGAGAGTGCAACGGCGGGCGCCTTCGTGTTGTAGGTCTCGAAGACATCAATGCTGCCCCACGCGTCTTTCGGACGCGAAGTAATCACACCGGCCACACCCGCTTCTTCAAGGCGCACACCAAGCGATCCGCTGCCGAGTGCGAGTGAGTGTCCGGTGCCGCGCACATTCTGCCCGGACCATTCCCGCTGAACCGCGCTGCGCATCGAGTCCATACGCGATTTCACCGCCGGTTCAGCGTTCGCCGCCCAGTTCTCTACGGGACGACATGTGGGCAGTGGTGCAGACACGAGTACGAGCTTGCCACGCGCTTCCGGCAACCAGCGTACGAACGCGGCGGTATCGGCGAAGCGTGGCAGCACGATTGCCTGCGCTTCGATGGCTGTTCCACCGGTGCCCGGGCTGTACGCGAGCATCGTGCCCTCGAGCGAACGCACGCGCGGCGTGCGCAGATCGATGTGCGAGTGCCCACGGCGCCAACCGCGCCACGTCCCAACCCGTTCGTTGCGCGCGGTAATGCCCCACTTGGTGTACTCCTGCACCACCCAGTCATTGGCATTCTTCTGCAGCGGTGTACCGCTCAGGCGCGGTCCCACGGAGTCGAGCAGCACCTGCGCGAGCGACTGCACGCGCGAGCTGTCCATGCCGAGCGTCCACAGGCGCTTGATGACCGCGTCCTCGGTGGGGAAGGTTTGCGCGGAGGCGGTAACTGGGGCGGCGACGAGGAGCGCTGCACCGGCAACGGGGGCGGCGACGAGGAGCGCTGCACCGGCAACGCGGCGAACGAGAGTCGAGAGCAATCGACGAGGCATCAGAGTGGGGCTGGAGGAGTGATAGACACAAACTGTGGCGATTGAAGCGTGAATGCCACCGACGGGTGGGACTTCCCAAGCGGGGATGGCGACGGACCACTGGCGCCAGCGCGGTGCGTGCGGCGAGCTTTTTCGGATGTCAGACTCCGATACGCTACGTGTTGCCATTGCGCAAATCGCCCCCGTGTGGCTCGACCGGGAAGCCACCATCACCAAGGTGGCCGAGTGGATAGAGGGGGCAGCCAATGACGGCTGCGAACTCGTCGCGTTCGGCGAGGCGCTGGTGCCGGGTTACCCGTTCTGGCTCGAACGCACCGACGGCGCGCGCTTTGAATCGCCGCTGCAGAAGTCGCTGTACGCGCACTACCTGGACCAAGCGGTGGATATCAGCGGTGGTGGCCTGCACCGACTCCAGCAGGCGGCGGCCGATCACGGCGTGCACGTGGTGCTGGGGTGCATCGAGCGCGCGGCGGATCGCGGCGGGCACAGTGTCTACTGCAGTCTGGTGCAGATCGGGCAGGCCGGGCGCGTGCTGACGGTGCATCGCAAGCTCATGCCCACGTACGAGGAGCGTCTGGCGTGGGCGATTGGCGATGGACACGGGCTCGTGACCAATCCGGTGGGACCGTTTACCGTGGGCGCGCTCAACTGCTGGGAGAACTGGATGCCGTTGCCGCGTGCAGCCCTGTATGCGCAGGGCGAAGATCTGCACATCGCGGCGTGGCCCGGCAACGTGCGCAACACCACGGAGATTACGCGGTTCATTGCGCGTGAGAGCCGGTCGTATGTGCTGTCGGCGAGTGCGTTGCTGCGACGCGATGACATCAGCGACAGCGTGCCCCACGGTGATGTGATCCGTGAGGCGAGCGAAGCGGTGCTGGCCAATGGCGGATCGTGCATTGCCGCGCCGGATGGACGCTGGCTGGTGGAGCCGGTGGAAGATGCCGAATGTTTGATTGCCGTGACGCTGCATCACGGATTGGTGCGACGTGAGCGGCAGACGTTTGATCCGGCGGGTCACTACGCGCGGCCGGATGTCACGCGACTGGTGGTGGATCGGCGCCGGCAGAGTACGGTAGAGTTTACGGATTCGTGAAGCGCGTGTTGACGTCGGCGCTCGAACGGCGTCGTGCCATTCGCGACGGTGAAGCGAACAGCGCCTTAGCGGTTGGCCGCGAGTAAGCGAGCGGATGGCAGCGAGGCGAATTCGCGATCGAATGTGAGCGACTCGAGATCCTCGCGAGCATAGTCGGCGCAGATCAGGCGGTCGATCAATCCCGGTTTACTCGTGGCCTTCATTTCGCTTAGTACGCGCCGAGCGTTTCCGGAACCCTGAATGCGAGCGTCGTTGAGCAGTGCGAGTAGCGCGCTCACGGCTTTGGCGTGGGGAACGGCGTAGTGATGCCGCAGGGCAAAGTACGCTTCGCTCACCACCAGGTCTGACACAACGACTGATGAGGCTGCCGTGAGAATGAACTGCTGCGCAGCTTCCGTCTGATGCTGCGGCAGTCCGGTGAGCAGGCGCAGCACGATGGACGTATCGAGCCCCACGCTCACCGTTTGCCTCCACGCGCGCTCGCCGTCGCGATGCTTCTTCGCACGGCGGGCATCGAGTGATCGTCTACTTTGGCGGCAAATCCGGCGAGCGAGCCGATCCACGCGGGCTTCCACTGCGTGTCGGGCGTGCCGAGGGCGGCGCCTGCACCCGTCATGTCCGGGGTATCGAGCACGTACTGCACGCCCTCAGCGACGAGTTCGCGCACGGTGCGTCCGCGGCGCGCGGCCTCAATCTTGAGACGGCGATAGAGCGTGTCATCAAAGTCGATCGTCGCTTTCATGCTAACAATATACCCATAAAGCTTGATTGCTGCCGAGCGTGCACCGCATCAGCGCCGCGACACCAGCGCCGCCAGTTGGTCGGTGCAGATTCCCCACCCGACGTGAAAGCCCATCGCTTCGTGCGCTTCGCGGTCGGCGAGGTTCCAATGCCGTACGCGTGCGGTGTAGCGGGTCTTGCCGTCTTCATCGTCGAACGTGAGCTCAAGCGCCATGAACGGCTTCTCCGAGGGTTCCCAGGCTTCGACGAACGCGTCGGTGGAGACCAACCGTTGATTCTCCACCACTTCGAGGTATACGCCGCGGTTGGGAAACTCCTCGCCGTCGGGGCTGCGCATGACGACGAGGCTCGAGCCACCGGGACGCACGTCGAGTTCGGCACGTGCGGTCGTCCAGGGGTGTGGGGCGAACCACTGTACGAGTTGCGCGGGGTCGGTCCAGGCGCGGTAGACGTCGGCGCGGGGCGCATCGATGAGGCGCGTGAGCAGGAGTTCGCGGCCCATGGCGGAGGTGTGGTTTGCGCTGGTGGACATGGGGGATGAGGGTCGGAGGTAGAGGAGGAAGTTTGGGTGAACGGTTGACGGTGAACGGTTGACACATTGTGTGGTTGGCGGCGCACGGGGTGCGATCGAGTGAGACGTTGGCCAGCGTACACTGAAGGAGGTAGATGATGGGTCGAGTGAGATTGTGCGCTGTCGGATGCGCGGTGGCGTTGTGGGGGAGGCCGCTGGGGGCTCAGGCACGGCCGACTGCGCCGGCCGACAGTGTGGCGGTGGTGCAGGCGCTTGAGGTGATGCTGAGTGCGCTGCGGAACAAGAACGCCGAGGGCATGCGCGCCACGTTCCATGAAAGTGCGCGGCTGACGTTGCTGCGTCCGGCGCAGGGCGGCGGCACGCGGGTTGTGGCGATGACGGCGCAGCAGTTCATCACTTCCGCAACGAATCCGAATGGTCCGGCCATTGACGAACCGATTCGTAACGTGCGCGTGCAGGTTGATGGCCCGCTCGCTACGGCGTGGGCCGAGTATCAGGTGCGGGTTGACGGCAAGGTGAGTCACTGCGGACACGACGCATTTCACCTGGTGAAGGTGGAGTCGGCGTGGAAGATCCTCAATCTGTCGGACACATTCCGTCAGCAGGGGTGCGGAGAGCTGTGGAAGTGATTCGAGCGCGCACCGTGGCACACAGGCGCGGCCGCGCTGTCGTCGCTGGCCGTGCCCACGCCCTCGTGCCGCCGCTCGTATTGAGCGACGACACGCACCCGCTCAGCCGTGCAGCTTGCTTTCAAGGGTGATCGGGACGGCCGAGAGCGCCTTGGAAATCGGGCAGCCTACCTTGGCGTTGTTGGCGAGTTCGTTGAACTTTTCTTCACTGATACCGGGTACTTTGGCGTCGAGCTGGAGCACAATGCCCGTCATCGACCAGTCTACGCCCTGCTGCTCCATCGTGATCACCGAGCTTACGGCGAGTTCGTCCGGCGGGAAGCCGGCTCCGGTGAGCTGAAACGACAACGCCATGGCGAAGCAGCCGGCGTGTGCGGCTGCGACGAGCTCTTCGGGATTGGTACCGGCGCGTCCGTCTTCACTCTGGAAGCGCATCTTCGTGGAGTACGGTTGCGCATTCAGCGCACCGCTCGGCGTGGTGAGGTTTCCCGAGCCTTCGAGGCCGGTTCCGTTCCAGACTGCTTTGGCACTACGACGCATGTATTGCTCCGTGGTTGAGTTCGCGGTGAGTTCGCGTTGAGTTCGCGGTGAGTTCGCGGTGAGTTCGCATCGTGAATGCGACGACATCGCGGGCGATGTAGCACCTGTCAGGAGATTAAGCCGCGGCACGCGCAAATGGTGCGCGTCTCCCACGATTATGGCGGGTCGTTCCGAAATGTGGCAATGATCACCAGCGCCGCAATCTGATTCTGCGCCGGCGTGAAGCGGGCGATCGTGAACTCCGTGCGTTTGTCGATCCATCGCCACGACTCGCGAATGCCCTCGGGCACGGGAGCGGTTGAATAGTCGGTTTCACGTCCGAAGTCCGAGAACTGGTCCTTCATCATCTGGTCAATGTTGCGCTGCTCGTTGAAGAGAAACACGATGCGCTGTACGACGTTGGCGGAGTCGCGCACGACCAACAGCCCGTCAGCGCCCTCGAAGAGTGGCGTGGGAATGCGCACCAGCGAATCAGTCGCGACCGTGGCGTAGTTGGCGAATCGGCCGATGGGGCGCCCGAGCCAGATGGTGTCGTTGTCGGCCAGCGCGTACCGCAGCAGCGCGGGTTTGACGGGCGCGGGTGTGGTTTGCGCGGCAACGGGTGGCACGTGCACGCACGCGACGACGGTCAGCACGACGGAGGCGAGTCGTGATGCGCGGGAGATCAAGAGACGGGCTACGCGAAGACAGCGCATGATCACGGAATTGTAAACCCGACTGGTCCGGACAGGAGAGGGGGGCGGTTGGAGCCCGCACCGCCCCGAGCCCGCGCGGACCGGCGCCCGTCTCGGCCGGCGCTCCTGCTCATCCGGCTTTCGCGAACTGCCGTTGCAGGAGTGCGTACGACAGCAGCGCGGGAATCACGGCCAGCAGCCCAAGCGCCAGGGCTGACTGCGGAAACGTCGGATAAAGACGCAGCAGCAACGCGTCGAGCGCTTCGCTGAGGATCGGGGTGCCCCACCGTAGCTGTGTGAACAGGTTGAACGGCATTGGTGCAATTATCAGGCCCCCCGCAACCAACAGGCTGAGGGACAAGGGGCGCGACCCCCGAGCTCGTTGTGACCGCAAAAGTTCGAAGACCCACAGCGTGCTGATTACCAGCATCAAACACAGTCCGATTCGCACAATCTTGACCGGCAGCGTCTGCAGGATCGGCAGCGGTCTCGCCGTGTAGTCAAGGGATTTGTACTCGGCGAGCGAAAGCACCTGGCCGTAGACCGCCAGGGACGCGCGTTTGAACTGCCACTCCAGGAAGGCCGCACTGCTGGTGGTGTCGACGCTGTACAGATTGTGCAGTGTAACGCCCAACACGCGTACGGTGTCTGCGGCGCTGGTCTCACCCCACGGGGCGGCAATCAGTCGGGGTGCATCGTTCCGGAGCGGTTGCCAGTACCTCACCGACACCTTGGTGCGCCGATCGAACGCGTCTGCTTCGACGTATGGTGCATCGTCTGTCAGGGCGGAGTGCAGTGAAGGATCGGCGTAGGCAGCGCCGAGCACGTAGCCAAGCCCTCCCAGCGCGAGCGCGGGCGCGAAGACAAGATGCGCAATGCGCGCCAATGGGATTGGGAGCGCGTGCAGCCAGGCAAATCTGCGGCGCGCAAAAAAACCGGCGAACACCGTGAAGGATGTGAAGTAGTAGAAGGCGATAAAATCGCTGCACCCTTCGAGGCGACCTCGCTTATGCCGGCCACGCGATTTGAGAGCCACGAGCTATGCAGCAGCGCCAAGAGCAGAGTCACACCGCGCACGCACCCAGCGTCACGATCACCGACGGCGCATTGTTCAGTCGCCGCGCACTGAGGTACACCGCGACCAGCATGGGTGGCAGCGCCACGCTGAGCGCCGCCAGAAAGCGCGTTTGCATGATCAGCGAAGTGGTCATGGGTAGCGCCTGCTCAAAGACAGAACACTGGCGCGATACGAGCCAAGGCATCGTCAGCAATAGCATGGCAATGTTGGCGACCCCCGTATACGTCGGCGCAATCGCGGTGGACGTGGCGAGCAGCAGTGACACCGCCCACGCAACCGGGTTGCGCAGCTGCAAACGTACCAGTATGAAACGCGGAGGTGAGACTGACATCATGCTGGTTGATGGAAATCCATAGTCGTGAGTTCGGAGCGGCGATGTTGACGTTCGAGCAGCACGTACAGCACCACCGCCGGAAGCAGCGCCATACACAGCACCACCGGGATTGAGCGTGGAAGCAGCGGGGCAAGTTGGAGCAGTACGCGATCCCACGCGGCCCCGAGCAGCCACACGTGACCCGAGAGCAACAGGCCGCGCCAGTCAGACAGCGCAACGATCGCCGCGATCACGCCGAGCGCACTACCGCTCGCCAAGGCCAGCATCGGATGCTGCCCTGGTCGGAAATCCCGCGACGCCTCGAGCGCAATCGCCACCATCAACAGCAGAGCGAGCAGGGCACCGGCGCGAATGATCTGCAACGGAAGTTGCTGCAGTCTCGGCAGCGGCAGCGAATCGGCTTCGGCCATCGCGTCGTATGCTTCGACGGTGAATTTTTGCATGTACACCAGCTCGGTGATCCGGGCGAACTGCCACTGCCGGAAGCGCGCACTGCTTGTGCCAGACAAGGAGTAAGGATTGTAGAACCTGATGCCCAGCCGGGACATGGTATCGACGACCGCCGTTTCGCCCCACGGCGTGGTGATGACCGGCGTACTTCCCGATGGTGTTCGTTGCCAGAACGCGAGCGGCACGACGTAGCGCGGGCTGACGCGTGTGTCGGCCGCGACTGCCGGTGCGCCGTTCTGCAGTGTGCGATCAGACCATGATGACCGCGTCGTGCCAACTACCCCGATCGCGAGGCCGATGGATGACAGCATCAACGGCGGTCCAACCTTGAGCAGCAATCGAGTCCGGTGCGACAGCGGCATGCGGATGAGCCACTGTAGTCGGGCACGGGCCGCTGAGTTCGTGGTGAAGAACCACAGCGGCAAAAGAAGCCCGAAAAATCGACCGAACACCATGGCGCCGGCGCCCGCAATGGGATAGTACCATAAAGAGGACGCCTGTGACTTGAGCCATGGCTTCCACAATGTGGCCGATGCGTTCGCACCGACGCGGTCCCAAATCGAGTGCGATGCTTCCCGCGACACGCGATCTTCAAACGGAATGGCCGCTGGAATCGCGCGCGAAAGCAGTTGGTACACTCCCACGGCGGCCATAGTCAGCACAAGCATTGCCACCAGTGGCGGTAACACATACAGCACGGCTGCACTAGAGGCCGCGAGCATCACCAAGCGCAGCGAGCTTGCAACGTGGTGCGAAACAGGCGCTCGTACGTGTTCACCGAGATACGCGATGAGCAACGCCATCACCGCGACCATCACCAAGCTCACTGATCGCGGAAACGGCATCCATGCATACGCAACGGCTTGCATCGCCACCAACCAGGCTGCGCACGGCAGAAGGATTATCAATAGCGCGGACGTAGCCCGGGCAATGCGCACGTCCCGGGCATGCAACGGCAGCGCCGTTTCAAAGAGCGTTGGCGCGGGAGGTAGCATGGTACCCAACACCATCGGCAAGACGACGGTCACGCCGAACGCTCCGAACGTCGGAGAAAGGGCCACTCCCACTGCGCCGAGCACCGGGAGCGGCCACATCAGGCGCAACTGCCGCAGATGCCCGATCACGAGCGACAGGATCACGCCGCAGACTCCAGTCGCTCACCGCCAACCATTTCAATGAACAAGTCCTCGAGCGTAACCAGCGTGACATGCGCATCACGAACACCGGGCGTACGAAGCAGCGATTCCTGCACTCGGGCTGGAGTACCTTCGAACACCGCGTGCACCGTGTCCTGTACCACGCGGGTGCGCAAACATCCGGGCATTTGTGCCAGCGCAGTTGTGTCGGGCAGCGAATGGCGCGGCACCATCACCACGCAATGCGACTCACGCAGATCGTCAAGCGCACGATCAAGGCGCACCTTCCCGTCATCGAGCAGCACCACGCGTCCGCCAAGCCGTTCGACATCCGACATTTGGTGTGATGAAAATAGAATCGAAGAACCTTCACGGTTGAGCAGCTGAATTGCCGTCTCGAGAAACTCCCGTCGCGCCACGGGATCGAGCCCACTCGCCGGTTCATCGAGCAGCAGCAGCTCCGGGCGATGACACACGGCGCACAGCAGCGCTGCCTGGCGGCGCTGCCCGGTGCTCAGTTTGGCAATTCGAGAGCCCGTAGGAAGCGCGAAGCGATCGAGCAGCTACTTCTCGAGTGCCACGTCCCACTTCACGAACAACCGCCGGTGCAGCGCGATCAGTTCGCCCACGGTCCAGAACGCCGGCAACTCCTGATCGGCAGCCACAAAGCCGACGCGCTTCTTCACCTCCACCGGAGACTTTGCGGGCGAGAGGCCGAACACCTCAACGGTGCCCGCCTGCGGGAACAACATGCCCATCGCAATGCGAATGAGCGTCGTTTTACCAGTACCGTTTCGGCCGAGTAACCCGACAATCTCTTCGGGCTGCATGGCGAAGGTGACGCCCTTGAGCACAGGCTTGTTGCCGTCATACGAGCGGACAACATCGCGGAACATGACGACGGGATTCATAGCGGCGCTTTGCGGGTACGGGGCCTGGACTCGCTGCCGGTCGTGAGCGAGTGGTCGGCCTGTTTGAGGAGCTGGATCACGTCTGAATAGCGGAGGCCGGCGAGATACGCCTGGCTGAGCAGTTTGCGCGCGGCTTCCGACAAGTGTTCGGCCTGTATACCACGCGCGGACCTCGGCAGGCGGGCGCTGACATACGTGCCGCGTCCCCGCTGCGACTCGATGTAGCCGAGGGTTTCGAGTTCATCGTACGCCTTCTTGACGGTGAGCGGTGCGATGACCAGTTGCTCGCTCAGTTCCCGGTGTGATGGGAGCTGCGCAGCGGCGTCCAGTCGTCCGCCCGCAATCGCATCCATGATCTGCCGCATGATCTGGCGGTAGATGGGCAGGTCGTCGGAGGGATTGATGGTGAGGAGCATACAGGTGATATATATAACCATATCACTAAGGGGCGCCAGCGGGATCGTTGGCTGGCCATACGGCACGTCGCGCTGCATGTTCTGCGGCGTTGGTCTCCCCCCACCCCCGCTGCCATGCGCCTCGCCGCTCTCGCCTCCGCTGTACTCGCTGTGTGTTCGCTGCACGCGAGCCCGCTCACCGCCCAGTCACCACAACATCCGCTCGACGGACTGTCGGGCCGCGAGCACTGGGCGATCTACGACGCACTGATCGCCTCCGGGCGCACCGACACCACCACCAGCTATCTCTACATCGGCCTCAACGAGCCGCCCAAAAGCGAAGTCCTGGCATGGAAGCCGGGACAATCGTTCCGGCGCGAGGCGCTGGTGCACCTGACGCAGGGAACGGCGGGTTATGAGGCGATTGTCGATCTGGCGGGCAAGCGTGTGATTTCGTGGACACAAGTGCCGGCGCGTCAGTTCATGACGAGCGGCCCGGAGTTCGGGCGCATGAGTTCGATGGTGCTCGAAGACAAGCGTGTCACGGACGCCATTCGCAAGCGCGGCATCACGGATTTTACACATGTGAACTGCGGCGCGAATCATGGTTACTTCGACTTGCCCGAGGAGCGTGGCAAGCGCGTCCTGCATGTCACGTGTGGCAACGACTACGGTGTTGTCACCGGCTACGGCGCCGAGATCGAGGGACTTGTGATCGTGGTGGATCTCACGGACGGGAAGATCCTGCGGGTGACCGACTCCGGTGTGCGGCCGCAGGGGGATGCGTACGGTGCGTACGATGCCGAAGCGATCGGTGCCACGCGCGAAACACGCAGCCCCGTGCAGATGGTGCAGCCACTTGGCCCGTCATACACGGTGAACGGGCATGAAGTGAGCTGGCAAAACTGGAAGTTTCAATTCCGTGTGGATCCGCGCCGCGGCGTGGTATTGTCGCTGGTGAGTTACACCGACGGCGGTCGTGACCGATCGGTGATGTATCAGGGTGCACTGTCCGAGTTGTTTGTGCCATACATGGACGCGGAAGACCCGTGGAACTACCAGGGGTTCTTCGATCTTGGCACGTATCCCGCGCTCTTCGGTGGGATTGCGAGCAGTCTCAGTGTCGGCGTGGAATGTCCGGAATACGCCCGCTACTTCAATGCGATGGTGGTGACGTCAGACGGTCGTCCGCGTGAGCGCATGCGCGCGGCGTGTCTCTTTGAGCGTTCCACGGGCGACGTGGCATGGCGTCACGGACGTGAGGGCGGCAACGTGGTCGAAGCGCGCGTGAAGCGTGATCTCGTGCTGCGCATGTACATGACGGCCGGTAACTACGACTATCTGTTCGACTGGGTGTTTCAGCAGGACGGCACGTTGCGCATGGATGCCGGCGCCTCGGGCATGGACGCCACCAAAACGGCGGCTGGCACCACAGACGACGAAAAATACGGCCGCATCATAGCGCCGGGGCGCGTGGGCGTGAATCACAGCCACTTCTTCTCGTTCCGTCTGGATCTTGATGTCGATGGGCCGAACAACTCGTTGCTCGTAGATCGTCTGGTCCCGCAAAAGCTGCCGGCCGACAATCCGCGTCGCAGCTTGTGGACCGTGGAGACGAACGAAGCGAAAGATGAGCGCGATGCCATGCGGCACTCCACCATGAATGCGCCGGAGATCTGGCGCTTTGTGAACCCGGCGGTGCCCGGGCCGTACAGCGGAAACGTGGGTTACCAGATTGACGGACACAGCGCGATGACATTGCTCGCGCCTGATGATTATCTGCAACGCCGAGCGGGGTTTACCGATCACACGCTGTGGGTGACGCCGTATGAGCGGCGTGAGCTGTACGCCGCGGGTGACTACCCCACCATGAGTACCGCCGGTGAAGGATTGCCCAAGTGGACGGCGGCGAACCGCGCCATCGCGAAACAAGACATCGTGGCGTGGCTCACGATGGGATTCCACCATGTGCCGCGCCCGGAAGACTGGCCGCTCATGCCGGTGGCGCGACACACGTTTGAGATTCGCCCGGTGGGTTTCTTCTCGCGAAATCCGGCGATCGATCTGCCGAAGACACCCGATTGATCGATCAGGTCCGCGTCTTCCAGGACTTCGCGACACTCGACGCGATCTCCGGCGGACGTGCGGAGCTCACGGCCGGTCGCGGCCGCTTCATCGAATCGTATCCGCTGTTCGGACAGGATCTGCACGACTACAACGAACTGTTCGCGGAGAAGCTCGAGCTGCTGCTCACGCTCCGCGACGGTGAGCGTATCACGTGGCCGGGCAAGGATCGCGCGTCGATTGATGATCGCGGGGTCTATCCGCGCCCATTGCAGCAGCCGCTGCCGGTGTGGGTCGCAGTGGGCGGTGCACCAGAAAGCGTCGTGCGCGCGGCAACACTCGGCGTTCCCCATGCGCCGGCCATTATCGGCGGTCGGGGGGCGTTGGGGTGACGTAACGGAGCTGGCTATTCCGCTACGAACAACCATACATGTATTGCGGTTCATGTACGATGGCGATAGTTTACATGTATGTCCAAGCCGCCACGCCCTCGCGCAGTGCGCGAGCCTGTACAGGTGTACCTCGCCCGCGACGATAGCGCGCTGCTCGCACGTCTGGCGGAGGAAGCCGGGCTATCGAAGGCGGAGATTCTCAGGCGCGGCGTGCGATCCTATGCTCGCGAACGGGATACGGGCGCTGGTCCGATGCTCCGATACCTTGACGAGGCCGTGCAATCGGCTGCAACCGACAGCGGGCTCGAGTCGGTTGCGGAGCGTCATGATGAGATTCTGGCGGAGACCTATCTGCCCAGCTTTCCGAAGCGTCGGTGAATCACACCTTTCTTGACACGTCCGGCTGGTTTGCGGCGCTGAGCCCGAAAGAATCGAAGCATGAGGCAGCTCGCTCAGCGTATCGCCAACTCCTCGAAACGAGTACCCTGCTCGTCACGACGAATCTTGTCGTTGCCGAGATGCAGATTCTGCTCACACGGTTCCGCGGTGCGGAGGCCGGCCTTCGGTTTCTCGATAGTCTGTATCAGGATCCTCAGCATCAAATCGTGTTCGTAGACCGGGATCTTGAGCTTGCGGCCGTCGATAACTGGCTTCGTCGTTTCGCCGACCAGCGATTGAGTCTGGCCGACGCGGTGAGTTTTGAGGTGATGCAGTCACGAGGAATGATCGACGTGCTCGCACTCGACCATCATTTCCGAATCGCCGGGTTTACGCTTGTGCTATAGCTCGTATTGAGTAGCGCAGAATCTCTCTTGCGACTCATGACGTGCCGGTCGTGTGCAGGGGAAATTGCGAGTGACCTCGTGGGTGCACGCCCGCGCACACTCTTCTGACGAGACGTTCTCATGAGCAAGCACAAAAGTACCGCATCACAGCCCGCCACTCGCGCAACCGAAGCCGTAGATGCCGCCACACCCGAAGGGTTTGAGCCAACGCAGGTGGATCGCGATCTCACGGGCACGGATAATCGTGATGAGCGCGGTCGGGATGGTAAAGGGCTTGAGTACCGGCCGGCGCTGATCAGGGAGGACACCACAGACACCGTAGACGGCGAGGACGGCAGTAGCGCACAGTGGGTGGAAGCCGGAATCGATGGCGTGCCCGTGCTGAACGACGCGCTGCAGCGCGGAGATGAACCGATTCGTGATGAAGTGCTTGACGCCTTGAGCGAGATCGCCGCAGTGGGTGATGGTAATGTCGATGTGGAAGTCGACGAAGGCGAAGTCACGCTCAGTGGCACGGTTCCTGATCGTCGGGCTCAGCTTGCGGCCGAGGAAGCGGCGCGTGGCGTGAGCGGTGTGATCGACGTCGAGAGTACGATCGAAATCGAGTGACGCGGGGGCATCAGCGAGTCGCAAGTTTGTCGCGCCGCTTGCGATATGGTGCACGGGAAGCAGAATGGGGGAGACATTATCCCTCCGCATCTTCCCGACCATGAACAAATATCAGATTGCCGTCGCGTCCCTCGCGCTTGCCGCCGCTCCCGTGTGGGCGCAGACGCCCGCCGCCAGCCTCACCGACGGCCTTCGCTTTCGCACCATCGGTCCGGCCGCCATGTCGGGCCGATTCGTGGATCTGGCGGTGTACGCATCGCAACCGCACGTGTTCTACGCGGCGTCTGCCACGGGCGGCTTGTACAAGACGACGAACAACGGCGTCAGTTTCACGTCGTTGTTCAACAATGAATCCACGCACTCCATCGGCGCAATCGCGCTCGATCAGCGCGATACGAGCATTGTGTGGCTCGGCACCGGAGAACGCGCCAACCGGCAGAGTTCGAGCTGGGGCGACGGCGTGTACAGGAGCGACGACGGCGGTACGACGTGGCGCAATGTCGGGCTCAAAGCGTCGGGACATATCGGCCGCATCGTACTGCACCCCACCGATCGCAATCGCGTGTTTGTGGCGGCCGTTGGTCAGCTCTGGGGCCCGAATGCCGAACGCGGTCTCTATCGCACCGGTGATGGCGGCGCGACCTGGCAGCAGGTCTTGAAAGTTGACGAGAACACCGGCGTCACCGATGTCGCCATGCATCCGAGCGATCCGAATGTGCTGTATGCGGCGTCGTATCAGCGTCGACGCACACCGTTTGGTTTTGATGGTGGTGGTCCCGGTAGTGCTCTCTGGAAGAGCACCAATGGTGGTGACACATGGACCAGGCTCTCGAGCGGCCTGCCGCCCGGTGAATATGGCCGCATCGGCATCGCGATTTACGCGAAGGATCCGAAGATTGTGTACGCCAGCATTGAGCAGGGCACGCGGTATACGGCAAGCACTGCGTACGAAGAACCGCTCGCCGGACTCTATCGCTCGATGGACGCCGGTGCAACGTGGGAGCAGATGAGCACGTGGAATCCGCGCCCGATGTACGCGAGTCAGGTCATCGTTGATCCCAATGATCACTGCACCATTTACATGATGAACTTCTTCTCCACGAGCAGTGATTGTGGCAAGACGTCGCGTTCGCTCCGGCAAACCCTGCACGGTGACGACCGCTTCCTGTGGATCAACCCGGCCAACTCGAATCACCTCATCAAGGCCGATGATGGCGGTATCGGCATCAGTTATGACAAGGCGCAGACATGGCTGTATGTGTCGAACCTGTCGGTGAGTCAGTGGTACCGCGTGTCGTACGACATGAAGAAGCCGTACAACGTGTACGGCGGACTACAGGACAACGGCTCGTGGACCGGGCCGAGCGCGACGTATCGCAGCGAAGGCATCACGAATGCCGACTGGATCAAGTGGGGCGGCGGTGACGGGTTTTTCAACCTCGTGGACACGACCGACAACCGCACGCTCTACACCAACTCGCAATTTTTGGGATTGTCGCGTGTCGATATGCTCACCGGCGAACGCACCGACATCCGGCCCGGCGATCCGCAGGGGGCGATTTCCGCTCGTCGCAACTGGACCACCTGGGGCGACATGAATGCCCCCGCGCAGACGCTCGGCAACGCGATGGCGCCGGCCAACTGGGACGCACCGATTCTGATTTCACATCACAACACCAACACGATCTACGCCGGCACGAACATTCTGTGGAAGAGCACGGACCGTGGCAATACGTGGACGGCACTGGGTGATCGCACTACGGGTGTGGATCGCCGTACATTGCCGATCATGGGGCGGCCGCCACGTGCGACCACATTGTCGCTCGATGATGGCGTGCCGTACTGGCCGGCCCTGTCGGCGATTGCGGAGTCGCCGCGTGTGCGCGACGTGCTGTGGGTGGGCACCGACGACGGCAACATCCAGCGCAGCGGTGACGGCGGGAAAACGTGGACCGAGTTCGCGGGCAAGCTGCCGGGATTGCCGCGCAACGCGTGGATCAACGGTATCGAGACGTCACGGCATGCCGATGCACGCACGTATGTCACGGCGAACAACTACAAGAACGGCGACTTCGCCAACTACGTGTACCGGACCGATGACAACGGGACCACGTGGCAGCGACTTGATGGTGGACTGCCGGCCAATCGTGTGGCGCGCACGCTGCGCGAAGATCTCAGAAATCCGGACGTGCTGTACCTCGGCACGGAACTCGGACTGTTCTGGTCGAACGATCGCGGACGCACGTGGGCGGCGCTGACCGGTGGTATGCCCACAATGGCGTTCAACGATCTCTTCCTGCATCCGCGTGAACACGATCTGGTGGTGGGCACACACTCGCGCGGCATCTGGATTCTCGACAACGTGAAGGCGCTGCAGGAACTGACGCCGGCGGTCGCGGCCAAGCCGGTGCATGTGTTCAGCACGCGTGCCGCCGAGCAGATCCGCTATCGGAGCGAACTCGGACACGTGGGCGACATGTTCTACACCGGCGACAATCCGGCTGCTGGCGCGATTGTGGATTTCTGGTTGGCGCAGCCGAGCACGGTTGAGGTGAAGTTCGTCAATACGAGCGCCACGACGGTCTCGACCATGCGCATGGCCGCGAAGGCGGGTATCAACCGGGCGGTCTGGAACATGGCCTACGCGGCGGAGAATCAGGATCCGACGCGTGGCGCCTCCGGTCCGCCGGTAGAGCTCGGCTCGTATACGGTGAGCGTCACGGTGGGCGGCACGACGGCGACCGCGCCGCTTGAGGTTCGCGACGATCCGCGCAGCACGGTGACGGCAGCGGTACGCGCCGAGTGGACCAGGGCGCTTATGGAGATCGCGGCGGTTCGTACCGGCGTGCAATCGTTGTCGTCGCGCGTCACACGTGCGGCGCGCAGTGCTGATGCGACACGCACAGCAAGCCTGGCCGAACCGCGCCGACAAGTAACAGAGCTGTTGTCGCGAGTGAACGGCTTGTACGGCGAAGTGCGAGGCTCAGTACAAGCGCCCACGGCGCAGCAGGGAACGCAGCAGCAGTACTACGAGCGGATGCTTCGTGAGCTGACGGTGGAACTCGCTCGAGTCGGGGTGCCGGAGTGATGGGCGAAGTGACCGAAGGCTTTGTACAGCTCAGACCACGAAGCCGAGAGACCTGGCAACCGTACGCTGCGCGAGGTCGAGGGTTTGAAAGCTGAGCTCAGCGGGATTCGGTGCGACGTAGAGCGCGCATGCCACATGCCAGGCATCCGCTCCGCGAAGATATCCGGACGCGAACACCCGCTCCAGCTCAGCCGTGAGGCGTCGCGGCGGAATGACCCAGCTCAGTGACGCCCGCGATGGAGTTCGCACCATCTCCCGCGTGCAGGCGGCGATCAGCTCCGCCTCAAGCAAACCGGAGGCAAGCAGCACATCGTACGCTGCGAGGCGACGAGCGGTCGCCTTCGCTCCAGCCTCGCCGAGCGCGATGGCGACGAGGCACGATGAATCGACGAATGCGACATTCACCGCTTCTATTTTCCCCTGTCGTCGAGAAACCGCTGCAAGCCGCCCTTGCGACGGACGATGAACTCAAAACCGCTGCCGGATTGTTCCGCTGGCACGATGACCCCACGATCCTGCAGCAGTTTGAGCCGTTCGGCGAGCGACGTGGGTTCTGCCGAGTACGGCCGAATTTCGGCGACGGGCTCACCGTGCACGGTGATGACAGCGGTGCGCCCTTCCCGTACCGCGCGCACGATCGCCGACAGCTTCGTTTTTGTTTCGTAGATCGAATAGTGGTCGGCCATGGGAGGAAACCTAACAGATTTGATCTGGTCAAACTAGACCAAAATATGCCGAACCCCATCAATTGTCCGCAGCCAGACTATCCGGCTTGACCGAGCTCAAGGCTTCGCGGGGGCCAGCTCCGCCGAGTGCGCCGCAATCGCCTCCATCTGTGACGCCCGCACGCGCGCCCAGCGCGGCAGCCCGATGTACGCCGAGGCCAGTGCGCCCACGCCGACGATGGCCAAGAGCAGCACGCCAATGCCGGCCTTGTCGGATACGGCACCCATTCCCATGAGTGCGGCGAGCAGTGCGGCCAACGCGAGATACCCGGCGCCCATCATCACACGAACCGGTGCATCGCCCTTGCGCGTGGTAAGGCGCAGTCTGTGTCCGTCGGAGGTGGGCTCGAGCAGCGCCTGCAAGTTGCCGTTGTGCCACTGACGGAACGGCCCTTCCGTCGTGATGTGACCGCGCGCGTCGAACGTTTCACGCAGCGTGGTCACCAGCGACGTCCACTCCTGTCTCTTATACACATCTCCGAGCCCACGAGACTAAGGCGAATCTCGTATGCCGTCTTCTGC
>ENA-ORBV01006270-ORBV01006270.1-microbial-mat-metagenome-genome-assembly--contig:-NODE-6270-length-21125-cov-5.861032_pt1 | contig 21125 bp, 10 predicted proteins | sample MGYA00237777_ERZ505514 | MGnify/ENA primary metagenome ERZ505514 (study PRJEB26160, sample SAMN06269048) | microbial mat metagenome | isolation source: Oligotrophic lake microbial mat | place... | reverse complement strand
CGGCGACCACCGAGATCTACACCTCTCTATTCGTCGGCAGCGTCAGATGTGTATAAGAGACAGGGTACAACCTGAATACGAGCTAATGACAACCAGCATGAACGAAGTTCTCCTAATCAGTCGTTTGAAAATATTGTTCATACTGAACTGCAGAAGTGTTCCTTAAGGAGGAAGGCTAACCACGTCTTTTTGCGAGAAGGCTTCCTTAAAGGTAGGCTCCCTTACTAAGTAAATGAGACCCCATCTTCTCCGCCGTCCGTGTCTTCTTACCTTTGGTCAAGGCGTGAAGTACTGAAGTTGTCTTTTCTTGCCAATTCGACGTACGCGTCAGTAAGTTGCGTGAGCAGAAAACTAACCTCGACTGACCTCGCGGGTGAACAAGTGATTGATAATCGCTCTCAGGAAGACTACTAAAACGGGTATAGTAACCGAGAAAACCCGAACGTAACATAACATGCTTACCGTACAGTCACTAGCTACTCAGTACTGTTTTCTACTAGTGCTACCGGTACCATCGGAAGAGGCCAAAAAGAATTCATGCATAGAGAAGAAGCTACAGTAGCTACTAGTAGCACAAAAGCCGCAAGTTCACAATCGGATGGCCTCTTACCGAGTCACAACAACCAAGATTACTGATAATTCAGCACTCACACAAATCTAGAGGGAATGTTTTAGCACACATCTGTCTCACAAAATTTAAAACACCGATCCCCATCTTCTATTTCTCCATAAAAAATACCAAGATGAACTCGTCCATGAAAGATCAATCTTCTGATTCCAATATTAGCCCCAGAACGGCTGAGAAGTCTCTTGTTATGATGGAATTCCCACTCCAACAACAATCTAACAACACCACTAATACTAATACCAACTGCCCATGTTCTTCTTCCGACCAATTGGAACATGATGATATCATGATGGGCAAAATCATGCTCAACAATAATAACAAGAGCCAGCACATGCTAACTACCTCTACTTCTGTCGGTTCCTTGTTGTTACAGCAACATCAACCGCCTTCTTTCTCTCCCACAAACAGCAGCAACAACAACATTCGCCTTTCCACTAAGTTGCATCGTCATTCTTCTCAACACCATTGCAACAACAATGACAACCGCCATACTACGAATACGAATACTACTGCTAATATGAAATTGGACTTTTATCCCTTTACCAAAAGTCTGCAACAGCAACACGAGGAGAACGTGGCACGAGAACAAGCTTCCTTGATGAACAAGATTGGATGTGCTTGTTTGTTGGGCAAACGAGGCGAAGAAGCCAAACGGTCCTTTGCTTCCGGCTTAGTGGAATTGCGCAAGTTTGCCACGTCCTTGGCGTGTGAAGGTGCCACTCCCACACCAACAGCAGCCTTGTTGGGCAGCAAGAACAACGCAGTAGTAGTGACTGAACAAGCCGTCCAACAAGTCAAGACTCTGCTCAAGACGGGTGGCTCCATGATGATGATTGATCCTCAACAGCCAAAGCCCAACAAGCAATTGTACATCTTTCAACGAGAATCCTACGATGAAGGCATGCGCATGTACCAGGACCCCATGCCCTTTCCCTTGTCGAGAAATCAATGTGCCGCCATGGAAGTGACCCTCTTGTACAATTTGGGACAAGCGCATGTCGCTTGCCGGCAGTATGCCCAAGCCAAAGGTTGGTTTCAACTCGCCTTGCATGTGGCCATGGCCGAACAACAACGGAAACACTCCAGTAGCATGATGATGAGCACTTATATGGTCTATCACAACTTGGGCAATTGCTGTTATTGCATGGGCGACAATGATGCCGCCTTGGAATACTATCAACAAGCCTTGCTCATGGCCACGTCGGCCACTTCGGCCGCCAACAGTTTGGAATTGGCGGCGTCCTACAATTATGTGGCAGTCATTCTCTTTCACAAGTCGCATCCTACGGAGCCTTCCGAACCGGCCTTGGAATACTTGGAACAAGCCCTGCGCATCTATTCGACGCTCTTTTCGGGAGACTGTTCCCCGCCCATTGCCACCGTCTTGTCCAACATTGGTCGTGTCTACTTTTTGCGAGGCGATTATCCTCGTGCTCTCGACTTGTTTCGAAGAGGATTGGCCATTCGTCAAGTCGTGTTGGAGCCGAATTCCATTGATGTCGCTACCGCCTTGTTCAATGTCGGACAAACCCATCATCGGTGTGGCAATTTGGTCGAAGCCGAACGTCACTATCGTGGCTTTTTGGAATTGGCCCAACCCGTGCTGGGTGTCGATCATCGGGACTTTGCCGCCGGTTTGGTCCTTCTCAGTGATTTGCATCGAGAACGCAAAGACGTGTCTACCGCCAAGGCCCTCTTGGAACAAGCCGTCACTAGTGGGCGTGCCGCCCTCGGAGAACGTCATCCCGATTTGGCCTTGATTTTCAACAATTTGGGAAGTCTCAGTTATGAAGTGCGGGACTACGAAGCGGCATTGGCGTACTATGTTGAGTGTTTGGAAATCCAAAAGGAATTCTTGGAACTCAATCATCCCCACATTGTCATTACGCTCCTCAATTGTGCTCAAATTCACAAGCAAAAGGGATCCTACCCCAAGGCTTTTGATATATACCGTGAAGTCTACAACATTCATTTGGATGCCTTTGGCCCGGATAGTTTAGAAGTTGCCACCACGGTCAGCAGCATGGCCTTGATGAAGTATCTCCTCAAGGATTATCAAGTGGCCCTCAACTTTTATCAAGAAGCCCTGCGGTTGCACCGAGAACGATTGGTAAAGGACAACGAGGACGAACAACAGAAACAACGAGACATGGATGTCGCATCCAGTCTCAATTCGATTGGACTTGTCCTCTTCAAACTGGATTACTTTGACATGGCCAAGGATGCCTTTTTGGAATGTCTCAACATTCGCAAACGCATCTTGGGAGATGATCACCGTGACATTGCCATTATGTGGTACAATTTGGCCACGATTTACTTGGAAAAGGGAGAAGACCATACCGCCATGAAGCTCTACAGTGAGTCTCTACGAGTCGAACGCCGTGCCTTGGGCGAAAAGCATCCCGAAATCAGGTTGACCCTGCAACATTTGGGACAAATGCGTCAAGAACGTGGAGAACTCAAAGCCGCCGTGGAATTCTTTCAAGAAACCTTGGAAATTGAACGCATGGTCTTGACACAAAAGCAGCAAAACGGCCGCTCCGTCCAAGAAACCAAGGCTTGCATTTGCAAGCTTCTCAACTTGATTGGAAACATTCATCTCATGTGTGGGCGCGTGGACGACATGATGGAATGCTTTGTGGAAGCCTGCCAATTCGGACAAAACCATGGGGAATCGCTCATCATTGCCGGTCACAACTTTTACGGATTGAGCCGGTTGCATCCTCCGTGTGCTCCCTTGGCCTAAAGAAATGGAAGGGATATTGTGGCTATATAGACTGTAACTCCTGCATCATCTTGTATATAATAAGAAACGAGATTGTAAATAACGAATTAAAAGCAATATCTACACTCTAAACTTTCATAACGTCTACCTCTAGGTAGATATCAATATACTATCTAGCTAGGTTTCCGTGCTCTTTTGCATTGGAGTCTCACATCGCCGTTGTCAGGATTGGCCCGTAGGCACACTAGTACGTATCTAAGGATACTCCATGCACTAGTACCAATCTTCTAGTAGACCTGGACAACCTGTAACCTACTCTTACCCGGCCTGTTAGCTAGTGCGGTTTGACTCTATCCTAAAAAGTTGAGGTGGTAGCTGGCTGGGCCTGCTCTGTCCAGGCAGTTGCTAGAAGCTTCCATACTACTGTACTGCTAGTACTTCGAGTAGCTAGCAGTTTGCAGCAGCACCCAAGGGCTCTGGTAGAGTAGTTAGCCATAGCTTTGGTAGCTACTACTAGAAAAGAACCAAATCCGGTCGGATTAGCTCGGATCCAGTGCCACCCGGCATCGCCCCAAGAATCGAAACGGCCACGAGCAGCGGAAGCCTATTTTGTACTGTTTCGTACGGCGATGATGTTTATTACACAGTTCACTTCCCATGTTACTTCCGCTTTCATCAGGTGCAGTCAATGTTATATCTAAAAAAACGCCACTGTTAAATCGCATTAAAACGTGACCAAACAGACTTGAGCCTCTTGAAGTCATTGTAAGGTTCATATGAACATTACGGGCAACTACGACGTACCGCCGGAAGGAAGTAGAAAAACTGGCAACGTCTTGTAATTTCGAGCAACAGCAGAAACAGGATTGCATCCTGCATGCTCCATTTTGATCCTGTACTATGTCGACAGAATTGCATTATCACAACGTTACGGGGAATATAATTGGCACGCACACTTCCCTAACACAAATTTTCAGCTGTGGCGAGCCTCTATCCGCGCATGCATTGCGCGCTGCCCTAGCTTTCCGAAGGCATTAGGACAGATGGACAGACCGAGTTTTAACCTGAACCCAATCGCGAATTAGTCCGTTACTCCCTTTGTTCTTGTCGCGACGTGGTCGGTCGTGCTGAAAGTAAGTTGTTTGCTCTGTTACTCTCATCGTATCATCGACAAAAAGAAAGAGTTCACCGAAGTCTAGTCCTCGTCAACCAAAAGTACAATTACCGTAGCCACCATGGACCAATCTGCAAAGCCAATCAAGCTCTGCCATGCAAGCAAAACCACCAATGACGACGCTCAGGCCCTCGACCTCGAGCATGCTCTTGGATTTCAAACGGGAACACCTGGTGACAATCACGATGCTTGCCCTCTTCTCATGCATGTCCTTAGCTTTCTTGGTACTTCCGACGACCTTATTCGTACCCGCCAAGTTTGTCGTGACTTTCGTCAATGCTCAGACACGATGGCATCTTCCACAGCCGAGTCTTTGATTGGCAAGTATGTTCGACCCATGATGGGTCAGTCGATCGTTGCCTTGCTTCATGGCGCGGAAAAGACTGTCGCCTTGCTTCCTGGATGTGAAGAGTATCGCTCGAACAAGAGGCTTATCCTTCTCGACTACGACGGGAGCGTAGGAAGCAAGGAAGGTTTTCAGTTGGGGGTGACTACATCGGGCGACATGATGGTTTTGCTACCATCGGGCAATGATCTTGCACCAGGCGCACGCATCCCTGTGGCGCTACTAGGCATTGGTAGGGGCATAATCGGAGCTGATTTGCCAGTGGGGTTTTTCCATGCAAATGCACTTAAAGATGGTCAATTGGGGCAATGGTGTATTCGAAATGGATTGGGCAGAGGTGTCAATCCTCCGGTTGAACCACAAAAATTGATCAACGGATTGCGTCTCATCCGCCAAGATCTGACAAACCCAATGTGGGATTACCCATTTCATACAGAGGCTAGAATCATGCATGAATCAGATCAAAGAAACGAATTGCCGGACAAGGACGGCTTGTACAATGAGTATTTGACTCTTTGCATGAATATGTTTACTAGCTACAGGTTGGGTATGTCCCTTCCAAATCTAGATGTGTTTCAGGAGCAGGTGGAAGCCAAAGCTGAACTTTTGAGATTGCAGGAACAGGAGGAGGAGCAGGCGCGCGGAGCATGACTTCGCTTGGTCAATGTTGATTTTACTAGCCCCGATTTTTCTCGTCTCCCGAAATAATTTGAGCACGAAACACAAAGGTATTGTTGTCGGGGTCCCGTCGCAAGCACGGACTATTATCTTTGTTTCTTATAATTTTAAAGATTCGTTCCAAATCCGGATCTTTCTGTACTTTTTTTCGAATCGTCAAACGTTCTGTGCATTCCTTCGACTTCAATTCGTTGGCGTCGTCGCATTGACGATGCTGTAGATGCTCTGGCCGTATCAGGATCGCCGAGATCGAAGCCCAACCCCGTCGTGAAGCTATCCCCCGCCCTTCAAAATGTATAGCATTCGTCTAGGGCCAACAGTGTGAATTTACTAGAGACCGTCTTCAACCACAAAACGTCGGCAGGTCGGCCTTCACCAATTGTACTACAAACTACTTTTTTGATACCACGAGCACCTCGTGCAAAACCACCGCCCTATTCGAATCCAGAAGGAAGAATCGAGGGACATACATTGCCCGCCAGCAGTGTCGTTTAGCTTGCTCGTGTGGAGGTTTGTTGAGCGTGAGATATTAGGAGGGTATCGGATGCAGTCCCGGCAAGTCGCCACTTGAACATTCGCTCTCGAACTTGCCCTCGTTGGTCAAAGACGTTTGAGCTGCTCAATTCATTGGCCGACAGCGAAACCATACAATTTTTATTGCGCCACGCGCCGCTCGCGTTTCTCCAGCGGTATCCGCATAATTTCGGGGAGCTTGAAGAAGACTAGAAAGCTTCTAGTGACAACACTCTTTCGGCCACTTGTTTCGACGCTTCGCTCTGAAGCGCTGGAATGCGATCACGGAAGCGTCGACAAACTTGCGCATACAAGTGTTCTCGATCTGAGACAACCATAGCCGTGCTTTTTCCGGAGTTTCATTACCGTATACGTGGGCATGCTGGTTCAAGATCGCTTGACCGAACTGACTGAGACAAACTTCAAAAAGAACATTTCGATTGGCCCAAGAATGTTTCCATACGCCGATGAACAAGCAATACGCGGGACGACCGGGAATCCGAACATAACTATTATTGGAAGCGTCAAAGAAGAGTTTCGAATACAGCAATGAGGCATTTATATTTGTTACTAGGCTTTTATCATTCTAAATGGTTCCCATTCCAACTCCCATTCCTGTGTTTATTCCTGCATTGTTCATGGCCATTTGATGATGCATCTGGTGCGTATCCATTTGTCCCATGGCCATTTGGTGATGCATGTGGTGAATCGCCATGTGATGCTGGTGATGCGTCATGTGGGTCGAACCTGTGTGATGATGATGCGTTGGACTCTGACTTTGGAAGCCTGCGGATGCATACCTTCCGCGGTGGCGCAAGGATGATCCCCTACGTCCCCTCGTCATCACGCGCAGGAAAATTATCATGGCAACCCCAGCGATAAAGATAATGACGGGAATTAACACAAATGATATCATACTTGTTTTTGCTGTAATAGATGTCGAATTGTGTTTTTGCCTCTTGGTTTTTGTGGGCACTGTCTTACTTTTTCCATTCCTTTTGGATGAAGCTTTCATGCAACAGTTTCGAAAGAAAGAAGGTTTGCATTCATTGTTGTGAATTTGGTCATGCAGTCTTCATACGTGGACGAATACATAGCACGGCTGAGATCTAACCTGAGCCTTATCGTGCTTGTTCATCAAATTGGCTGTGCTGCTGTTGCCCAAACATGTTCGTGCAATGTACTACAGCATTATTTGCGAGGTTTAGCTAACCAAAGGTGCTGTTTGATCTACAACTGAAAGCTGGCTGCCTAGCTCTGCCCGGCGGAGGAGTTAGCTCCATCTTCTGGATTGTAACACGGTATAACTATGTAGTTACTAGCTATAGCTAGACCACAAGCAAATTGTATTCTACTAAAAACACGTTGTGGGTTTTCTCCCTTTATTCCAGACCAATCCAAAATGTCACTTCGTGCCGACCTCGAAGCCAAAGGCATTCATGTGACCAACGACATGAAGCTCCAGCTTTCCATCATTGATAGCAAACCACTGGTACCTCTTCCTCGTGCTAATGACAGTGACTCTTTTTGGGGTACTCTGGATGAAACTACGGCACGCCAATGGCTGCACAAACTCTGGAGTTATCGTCGCCTCGAGACACTAGAGTCAAAACAACATCACGAGTTTGTGGTCCAACTCTTACAACACTATCCAGTGCTGGCCACGGTACGTGCTTCTGCTAAATCGCAACGACAACAACAAAGAGCCTATCGGCGTCGTCGCAACACGACAGCTCGTGATTGGCCCGCCCTCTTTCACATGGTGGGCGCGAATGGTGTTTCTTTGGACGTGATTCAAAAAATTCATGACCTCGATCCATCCGCTGTGTCTCACTGTGCTCCTGGGGGGCATAATCAAGGGTATTTTCCCTTGCATTATGCCTGTCAAGCAGCTTGTGCTTCGCCGGAGGTCATGGAATTTTTGGTTTCCCAATATCCTGCTGCAGTCAGGACGCGATCTTTCAAGGGACTACCACAGCCCCAATTGTTGCCCTTGCATTATGCCCTGACCAAACATTCGACTTTGGTAGAAACGGTAGAAGCATTGGTACATGCCTTTCCAGAGTCATTAAAAGCCAAAGACGGGAGCGTTGTGGTAGGCATGGGCGATAGCGATGAGGAGGATTCCGTCAATACAGTCGTCATTGTGGAGGAGGAGGAAAAAGAATCCAACCCCCCAGAGGGAGGTGACGACGACAACAACAACACGGGCAACCACAACAATGATGACATGGAGGAACAAGGTAACATTCCTACAAATGGGGAGGCAACAACTGCAACAACAACAAATACGACCACTTCAACGACAGCCACTACCAGGACGCGGCTACGACTCGAGGGGTACTCACCCTTGGATTATGCTCTGAATCACGCTTGCAATCCCCAATTGATTCAATGTGTGCGACGATTGCACCAGCATTACCAAATACCCATTACCCTCCTTAGTATGGATCACAACGAAACCAATCACATTGGTGGATGGAATTGTTTGAAGATTGGAGCCGTGGGACGCGTCGACTTACTGAGACTGGCGTCTTCTTCACGTGTTCAAGCCTGTTTGGAGGCAGCACTGTTGCCACTACACCTAGTACCAGAAGAACAACGATCTACAACCCCCTCCACGGATGCTATTGATAAAAGCAATCATCAATGTACTGCTACTGTAGAAGCGGCTTACTGGGAAATCAATGGCTGGAGTCAGTGTATACAGCACATGGCGAGAACGTCGATCAAATCAGATCACCAACTACAGCCACAAAAGCCAAAGGAAGAACACCCGGTAGAAACCATTGCCCGGTGTCTGGCAAGCAATCGCCATAATCGTATCCAGCACCTACGCCTCCATCTAGAAACTGCAATTGTTGCAGAGGATGCAACCTTATGGCAAGACGCCATTGGGGCCATTTGTCGTCAAAATATGTCGCTGAAGCGACTCCAGATTGCGCTGCCAGAATCATCCAGTCGCTTCTCTTCGGATAATGACCATATACAAACGTTAGCGCATGTCCTGGAAGAAAGAGTCCATCGCTACAACAAACAAAACAATAACAATTCCAACAGTAGCAACAACGAGGTTGATTCGCAAAAGTCCAACAACAATTCACTACTTCCAATGTCACTGGAATTGGAGAACTTTTTCTTGCACTGTCCGTCAACTTCCCCTACAGTAAAATCGACGGATAGTGCAAACCTCGTCCACTTTTTTCAACGATTCCTCTTCCCATCCATCGCAGCGGCGCAGGTGCAAGAATTGAAACTTTCTCATGCTCGATTTCTACCCTATTTTAGCCAAACGATGGCACAGCTACAATTACAAGAAAGCCTACGACATGCCCACCGTGTCTGTTACTTGGAAAAGCCATCCCTTTGTCAATGCTGGGGTATTCAGGAACCGTCCCAGTGGCACGCAATCCTCATTGAGGCAGTCGCACCGCTACCACATCTCCGAGAGTTGGAGCTCCAATTGCCACCACAATTAAGCGACGATGGAGACGAACAAAGCCAAATATCCACCATGATCAATCTTACGGACCCAATCGTCAATATTCTACAACGAGGAAACCTCCAAGCACTGACAGTTCTGGGTGCCCGCGTGGACATTCAACCCGTGTGCGATTCGCTGACACCGCAGCCAAGCGCTAGTACTACGACCACAAAAGGAACGGATTGCAGCCGTAATGAGGTCACTCCAGTAACCACGGCGGCAGCAACTGCTACAGCGACAACTTTTTCGCCCAATCGAAGAGTCCCTCCTTTAAAACGTTACAGTGTTCCTTCCAGCCTAGACAGTGATGAGCAACTGGCTTGCTTTTCTACTTTGTTTCCCCAGAATCTAACGCTACAAGAGGTTTTTCTGGGGGCAAATCATAATTTAGGAAATGACAAGTTCAAGCACAACAAGGATGTTGCAACGATTGCATATCATGTATCTCTCAATCGATGTGGTCGAGGCCAGTTGACAGAAGATTGCCATGTTACCATGGACGCATTCCTCCATTTACTTTGCAATGTCTCGAGTTCATTGGCCACTAACCGTCGTCATCCCGGACGCAGCTATAACATCAACAACAGTCTGGTCATTAAGGACTATCAAATCCAATACGGTCTATTGAGATTTGATCCCGGCTTTTGGTCTGCTACTCGCAACTAGGATACGTACTGACTAGCTGCGCTTCTGCCGAAAGAAGAAGGGAAAAGTCTTTGGTCTACTGACCCAAGAGAGGGCGCTAATACTGTAGTGGCGGACAGGGAGCTCGCTAGCTAAACTCAGTGGCAGCTGTGGCAGAAGTCGACTGCCGGGGCGGGTTCTGGGACGTACGATGCCAGCTGTTGCCGAACCTACGTCGGTGATGGGGGGCTGGAGTATTGTCTGAATCGACAAGGCCGTCAAGCCGAACAGTAGGGGACATTGGAAGTGAATGGGTACCGAGAAAGCCGTGTCGCCCGCATTTCATGGTTCTGGGTCGGAATGATAGAAGGGGGTGGGGCTTCAGACGGTGGGGTAACAAACGACCGGAATCTGTTGACATCGGTACGAAATTCGCCCAAGCTTTCCACTTACACTTTGACGCCATGCTCGACACATTCGAAGCGAAGGCTTTGCATAAGATCTGTATTCTTTCTTTTGGCGTAACTCGAGTTCTACTTTAGCGCTCGTCTGTCAGGGCATGGAAATCCAGTCGTCCGAATGGGGGCCCGAGCAAATTCCTTAGCAGCTCTAAACTCTAGCTCCGCGTGGAACCTTCAATGGACAGTAGGAGTTCAGGTTTCGTCTTTTGTTCTCCATGATCGACTACTAATCATAATCGACTAATAACTAGCTAGGGCTTGCGTCAATTTCATGTTTGAGTTTTGCGAAGGCTACTGGGCTCGCATTAGCGTCGCCATTCTGTTGCCGAATTGCACTGGAGGCGTAAGTGCACCAGGGAGCGCAGCACGCCGTCGCCCTGGGTGAGAGGGGGCAAGCTAGCTAGACAAATCGAGCAAAGGTAGCACACCCATCTTTCATGTGACGCGGATGCCCATCCGTCGACAAGGGCACAACCTGCCCGGTCGACCAAGTCTTTGCCTTCCCGTCGAAGATGTCGACCATTGTGGCGGGTCTTCCTCTCAAGTATCCTTCTTCACTTAGAGACTGGACAGTTCCACCGAGAATATAGATAGAGTTCTTAACGACAGCAAGAGAAAAACGTGTTCGCGGAGTTGGCGTGGTTGTCACAATTTCCCAGCTATTTGTTTTTGGCCAATATTTCTCTATGGTCGTCTCAGGAATAAAAGGTGCTGCGCGAATGCCACATTTCGATAGCCCACCAACAGCATAAACTGCACCGTCGACAGTGCACAGCCCAGCACTCCATCGTCCAATATTCATAGGCGCTATTTCTTCCCATGAATGTGATGCAGAATTGTATCGTTCTGCAGAATGGTCGGGATTGGCCTCGTCATCAGAGTCATTCTCATCGAATATTGGAATGCGTTCGACACCTCCTGCCGTGAAAATACAGCCATCGAGTGCAGTAGCATTCCTCCGACCATCCTTATGAAGTACCCTAGAAATCTTCCTCCACGCAGGCTGTGACATGCTAGTATCCAAGACCTCCGCTTGCCCGAAACTGTATTTGCCGCCAACTAGAAAAAGTTGCTGCCTCGCAGCAGCCAAACCAAACCCCAACCGGTTTCCTGCTGGGCAATCGAGATCCACCCATTCAGCTGCATATGGGTCGTACCGAATCGTTGCACATTCTCCTCGTGATGGTTGCGGGATGATAGCATAGATATATCGCCCCGATCGAACCATCTCTGACGAATAGGGCGAATCTTCTCGGATAATATCGGAGTCCAGTTCTTTCCAGCGATTCTGCTTGGTGGAAAATTCCAATGTCTTATTGTTGGAATCTACCACCACAATGACTCCATCTAGACCTTCCTTGATTACGGATGCCCATGCCTTGCAGACCAAGGCAGCAGCAGGAAAATCGGGGGTTTCCAAAAATCGAAACACGGTGGGCAAGACATCCTGGGGCAGTACGGTGTTGATATTATCTGGCAACTCTGGCTGTTCGTCGCGGGTTCGTTGCTTATTCTCCTGAACCGAATCTACCGAGGTATGTTCATTGTCATCAGCATTATTGTAGCGGGTTCTCTTGACGCCACGTTGCGCTGGCAAGCCATTGGTTTCAAGGATGACAAAAGGAAGATTATTGGAAGAAGAAGGCGCCGCTGCCGGGGGCGCGTCAGTGTCATTGGTCGGGATGGAACGACCATTCTTTCCGTCGTCGGTGTTACCACTCTCTGTAGGATTCATTATGTTTGTTGCTGGAAGAAGAGAGGAGTAGTTGTCTACCCCTAAGCAGATCTGACAATCAACCTGAGTACAGTGCAGAGTGTAAATGTAAGAATTACTGGTTTGACTTGCTACGGTGTTTGTTGGTGCTGCTGTTGCATTGTTGTCGTGGTCGTCCTGTCGGGAAAGTTAGATTTATTTTCGGGTACACTTTTTGCCCGGGTGGTTTTAAACATGAATCAGCCCATCATAGTTGTCTATGTTAGAGGGCTCATCATACATCTTCTGTCGTCGGGTTATGAGCGGTTATAATGGTTCTGATGATCATGAGCATGTGTGCGTGGCAACTAATCAAAATAGGTCGCAAAGTTGCTCATCGGGAAAGCGGGCAAAAAAAAGGTCGCGAAGTTGTTCGTGGCTAGAAAGGGGAAACGAGCCAGGTTGTGGTAATTCAAGCCTCCCCAAACATGGCGCCAGACAATAATTTATGGTTGGTGGATAGTTGAATAAACCTCCATTGTGATGCCATCTTGTCACTGTTGATGCAGTGGTTCGTAGAGACATCAAAAGTTATAGCGTTATTGACTAAAGAAAAAATATATTTTTTTCCTGAGGGTTGTTGGATTTCCTCCCAAATCACGTTAGGGTTTTGTACGAAACATTTATTATTCATTATCATGCATCTTTATTCCATCAGAAATCGTGGGTTTTTGGTTTGGAAGGGGCTACGACGGTTCTTTTGTGCATTTCTCCGACCTTCCTCATTTTCTTCTTCGATACAACGGGATTTTCCTTGCAGGCGTATACCTCGAACAGCGTCCATTTATCTTCCCATCCATAATCCCGATGAGCAGCGCCTTTTGTTCCTTGTAGGTATCCTTCTAAATTGAAATACTCATTATCGTTTTGAAAACGAATCTACAGAAAGCATAATCATTCTATCCCATTTTATATTTATTTATTTGCTATTTATCCGCGTGTCAACGACAAGACACACATGTAAAAGAAACTCAAAAAGGCCATCCATGGAATTCGTTTGTGCTGTGGCATGACACCATAGGTCACGGCATGTCCTGGAAACCATACCATCCAAGAATTCCGCCAATCCACCAAACAATTGGCCTTGTAGTTGAGCAGGGCCGTTTTGACAATGGCACCGACACTCCAGGCGGCAGCAGCTGCACTTGGAGCGGTTGTAGAAGTAGCCGTCACCATGATTTCTTTAAAAATATAAAACGTGGGCATGAAAAAGAGGGGATCACTCAATAAATTCATGGCGCAAATTTTGGCCACGATATTGCGTTTGCTGGAACCGGGAAAGACATTTTCCCACACGCCATTGACAATGGCGTATTGGACCAAGCCTTGATAGAGACATCCAAAAACACCAAAGACAGTGGTGCGTGCCACATTGAGCGAAGCGGCCTTTTCAAAAACTAGTTGTGTGACAATGTCCGCACAAATGGCATTGCAGGTCGTAATGCACACGGCGGAAAAGAGGGGATGGCGTTTTAAAAAACTGCCACCTCGTATTTGTTGCATCTTTTTGAGCTGGAGTTGTCGTTGGTGTTGGAGCAATTGCGATTTTCGTGCCAAAACAGTACGTTGCATGCGTTGCCAAACCGAAGGATCATCGTCGTTTTCGTTTTCCAGTTCATCCGGAGGAAATGCCACCGAAGCTTGATTCAATTGGGAGGATGTTGTTGTTGTTGCTGTCGTAGCTTGGTCGGTACTCGCAGAAGATGACGACTTGTTGTTCTTGCTGCTGTTGTCACCACGATGCTTCTGTTGTTTAGTGGATAATTTGGGGGAGATTCCAGACACCACAAAGGGAGAAAAGGCGTGGGCATGAGAATTGCTCTCGTGTTGGAGAATGGCCATCATTGCCAGGAGAAGGCAGACCATCGTTGGCGCCCCTCTTCGTACCGGTATTCTTTCAAACATGATGATTTTGTGAGTATTTTATGTGGTTTTTGTGAAGTGAGCTTTTCTAATGGTTTAGCAGACCTTGTGGATTCTAGTGGATAGCTAGCTAGCTTGTTGTCGGTCGGTTTGTATTGGCTTTTGTTTTTGTCTGGAAAAAACCATCAACCTGCAGTTTGGGTGATGTCTACAATACCGCTGTTGCGGAAGCACGGAGTTTCGAGGTTTTGATTCTTGATGGATTTTGGCAAGATCGCGACCTCGAAAACCAAATTCTTCCGAGTCCTCTTCGTCGTTCCGATTGGGGAACCGAACAAGCCGCTTCAGACAAACGTACAGTACTGCGTCGTAGCTAGTACACAGAATGGGAGAGAAGAGAACAAAGACTGTCATTCCACGGTCATTGCAACGCAATAGAATTGCAACGTCAATAGCAGCTGGCAAATGCAAGGCCATTCCATTCATCCAGCAGACTCATACTAGATAACTAGCTAGTAGCCAGCAACAGTGTTATGTCCCAACTTCAACACCAACATCATTCTGCACCAGGCTATGGGCATCTCAAAAACACCCAGACAAACATCCAAGCAAAATCCCACAACTTTTTGAATGACGTTCCATGTGAAAGAAACAAAAAAATGGCATTTGCATTGCATTTCACGCTCATGTTCATTTGCAGAAGTTGTGCATCTCTTTTGATCTTGTTGTTTGCTTCATTCTGTTTTGACTTTTCTTGTTTAAAGATTTTCCTAAAACATCAATCACTCCTCCCAGGTGTCAAATTGCTCTGCTGGCAAGAGTCACGATCGATGTCAGAGTTGTGACTGTCTTGAGTCATGCACATTCACACCAAGACCATCTTTTCTTTTCGAAAAGTTGCACGAGCCTTGGACACTGTGCTTCAATTCCATTGCCACCAGCGAGAAATTTCATTGATTTGGCTAAAAAAAATCAAAAAGGCATGTTTGTTTTGAAGATGTTGATCTCTCGTTTTGTCGGTCAGTCTGCGAGATCTCAGAGTCAAAATTTCACTGCACCCAATGTCACAAATCAAGTGTTGCCCAAAGTGCAGCAATGTGATTCTACAACTGCTTGTTTACCACATGGTTTAGTGGCAAACAGGCAATGTTAAGAACAGTCTTCAATTTTTGCGGTGTCTTTTCTTGCCTGTGTTTTTTCTAGTTGTCCAATGTGACCATTTCTGGCACAGCTGGCAGCAATTTGTCGTGTGCTGTTGGGTCGCTCGTCTCGCGCTGAAGCAGGGCGAGAATGAGAGTTTTCCGCGCGCCAAGTTGAAACGGGCTTGGTGTCAAAAAAATTCTTGGTGCGTTGGATTTGATCCCAACCTGCCGGTCCAGAAAAACCTTGCAGGACTGAATCACTCCAAAAATTGTTGTTCTGTTGTGTTCATTCTTTCGTTCATTTTTTGGCACGAAAGGCCTGTTGCTGGTCTGTTCCATTTCGTTTTCATCAGAAAGTCAGTCTGCAAACATTCACATTTTATTCTTCCGTCAAGACTTCTTAATATTTCCCCGAGAAAAGAAAAATATTGCTTACTGTAGTTCACGTACATAAAAACAAGCATTACCAAGGATCATGACAACAATCATGACAATGCCATCCACCGTACAGATGAACTATCAACGTGCCACCACTTCATCGTCCTCGCTCGAACTGCTCGCACAACAAGCCTTGGGGATTGTGTGCGATGTGGCGGCCCGAGACGTGGCTGTCCAAAATTATCACTTGCGTCAACAAATTGCCGCCTTGACCAAATTTCAAGAAACATTGACGAGGCTCGATATTCAATGGGCATCCTCATCAGCATCGTTACGCTCTTCGGATCAAGTGAATCTACTGTCCTACAATAACCTCAACAAACGCATTGGAAACGAGGAGTATCTTTCGTACGATTTACACGTCCAAAACATTCAAATTCCATGCCGAAATTTACAAAGTATGCGCTTTGATGTTTCGGGTGTCCGTTTGAATACGGGTACTGGTACCGAATGGCTTTATAAGGATCACCAGGTGCATGTGGCCAAGAACAAGGATCCTACATCAAGTACAGTTTTGTCGGTCCGATTGGTCTATTCTCCTGCCATTTGTTTGCAAGGACGATTGAAGCTTTCTCCCGGACAGGACGGTGAAGAGGTACAAGCTTGGTTGGATTGTGATCGTGTTGGCTTCTTCATGGCACTGTTGGGCCGAAGAAATACACGTACAGGTCGATTCGTTCCTTTGGCAGAAGAGCCAATGTTGGAGGGTGCCATGTTTCATCTCGATACGATTCATGTGGCCCGACACATTCTACATGCGGCTCTTTCTTCTGTTGTACTACAATCACCGTCAAGTCCGTGTACCACCACCACCAACAACAACAACATGTCTAGGAACCTGTGGAATGAGGCTGATGACAGCAACAACAATGATAGTGATGATGATGGCCATGCTGACGAGAAAGCTAAGGACGACGGCTTGCAAGATTTTCACAATCTCGCTCAAGCAGCGCAGACGCAGACGCTGACGCAACCTCAGCACCTTCTTGTGACTACCATTGACGATCATCAACGATTGAAGAACCAGCACCAATCTCTGGTATCTTTACACAGCATTTTTCGAACGGTTAGCATCACCACGTCCTCCTCGCGTTTTGGCGGAGAATATTTTTGGGAGTTGGATTTGACCAAGGGTGATATCCATCGACCATCCTTGCCGCTGCCACCATCACGTGACAACAACAACAACAATACCACGGTAGAGCAGCTACCGGCTGCTTATTGGCAATGGGAATTTCCAAATGATGATGCAATGATTATGACCATTCCACTATCCTGTTTGTCATCGATTCGCATTGCCTTGGCACACATTCCCATTAGTCATCCCATGGGACCTTTCTACAACGGTATGCCGCGGGTAATGATGAATCATCATTTGGTGGTCAATTTTGGTGGAGGTGTGGAAGCCGTCTTTGTGGTTGCTGCTGTAGACAACAATCCTGAAGATGATGATGATGGTGAACAGCAGGTTGACTTGTTGGCGTCCATCAACTTGGCCGTCTTGGCAGCCTCTGCTCCCACTGGAAATGCTACTTCTTCTGCTACCACCAGGTCCATTGTTACGGCGGATGGACAAGTGGTTGCAGTATCCATTCCCGAGATCACACTTCGACTCGTATCACTCCGGATTCGCTTGGATGTCGTCCAGGAACAGTTAGACCTTCTTGGAATGGACTACTAGTAGTGAAGCAAGACCGACCGTGCCGACAAGCAACAAGAACAACCACAAAATGGCCCATGAGCAAATCTTGTATGTGCTCTATGAATGGCGGCGTATTATTTTCCATCAACGGGGAAGCTTGAGCTTCTTTGGCGGAATCCAGAGTACCTCAAAGTACTGTGGCAGTATTGATTCTTCTCTTTTGGGCTTTCTGGTGCAGCGCTTATATTAGAGGTTGGCATCACAACAGCTCATAGTACATTATTCTTGTAAACATAATCTGTATTCTTTGACTTTTTTCTCGCTGGAGCATTCTGTGGACTCGTGAATTTGTGAACATGGGGCCGCAGCCCCTTCCGAAAAGAAGCGACACGCACCACTGCCTGTCTATCGCGCAAATACTAGTAGGGTGATGTTTCTGATACCAAATCGACATCGATACAGTAAGGCAGCAATGTTTGTGGAATAATGCCTACATTCTACGTTCTTCACTTCCGTCCCTAATATAAAATGTGGGCTACTAGCAGCTCTGGAAGATACTTTAGCTAGAGAGTAGATCACATTCCTTCTCATCGATAGATGCCCCCTAGGTTATGTGTTAACGACAAGTCCATTGCTAGCGTTATGAGCCCACCTATAGATCCCATTGACGACACAAGATCACCACGCATCGATTTTCCGAGCGTTTACGATGGCACGTGCAATTATTAGTCAGGAACAAATCGATTTCCCGAAAGCTTGTATGGCACGAATTAAGCCCTCTGACCCGCCAGCACCCTCTCTTTCTCCTCGAGGACTACGCGGAAAGCTTTCGTTTCCCTTTTTTCTGGGATGGATACCAGCAGCCACAGTACGGTACTTCCCGAAGCAACCCATAATTGATGGAAATGATGCTGACCCCGCAATCGAAGGCTTGCAGCAAGAGCTCCACTAGGTGCTCGTTGGTCGGTGGTGTTGGCTTTCTCAACTTGGCACGCCCATTACGATTCAAATTCAAGTAACATATTAATTCTCCACGGCTTCCTTCCCCCGTGGCTTCTTGGCCCCAAGGATCTCCCGGTTCCCCAGCGATGCGCAGTAGTGTTGTATTGTGTTCTTGAAGCATTGCAATGCATTCCAATGTAAATGGATTCTTTTCGATGTCGAAATGATAATCTTCCAGTTGTGTATTGGTTTTGAGTGCTTCTCAGATAGGTTTTAGGTCCATTCCGGCGTAGCCTTGCAGCCTCAAAGATTCCAAACCAATATTATTCTGCCACAGATGCCTAGCGGCATGCTCCGCAACATTTGCCCCGGGAGAAGACAACTTAGTAGACAGCGATAGTTTTTGAATGCCAACCGTCACACAGCCCCGAATAACCCTAGCTAGAGTGACGCCAAATGACGTTCTCGGGAAAACCACACCATGTCGGCAAAATTGACAGTATAGAATCTGCTAACTTCCTTCTCTCCACGAATAAGTATATTAGGCCAATCCAATTTTGACTGGGTCCACGTCCCTTCACTTGCACCAATAACATTGACAATAAGAAGTACCGTCCTCAGGTGTTTGGAAGCAGCTGTCAAAGTGTGTGCCGCCTCGTTCAGCTTAGCGCAAGCACCAGAAAAATCATCTGCGTTCACCTTATCTTGAGCCAGTACCAGGCAAAGGTCACCATCCGGGTGTTTGGCAACAAAAACACGGTCAACCCACGGATGGTTACTCTTGCGAGGATGGTAGTAACACCCAAAAGAAGGGGCTACGTCGCTTGCAATTACCTTATTGTCTTTTCGAGTCAGCAGACACAAGTCACTGACAACCATTTCGGCATGAAACTTCAACTCTTTGTACCACGTTTCACTTTTGTCGCCGGTGCTAGTGTCCACTTTAACCCGCCCCGGAACAACTGGCAAACCTAAAGAAGCTCGGAGAAGGTCGTAGTGTTTCGCAACATTTTCCAGCTGCTTCCCAGGCCCGCCGTCAAACAAGGCAAACGCATTCAGCAAATTTTCTAGGTGCATCGCATCATCAAAATCCCGACACTTAAATGCCATCATCAGAATCACTGGAGGAATCGCAGAAATCTGGTCCGTCATGAGCTCAATCTCTGGAGGGCAAATTGGGGGGTCGTCAAATGAAATGCAGTCTTTTACGTATTTGGCTTTTATCAAGAGAGATGAAGGTGAAAAAGTAGCACCTATTCTATCCTTCATAAGCTTGTACATCCCCCGAACTGTAGGTTCTGTGCCATCTTGCATGTAGAGATCAAACGCAAGCACAATTGACCGAATGTGACGCCCACTCACTGCGTTGACCAGTGCCTTGGCGTGGTCCCTCTTTTCCACTTTAACACCCCGAGCGAAGTAGTTGAGAGCATCAATGTCGGGGCAATTAGGAACCCAGTCAATAACGGCTCTACCGCTTCCAGTTTCAAAGGTCTGAGAGGCTAGTGATGACACTAAGACAGTGCACATATTTTCTGTCTCCTTGAGAAATCGAGCAGCAAGATAGCTCAGTTCTGAAACAACAATCTTAGCATTCCTGTGCCCCAAGTCGTTTAGCTCGTCGACGCCAATTACGATATCCCCCGGAGCCTTGGACTTGGCGGTGGCCAGAAACAAGTCGCGCAACGAGTCGAGCGGGGCTGCTCTAGAAGAGCTGGATTCTTCACTTGCCAAGAATTGCGCACATTGCGAGGAGCCGCAGCCATGCAACGCAAGCGTCAATCGAAGTAGAATAGCTCTGTCCGGCATAAGGCCATCGACGGATAGTAGTTGATTCATGTTATAAGTGACGTATACTCCATGAGCATTAAGCCACTCCGGAGCTTCGGTCAAGACGTGGGTTTTGCCACATCCGGTTCCGAGTCGCAAACCAATTGCAATTTTCTGTCTATCAGATGGCTGGTATCCGTTTGTCAAAAGCCGCTTTCTAATTTCCTCCCGCTTTTGGCAAAGCTCCCTTTTCATCCCGTCTTCTCTCCATGTACCCGTCAAACTAACTTGTGGCCAGCGACATAGCTTGGGGTCGTCCTTCTTCTCTCCAATGAATGGACCCGCTAATCGCGGAGTTCTTCAGTCGCACTACGGAAGTCACGTGTCTTCAGGAGTGAAGCAAAATTCCTCGGGCGCTTTCTCTCCTGTATTTCTGGCGCCACTGATTCTTGGCCATGCAGCTGATGCTTGAGGTCGTCCTGCGCTCTGAAAAGATAAGGCCCTCCTTCAATTGTAATTGTATCCGTTTCCAGCAAACCGATGCCATCTTTGTCCAGTAATATTCCGTCCTTGTTTGTCTTCCCAAGCCGAGCAAGAGCGTTGGCTTTGGAATCACCGACGATCACTTTGGCCATCTCCTCGTCGTGTTCATCGACTACTTGTACTGTCTTTGTGGGCATGTTAATCGTCTTGCATACGTACAATAAGGCAAGGAGAGTTGTGTTAGTTTGTTGTTTTGTGAAACAATGTGTGCAGGAGTACCAAATGTGCCCAGAGTGACCGCGTTGTTGTTGTTGTTGTTGTTGTTGTTGTTGTTGTTGTTGTCGTTGTTGTTGTTGTTGTTGTCACAAGAACCCAAATTAAGCCTTCCAGGAACATTCCCAGTCGTGCATCTGTCTCTTATACACATCTCCGAGCCCACGAGACTAAGGCGAATCTCGT
>ENA-ORBV01006269-ORBV01006269.1-microbial-mat-metagenome-genome-assembly--contig:-NODE-6269-length-21125-cov-6.453060_pt1 | contig 21125 bp, 19 predicted proteins | sample MGYA00237777_ERZ505514 | MGnify/ENA primary metagenome ERZ505514 (study PRJEB26160, sample SAMN06269048) | microbial mat metagenome | isolation source: Oligotrophic lake microbial mat | place... | reverse complement strand
CAACTCAGGTAAGTCTGGCCTGCTTAATCTCCTAACGAAAGCGTATCTCGACAGTTAGCCAGACGAAGATGCGGTAGAGCCCGACCCCACCGCATTTTTCGGGCGATTTAGACCCGTCATGAGCTCACTGACTCCGCCGCAGTCAGCGCAGCTTCATTGCGCGGGTCGAGCCACGCCGGGCTTTGACCCGGATCCTTGCCGAACCTTTGGCGGGCTACTTAAGCGGCAGGGCTTTCCAGGAGCCGCGGGTGCCGTCCCAGAAAGATTCGCCTAGGCCTTCGTAGCTGCCGAGTTTGTGCCAGGGTTCCCGGGTGCGGCCGTTGAGGTCCCAGACGACCTTGCCGGAGGCGATGGTGAGTTCGCCTACCAGGTTCTGGGAGCCGTCGAGGCGGGCGCCGAAGGAGTCGGTGAAGCCGTACTGGCCGCGGTCGAGCCGGAGGATGGCGAGGTCGGCGATGGCACCGGGGGTGAGGTGGCCGAGTTGTTCGCGGTGGATGATGCGGGCGGGGTTCCAGGTGGAGCGGAAGATGACGTCGTCGAGGCTGAGACCGAGGTTGAGGAACTTGGACATGACGTTCAACTGATCCTTCATGCCGGAGTTGATGGAGCCGGAGTGGATGTCGGTGGAGATAGAATCAGGCGGGAAGCCTTGTTTGATGGCCGGGGCGGCCTGGCGGAAGGCAAAGGCAGCGCCGCCGTGGCCGACATCGAACAAGACTCCGCGTTTGCGGGCTTCAAAGAGGTACGGCAGGAGTTTGCCCTGGGCATCGAGCATGGGGACGCGGGCATAGAAGCAATGGGTGTAGATGTCGCCGGGGCGGAGCTTCTTGGTGACCAGGTCAGGGAAGGGGCGTTCGGGGCGGAAGTCGCCGAAGTCGACGATGACGGGGAGTTTGGCAAGGGTGCCGGCGGCGACGCCGCGTTCGACGGGGGACCAGTCAGGGCCGGCGTAGTGGGCGACCTTGAAGCCTACGATCGTCTCGGGGTGGGCGAGGGCGAGATCGGCAGCGGCGCGAACATCCATATCTTCGACGTTTTGCTCGTGGGAGTCGCCGGTCATGCCGGCACCGCCGATGTTGAGGAAGACGAGGACGCGGGTGCGGGCCCGGTCGATGACGGTGCGCTTGAAGGCGGCGAAGTTGTGGCGGCCAGAGGAACCGGCATCGACGACGGTGGTGACGCCGGAGCGGAGGGCGAAGGCGTCGGGGAAGATGCTGCTGGCGCCGCCGGCGAGGGCGCGGCCTTCGGAGCCGGAGAAGACGTGGGCGTGGAGGTCGATGAGGCCGGGGGTGACGTAGAGTCCGGGGATGGAGATGACTTTGCGGGCCTGGGAGGCGGGGATGTTGGGCGCCACGGCGGCGATGCGGCCGTCGCGGATGGCGACATCGCGCAGGGCGGAGAGTTTGTTTTTGGGGTCGATGACGTGGCCGCCTTTGAGGAGGAGGTCATAGGGCGGTTGGGCGGAGAGGGTGAGGGCGAGGAGGGTAAGAAGAAGACGCATGGCGATCACTATGATACTTCCCGCGGGGGCAAGTTTTTCTATTGGCAGAGAATCTCCCAGTTGAAGTGGGGCGATGGGACTATAATCAGGGACATGAAAGCCACTCGCCGACGCCTGCTCCAGACTGCCGCTCTTGTTCCTGCTTCCGCTGCTTTGTCGCCCGCCGCCGCTCCGGGCGGGGGGTTGACGGCGACGACGCCATCGGCGCTCTATGCCAGTTTGGGCATCAAGCCGGTGATCAACGGCGTGGGGGTGGTGACGGTGTTGGGCGGCTCGCTGATGCCGCCAGAGGTGGTGCAGGCGATGGAGGAAGCTTCGCGTTACTTCGTGTCCGTGCCGGAACTCCAGAAGCAGGTGGGGGCGCGGATTGCGGAGTTGCTGAAGGCACCGGCGGCGATGGTGACATGTGGGGCCGCCTCAGCAATTACCGTGGGGACGGCGGCGTGTCTGTCGCAGGGCGATGGGGCGAAGCTGCGGCAGTTGCCGGAGCGCGACGGGATTCGGTATGAGGTGATCCAGCAGAAGGCGCACCGGTCAGGCTATGAGCACCAGATGACGCTGTGCGGGGCCAAGGTGGTGAGCGTCGAGACGCGGGAGGAGCTGGAAGGGGCGATCAACGAGCGGACGGGGATGATGTTCTTTCTGAACAAGGCGGAGCCGTTGGGCAAGATCTCGGCGGCGGAGTTTGTAAAGATCGGCAAGGCGCGCGGGATTCCGACGATGAACGATGCGGCTTCCGATGCGACGCCGAAAGAGAACTTATGGAAGTACACGCAGATGGGGTTCGATCTGGTGATTTTTTCGGGCGGTAAGGCCTTGCGGGGGCCGCAGGCGAGCGGGTTGTTGCTGGGGCGGAAGGATCTGATTGCGGCGGCCCTGCCGGCGATGTCTCCTTATGGAGGCATCGGGCGAGGGATGAAGGTGGGCAAGGAAGAGCTGTGCGGATTGCTGGCGGCGGTGGAGCGGTATTTGAAGGTGGATCACGCGGCGGAGTACGCGGAACTGGAGAAGCGGGTGACGTCGATTCGGGGGGCGTTGAAAGGCGTGAAGGGGGTTACGACTGACCGGCACATTCCGGTGATTGCCAATGAGGTAGCGCACGCGACGGTGGAGTGGGATGAGCAGGCGCTGGGGATGACTGCGGAGCAGGTGGTGGAGCGGCTGCTGAAGAGCGATCCGCCGATCCATGTGCAGCGCCCGGGGAAGGGGCAATTGTTGATTTCGGTGTGGATGATGCGGGGAACGGAGCATCAGGTGGTGGGCGAGCGCCTGCGGAAGATTTTGCAGGGCTGAGCCGCATAAGTCACCGGCAGGCGTCCTCTAATTTAGGGGTCCAGCGGCTCTATTGGATCCACAAAGAGCGCATCCAAGCTCGGCACCCATTCCAGGTCAAACGGATTCAGCCGCTTCAGATTCCGGTACGGCAGATGGCCCATCTCCTTCCGGCAACGCTCGGCAAAGCTCGGCGCCTCGATATAGGCGCTCTGGGCGCCGTCGGTCGTGATCAGCGCCGTCTTCTCCATCGGCATCCCGTAGCGAAACATCAGCCGCGCCGCGTTGCGCACGTTGGTCGTCGTATGCCGCGCATGCGGCTCGATGATGATCGCGCTCGCCGGCACGTGGAACTCCCGCACCAGCAGCTTCTTCATCTCGATCGCCTCGGCATACGGCGTTTGATTCGGATGCACATGCCCGCCGGAAACGATCACATAAGGCGCCAAGTGCTGCTCATAACGCCGCGCCGCAATCTGACACCGCAAGCGACCGTACGGCGACAATGCGAGGTTCGGCCGGTCGGACCCTGACCCCGGCACCAGGATCGCCGAGTACTGAAAGTCGCTCCAACGTACCGTCGCCATCCGCGCCACCGCGGCCGCATTCTCGCCCGCCTCCATCGGCTCATAGCGGCCCGCTTCGTCGCGATGATGCCCGTGCATCAGTTCCATCGCAAAGCGCAGGCTAAGGCTCCAAGGTAAGTCGAACGTGTCTACTTCGGCCGCCAGCCACTCGGTCATCCGCTCCACATAGCTGCCGAAGCGCGGCGTGCCGACTTCGTACACCGCCGCATCGATCTCCGCATAGCGCGGCTTCTCGCCCCTTGCATAAATTCCAATGATGCGGTTGATGTGCTGTGCCGACTCGCGCCACACTTGCTCCAGCAACGCCTCCGGACCCAAGCCATGGTGCCGGATCGCCACGCCGCTCCGCCGCAGAGCCCCGTCAAAGCGATTCCCCACCACCGCCTTCAACCGCAAAGCCGTGGCATCGATCTCCGCCGCCGACAGGGCAAAGCTATCCGCGTAGCAACTCACCGCCATCTTGCACTTCTCGCGCGCCCCCGCCAGCGCCTGCCGCTTCGCTTGCGTCACCGTCACCGCCATCGTGTCCCCCGCCAAAGCCGCCCGCAATCCCGCATCACGCTCCAGCAGACTCAGCGCATAGAAATTCTTATCCCGCACCGGATCCACCAACTTCAACGGCATCGCATCCTGGGCCAACAACGCGGCGGCAAGCAAAGAGAATAAAGGCATCCCGCCTATCCTAAACCAGCCGCGTTACCACCGAACTAACGCCGCACCAGCGCCTCGATGGTCCCTCCCGCCCCAAACTCAAGTGAGCTCTCCTTGGCCGGACGGTAGGCCGGCGAATGGTAGACGTAAAGGTGGAACACGCCGTCGGCCGGGAGCACGTTCCGCGCCGCTTCAAGCACGTACTGGTTCCCCTGCGCGGACCACGTCATCAGCGAGCCCCGGAGCTCACCGGCTTTCTGAAACCCCAGTTCGGGCCGCGGCCGCAAGGAGAACACGAAGCGGCCATGCCCCTTTAGGTAAATCCACGCCGGAGCCCCGACAATGGTGGCCCCGGACTGGTCCACCAGTGCCGAATTCACGCGCACCTTCGGCGCTTCGATGGTCCATTCGACTTCGTCGACACCCAAATCACGCGCCGGCGCCGTAGAAGCCAAGTTGGAAGTGGCTCGGGACAGGATCCGGATATAGTCCACCACCTTATGCCCAGTGGCAGGATTGACGAACAGGTCGAGCGCGACCACGTCGCCCACCGAGACCACCTGCGTCGAAGCCTGTGGCGGCATCGGCACCAGCGTCCACTCGCCCTTGAACATTTTCTTCATCTCCTCCGGGGTCATCGACAAGCCGGAAAACGTCAGGCGGTAGCGCCCGTCCGCGAGCGGTTCCGCGGTCAGGTCGTAGCCGAAATACTTATGGCTCTTGCGCAATGCAATATGACGTTTCACCACGTCCGGCTTCATATTCACACCACTGCCGGAATTGTCGAAATCCGGATGGCTCGGCTCCGCCCGCCAGTTGAACTCCATCTTCACGCCATGGGTCGTCGCCGTGATTTCACCTTGGGCGAGACCGGCTCCGCAGGCGAGCCACAATGCGATCTTACTGGGCCACATAAGCACTCCTCACGATTCTTGGTTTCCATTCCTTTACCGGATCCAAGCCGGCTTGGATCCCTGCTTCCGGCGCCGGCCGGGGCGGAGCGCTGGAACGCCACAGGAACAGCGCCCCCACCAGCAACAACACCGCCAACGCCACCGGCGCCGGCACTGGCACCGATCCCTTCCACAACCAAGTCCACCACGGCACGCGCACCTGCGACATCAACTTGCGTTTCAATCCCGCCGGCACCGCCGCCGGAGCCTCCCAATGCCGCAGAAGTACCTTCAACTCATCGTCATTCAATGGTTCTTGCATAGTCCCTCAAGTTACTCAGCATCCGCCAAAGATTCTCCCGCGCCCGATGCAACCTCGACTTCACCGCGGACACTTCCACGCCCGCGATGGCGGCAATCTCGTCCAGCCGCAGCTCTTCATACTCGGCCAAAATCAAGACCTCGCGTTGCGCTGGGGGTAAACGCGCCACGGCGTCGGCCACCGCTAGCCCGACGTCGTTCTCGAACGCAGGAAGCGACGGCAGCGCCACCGGGTCTTCGTCCTCCAGCGCGGTAAACCGTCCTTCGGCCCGCCAACGCTTCAGCACCAGATTGCGCGCCAAGCCCAGTAGGAAGGGTCGCAAGGGTCCTCGTAGCGGATCATACCGGTCCGGCGAACGCCACAAGGCCAGAAAACAGTCCTGGGTAACGTCTTCGGCCGCCGTCAGCGAACCGGTCATGCGCCAGGCAAAGCCATAGACGGACTGCTTGTGCTCTCGAAAGATGGCGATGAACTGCTGTTCGGTCACGGGCTCACTCTGCACTGTATTACCAAGTAGGAGCCCAAAGGATACGGGTCGCCGGTATTTTTTACAATCGAACTAAATCGCCGGCACCGGCCACTCTCCTGGCCACTCGCCCGACCCATTCGGCTGCACCGGGCGCCGCTGCGTATCGTCCCAAGCCCGCAGCACCGCCCAAGGCATCGTCAGCATCTGCTGCCGCACCTGCTGCAGAATCTTCGCCACCACGTCCGGATGCTCATCGGAAACGTCATAGCCTTCGCTGGGGTCATCGTCGATGTCGTAGATCTCCGGATTCAGCAAACGCAAATTCATCCACCCCACCGCCGGAATCGCGATGAACGCCGGCGGGTTGTAGCGCAAAGACTGTCGTTCGCCGCCTATCCCACGTCCCAGGGCAAAAGCACGAAGGCCTTTCCCTTGCTGTTCTTCACCACACGAAAGTGCCGCTGGTCCGCGGTAAGGATCCGATTCACACTCAGGTGATTCGCCATGGCCAATACGCAGGCGTCGCAGAAGCCTAACTTCAATCGCGGGTACTTCGCCAGGATCTCCCGCGCCAACTGGACATCCGCAATCTTCAGGTCAACCAGAGTGAACGCGCCTCGTTCTAAATCAATCAGGAACTCAATCAAGGCTCGCTCGCCCAGCCATTCGGCCAACATATAACCGATCTCGCTAAGCAGAGCATTGGGAATCAGAATGTCGGGAGTATGGGACTGAAGGAAGGCGCCGACCGTTTTATGGTGCTCGTCCGCGCGGTCATACAACGCGTAAATGGCCCCGGAGTCCGCGACTACTTCCACTTCCCCGCCCGGATTGCCGACCGCAGCCGCGTCCGGTATTTGGTGGAGTTCGAGGGTTCGCCACTGTCAAATTTCCCCCGTCCCAGGGGCAGCACCGGTGCCTGGGTTTCGATGAAGCGGGCCAAACTCTCCCGGATCAATTCGGCCTGCGGACGCTGCTGCGCCTCGGCCATGCGTTTCAACTTCAGCGCCACGCCTTCGTCCAGACAAACCGTGGTTTTCACCATATATGGCATATGGTAACGAAATTCCCGCGAACCACTAATCCACGAAAGCAAACTCGTTCGCACTCAACAGCACCTGCGCATACCCCGCCCAACTCCCCCGCGCCAGATACTCACGCCCCAAGGCCACTTCTTCCGCTGAAGGCTCCCGCTGATACAACAACCGGTAAACATAAGCCATCCGCCGCTCCTCCGGGGCCTCCGCCTTTACCCGCGCCGCCAAGGCCTCCGATTGCTTCAGGATGAAAGCCGAATTCAAAAAGAACAGCCGCTGCAATGGCACATTCGTCACCGCCCGCTGCTCCGCCGTCACACTCGAACTCGGAAAGTCGAACAACGACAACGTCGGATCCTGCTGATAACGGCCCACCCGCACATACACCGTCCGCCGGTTCGTCTCCTCGAGGGCTGCCGATTCGCCGCCCAACCGATCCTCCAACTTACCCGCCACCATCAGCAAAGAATCGCGCAGCGCCTCCGCATCCAAGCGCCGCCGGTTCGCCCGCCCAAAGAGCCGATTCTCAGCATCGATTGGGCTGGGCGCGACGCTCGCCGCCTGATAAGTCCCCGACTGCACCATCTCCCGAATCAGCTTCTTCACGCTCCAACCTTGATCCCGAAACCGCGCCGCCAGCGTATCCAGCAACTCCGGATTCGCCGGCCGCTCGCCCATCGTCCCGAAGTTCGAAGGCGTCCGCACCAAGCCGGCGCCGAACAGGTGCAGCCACACGCGATTCGTCATCACCCGCGCCGCCAGCGGATGCTTCACGATCGCGTTGGCTAACTCGAGCCGACCGCTACCCGTCCGCAAAGGCTCGCCGCCCAACACCTCCGGAAAATGACGCGGCACGGTCTCGCCTAATTCCAGCGGATTGCCGCGCACATTCAGTTGCAGGTCGATCGGCTGCTCATGCTCCGCCATGCCGTGCAGATAAGGGTAAGCCGGCGGACCATCCTTCTTGAGCGCCGTCAGCTTCGCCCGCAAGCGCACTAAGTGCTGCGCGAATTCGCCACTCAGGAAACGCCCGATCTCCGCCCCCTCCATCACTAAGTGCGCCTTAGTCATCTTGAAGAGCCCATGCCACAGCACATAGCGATCGCGCGGTAGCGAGGCCGAAGGTAAGTCGGCGCCGGGGTTAAAGTCGGCCTCAGAGTCATAGCCAAACGGCAGAATGATCTTGCGTACCGTCTGCGGACCTTGCGCCAGCTTAGCCTTGGCCAACGCCGCGGCATTCTGTTGATCGAGCGCCTTCTTCTCGGCAATCACCATAAATACCAGCGCCTGATACTCCTCCGCCAAACGCCGCAACTCTTCGTCCGGAGCCTTGACCAGTACCGCCGCCTGCCACGCCTTTAGAAACGGATGGCCCTCTTCGCCCTTTGCCAAATAGCCCTTCCAGTGCTCATAAAGCTTCGCGTCAAAACCGGCCGGATCCTGCTTTGCTACGGCCATCAGTAAGTCGGCCAAGCGCCCGGCGAAGATCATCGCCAATTGATCGCGTTGGCTCTCGAGGAAACTCTCGATCTCAGCTTCGCGCGCCTTCACTAACTTCTGGTGCGCCTCATACCGCGTAACCGTCGCCGCATCGGCCAACGGATACTCCTGATACTTGGCGCTCGCAAAGACGCCGGCCAAGGCATAGTAATCGGTCGCGCGAATCGGATCGTACTTATGGTCATGGCAACGCGCGCAAGCCACGGTCAAGCCCAGAAACCCGCGGCTCACCATATCCACGCGATCGTGCCGCTCATCGGCCCGCGCCTGCGCCGGCTGCGCGATGCTAAAGTACCAGGGCCCTAAGCCAAACAAACCCAACCCGCCCCTAAGTAGCTCATTATCCGGCAGTAAGTCACCGGCGATTTGCGCCTTCACAAACGTGTCGTAAGGCAAATCGCGGTTCATCGCGTCGATCACCCAATCGCGGTAACGCCAGGCATTGGGATAGGGCTTAGGCGCGGTGCCCGTAAAGTCGTCCTCGCCGAAACGCGCCACATCCAGCCAATGCCTCGCCCAGCGTTCGCCGAAGTGCGGCGAGGCGAGGTACTGGTCGACGAGTTGCTCGATCGTCACTTGGCCCGCGACAAAAGCGTCAACGTCCTCCGGTTTCGGCGGCAACCCGATCAGGTCAAACGACAAGCGCCGGATCAGGGTGCGTTTGTCGGCGGCCGGCGCTGCCGCGAGCCCCTTCGCTCGCAGGCTCTTCGCGACGAGTTCGTCAATGGTCCCCGGCCCGCCCACCAAGGGCTGCAAGCTCCACAACGACTTGCCACGTGCATTCGGCAATGGCGCCGGAAACACCGCCCCCTCGCGAACCCAGCGCTCCAGCACCGCCACCTCGGCGGCGGCCAAGGCTGCTCCCGGAGGCATCTGCTGCAAACCCGCTTCGCCCCGCACCGCTCGCAACAGTAAGCTCGCCGTATCGCCCGCCGCCACGGCCGCACCGCGTGACCCGCCCTTCAGCAACCCCTCCCGGCTATCGAGCCGCAAGCCCGACGCCGCCGTCTGCGCGTGGCAAGAGTAACAGCGCGCCGCCAGCAACGGCCGCACCTGATTCTCGAAAAAGTCAGTGGCCTCGGTACCCCACAGCGGAAGCACGCACAGCCACGCCAGCCACGTCTTCATCGTTTCTTCTTCTTCGTCACCCGCAAATTCAGCATTTCCACAAACACCGAGAATGCCATCGCAAAGTATACATAGCCTTTCGGGATATGGAAATGCCAGCCTTCGGCCATCAGGTTCACGCCAATCAGAATCAGGAAGGCCAGCGCCAGCATCTTCACCGTCGGATGGCGCTGCACGAAGTCGCCGATCTTGCCGGCGGCGAACATCATGATGCCCACCGAAATCACCACCGCCGCGATCATCACCCCGACATCGTCGGCCATGCCGACCGCCGTGATCACCGAGTCCAGCGAAAAGACAATATCGAGCAGCATGATCTGCACGATCACCCCGGAAAAGCTCACTTTGGCCGGGCTTACCTCGTCATCCTCTTCGCCTTCCACCTTCTCGTGAATCTCGCGGGTCGACTTCCAAATGAGGAACATACCGCCCACGATGAGGATCAGGTCCCGGCCGCTGAGCCCATTGCCGGCGATCGTGATCCAAGGCTGCGTCAGCCCCATGATCCAGTTGATCGACAGCAGCAACAGAATCCGCGTGATCATCGCTCCTGCCAAGCCCAGGCGACGCGCCCGGTGTTGGTCGCGCGGAGGTAGTTTGCCCGCCAAAATCGTGATGAAGACGATGTTGTCGATGCCTAGGACGATCTCAAGCAAAGTGAGCGTCAACAGAGCGATCCAGGCGTTGGGGTCAGTAATCCAGTGCATGACTCTTTACTCCAGCCTAACCGACCGTGCGTCTAAGAGATGAAGAAACTTCCAGTATGATGAAAGGCACGCAGGAATTTGAGAAATCTGCCGATAAGGGGGTCAATAACGTTGTTGCCGACGGAATTTGCAACCGGAGCCCCGTTCTGTTGCGTCCAATGGAGCGAGGCTTGTTGACCTATGGTGACCATGGCTGTCCATACAATCGAGACTTTGTCGTCCGCGCCCAACTGGGTGAGTTTGCGGGTGCCCTGCGAGCTCGAGAACGTCGATGCCGTCCTCGACATGCTCGAGCCCCGCGATACCCAGCTCGACGCCAAAAAGCACGACGAAATGTGTACCGCGGTGCGCGAGATCCTCATGAACGCAATCGAGCACGGTGGCAGGAACAATCCGGACCTCTTCGTCCACCTTACCTGCATCAAGACCCACGACGCAGTGATGGTGTGGATTCGTGACCCCGGCCCAGGCTTTCGTCCCGACAACCTGAAGCACGCCGCCATCGGCAACCCACCCGACGGCAACAACCTTGAACACGCCGAGATCCGCGAAGCCCAGGGCATGCGCCCCGGCGGCTTCGGCATCTTCATGTCGCGCCGCATGGTGGATGACTTGGTTTACAACCAAAGCGGCAACGAAGTGTTGCTGGTCAAGAAGATTCAGTAAATTCAGGCCAAGTAACCTCCCACCTCTACCCAGCCATTGGCAGGAAGCCCTACTTGTGCGTCTCCTGGTAGAACTGATCGACGTCGGTCTTCAGCTTCTTCAGAGACGGCACGTGAATATACATCATGTGGCCGGCTTCGTAATCTTTCCACACCAGATTCTTACGTAGGTTCGCCGGCAAGCCCATATGGGAGACGGTGTATTCCGCCGCGTGGAAGGGCGTCGCCAGGTCATAGTAGCCGATGGCAATAAACACCTTCATGTGCGGATTTCGTTCGAGCGCCGCGCGTAAGTTCTCACTCGTATCGGCGTAGCCTTGCCCCCCGTTCTGCGTAATGCCCCAGTCCCATGGCGCGGTGATGCCGCCGCCTAAGGCGAAGTACTCTTTCTCCTCCTGCCAACCCAACTGCTCGCGGGCGTAGGCGTTCATGATCGCCGTGTAAGGCGGCCGAATCGCGCTCATCGAAGGGTCAAAGCTCGGCGTCTCGGAGGTCGCTGAACCTTCCTGTCCAGTCAGCCGGCCATCGAGCCGGCCGACGGTAAGCCCCTTGTCCCGGAGTAACTCCTTGGTGAAGCGCTGAATTTCGACGCGTAAGTCGCTATGATCCAGAAAATCTCGCGATAAACCCGTCAGGCGTACTAACTGATCGAGGCCGCGTTTGCGCTCTTCGGGAGTAAGCGCGTCGCCCTTGAAGAGCAAAGATTGATAGTCGCCGGAAGCGAATTTCCGGCTTTCGTCTACGGCTTTGCGTAAGTCTTTTTGTAAGTCGGTCGGTAATTTCTTGTGGTACCAGGCGATGGCCGTGTAAGTGGGTAAGTGCAGTGCGTAAGGTACGTCATTACCCTTTTGGAAGCGCACGGTCTGGAAATTCATAATCGTCGAAATCAGCATCACGCCGTTCAAAGCGATGCCATGGTCCACTAACCACTGCGAAAGTCCGGCGGCGCGCATAGTTCCGTAGCTCTCGCCCGCAATATATAACGACGATTGCCAGCGTTTGGTCTGATTCAGATACTGCCGAATGAAGGTCCCGATGGATTCAATGTCACCGCGCACGCCAAAGTACTTCCGCGCCACATCCGAAGACTTGGCCCGCGAGAAACCGGTACCTACGGGATCGACAAAGACCAGGTCGCTCTGGTCGAGCCAAGTGGCCTCATTCGGCGACATCCGGTAGGGCGCCGGCGGCAAGGACCCATCGTCATTCATCATCGCCCGCTGCGGCCCGATCGCCCCCAGATGCAGCCACAAAGAGCCCGCCCCGGGTCCGCCATTGAAACATACGGTCAGCGGCCGGTTCGGCCCGTCCACCGTGTAGGCCACATAAAACAACTGCGCCTCCGTCTCGCCCGCTTCGTTCTTCAAGGGCATCATCCCGGTGGTCGACTTATACTTCAGTAACTTGCCCTTCACCGTGATCTCGGCATCGCGGACCTCGGCCTTCGGCTCCGGCATCGGCTTCACCGCCATCTGGGCGAACAACGGACATACCAGGAAACTCAATAAGAAAATACGCATCATCCGTTAGGGTAACGCTGTTTTGTTACACTCGGGGACGAATGAACTACCGCGTAGCCGTAATGCCCGGCGATGGCATTGGAGTGGAAGTGATGGCCGAGGCCTGCCGGGTGCTCGAAGCGGTGGCCGAGGGCTTCACGCTCGAGTTCGCCCAACTGAGCGTCGGCGCCAACGAGTACCTGGCCAACGGCGATCCCCTGCCCCCAGCGACGCTCGAACGCGCCCAAACTTACGATGCCATCCTGCTGGGCGCCATGGGCCTGCCACACGTCCGCTGGCCCAACGGCACCGAAATGACGCCGCAGATTGACATCCGCGAGAAGCTCGACCTCTACCTGGGCCTGCGCCCCATCCGGCTGATCCACGAGTCCCTGTCGCCTTTGAAGGGCTACTCGGCCGGCCAAATCGACTTCCTCCTGATCCGCGAGAACACCGAGGGCCTCTTCTTCTCGCGCGGCAAGGAGCACCCGGCCGATGCGCCCTTTGTCGAAGACATCATGCATGTTTCGCGGGTGCGCAGCGAAAGGCTCTTCCGGCGCGCCTTCGAGCACGCCCGCTTGCGGCGCAAGAAGGTGACGCTGGTCGACAAGGCCAATGTCCTGCCCTCGATGGCCTACTTCCGCAAAATCTTCCTGGAGATCGCCGCCGACTATCCCGACGTCGCCACCGAATGCGTCTACGTGGACGCGATGGCGCTCTACCTGATCACGCGGCCCCAGGGCTACGACGTGATCGTCACTGAGAACATGTTCGGCGACATCCTTAGCGACCTCGCCGCCGGCCTCATCGGCGGCATGGGCTACGCCCCCTCAGCTGACATCGGTGACAAATGGGCCGTCTTCCAACCCTCGCACGGCACCGCCCCGGACATCGCGGGACAAGGTCTGGCGAATCCTGTGGCCATGATCCTGTCAGCGGCCATGATGCTCGACTGGTTCGGCACGGAGGCGACGCGGGCTGCTGCCCGACGGATCGAGCGCGCCGTGGAGGCGGTCGATTACAAATCCATCGTCGGAACTAAGGTGATCATGGGTCACCTACTGGAAGCACTATCGGAATGCAAGTAGGAGTACCCGACTGGTAAAATTAGGCTGAAGGAGACTTGGCCATGATGGTGACCGTAGACGTACCACCGGAGCTTGCAGCGAAATTGACTCAAGAAGCTGAAGGCGCCGGGCTCTCGCTGGACCAGTATATGCTCAGGATCGCCATCGATCATTCCCACCCTGGCACTAAGTCAGGGATAGGCATTCCTAGCTTTGACCCTTACCTCGCCGCCGCCGGCATCAGAATACGAGCGGCCGCCGCGGAATTGGAGCGGCTCGGAATCACCGACCGCCATGGAAACCTGCTCCGCACGGAAACACCCGAGGATATGAAAGAAGGGGCCGATCGGGATTTCGGTGGATAAGCAGGAATCACCCCGCATGATCGTAATCGCGGGTCCACCGGGGAGCGGCAAGTCCACAGCCTTCCCGATCGTCAGTTTCGACGTGGACTACTTTAACGCCGATGACCGAGCGGCCAATTTGAATGACGCCTCCTATTTGGGGATCTCCCCACAGATCCGGTCCCAAGTCAATCGAGAGTTTGAGACGTTTATCCAGCGGCACATCGAGGACAGGCAAAGCCTGGCGTTTGAAACGACGTTACGGAGCCCGATCTTTTTCGAGCAAGCCCTAGCCGCGAAAGCAGCAGGCTTTGTCGTCGAGATGCGGTATTTGGGATTGGGTTCCTTTGGCGCTCATCTACAACGAGTGCGAGCTCGTGCCTTCCGCGGAGGGCATAGCGCGCCGGAAACCGTTCTGCAGTCGATCTATGAGGCGAGCTTGAATCACTTCCCTCGAGCCATCCGAGAACTCGACCTAGTTCGTGCGTACGACAATAGTCGCTGGGCAGCCTCGCCGACTCTGGTACTGGAGACACGGCAAGGTAAAATCGTCTACCAGTCGGATTCTCCACCTTCGTGGATTAAAACCGCGCTCGACGCTATTCATCCATAGGAACAACAAAGCCCCGCCCCTGGGTAGGGGACGAGGCTTGGGTTGCGCAGGAAAGGAGGCTATTCGCCGCCCTTGAGTTTGCTGCGTTGTTCCATCAAGATCGCCTTGCGGGAGAGCTTGATCTTGTTGCCTTCGAGCGCCAGGACCTTTACCAGGATCTGGTCGCCTTCGTTCAATTCGTCGCGGACGGTCTTCACGCGGCTTTCCGAGATCTCGCTGATGTGCAGCAAGCCGTCGGTGCCGGGGAAGATTTCGACGAAAGCGCCGAAGTCGGCGATGCGGGAGACCGTACCCAGGTAGGTTTTGCCCACCTCGGCCACGGCGCAGATGTCGCCGATCATTTGCAGCGCCTTCTGGGCCGCAATGCCGTCGGTGGCGAAGATGTTGATGACGCCATCGTCGTTGATGTCGATCTTGGTGCCGGTGGCTTCGGTAATCGCGCGGATCACCTTGCCGCCCGGTCCGATAACCTCGCGGATCTTATCGACCGGCACCGTCATCGAGAAGATGCGCGGCGCGTACTGCGAAAGCTCCGGACGCGGCACAGCGAGCACGGCTTCCATTTTGTCCAAAATCTCGAGGCGGGCCTTCTGGGCCTGAGCGAGAGCTTCGGTGAGGACGGACATCGAGACGCCCACAACCTTCAAGTCCATTTGCAGGGCAGTGACCAGCTTGCGGGTGCCGGCTACCTTGAAGTCCATGTCGCCGTAGTGATCTTCGGCGCCGGCGATGTCGGTGAGGATGGCGTATTTGTCGCCTTCCATCACGAGACCCATGGCGATACCGGCCACCGGAGTTTCGATCTTGACGCCGGCATCCATCATAGCCATGCAGCCGCCGCAGATGGCGGCCATGGAGCTCGAACCGTTCGATTCGAGCGTGTCGCTGACAATGCGGACGGTGTAGGGGAAGGTGGCGGCATCGGGGAGGACTGCCGACAGAGCGCGCTCGGCGAGCAGGCCGTGGCCGATTTCGCGGCGGCCGGGCGAACCCATGCGGCCGCACTCGCCCACCGAGAAGGGCGGAAAGTTGTAGTGCAGCATGAAGCGCTTGGAGGTGATCTCACGATCGAGCATTTCGACGCGCTGTTCGTCGTCCTTAGTGCCCAGGGTGACGCTAACCATGGCTTGCGTTTCGCCACGGGTGAAGAGCGACGAGCCGTGCACGCGGGGCAGGACGCCGACTTCGATGTCGATCTTGCGGATCTGGTCGAAGTTGCGGCCATCGGGACGGCGGCGCTTGTCGAGCATCTCTTCGCGGAAGATCTTTTCCTTCAGTTCGCCAAAGCGCTCGCCGGCTTCCTTCTGGTCGGCCACTTCGGTGAAGAGTTCCTTGGCCTTCTTCTTCGCCGCGTCGACGCGGGCGTAGCTGTCGAGCTTCGAATACTTTTCGGTGTTCATCGCGTCGCTGAGTTCAGTGGCGACGGCGGCTTCCACTTGCTTGGCGATGGCTTCGTTCTTGACGGGGGAGGCCCAATCCCACTTCTTCTTGCCCGCGATCTTGACGAGTTCTTCGACGCCGGCGATCAGCTTTTTGCAGCATTCAAAGCCGAAGGCGATGCACTTGAGTACATCGGCTTCAGAGGCACCCTTACCGCCGGCTTCGACCATCACGACACCTTCTTTGGTGGCGGCAACGATGATGTGGAAGGCGGCTTTCTTGGTTTCGATGAAGGTGGGGAGGGCGATCAGTTCGCCGTCGACCATGGCGACGCGCACGGCTTGCAGCACGTGGTGGAAGGGAAGGTCAGAGATGGCGAGCGCGGCGGCGGCACCCATGATGGCCAGGGGACCCGGGTCATTTTCAGCATCGGCCGACATGACGAGCCCGGCGATCTGGACTTCGTTCTTATAGCCTTCCGGGAACAGCGGACGGATCGGACGGTCAGTCAAGCGGCAATTGATGACTTCCTTTTCAGAAGGACGGCCCTCGCGCTTGATGAAGCCGCCAGGGTACCGGCCGGCCGCGTAGGTGTACTCGCGGTAATCGACGGTGAGGGGGAAGAAATCCGCTCCCTCGCGCCCCTTGGTGGAGCCGCAAGCGGTGTTCAGAACAAAAGCATCGCCCATGCGAACGACAACTGAGCCGTTCGCTTGCTTGGCAATCTTTCCAGTTTCAAAGGTGATGGTGCGGCCGAACAGGTCGACCGAAACGGTGTGAATACTCAAACTAATCCTCCAGAGCCGCCCCAAGTACGTCCTTGAGGTCACGGCAATCGCATCAGGCTGCCGGTCAAGACAGCCGTTGATCGATGAGGGAGATGCGGGGAGTGGGCGAGCTAAAGCAGAACGGCCGGCCTAAGCCGGCTGTCGTTGCAATAAACTCTGTTGACCAGAGCGAAGGGGTCTTTAGTGGCGCAAACCGAGGCTCGAGATGAGCTTCTTATAGCGCTCGGGACTATGCTCTTTCAGGTACGAAAGAAGCTTGCGGCGTTGTGACACCAGCGTCAGCAACCCGCGGCGGGACCCGTGGTCCTTCTTATGAGTCTTGAAGTGGTCCGTCAACTGGAGGATCCGCCCACTGAGCAGAGCCACCTGCACCTCTGGCGATCCGGTGTCAGTCTTGTTGATCCGGTACTTCGTGATCGTTGTCTTCTTAACGTCAGTCGCCAAAGCCATGCGAAAACGGTAACCTCTCGTCTATCCTTAATCTCACTTTATCGTCTTCGATATGGTACCACACGGATAGGACTGGACGCCAACTGTGGGGGCGGGAAGATGCCATTTTCGTTACGAGGCGGTGGGGGAAGTGACGAAACGAACCCGGGAGTTGTTGATTCTAAAGGGCGACTGAAAATCCGGGGGGGCGGACTAGTGCATTTACAGCCTAGGCAAGTCAGTTGGCGGGACTTCCGACCGGCGAGGACGCCGGTCCCATACTTGGGGTGGTTCAGTTACCAGGGGTTTGGCCAGCTCACTTCGTTCACGGCTAAAACGGGGTCGCGCGAATGAGCGTTCCTATTCGAGGATAGCAGAGGGGTGGTTGCGATTTGGGGTAAGTGATTGAGGACAAGGGGAAAGATTCTCGCGACCGATTTTGGGTTATCTTGAGGGTATGACTGTCGAAGGGATTCAAGAAGCGATCGTCCAGGTTTGCGACATTGAGCGGAGGGCTTTTGGCTGAGTGGCTTGATGAACTGGAAGAGGACGCGTGGGACCGTCAGATGGAGCAGGATTTTTCACCCGGGGGGCGGGGCGCTAAATTGATCGCGGAAGCCGAAGCCGATATCGCCGCCGGTAGAACCCGCCCACATGAGGAGATGCCGGCGGAAATCGACCAACGAAATCTTCATTATTGGAGCCGTTTCGGTCGCTGACGACACCTCCGTCCTGGGCTTGCGTTCGCCAGCTACCTCGGAACATCCAATTACAGGCGGCTAGGCGATATTCGCTATTCAAGGGGAATCCAAGTCACCCGTCGCTGCGCTTCAAGCCTACTGGAGCACAGCTAGTGCTCTGACCGCTTGAAAAAGTACTAACTCACCCCGCAGCTCACGCTGTGGGCTAGTGCGATCCTCGCATCCAGAGAGAGCCTTAGCGGCGGAAGCGGCGGCGGAGGGGGCCGGCGATCGCAGATACTGCCATTTCCAGTTCGTCAATGCGCAGTAACCGGCAGGCGCCGTAGAAGGTGAGGGCGCCTAAGGGGATGGAGATGGCCAAGTCACTGAGGTAGGCGACTTTGGTGGTGCCTAACCATTGGCCGACGAAGTGGCTGCTGGCGGCTACTACTGCGCCCATTACCATGGATGCGGTGAGGATCCGGAGAGTGCTGGTGAGGAGGTTGCGGCCGTAGATGCCTCCCATGCGGTGACGCAGTACCAGGAACTGGACGAGAAAACCAAACAAAGCCACCAGGGAGGTGGACATGGCGAGGGCGGCATGGCCGAAGCTGGGTTGGCGGACCAGGAACGAAACGGCGACGAAGTTGATGGCGATACTGAGGAGGCTGACGACCATGGGGGTGCGGGAGTCGCCCAAGGCGTAGAAGGCGGGGGTGAGGATCTTTAAGGCCGAGTAGCCTGCGAGTCCAATGGCGAAGTAGGAGAGGGCGAGGCCGGCTTGGCGGGTGTCGTAAGCCTCAAACGCGCCGCCCTGGTAGATGGAGCCGATCATGCTTTCGCCCAAGAGCATCAGGCCGACGGAGGACGGGATGGTGAGCAGGAAGACCATGCCGACGGCGCGGGAAAGGGTTCGTCGCAGATCGTCGAAATCGGTGGCGATGGCGAAGCGGCTGATGATGGGCAGGGTGGCCGAGGCGATGGCGACCCCAAACAAACCCAACGGGAGTTGCATGAACCGGAAGGCGTAGCTAAGCCAACTGACGGGGCCGTCGGTGCCACGAAGCGGATCGTGGATGGCGGAGGCGAAGTTGGTGTTGACCATGACGTTGATCTGGACGGCGGCGTTGCCGAGGATGGCGGGGCCCATGAGGCGGAGGATGCGGCGGACGCCGGGATCGGTGAAGTCGAGTTCGGGGCGGAAGCGGTAGCCGGAGCGGTAGAGGCTGGGGACTTGCCAGGCGAGTTGCAGAAAACCGCCGAAGACGATGCCCCAGGCCATGCCCTCAATGCGGGAGATGCCGAGGGAATCGCCGAGGAGGACGCCGAGGATGAGTCCGGCGCCGACGGAGCCGAGGTTGAAGAGGGACGAGGAGAGGGCGGGGACGGCGAATTGGCCGAGGGCGTTGAGGACGCCCATCGCCTGGGCGGCGAGGGCGACCACCAGGAGAAACGGGAACATGATGCGGGTGAGGCGAACGGCGAGTTCATGCTTGCCGCTGGTGTTGCGGAAGCCTTCGGCGAGGGCATCGACCATGGGCGAGGCGAAGAGGATCCCGATGAGGCAGAGGACGCCGACGACGAGGAAAAGCGTGGTGGCGACGAGGTTCACCAGGCGCATGGCGGATTCGCGGGTATCCTGGGCGAGCCGCTGGGTAAAGACGGGCACGAAGGCACTGGAGAGGGCGCCTTCGGCGAAGAGATCGCGGGTCAGGTTAGGGATGCGGAAGCCGAGGGTGAAGGCGTCATAGGCCATGGAGGCGCCGAAGAAGCGGGCCATGAGGATTTCTCTTACCAAGCCGGTGATGCGGCTCAAGAAGACGGCGATGGAAGTGACGCCGGCAGAGCGGAACATGCTTTCGGCGGCTTGGGGGCCAGTGAGCGGAGGCACGAGTGGCGGCACGGGCGGCTCCGCGATTGAGGGGGCGGCCGGTTTCAACTGGGCCCGCTTCCTTGGGGATCGAGGCTGTACTGTTCGAAGAAGAGGGCGACGGTTTGAATGCCGAGGTAGTAGTTGGCGATGGCAAACTTTTCGTTAGGCGAGTGGAGGCCGTCGTCGGGCAGGCCGAAGCCCATGAGGATGGTGGGGATGCCGAGGTGCTGGTGGAAGTCGCCGACGATCGGGATAGAACCGCCGGAGCGCGTAAAGACCGTGGGGCGGCCCATCATGGTTTCGAAGGCTTGGGCGGCGACGCGGATGGCGGGATGGTCGGGGTTGACGGTGAGCCCGGGGCTGTGGCTCAAGACGTTGACGTGGGTGACGATGCCTTGGGGAGTGGCCGCGGCGACGGCGGCTTTGAACGCGGCGACGACCTTTTCGGGATCCTGATGGGGCACCAGGCGAATGCTGACTTTAGCGGTGGCGGTGGCGGGGATGACGGTTTTGGCCCCGGCTCCGGTGAAGCCACCGGCGATGCCGTGCACTTCGAGGGTGGGGCGGGCCCAGGTGCGTTCGAAGACCGAGTAACCGGGCTCGCCAGTGAGGCAGGTGGAGCCGACTTGTTGGGCCAGCATTTCGCTCTCAGAGAACGGCAGTTCGCGCCAACTGGCTAGTTCCTCGGGAGCGGGGGCGGTAACGTCGTCGTAGATGCCGGGAACCTGGATGACGCCATCGGCATTTTTCAACTGACTGAGTAACTCGATGAGGCCGAAAACGGCGTTGGGCGCAGCGCCGCCGTACATGCCGGAATGGAGGTCCCGTGAGGGGCCCTTCGCTTCCACTTCCATGTAGATCAGGCCACGCAGGCCGATGCAGAGCGTGGGTATGCCTTCGGCGTAGAGCTCGGTGTCGGAGATGAGGGCGATGTCGGCTTTGAGTTTTTGCGGATTTTGGGCTACGTAGTGGGCGATGGACTTGCCGCCGATTTCTTCTTCGCCTTCGATGAGGAACTTGACGTTGACGGGCAACTTGCCATGGACGGCGAACAAGGCTTCGATGGCCTTGAGGTGCATGTACATCTGCCCCTTGTCGTCAACCGCGCCGCGGGCGTAGAGGTTGCCATCGCGCTCGGTGGGCTCGAAGGGCGGGCTGACCCAGAGTTCGAGAGGATCGGGCGGCTGGACGTCGTAGTGGCCGTAGCAGAGCACGGTGGGCTGGCCAGGGGCATGGAGCCAATCGGCATAGACGAGGGGGTGTCCGGCGGTGGGAATGATTTCGACGTGTTCGAGCCCGGCTATCTGGAGCGCGTCGGCCACGAACTGGGCGCAGCGGACCACGTCGGGCTGATGCTCGGGCAGGGTAGAGACGCTGGGGATGCGGATGAAATCTTTCAGCTCGTTCAGGAGGCGTGCGCGGTGCTGATTAACGAATTCATTCGTGGCCTGGGACATAGTTTCTAGTGTAGCGGCACCATCGCTATACTTTTTGTCATGGTTTCCCGATTTCTACTATTCGCGGCCCTGCCGTTGGCGGCGCAGATGCCGGCGGTTCCCGGCGTGCCGGTGGAGCGGTTCGCATTGCGGGCTTTGGAGGTGTTACCGGGAACCGGCGCGTTGGCCGAGCCGGGGCAGGAATACACTGTGCATTACACGGGCTGGCTGCGCGACGGAACCAAGTTCGACTCGTCGGTGGATCGCCAGGAGCCCTTCAAATT
>ENA-ORBV01006267-ORBV01006267.1-microbial-mat-metagenome-genome-assembly--contig:-NODE-6267-length-21127-cov-5.278290_pt1 | contig 21127 bp, 10 predicted proteins | sample MGYA00237777_ERZ505514 | MGnify/ENA primary metagenome ERZ505514 (study PRJEB26160, sample SAMN06269048) | microbial mat metagenome | isolation source: Oligotrophic lake microbial mat | place... | reverse complement strand
AAAGAGAGCACCAAGCACATCATCTCTCCATCGTACTCAACAACCGTAACAACAACAATAATGGCAAATCCTCATCTCTTGACGGGCCTTGGAGCCGCATTGGCCATGTTTCTTTCGGCCGCAGGTTCGTCCATGGCGAGTGTGCCAGGAGGCATGTTTGCGCAACACGCCAGTACCGGCGGATCCATGGGATCCATGATTTGGGCCTTTGCTCCCATTATCATCGGAGGCGTGTTGGCGATCTATGGGATGATCGTTGCTGTGATTTTGAGTCATAATCTCTTGAATGATAACATGACGGAAACAGAAGGCTACCGCAACTTGTCGGCTGGATTGGCCGTGGGATTGACATGCTTGGCGTCGGGTCTTGGCATGGCCCATTTCGTGGGAGCCTTCATGCATCATCATCACCATGGTGGTCCACCACCACCACCACCAGGACATGCGCATCCCACGAATGGAACTTTGGTTGGTAGTAGCGAGACCGATTCCCTCCTTGCTGCGCCTTTGATGAAGAAACCACTTATCCCTACTTGGCATTTTCTCATGGTTCTGGTTTTTATTGAAGCGATTGGACTCTATGGATTGATTGTGGCGTTGCTCATGTCTTCTCACCAGGCTGGAGTTAGTTCTTGAGCTCTCGGATAGAATATTATAGTGCGATGCGCGGTACAGTTTGCAGCGATAATGGCTGGTGGTACAATGCATATGCGTGTCGATGCTGTGTATTCATGCCTTTGAACGATCTTCGGGGCAATTGAGAAGTCGTCTGCCTCGCACAGCTGGTCCTACACATTTTTACTTGATTATCATACTACAGTAGTAGTATAAAGAAATAATCTATATCATTGTTGTCTTACTGCGGCTATCTGCAAGTAATCGTAAGCATACGTTTCCATTTATAAATTAATGACCAAAAGAAGAATTATTATATCCTTTCGCTGAGATTATGGACAGTCATGTGATCATAACATTGTCTTACTGTCTGATTCATTGGCCGCGGGTTGTTCTTCTCGTTCATAATGTTCCTTGTTGTCATCCGTGTCATAACTGGCAGATTTACTGGCCGTGGGTGCCGTCCGCCGCAACATGTCTTCCACTCCCTGTGCGTTATTTAACAAGCCTTCCTTATCGGCATTGGCCAGTAAGCGTCGCTCGAGTGCTTTCCGAGCTTGCCGTTTCTTACTCATACAGGAAAGCCCTACCAACGATCCCATGGTCATGACAAACATGAAAATACCGACAATCCGAAGCGGATGCCAAAAGGGTGGATCCAAGGATTCCGTGATGCCATATTCCAAGGAATATCGATCATCATCCCATTCATCGTCATCCTCGCCGACGCCATCGGCAGCCTCCGCTGTTGCAGTGCCGGACAAAGTACCCGTGCTATTATTAATATTGGACGGCTCTACCAGATCGCCACTGCCGCTGGCGAATGGCGTACCTGACGTCCCAGTCGTAGTCTCTGCGCTGGCACCATTTTCAGAAATGCCAAGCCAATCCAATTTGGCGGCAAAGGTACTGAGTTCTTCCCCATAGACACTGGCCAAGACCAAGCCGTAGGCGGTAGCCGAAGCAATCGAAGCACTAGTGGTAGTAGTGTCGTCTCGTCCTGAAAAATCCACCAAATTGCCCAACAATAACTTGTCAAGCGCTTGTTCCCGAATCCCCACCTGCAATGCCAATTCCAATACTTGTTGCATGGCTTGAACGCCAGCTCCATAGATCTCTTCGGTCGACAACAAATCTCCATCGGCAGCCGCCTGTTTCTCTCCCTCCGATCCTGCCGCGGAGTTTTCCAATCCTTGCAAAATATAAAAGGTTCCCAGTCGAAGGACGGGAAAGGTGACCCGCCATGTCGTCCAATGCAAACTGGTCGCGTCGGTGGTCGTGGTAGCACTTCGATCGACGACCCACGTCGTGGGGGGTTGCAAGAGAATGGATCCTTCCAACATGGTATTGCGGTTGTCATCATTGGTCATTTTGGGATTGAGATCGTGTTTGAGGACACACAACTCGCGTTCTTCCATCGTGGATTCGGGGGTGGCCATATCGTAGGTGGCCGTGTTGAGAAAGCCGGAAGCTTCTTCCGTGCCATCTTGTTCATTCTTTTGTTTTTTGCGACCCTCATTATTATTGTTGGTGCTGTCATCATCTCCCGTGGTGCCAACATTCTCATCATCGGATTGACACAGCAAGGTTTGAAGTGCGTACAAGACGGCGAGTTCCACATTGCCACTGACTTCGTTGGCCAAGGTCCCGTCTTGAAACCACAAGGAGAACCTTAAGGTAACATCGGCTCCTCCAAAGTATTGAATGTCCCGCAGTTGATCCATATCCAATGTGACCTGACTGCTCGACAAAGCAACCGTCGTGGAAGACTCAAAGGGGTCATCCTCGTTATTAGTGGCAGTCGTAGGAGGATTTTGATATGAAGTCAGCGCACTAGTGGTGGGTTCTTCCTTTTCGACCACTTGCATCGTTGTCACGACGGCAGTGGCGGGAGCCAGCGACGTTGGTTGAACTGTAGGATTTTCAGTCGGTGAATGAGTAGGCGGTTTTGTGGGCGTTACGGTCGGTGATGGAGAAGGTGGTGATGTGGGCGGGGCAGTTGGTTCAATGGTAGGGGAGAAGGATGGAGGAACCACAGGAGGATCGTTTTTGTTGTCATTCTTATTGTTGTTGGTGTTTTTATTGTTTTTATTGTTGTCGTTTTGACGCTGCTGATTGTCTTTTTGCAAGTCTCGCTCTGGCACGTCTCCCTGTTGCTCTTGTTGCTGGAGGCGCCGATGGTAAGTGCTTCCCTTCTTGATGGAGGATGATTGTTGTTTCAACGAGGCAACCTGTGGTGCCTGTATTATTACAGAGATCAATACCACCGACAGTAATGAAAGAAGTATTCTTACTAGAGAGAAGCGAGATGACAACATGACGAATGCGTGACAATGTTGTTATTGTGAACGTATGTATGCAGGTAGCAGAGTGTGGTTTAAGAGGACACGAAAACGATTATTTTGCTGTCTCGAGCTTTTGATGACAATTGATGATGTTGGATGAGAAGAGGTCAATTTATTTTGAATGAAAGAAGTCATGAATCGAAGGATGATCCAAGCACGCGCAACTGTTGTTACAGCCGACAAGAACCTCTCGCAGCTTGTGGATGTTGTTTGAGGCGCGTGCAACTGTGTTGGTTCGGGGGATTCAATTGCTAAAAGTCACGCAGGCCCCGCCGAAATTCAATTCCATCATTTAGGAAAATTTGTCGCGGGAACGTCGGACCAGCTCCAATGTTGTACAGTAGTGTCACAGCGAAAATGAGGATAGGGGCAGGGCTAAGTTGGTTGCCAAAGTGCTGTTTTCGGTGTCAAGAGACAAGGTCCACTGAGGAGAAGAGAGCCCTACTAGCAGTAAGAAACAGCAGCTAACAAGCTTCTGGTGCACGTGAGTGGCTCATTCAGCCTTTGTGTTGGAATGTTGTCTTGTCCATCTTTTCTCGTGCACTGCCCTGAAAGCTGTGCAGTGGACCTTTTGAGCACCAGACAATGAAAGTCGCAAGCTTTGAAATGAAATGAAAACAAACACAATTTGAGAGGGAGGTCCATCCAAATGCCTTTGGCGCAATCCTCTCTTGTGCATGAGTGAACAAGGCTGCTACATGCAGAGTTGTCATGGTCATGTTGATGACATTGAGGATGTCGTGGAGACCACCAAAGAGCGGTGCAGAGCAGAACAAAACTGTTCTGGCGTGTCATGCAGCCATTCGCATTTGGGTTGCCATTGTTTGGACTTCGGAGTCACTTGGCCTGAGCATGGTTGAGAAGACATGAGTCAAATTCTGTGAGTCCCATGAGTGAGTCTTGAGAGAATCCCGAATTGGGCAAGTTCTCTGCACTGCAACAATGCTGTGTTCAGACAAATCAGTTCTGTCTGGTGTTGTGGGACAATGCATGGCTTGATGTGCAGGAAACAAGTGTGGGTTTGCTTGTCACAGCGACACGTGACTTTGGTGTGAAACAAAAGTGGTCCAAGATGAGAGGCGTGGGCACAACCATTGAGCAGGGCAACGGAAAATGGAGCAAGTGTGCACCTGAAGGGAAGATTTTGGGAGGCACCGGGTCAGAAGTTTTCATTTTGAAAGTCATTGCTCTGGAGCAGGTTTGTTCATTAGCAGAATGTTCTCTGACTCTGGAAATGTGTCACAACAGATGCAGCTCTTCAGATGCCGTGAATGCAATTGATCAAGAAGACATTGACAGCGCTGCACAAGAAGAAGCAGGAAAGAGTCAAGATGTGTCTTCGCCAGAAGACGACCATTTGTGTGCTTTTGGGGCGCCCAGATTGACCAGCCAGCATCACCTAAGTTTGTGACATGAAGGATCAATCAACTTGATCAATGCGCACCTCGACAAATGCTACTCCAACTGACTGTTGATTGAATTGGCGCGAACTGAATGAAACCAGTTCCACAAACCGCGACTTCCACATGTGCGAGCTGACTGCTAGCGCTGCAGCACCTGCAATTTTCTATTTCATGCCGCGCTGCAAACTGGCTAGCGCACGTGCTAACTCACTTGACTGCGCTGCTGTCCATGCTAGCTGTCTGCTAGCACAGGCACGTGGACAAAGAGGAAGGCGAAGAAAACAATGAACAGATGGCTGAAAACCGATGGCAGGGTGTGTGCGTGCTTGTGTCAGGAAATTGCCACGCTTGTGTCAGGGAATTGTCACGAATTTAGGAGGCACGGCAGTGGGCAGTGCAGTGCAAGTGGTCCAGTCCAGTCTGGTCTAGTCCAGTCTAGTCTAGTCTGGTCTAGTCTAGTCTAGTCTAGTCTAGTCCAGTCTAGTCCAGTCTGGTCTGGTCTGCCAGCACTCTGCTGCACTGGTGCCTGACTGTCTGCGCTGTGCTGAGCAGCAACACGTTTGGCGAAGTCCCAGACACTGCTGTGCTAGAGGCCAACATGTGGCAAGCACTCCCTTGTGCGACGTGATAAGCTGGATGGAATTTAGCCCTGCCACTCACTTGCAGGAGGTGCCAGGCAAAAAAAAATCTGTTTCCTTTGTTCAGGGCGGAGCCAGTGAAGCAAGATTTTCATGGAAGTGCATCGGTCGTGCCCCCCCCTGCAGTTCCGTCAGCAGAATGTTATGAACAACATCTTGCAGTCATGCACAGTTAGTTTTATTCTTCAGGACATTTTGCCAGTGTTATGAAACCATGCTCAAAAGGCATGTGTGCGGACTGGCATTTTGGTGCACCAAAGTAAAAGAGAAGGTAGATTCCTGCCTAGCTAGCACCCACTCAAAATCTTCCCAAGAATTTTTTTCTTGCACATTTATTGCCTCTGCTTCGCATTCACTTCAAGCTCTTGGAAAGAGACACGGTGGCCTTGGCAAAATTGCTTTAGATCCATGCTGATCAACATGTTGAATGCTAGATGTCTAGTTGTTTTTTTAGCGAAGTGAAGAAACATGGTCAAAAGTTTGGAGAGTAGCATATTTTTCGTTCATTTATATAATTATGCATCTTCCGTCATATTCAATCGTTTAAATTGTCCCTGTTCTTGTCATATTTTTAGGAACAGGCCGTTCGACCTCCACATCATCCACGAGGGGCACTAGGCCCTTCGGTGGCCCGTGGGTAGACCCGCCCAAAAGGTACATGCTGCTCCTCAACACAGACTTGGCGGTTGTGGTGGTACTCTTGGCGGCGGCAACTGTGGCGGCGGCAACCGAAAATTTTTGAAGGTAATAAGTGGATCCCATAATGCTGGTGCGTTGCTCTGCTGCTGCGGAGGAAGGTGGTTTCACAATTAATTCTTCCGAGAAATCCCGTGAATCAAATTCACGAGACGCTTCTGCGAGCGAAGGTAGCGGAAGGTCTTCTTGTTCTTGCTGGACGACGGCCTGCGCAAGTTGCATAGCTTGGACCTGGCTGTTTCGCTGGGAGTGACGACCAACACTCGTGCGCATCGAACGTCTTCCTTCGAGGGATCGCAACGAGCTGCTCTTCTGCAGGTCGCTGCTGCTACCGCCACGACGACGAACGCCGCCATGACTACCCGTACTCCGGCGCATGTTTTCATCACCCCTAGCAGTCTTGTTGTGGCTGCTGCTGCTGTCCAGTCCTCCGCGTTCGCTAATGGATCGGCGATATTGTCGGCGTTGGCGACTGGCATTCAAGGAACGGCTCGAGGATTGTCTGCCGGACGCTACCATGCTGGAGTTGCTGCTCATGCCAAGAGCGGAGGAAGTCTCGGACGAATCTGATTCCAATGGGGGTTGTTGTTGTGCAGGACCCTTGGGGGACTTGGAGCGAGATTTTGAAGCGCGATGCTCGCGTTCCGCACGAGAAATTCTTTCCCCTGTTGGTGGTTGCTCTTGTGCTGGATCCTCCTTGGGGGACTTGGAACTAGATTTCGTGGCACGTTGTTGACGTTCTTCCCGAGAAATTCTTTCCACTGCTGGTGGTTGTTCTTGTCCTGGACCCATCGGTGCCTTGGGGGATTTCGTGTGAGATTGCGAGCGTTGCAAAGCCCGTTGTTGACGTTCTTCCCGAGAAATTCTTTCATTATTTCTTGCGGGTCGTCTTTCACCACTCTTGGTACTCGATTCGGTTCGGCTAGCACGCAGCGGCTTGCTAGAAGATTCCGCCCTCTCCGCAGCAGTTCTCAAGTGCATGGTGCCTTCACGGGATTTGCAAAAGCTTCGGGACAGAGGAGGGCCACCATTGCCGGCCTTCCTTGGACCTCTGAGTTCTTTCTTGGGAGTCAAGCTGCGAGAAAGGCGAGGGGCAGCACCAACTCTTTCGGGGAGGAGAGCGGAGGAAGTATCTTGGATCAATAGTGTTGCCATCTTTGTTCTTAGTTCTGGTTATTGTGCTTCTTTGCTTGCAGTTGCTTTTTGCCTTCCTGTTTTCAAAATTGTGTGAGAGGGCTTTTGGTGGGGACCCGATGGAACTACAGTGGGATTAGTTAGTTACCTTACCGTACTTGCCGCATTGTTATCACGGGGCAATCGATGTAAGCTTTATTAGCTGCTTCAATGAGTACCAGTGTCTGCGCGGTATGAAGTTTTCGAATATTTTACCAGTACTGGTGCTACAGCATTATTACGTACGTGTCCCACTACGACGTACCAGGTAGCTACTAGTACCGCATGCATGTGTATGCACTATGCATGAATCATTTTTCTATATAGTAATTAAGTACTGTCGAAAAAAATTTAAGTGCTTACCAGTGGCTACGTCGATTTACAAGGAGAATGGTTGGGGTCGACTCGAAAAAGTTCTGAGATAAGCTTACGTCTGTCCAGCTCCCCTACTGTAGTATTTAAATTGGTGCAAACGCTTACAACAAACGAAAAAAAAGATTTTCGAATAGGACAGAAGCCAGACAGTAATAGCCTCCGAAAAAGCCTGCATACTCCGCAAAACTGCACAGATACTTGTGACGGTCGATAAAAGGCCTGCTCGAACTGTGAAGTTGTTCACAATAATCACAACCACTGGCGAGACAGAGATCAAAACGAGAGATGCCCTCGCAAAAAGACATGACAATGAGTACACTTATGAACTTCTCGCACTGCTACTCCTAGCAGAGAGCACAATTAGCAAATTGATTTCTCTTTGCTTTTAGTCAGATGTCCGTTTAGCAGTCTCCATCGAAGTTCTCGGTTCAAAAAAGAAGCAGCACAATTCGTCCATAACTCCAAGATCTGCTCCGAGTCAGAGAGTGAAGACGCTGCAGAACAACCGATGACAGAGCATGCAGCAAGAGCTACTCGTGTTTCGTGAAAACCATTCAATGTCTGCCACTCAAAGGTGCCCCTACTGGTAGCTAAAGTAGTAGAGCTCCTAGACTAGCTAGCTACTACTAGCTAGCAGCCTGTGCATGTGGATCAAAGTGTCTCTGACATCACTTCATCTGTCAGGGGGTTGTTTCACGTTCACAACAGTGTTCGTGCTTTCAACCACCCCTTCACCCCAGCCTGCCAACGGCATCATTGTTGTGTGATGGGCCATGTGCTCTCTCTGTTTCCCTTGCTGGAACTTTGTTCTGACAACTCTGCTAGGTCCAGTGCACATTGTCAGTTGAACCAAGAAAAGACAATTGATTTCAAATGGCACATTTTCCTAAAACTGTCTGACCGGCATCCGCATGATGTGGATGTGCCGTGCATAGCTTGAATTGAAATTGACTGTGCTCTCGAAAACAAACAACATTTGAACAGTTTGTTGCACTTGCATGTCTGTCCCAATGTGGATCAGTTGAAGAACAAGAGATAACCTGATTTCCCATGGCAACTCAAAAAGGCAAAACCAACAATGTCAGGAATTGAACAATGTTGTGTTGAAAAATGTAGGGTTTGTCATTGCTCTTCCATTTTCAATGTGAGTGTGATAGACACCTTTCCACTGGGCCGAGACACTTCTGTGTTGAACAATTTTCTTGAGTGTCAGTGACAAAGAAAATCACAAAAAAGTGAGACAAGACCACAACTAAGCCAAAAGTTGTGCATGATTCCCTTCCACAATCATCAATCACATTGTTGGAATTGGAAAGGGAATGATCATGTCGCAGCTAGTTTGCAACAATTGAACAAAAACAGACCCAAACATGTGAAAAGAAACATTGCAAGAAAAGAAGGCAAAGCAACAGCAAGAGTTGTTTCCAGTGCCAACATTGCTCTTCAGTGCAGTGATCTCAAGGTGGTTTTGTCATCACAAGTGGCCTTGGCCCTTTCATTCCTGCTGCCATCGAGACGGACCCACATCGGTAGCATGACGCACACATGTGCCTTAGTAGCGTTCAAAATTAATGCCGGCGATCGCGTGTTCTTTCTTTTCAAAAAGAGGTGCGCCATCACTTTTTTCAAGACGTTGAGCGCACTCACCGAGACCCAAATAGTGAAAAAGGGACTACTAGTTAGTAGAGCAGCACGTGATTTATCAATGCTACTTGTTGTTGAATTATCAAAATTAACGAGACGGCCGCGAGAAAGTATACATACCTTGGAGACCATGGTGGCAGAGATATCAGCACCATCCTTTCGGAGGATGAGATCCCGCACAAAACGCCCAATCCTTCGACGATTGTCCCATGGACATGCCATTCTTTCAACCATTTTGATATCTACTGTACTGCTGCTTACGTTATCAACTCCTCCTGTCATGGGAAATGCAGAATCTCCACAAAGGAAAAAGCTGCTTTCTAGCAGTAGGACCTTGAAAAAGACAGAAGAGACGGAGACCCCAACGGCAGCTCCTACTGTAACGCCGAATTCCAAAAACGACAAAAACAACAAAAACAAGAACGACAATAATAACCAAAACGATGATAGAGCCAACGACAATAAAAACGGCAATGTCGTCAACATGGCGACCGGAAACGACAATAAAAACGATGCCAACAAAAACGGCAATGGGAATCAAGTCAACATGATGAACGGAAACGACAACAAAAACAATGGTAACAAAAACAAAGATGATAAGAATAAGGTGGAGCCGAATGTTATGGACATTCCTGCCACGCCACAACCATCGACGACCCCTGTGACCGGACCACCGAGCAGAGTTCCTACGACAGAAGGGCCAACCCCACCTCCATTTACGCAAAGGCCAACAGAACCTCCCACAACACAAAGGCCAACACAACCACCTGCAACGCGATGGCCTACCAGACTCCCTACAACGTTTAGACCAACTAACGCTCCTGTCACTTCCGGGCCTACTCCACATCCTTCGGATGCCGCCCTTTCAGAGTCGGCGTCGCTCGTTGACCATACAGAGGCTTCGACCAACTCATCCGCGATAGAGAATTCAACACAAGCTCAAGACGATGCTCCTGGCATGGTGTTTATGGGGACATACCCACCAACCCCGCTACCGACCTCGAATCAAACAACGGTCCAACCCACGACTCTATCGCCCTCAACGCTAGCGCCGTCGACCCTGGCACCTACGTATCTCCCAACGACGGCACCAACGACGACACCTCTGTCGGACAATCAAGTTCTGGAACGACTCCAAGGGCTACAGCTTTTACCGATTCAGACAACCTCCACAACCTCGTGGGATACCAATATTCATCACGTATCCGTCTCCTTTTCCTTGTACTTTCCAGAAGGAGAAGGTGTCACGGGGGCGGAAGAAAATCGATATTCCAGTGGCCTCAAGTCGAGTATCAATTCGGCCCTTCAATTTCTTTTGTGTGCTAGAGAGTCTGGCAACACGGTTGACTTTGATGCCATGGGCTTGAGTGGTCTGAACAACGTCAAGTTCAACCAACATAGTCTTTGTGCCTTTCAAGAAAATGTCGTTCAAGGGGATGGACAAGTCGACGTGGATTTGAGTGGAGGCAGGCGCCGAGGTCGCTTCTTGAAGAAGGACGACAAACCACAAGAGGCTACTACTACTACTACTACTACTACTACGGACACCACTATCAAGGTTGCGTACGAAAATGGCAAATGGGGTGAAGAAGATATTGAGAAGGAATGGAAAACCTTTCAAGAGTTTCAAGATATGCAAGACCGTGCCGATGGCGGAGGAAGCGAAGAAGTTGATACTGGAATTGAGAACGAGGATGCAACCACAGAAGAAGAACAAATAGACTATGCTGTATTATATGAGCCGCCCCAGATGTCATCACGGGTTCATTTCCATGCCCGCAGTAATATGGCATGGGTCACCTGGAACGTGACGTGGCCTGTTGTTCGGCTCAGCATGGATTACTTGAAACGAACTTGGTTGATCTTAGTACAAAACGAGGGTATGACTGACGATGAAATCTTTGCCACTGGAGTTCATTTCCTCGAACAGGACCTTGTTGCCTCTTTTAAGCAAAATGTTCAGCTCAAGGTCTTTGATGTATTGCTAGAAGATCTTCTGGGTGAGCCTGTAAAAGCAAGTGCCGTTGGCTACGAATTGACTACTTTTGCCCCAGGCTTGGCACTGGAGGATGGAGACCACACGGGATATAACATGACAGCCGTTACCGCGCAAGAACCGCTTGATCCGCATGCTGCCCATGCACTGCGGCTCGCGGGGATTACAATGTTTTGCCTTACTTTGAAGTTCATCGTTTTGCTACACTGCCTGAGTCGAAGACGGAAAAAAGCTCGAGAGGAGGCATGGAAACGCCTGAAAGAAGGACAAGGGTTATTGCATTCCAGGGAAGGCGTCGAAGAAATGCTCAAAAATACAGGCACCGGCGGCAAACGCGTGGTAATGGCTCATGGCTCGCTCGGCATGCAGAAATTGAAGCGTCACGATGACAAGACAGGCTCCGATCGAGATGGCGATGAAATGAATATACCCATGCCCATGAGTCTGCGATAAGCTAAGGACTAGATGAAAGTAGTAGAAGTAGTAATTATAATTATTATATTTGTTGAGTACAATGATTGGTATTTTGTAGATTGAACTAGTCTAGCATGACAAATCCTACTTCCCGGTACATGGGACACAAAAATATTCAACGTCCATTGCGTAGTCGCGGTCAGCCCCTTCTTGCCTACTCAATGTATTATCTTCACTTTTTCCATTTTCTACAAGAGCACAATGCCAACTTTGCCGGGTGGCATTTCAGGACAGGCCCAATTGTAAATGTAATACTGCAGACATCCATCTCCCTTTCCAAATTTGAGGTCGTTCAAGAATGCTTCGTTGTCCATGAGATTCAAAGCATTGAACACATCGGCTTTGCATTTCTTGGCCAAAATCAAACAATCCCGCATCAAATCGGTCAAGGACATGGAGGTGGCAACATTGTAATAAGAGTAGGCAGCAAAAAGAGTGTCGTCCATGTTCAAAATCGAGGAAGGCAAGTGATAAAAGGAACAGAAATCGGTGATTTTTCCACCCTCGCCTTCCACCACATAACTGTTGATGACACCTGGTCTCGGCAAGAGCCAATGGGCGACTTCGTCTTTGGTAAATAAGATTTTCAATTGAAACTTGTCCAAATAGGTGACCAACAATTCATGAACAGACTCGACGTCCTTTTCTTCCATGGGTCGTAATCCTTTCGTGTCGGGTTGTTCTGGTAGACGATACAACTTGACCATGCGTGCCATGGTTTGGCGTGGATTCAGTCGGGTAAATCCGACCTTGACCAATTTTTTGGGATTCAAATTTCGATGATAATAGCGCGAACTTGAGACGGGTACGGGCAAGACGGCTCCTGCCGTGTAGACTGCCTGAAAGACTCCCGTTTTGTTGACGCGTCGTGTCACTTCCTTGATTAAAACAGGCGCCAATCGTTTGGATCGTAGTTTTTTGTGCACGCACAAAAAATTAATTTCGACAATGGGCAAGTCCTTTTCGTAGGCTCGGACCGTGGCTGGAACGGCACTGATAAAGGCAACCAATTTTTTGTTGGAAGATGATCGGACTCCAAATAAAAAATCATCTCGATATCCCGGTGGTGTCAATGCCCATATGAGAAAGTCTTGCGAATATTCAAACCGAAACAGACACTCATCGTCCTCGACATAATTTTGGGCCAACAAGTCATACAACTCTTCTCGTTGGGCTTGATCCTTCACATTCACGTTCGACCACTCAAATCCTCCTGGCATGGTATAGGGTTCATCGCGGATCTCTTCGATGGGTTTGTTGGGTACAATCGGGCCTTCTGGGTGCTGATCACGTGAGCCATGAGGCATTGGCTGTTTGGAGATAGGGGTTTAGTTTCCAACCATATTTTGTAGCGGTGGTGAAGGTACAGTTGAGTAATCAAGGAGCGAGATCAAGAGTTTATTGTATGAGATGAGATGAAGTAATGGAGAGCTTGAAAGGCGAGAACGAATAGAGCCGACCACAACAAGCCCAACTAGCTAATAGACAGTGTGGAGAAAAAGGCGGCATAACCATTACAACGTACCTGTGTATCCCAAAACGCATGCTTCTTTTCATCAGCGCCATTTTTTCCATCACCACCACTTACTGACACTATTTGCGTCTGAGGGTTCCCTAGTGACTGCTTCTTCATCATTTCAATAATCGCAGCTTCTGTTGGAGACAATTTGCGTTGGTCGCCGCCGTCGTTGTCATTTGGGGTTGTCATCTTGTGGGGAAAAAATCGTCTTTCAAAATAAACAACTAGCCCTCTTTCTGCCTTCTATAACCTACCTAGCTACTGTAGGGAGGGACAAAGGGAAGTAGAGCAGATAGTTGAGTAGCTAGTATAGCTATTTAAAGCATCCAAGGAGAGCATTGGTTGCATCAAGGACATTCACCACAACGCACATTGATTGATTGATTCGTTGTCGCCAGCGTGCATGTGGGGCTAATAAGAGCTTAATTTCGGTGTCTGTCTTTCACTTTCGCACGATTCTGATCGACGATGATGAATGCGCAGCGCAGGCACGCATGCCAGAGAGTATGTGTGCTACCTATTGTTTTCCTTCCTGACTAGTATTAATCCCACGGGACTCGTCAAATGCCAACAATCACACAACAATCAATGCAAATGAATGCGACAACCAGAACAACATTACATGCACCAGCCGGGCAAAACCTGGTTACTTGTACCAGATACCGGAGAGAGAAAGCAACAGGCAAGAGAACTGAAGGCGACAGGGGAATTAAGCGGGAGGATTCCTATTTCTAAATAATCATTACAATATGGGAATACTATCGGGCCTTAGCCGATCAAGGCGCTCCAAGAGCCAAGCTTCCGAAGACCACCGCAGCTCGTGGCACGTAGGGCCGAATGTGCCCCATGGCCATTCCGGAAGGCCGTCCTCGAATCATGGAAGGAAACGTAGGACATGGCATGTTCCGCGAATGACTGGCCATTCGACGCACCATTCGTTCCACGCCCGCCATGAAGACCTCGTGAGATGTCTTAGCAAAGTCACGGATGAAGATGAGATTGAGATGAGCGAAGAAAAAAAGGAACGCGACAAAAAGGAACGCAAGACATTATCGTATGCAGCTCACGTGAAAGATGCAACTGCGACGCGTGGGCCAGATGCTCGCTCCGCCGACAACCCTGATCATCATCATAAGCAGAAGCAGGATCCAAATCACACAAAAAAGAAGGATCATTGGTTCCGAAAGGTAAAACACTTTCTCTTTCCATTACGCCACCGCTCACAAAGCCCCAAAAAACAACAGCAAAAACAACAACGCGTCCGCGGTGGGGTCTTACTGAGATCATGTTTAACAGCAGAAGAGCACAAGGCCAAAGCGAAGGAGGCCGTTGAATTGTCAAACAGTTTATATGGTGAGAGGGGTCTCAGGGCTGTAGGATTTGAATATCGTTTGGTGCCTTGTCCGAGACACTGTGGATCCCAGCAAGTAGTGAGCTGCAGTACCGGTACTGCCAACGACAATGGTAATTTGGAGGTTCCCGTTTCTCGGGCGGAAGAAGAAAAAGACGAAGAGAGGCCAGGGGTGTTACTCGTCGACCAAGGGGAATCACTGGCGGAAAACCAAATGGCTCAAAGAACTGAAGGTATTTCTGATGGTATTTCCAGTAATGACAATGAAGAACACAGTATTTGCCAAGAATGCGCCTCTCGTCTATATCATATGGATTCGAATACCCAAATTAATTCTGAAAATCGAAAATTATTCATTGCCGATGGTGATATGTATGACGCCATGGCAAAGCTGTGCCAGGAAGCTGCCCATGAAGTTATGCAGAAACGTGAACGAATGGTCTGGGTCACTCTTTGCCCGCCAGAGGAAGACGACTCTTCCCATCCTTTGAAATATGAACCTATTAGGGCGTTGGTCAATCAGGAGCACCCTGCTGCCCAGGCAACGCGTGACGCCGTCACAAAGGGAAAGGTCGAGAACTACAATGCGCGACCGACGCTTTTGATTGTGACAGGAAAAGGAAAAGTCAGAGCTGGAATCTTCTCGAGGCAGCACATTATTGTATCAGGGATGGAGTCCAGCACAGCACTGCCTTTGATCCAAGAAGCAAGGCTGAGAAAACTCAATATTGTTCTCCTGGATCCAAACGTTCATGGCGATGCTCTCGGTTTGAGCACATTTGAAAAGTCAATGGCGAAAATCTTCCATCCATGGGAAAGCGATAGCAGCTCCAAGGAAAACAACCAAAAAGCCAACGAGCCACATGACCCAACAATAGCGACGTCATTCGAACAATCTTGTCGAGACTTGTTCATTCTGTCGCATTCGGCTTCAGGTGCTCAGTTGGCACGTTACCTCTTGGAAAAGTCTCAACATTATTTACCACATATCCGTGCGATTGCATTCACAGACGCAACTCACAATATACAGTGGGCACGACAACGCGGAAACCACCACCTTGTCGATTTGCTACAATCTCCAGCTTGCATTTACTTTCGCTGTGCCGGTTCCGACATTACCAAGCATCATGCAGGAGAGGAAGCCCCAACCGACAACTTTTGGAAACATCGATTTGGAAATATTCGCACGTGTTGGGCCGGCACCAAAGAACACTCCTTAACCAATTGGTTTGCTCACACTTACATCTGGGAACACTTTGACAAATTCTTGCCCCTTGACGACAAGGGGCAAGCAGGGGTACTTCAGTGTGATACTATTGAGGAAGACCCTGGGAAGGAAAGCTAAAATTGGCAAAGCTTTGTCATCGAGGCAGCAAATGAATTCGTTCAAAGCGGCCACGAAACTAAGATGGACACCTCACTTGTGAAATCCGTATTGCTCTTGCTTTCTATTAGGGCGGGCCTGGCATCGCAGTCCAGTGATTTGACCTATGCTGACTCGGATAGCCGGCCAACCCCGTGATTGACTGAATTGGTTCGCCACGAAAGCAAAGACTTGCACGTGTAGCTCTCTACTCATAGGCTATAACTATTGCTAATGCTGCTAACGCTAACACTACCAGCTGGCTAGCTGTTCAAAGTATTTTTTTTCTAACTCATGTAGTATAAGATACTATTTGTTATTGATGGTCACCTCATGACCAAAACTAAGCCGGACTCAGATCTGATTTCACTCATTCCAGCTTCCAAGAACGTATGTCCATCCAAACTGAGTTTTTTGCAAGGCATGGCATGGCATATGGGCAACAGCAAAAACTTCAGGTGTCCATTCTTGGTTGCCTTCCAAAATCTTGAAAGTAAACTTGACCTTAGTGGAATCAGTTTCATTGGGGGCATTGAAAACGTTCAGAGCCACTAGATCTTCGTTCTTGCTACTCTTGGCTTGGGAACCTATGGGCACAATGGTGTGGCCAAAGTCTTTGGTAAAGGGTGAGCTTCATGGTCAATGAATTGACAAAAAATTGAAATTGCTGTTGGCAATTTTGGTGGTCTGTTATCAAAATGCACTGTGCTGAAAGCTGCAGGCATTTTGAGTTGCTGGAAGACAAACATTGTGAGCCTTAGACTTCACTAAAGCTAAAAGCAGATTTGGAGAAAGGTTATCCATTCAGTTGGTCCTCTTGAACATCCAACAATTCTTGCTTTCTACTCATGCGCTGTGGACAATGGCCAAACAGGTGTGTGAATGATCTTTTGTCACATTCGAAAGAGAGAACAAACCCCCAAGTGATGCCTGTGCAACAGATGAAACCATTGATGGAGCCACAACAGTTGTGGATCAACTGTGAATTGCGCCATGGAGTTTGGATCATGAAGAGCGCAACAAGTCCTTCTGGATCTGTCCTGAATGAGTGCCCACAGAGGCTGAGCAGAGTTGAGGCATGTGCAACAAGTCCAAGTCTTGCTCAGGGGCCAGTCTCAACAGAAGCAGTCCCGCACACAGCTTTCGCATGTCATTCTGCATGACAGGGCTCAACTGCAGGGGGGAGTCATGCGGGGATTTTCAGAGACAATCTGGAACAGTGGTTCCCGCTGCTGTCTGGCACCACAGTTGCCCTATTTTGTCAGTCAATGACATCTGTGTTGCTTGCGCTCTTTGCATCTCTGCCTAGCAGTTGAATGTTGAACATCTGACATCAATCAGGGGCAACAGTTGTCAGTCATTTGGAACAGCAGATTGCATGGATGAGGGTACACCGTCATGGTGGAGATCAGCTCTGCTGCCTTAAAATGATAAGAAGCCTTTGGAATCTTATGCATTTTATTATGTGCTTCGGTGAAACTCCGACTGACAGGAGGTCCAATGTGAGTCGCGCAGCACGCTTGAACGCGAGGGGGCATGCCACGCATTCACATCATGCGTTGTGGCGCCGATTCATTAGAACGGATCGCATTGATTTCGCAAGAAGCAACACAAGCCATCACCTTGCTTATTGATGGGCTACTAGTACGTCTTGATGACGCTTTGTCTCCACCCGAGACAAGGCAGTTGCATGGATGGCTTGTGGGAATTGTTGGCGGAAGCAATCCCAACATGCAAGAGTGCGTCAGATAGATGCAAGGGTCGCCAATTTTTGGTGGTCATGAATGTCTTCCGAACTGTTAACTACCTGGTCTTGGTTGGTGGATATGGTTGTTGAGCTACTGAATCCCACGGAAGGCTTTCATCTCTCCTGATCTTGCCACATCCGCGGTATGTTTAAATGGCAGCTCTTGCAACGGAAATGCAACCCACCTCCGAATTTAAAAAGCTAGCTACTCGTAGTATCTACTCCGTCGTGATTTCTATCGAAAGGATCCGGAAGAGGAGAGGTGTCTCGCTAGAGTGGTCGGGGGTATTACTCAAACGCAAGATTAATGAATCTCTCTTCTATCTTTTCTCACAAATTTTAGCAATACCAAAATAATAGTAATTCAACAATTTCTCAATTCAAATCTCCTCTCGAAAACAAGCAACCCAAAATAATAAAGATGATGTTTCACCCTACCCGCCTGTTCCTTGTCACTTTGACTCTCTCCGCTCTTCTGGGCTCCAACGATGTATCCGCAAGGGCGGTCCGAGGAAGAGCCCCCATCGATGCTGATGATGCCAACAACGACAGCAATGCTGCATCCAAGGAGACGAACAGAAAACTCGGGAAGATGAAGTACTACACCTCGGACAGCATCGACATTGGGCTCGGCTATATTGTGGCCCGTGTCAAGCCTTACCTCTCAGGTACGGTTGCCGTTCCAGTTCCCGTTCCAGTGCCTGTGCCCTATGCAGTGCCAGTTCCCTCCCCTCAGTTTTCTTTGGATATCGCCGGGACCCTGGATTCCAGGAACGGGTTGGACAATTGCTACCAACTCTTTTCGAGAGCGGGGTTGGTGAATACCCTCAAGGGGGCAGGACCCTTCACGGTCTTTGCTCCCAAAAACTCTGCCTGGACGACTCCCCAAGCCTTCGACGCGGTGATTTCCTTGCCCCAGGCGAACTTGAAGTCCAGCTGCAGCAACCATATTGTGCGGGGAAGTTATCGATCGTCGGATCTCGTGGCGGGGATGCGTTTGACGACCTTGCAAGGTTCCCAGCTTTTGGTGGGCAACGGACCCAATGGCCTCAAAACGGTCAACAATGTAATCATTCGAGAATTTGATATTGGATGTGGCAATGGACTCATTCATTCCATTGATTCTTTTATCCTCTAATACAACTGAGAGCAACGGAGGGGCGGCGGCTCGGATGTGGAGTAGAGGACATGCCGGTTCAGCCAAGAAACTTAGATTAGAATGAATTGTGTGTGGTACTGTACGACGAGAATCCATTAGAACATAGATACCTCTACGAAGAAAATAATAGAATTGCATAATGAATGTTTATCGCTTGTCTTTTTACTAAGATACTAGCTAGCAGATTGTTTCAAGACATTGATGTTATATGCCAATACATTGTTTGCGGCTACAACCATGCAGTTTCCAACAGCTGAGCCATGTTTGTTCTTATAACAATTAAATCAGGTTGCCCGAAACTTTCTTGCCCCACACAACTGCATCCCCGACCAACCCAGGCGTGGAAAATATCAAGTTGAAATGCGAGTCCAAATGGGAAGATTATGTCTTCGTTTGCACGACCACTTACTACGAGTAGCAGTGCCACTACTCACCAGCACGCTGGTTTTCAAAGGGTTCTGCATCAACATTTTTTGTAACACATAATTATGGTATAGCATTCTATTAATTTGTTATTGTTCGTTACCTCAATCCTAACATTCAGCCAGACTCAGAGATTCACGATATATATATATTAGGCACACGTTTTCTCCTTGCTTCATTTCTTTCCGGTCCACTTTTTCGTGTACTGATATCATGGCGCCCCACAGGCAGGTGATGTATTATTGTTGTTGTATGGATCTTGGTGATAAAGAGGAAGCACAATAGTTTCAAAAATTGGTTGCCCTTGCTGGTTGGATACCTGCCTGCATGCATACATGCATGCATGGATCTTGTTTGTTTTATCCCTCCAAGGCTCGTTCCACGACACGAAGGCCACGTTCCGAGAGTTGACCTGCCAACTTCAATGCGGCTTCGTGTCCCCGGGGCGTCATTTTCTTCCATGTCTTTTGCACAATATCCACAAGTTTGTCATCATCGTATTTATCGCCTTCGACAAAGTCCGTATATTCATTTTCCAAAAAGGTCACACAAATGACATCTTCCAAAATTTGAACGTCCGGATCACTTGCCAATTTTTGTTTTTGCAGCAATTCTCCCACTCGAGTACACATGTCTTCGTCATAGCCACTTTGCAATAAAATTTCCGAGGCTTGCGCCGTGTGAAATTTTTGCAAATCGACCCGCCATTTCTTGTAGGCGGCCAGGCCGGCGGGATAATCACTCCGAGGTCGGGTCCATCGACGAATGTGTTGGGTACGACAGGCCAATTGAACGGCTTCGGGAGCGTCCGGTGCTAATTGCTGTTGCCAATGGGCCATCCGACGATGATAATGAACGGAATAGGGCAATTCCGTAGTGGTTTTGTCGTCCTTGTTTGTAATCGTAATTTTGCGAGGATCTTCCGCGTGGGCTTCTTCAAAGGCAGCACACGCCTTGGCAAAGGCAATCGACAAGGAAGGATCTGTACTACTTTGGGAGGACGACGCAAACAAGGCACTTTTGGAATATCTCAACAAAGCGGTCGAAGGTGATGCCAAGTCATTATGTAGTGACGGAAGAGTCCTGCTCTTGATGGCTGCTGTTCTAGTAGAAGAATCCAGCAGGAAGGAAAAGGATGGTTGGAGGGACACACACAAACAGCCACAAAATGCCAACAAATCTTTCCGTAATGAAAGCATGGTGCTGTTGGTTGGATTGCTTTGCTTTTTGTGGTGGTAAACAACTCTTATCCAATACTAGCTCGTAGTAGATGGATCGAAATTATGAAGGCAAAGCGAGTCTGTGTTTGATGGAAAGCCGAATCAATTCGTCGCAGTGAGATATAATATGTGTAGCTGATCTTTTCGTGGCGAATCTTTTTGGATTGGGTCTTTGGGTGGTGTTGTACTACTACTACTCTAGTGTCTACTCTACTGACGTCATTATGTAACGACTATGTCTTTACGTAAATACATACACATAGCTATGTATTAGATAATACGTACATTGGATGCGTTATAGCAAATAACCAACGGTCATCTCTATGTATTGAACTGTCATAAGCTGGCATGCGCAGCATTATATAAGGTAGCTGATATCCAACGTTGGCATCACATGCATGCTGACTCCCTGCATTTTATGTGAGTCGTGTTGATCAACATAAACGTAATTCGCATCGAAACAGACATGCGAATTCCATGACAATGGCGCTGATGTTGTCACAAACACAGCTGTCAACTCAGTAAACACTCACCATGGCGCCCCCAGACTCCCGCCGTGAGGTTGGGGGGATTGTTTGGGCAAGAGCGGAGGCAGTGTCAAAGGATTGCAAGCGCATTTTTGGCACTGCAATCAACGACAAATGGTTGATGGGTACTGTCCTGGAAGTGTACAACAAGAAAGGCCCACAAGCCAAGAGAGCAACAACATATGTTAAAGCAGTGTACAAGTATGGAGACACGAGTAAAGAAGTGGAATTGGCATTGCAAACCGTAAAGGCATCCAATCCAAATCCAGGTCCTGCGGGCCCGGACCATGCACCGGAAAATGGAAATGCGAACACCAACACAAATGAGGGAGCCTTGGTCAACAATGGTACCCCCACCGCAGCAGCAGCAACAACAGCGGCAGCAGCAACAACAACAACAACAACAACAACAACAACAACAACAACAACAACAACAACAACAACAACAACAACAACAAC
>ENA-ORBV01006266-ORBV01006266.1-microbial-mat-metagenome-genome-assembly--contig:-NODE-6266-length-21129-cov-7.801064_pt1 | contig 21129 bp, 20 predicted proteins | sample MGYA00237777_ERZ505514 | MGnify/ENA primary metagenome ERZ505514 (study PRJEB26160, sample SAMN06269048) | microbial mat metagenome | isolation source: Oligotrophic lake microbial mat | place... | reverse complement strand
CTACACCTCTCTATTCGTCGGCAGCGTCAGATGTGTATAAGAGACAGCTCACGATGAGCGTCGATCAGCGTTCCCGCCCACGATGCGAACTGCCCGCCGAGGCCGATGTTGAGCGAATGGGGCACCGCACCCTGCGCGTAGTCCTCGGACGAGCGCACGTCGAGCACGGCGGCTCCCGATTTCTGGCGCGCTTTGAACGTGACCGCATCGAGGGAATCGGGGGCACCTGCGGAGCCAAGGCTCGCCGCCCCTTGTCGATTGATTTCGACGTCCATCGGAAAGTAGCGGGGAATTTCGGGAGCATCCGTGGTCAGGAAAGTGACGAACTCGGGACGGCTCATCGGCTGGAGGGCCACGTTAGTCCGGCGCTGCCGGCCCATGGTCGAGAAGGTGTCCTTGGAGAGGTTCTTTCCGCACAGCGACCCTGCACCATGGGCGGGATAGACGAGGACATCGTCGTCGAGGGGCAGAAGCTTGTTCTGCAACGAGTCGTAAAGCAGGCCGGCCATTTCCTGGGCGGTGATCCCCTTGCTTCCAAGAAGATCGGGGCGTCCGACGTCGCCAATGAACAGGGTGTCGCCGGTCAGAACCATCTGCGGTCGATCGGAAACACGCGGGTCGGCCACGAGAATGGAGACGCTTTCCGGGGTGTGGCCCGGGGTTTCCAGGAACGTGAGGGCCAAGGTACCCACGCGTACGACCTCTCCATCCTTCATCGGCCGATGCGGAAAACGCGCCTGCGCGCGATGCGAAATCAGGATGGTGGCGCCGGTCCGCTCGGCCAGTTCGCGGTGACCGCTCACAAAGTCGGCGTGAAGGTGAGTCTCGATGACGTAGCGGATGGCCAAACCGCGCGCCTTCGCCTCGTCGAGGTAAACGTCCACATCCCGCCGCGGATCCACGATCGCGGCTTCGCCCTCTGCGCCCACGAGATACGAGGCCTGAGCGAGGCAGCCGAGATAGAACTGTTTGAACTCGAAGGTGGGCTGGGGCAGGGGGTCGGAAGGACCGGTCTGCGACGGGAGAGTGCAGGTCATTTCCGCTTCAATATAGCCCCGCGCAGGGATGCGACCTGGACTCTCGGTGGGTTTGGTGTTTGTAATAACGCACTATTACATTAGTATTGCGTGCGTCAATCGCCCCCTGCACCATGAAACACCGAGACATCCCCATTCAAGACAGCGCTCTTCGATCGACGGAGACCCTGAATCCTCTGATCGAGGCTTTGCTGTGCCTGCGCACGCCCGCGGAAATGCGCGCCTTCCTCGACGACCTGTGCACCCCTGCCGAGCTCGAAGCCATCGCCGACCGCTGGCGTGTGGTGCCCATGCTGCTGAAAGAGGCCCCTTATCGCGAGATCCACGATCGCACCGGAGTCAGCGTGACCACCATCGGCAGAATCGCACGGTGCCTGGCCTTTGGGCCGGGTGGGTACCGGATCGCCGCGTCGCGTGTGCTCCCGGCCGAGAAGAAAGCCAGGGCCACCCGATGACGGGGCCCTCCATCGCACTTCTAGCACCCGCCTTTCGCTGGAAGGACCTCGACGGGCAAGGCCAGGCCCAACTCCTCCTGCGCCCCCACCTCGCGAATCAAAGCGACCGGCCCGAACGCGTCCGCCAGATCATCGATGATGTCCGGGCGCGCGGAGAGGCGGCCCTCCAGAGTCTCACTGAACGCTTCGATGGCGTCCGCCTCGATTCGTTCGAGGTCACCGCGGCGGAGTTAGACGAAGCGGAACGTGTGGTGGCTCAGGACGTCAAAGACGCTATGGCGGAGGCGAAGGCGCGTCTCGTCACCTGGCACGGTGCGGGCATGGCGGCCGAATTCAGCGTCGACACCGCTGAAGGCGTCACCTGCGGCCGCATCCTCCGCGGCATTCGGCGCGTCGGGCTCTATGTCCCGTCGGGCTCGGCTCCCCTGCCCTCGACCGCGCTGATGCTGGGCGTCCCCGCAAGCCTCGCCGGCTGCGCGGAGGCGATCCTTTGCACGCCGCCGCGTAAAGACGGAACGGCAGATCCGGCCGTCCTCGTGGCCGCCCGCCTTTGCGGCATCCGGCGCGTGTTCAAGGTTGGGGGCGCGCAGGCGATCGCCGCCATGGCGTTTGGGGCGGGACCTATTCCCGCGTGCGACAAGCTGTTCGGACCGGGCAACTCCTTCGTGACCGAAGCCAAGCAACAGGTTTCGATGATGCCAAATGGGCCGGCGATCGACATGCCGGCCGGACCCTCCGAAGTTCTGGTCATCGCGGACCAGGGCGCGTCACCCGATTTCGTGGCCGCCGATCTTCTGGCCCAGGCCGAACACGGGCCGGACTCGCAGGTCATCCTCATTACCGATGCGCCCGGCCTGGTCGAATCGGTCCGGGCCTGTATCGAAGATCAGCTGGCAACGCTGCCGCGCGCGGACATCGCCCGACAGGCCCTCGCTCACGCCCGGCTCATCGTCGTCGAGAGCATCGACGAAGCCCTCGCAATCAGCAACGACTACGCGCCCGAACACCTGATTCTGGCGCTGCGCGCACCGGCCGACCACCTCTCTCAGGTGCGTGCGGCGGGGTCGGTTTTCCTCGGAGACATGGCCCCCGAATCGCTCGGGGACTATTGCTCGGGTACCAACCACGTCCTGCCGACGAACGGGGCGGCCCGCGCTTACAGTGGAGTCAGCGTGGCCAGCTTTCAAAACTCGATCAGCGTGCAATCAGTGACTCGGGAAGGGCTGCGTCGAATCGGACCGTGCGCCGTCACCCTCGCCCGGGCCGAAGGCCTGGAGGCCCACGCCCAGGCGGTGGTTCGCCGACTGGAGGCGCGCGCATGAGCGTTCTGGATCTGGTTCGCGAAGACCTGCGAGCCTTCGCGGGTTACGCCTCGGCCCGGCGCGAGAAAGTCACGGGACAGGTGTGGCTGAACGCGAATGAAAGCCCGTGGGCCTCCAGTGCGGATTCCGGGCAGGGATTGAACCGGTACCCCGAGCCTCAACCCGCGGCCCTGCGAGCCCGAATGGCCGAGCTGTACGACGTTCCAGTGGAACGACTCATGGTGACTCGAGGCAGCGATGAGGGCATCGATCTTCTGGTCCGGGCCTTCTGCCGGGCCGGACTCGACGGCGTTCTGATCGCACCTCCCTGCTTTGGCATGTATGCGGTGAGCGCAAAGGTGCAGAATGCGCCGCTCGTCGAAGTCCCGCTCGTCGATGAGGACACTCACTTCTCCCTCGACCTGACCGCGGTCGAGGATGTGGTGGGCTACGGCGAGGTGCGAGCCATCTTCTTGTGCTCGCCGGCCAATCCCACGGGTCAGGCCCTTTCGTTGAAGGAGATCCGGAATCTCGCCAGGGCCGCCTCGGACAAGGCGGTGCTCGTCATCGACGAGGCTTACGGGGAGTTTTCGTCGGTCAGCAGCGCGCGGGCTCTGCTGGATGAGTTCCCGCACCTCGTGATCCTCCGGACGCTTTCGAAGGCCTACGCCATGGCAGGCGCGCGTATCGGTGCGGTCCTTGCCGACCCGGACGTCATCGCCGTGCTCCGAAGCCTTCAAGCTCCTTATCCGGTGCCCGCACCTTCGGCCACAATCGCCCTCGCCGCTCTCTCGGCCGAGGCACAGGCGGAGTCGCGGGAGCGGATCGCGACCCTGATTCGGGAACGGAAGGCGTTGCTGAAACTCCTGCCCGGAGTGCCGGGCGTTGCCCGGGTCTATCCCTCGGAAGGCAACTTCCTGCTGGTGCGATTCGACGACCCCAGTGCAGCCTTCGCGCGGCTTCTCGCCAGCGGCGTGGTCGTCCGCGACATGCGCGCGATGCCTCAGTTGGCCGACGCCCTCCGCATCTCGGTCGGCACCCCGGACGAAAACGCCGCATTGATCAGAGCACTGACACAATGAATTCCGGCGCGGACGCCCGCCTCCTATTCCGAAGCGACCGATTCACTCGGGCGCTTCGGGCGTTATTAACGCTGCGGGCGTCCGCGCCGGCGGGGGTTCCCAAGGGGGGCCGGGTCCGTCTCTGGACCCCCTTGGATTCAAGACTATCCGGCACCCCGGACGAAAACGCCGCATTGATGAGAGCCCTCTCCCAATGAAAATCCTGTTCATAGATCGAGATGGCGTACTGATAGAAGAACCCTCCGACTATCAAATCGATTCGTACGATAAGTTCCGACTGGTAGCCGGCGTGATCCCCGCCCTCATCCGCCTGCGTGACGCGGGTTTTCAGTTCGTGATGGTGACCAACCAGGACGGCCTCGGAACGCTCAGTTTCCCGCGTGAGCATTTCACCGGTCCCCACAACCTGCTTCTCCAGATTCTCGAATCTCAGGGCATCCGCTTCCGCGAAATTCTGATCGACGAGAGTCGGCCCGAGGAGAACAAGCAAACGCGCAAGCCGGGAATCGCGATGGTGATGCACTACCTCCGCGACCGCGACATCGATCTCGGCCAAAGCGCCATGGTCGGCGACCGCGAGACCGACATGCAGTTCGCCCGCAACCTGGGAGTGCGCGGCTTCCGGCTGGGGCCCCAGGACTTTAACTGGGCCGAGATCGCGCACGCTCTGGTGGATGCGCCACGCACGGCCCAGGTCGAACGCATCACCAAGGAAACACGAATCGTGGTGTCGATCGATCTTGATCGGACCGCGGAACCGAAAGCCAGCACCGGTCTTGGTTTTTTCGACCACATGCTGGAGCAGCTCGGCAAACACGGCGGCTTCGCGCTTGAGGTGACCGGCAAGGGTGACCTGCATATCGACGAACATCACACGATCGAGGACACCGCACTCGCCCTCGGGACCGCGCTCAAACAAGCACTCGGCGACAAACGCGGCATCGGACGCTACGGCTTCACTCTTCCCATGGACGAAACGCTCGCAAGTGCTGCTCTCGACTTCTCCGGCCGGCCGTTCTTCGTGTTCGACGGAACCTTTCCGCGCGACCACGTCGGCGGCCTGCCCACCGAACTGGTTCCCCACTTCTTTCGTTCACTCTGCGAGACCTCGGGCCTGAACCTGCATCTGAAAGTCCAAGGCGAAAACACTCATCACATGATCGAGGCCTGCTTTAAGGCCACGGCGCGGGCGCTCCGCCAGGCCCTGAAACGTGAAGGCGTCGAGTTGCCCACCACCAAGGGCGCCTTGTGAAACCCCGCCTGGCGCTCCTCGATTCCGGGGGAGCGAATCTGGGATCGGTTCAGGCCGCCTTCGAACGGCTGGGCGTCGAGGCCCCGGTAACCTCCGACTGGAACACCATCCGAAACGCCACCCACGTGGTCCTTCCCGGCGTGGGTGCGGCCGCCGCCTGTATGGCGAAACTGCGCGAGAACGGTCTGGACCAGATCATCCCCAGGCTCACCCAACCCCTCATCGGGATCTGTGTCGGGATGCAGCTCCTGTTCGAACGTTCGGAAGAAAGCGACACACCGTGCCTGGGTCTGATCGAGGGCGAGGTCCGACTCCTGCAAAAAGCACCGGGCATCCGCATCCCCCACATGGGCTGGAATCGGCTGGAGGTGAAGGCCTCCGTTGACCATCCGTTGATCGTGGGGCTCAACCAGACTTCGGTGTACTTCGTTCATTCCTACGCCGCCTCACCTTCGGTTGATGCCCTCGCGATCTCTATGCACGGACAGCCGCTGGCCGCGATTGTCGCGAAGGGTTCCGTGATGGGCGTGCAGTTCCATCCCGAACGGTCGAGTGCGGCGGGCGCACAGCTGCTCCGGAACTTCCTCGCCCTCTGATGACGTTCACGGTCCTGCCCGCGATCGATGTCCGCAATGGAGCGGTAGTGCGCCTGAGTCAGGGCGACTACGAGCGACAGACCACCTACGCGCCTTCCCCCATCGAGGCGATCTCCGGTTACGCCCGGGAGGGGGCCACCTGGCTTCATCTCGTCGACCTTGACGCGGCCCGTGAGGGGCGATACACCCTGCTTCCCCTGCTCGCGGAAATTCGCACCACGGCCCCGCTCCTCGTCCAGACGGGCGGAGGCGTGCGTCACGCCGTGGATGTGGAGGCGATGATCGCGGCAGGGGCGGAACGAGTGGTGGTGGGAACGGCGGCGGTGCAAGAGCCCGACACCGTGATTGGCTGGCTCCGGACCTTCGGCCCCGATCGTCTCACCCTCGCCCTCGACGCGCGCCAGGACGAACAGGGCCAATGGAAACTGCCGGTGCGAGGGTGGACGGAGAACACCAGTCACACTCTGGAAGGCCTGCTCGAGGTCTACGCCGCCGCGGGGCTGCGACATGTGCTCTGCACCGACATCACACGGGACGGAATGCTGTCGGGATTCAACCTCGAGCTCTATAGCACCCTGGCTCTGCGCTTTCCACACCTCGACATTCAGGCTTCGGGAGGTGTCCGCAGTCTCGATGACATCAGGGCCGCGAAGCAGGCGGGGGCCAGGGCGGCGATACTCGGGCGTGCCCTCCTCGAAAACCGCTTCACTCTGAAAGCCGCCCTCGCATGTTGAGCCGGCGCATCATCCCCTGCCTCGACGTGCGCTCCGGCCAGGTGGTGAAGGGCGTACGTTTTCGCGACCACGTGGTGATGGGACACATCGAGGACCTGGCCCTGCGATACCGGGACGAGGGAGCGGACGAACTGGTCTTCTACGACATCACGGCGAGCCCCGAAGGCCGGTCGGTCGATCGGGCCTGGGTTGAGCGGGTGGCCCGGCTGATCGACATCCCCTTTTGTGTCGCGGGCGGCATCCGTTCGGTCGCGGACGCGCGCGCCGTCTTGTGGTCGGGGGCCGACAAGATCTCGGTCAACTCCCCTGCTCTCGAACGTCCGGCTCTGGTGAGCGAGCTGGCCGAAGCGTTCGGCGTCCAGTGTGTGGTCATCGGCATCGACTCGCTTCGAGACGCGGACGGATTCTGGAGAGTCCGGCAGTACTCGGGGGACCCTGAAAAGACCCGTGCGCTCGAGCGTCGAACCCTGGACTGGGTGGTGGAGGTCCAATCGCTCGGCGCAGGCGAGATCGTCTTAAACTGTATGGCCTCGGATGGGGCCCGCGCGGGCTACGACCTGGAACAACTGAAGGCGGTGCGAGCGGTCTGCCATGTCCCTCTGGTGGCTTCGGGGGGAGCCGGGGCCGCCGCGCACTTCGTGGAGGTGTTCAAGGAAGCGGATGTGGACGGAGCCCTCGCCGCGAGCGTGTTCCACTCGGGAGCCCTGCCCATTCCCACCCTGAAAAACCATCTTCGCGAACAGAGGATCGAAGTACGATGAAACCCGACGAAATCGCCCGGCTCGACTGGGAAAAACAGCAAGGACTCCTCCCCGCGATCGTCCAGGACGTCCACAATGGTCGCGTCCTCATGCTTGGCTACATGAACCGCGAAGCCCTCGAAGCAACCCTCGCCACCGAACAGGTGACGTTCTGGAGCCGGAGCAAGCAACGCCTTTGGACGAAGGGAGAGACGAGCGGCAACGGGCTCACCCTGGTGTCCATCGAGACCGACTGCGACCGGGATTCTTTGCTCGTCACCGCCCGCCCCCTCGGTCCCACCTGTCACGAGGGCACGACCAGCTGCTTCAAGGAGGCTCCGTCAAACTTCCTGGCCGACCTCGACCTGTTCATACGCGACCGCGAGCTCGACCGGCCCCCTGGAAGCTACACCGCCGAACTCTTTGCGCTGGGCACGCGAGGAGTGGCGCAGAAGGTGGGTGAAGAAGCGGTCGAAACCGCCCTCGCCTCCGTGACTCAGGACGACCATGCCCTGCTCGGCGAGGCCGCCGACCTGATGTACCACCTCACGGTCCTGCTCCGCTCACGCCGCCTCTCCATGAACACAGTCGTCGAGGTGCTGAAGGCCCGTCACCTGCCTTGAAAGGCGGTGGGCTCACGCCAGGGACGGGGTAGGGTTTGACCTCGAAGGCGGCCGTCGCCTACCGCATCGAGGCAAGCACGATCAGCGTCTCGTTCGCGGTGCGCTGCGAGATCACCGGATTCGCATCGAAGTAGCCGAACGCGCGTAAATTCTCATTGTTTCGCTCGGCGCCTCCGATCAGTCGCGACGCCTCGGATGCAGATGAGTAGCTGAGCGCTGAACTAAGACCGAACGAAGTCTGAAGATTGCCCCGGATGCGGTTCGCCAGATGACAGGCCGAACAATCGACCGTGTCCGCCGATTCCACCAGCGGGTTTTCCACGCGAGCGAGCGCATCCATGGCCCTCTGGCGCTCGGCAAGGCTGGCATTCTGCGCGGTTCCCGAGTTGAGAACGAGAGCGAGTTCGCCCCGAAGTATTCCCGGGGTCACCGTATAGGCGTAGCCACCACCTTGACCACCTTGACCGCCCCGGCCGTTCTCGAGGACCGTCTGAACCAAAACGTTCCCGTTCAAGCCCGCAATCGGAAAACCTCCGCCGGGAGCAAAATCCCTGAGATTGAACCCGCCGAAATCCCATCGATCGCCACCGCCTGGAGCGCGAGTCATGAACGTGAGCTTGGCGAGATTCGCCGAGCCGGCGTACTGAGCCACCACGTCCCTCAGGGCGACTCCGTAGGCCCCGGTCATTCCCTGGGTCATGAGAGCCGGGCTCACTTCAAGCCGGGTGACGCCATTATTTTCGGGGGCGAGGGCCGCTACGGTCTTGAGCCGCGTTGTGACGGCGGCGAATTCATCGGGGGTCAGGTTGTACAGGGCATGAACGGCGCCGTCGCGCGAGGAAGCCCCATTTTGGGTGAGCGCCTGGAACACCAAGCGGATCTGGGGGTAGCACGGGACGCCTCCGAAGCACGGATCGAAGCGAAGTGAAACAACTCTCAGTGCGGCATACGCCGCGTCCGGACCCTGAAGGCCCTCGATCAGCGGCAAAGTGATCAGGTTGAAGGCAGTCCGAGGGAGAAGTGCGGCCCCATCCCGTGCCGCCATGGCGGCAGTCCAAAGCTCACCCCTGCCGAGGGGAAACAAAACGGAGACGTCGTTCGCGGCGAGGGACCGCGATGCCGGCGCTGAAGGTGCGGTTGAAAGAACGGTCGAGGTGGTTTGGGAGTCCGTTCCGCAACCTACGAATGTTGCGAGGGCCAGCAAAACGACGCGAGGGGAACGACGATCGTTGATCATGTGCTGATTCTCCTGGGCAATCCTGACAAATATCTTAAGACTTCGCAGAAAATCTTGTCATCGGAGGTGGACGCCCCCGACACTCTCCGGTGACAATCCCAACCGCTGGGGCAGGGCCCGATTCTTGCTCCCGCTCCCTTCTTCGATCTGGATGAAAGTGCCGACTGGCGCTTTCAAAACCCGTGGAGGTCCCTGATGCGCCTGTCCCCCCTTCTTCTTCCCCTCGTTCTCCTTCCCGGCCTGAGCCTCGCCCAGGAGCAGGGCGTCGCCCTCAACATGGGCCGCGGTCTCGACAACGGGATGAGCGTCAACTGGACGTTCCGAGAGAACTGGACACTGCGGCCCACCCTGGGCGCCGGATACTCTCAACAGCAAGGGTTTGAGGCCTTCGTTGGTTCGACCCTGTTGCGATCGTTCTCGATCGGCGAGCGGTTCTATGCCTATGCGGGGGCGGGCATCCACTTCGGGTCCTCCGGCAGTGGAACTAACTCCACAGGCGGGCCTGGCCAGACGCCCGTCGACGTTCGCGGCACGTCCTCGCTCGACCGCCGGTCCACACAGAATTCAGGAAGCCTCTTCTATCTGACCGCACCGGTCGGACTTCGCGCCCGAATCCACGGGAACTTCGAAGCGTTCGCCGAAACCGCCTACCAAAAAGCCATGTCCGGCCAATTCAGCCTCAACCAGAACGGCCAGTTCTCGGGAAACGGCAATCAACGCTTCGGCGCAACCTTCGGGATCAGCCTGCGACTTCAGTAGGGTGAGCGGGGGCACACGCGGCGAGTGTCCGCTGGCGTAGCATTCCCGCTGAGTCGGCCTCTTTGGAACTGGGGCGCTCCAAGGGAGGAAGACGCATGAAACTGGCATCCTTCATCAAGGATGGGAAGACAACCTACGGCGGGGTCACCGGCGATCGCGTGGTGGACCTGTCGTCGAAGTTCGGGGCTCGCTTCCCCGATCTCAAGTCTCTTCTCGCGGGTGGAGGCCATGTCGGCTTGTCGCCGTTTATCGAAACCGGCAAAGACTGGATGCCCCTCCAAGTTGCCGAGTTTCTGCCTGTAATCCCGAACCCCGGCAAGATCTTCTGCATCGGGGTGAATTACGCCGATCATCAGAAGGAGATGGGTCGCGGCGCCTCGGAGCACCCCACCATCTTCCTGCGCTTCGCCGACACTCTGGTGGCGCACGGACAGGCGGCCTGGGTCCCGAAGCCTTCCGTTTCCACCGCGGTCGACTACGAGTGCGAACTGGCGGTAATCATCGGAAAGGGCGGCCGGCATATCGACGCCGCGAATGCCCTGGACCACGTGGCCGGGTACACCTGCTTCAACGACATCTCCGTCCGCGACTGGCAGCGTCACACCACACAATTCACCGCGGGCAAAAACTTTCCCCGCACCGGCGCCATCGGTCCTTGGATGGTCACGAAGGATGAGATTCCCGACCCCCACACTCTCGCCATCAAGACCCGCCTGAACGGCGAGGTGCTTCAGAGCGCCAGCACCTCACAGCTCATTTTCAGAGTGCCCCAGCTGATCGAGTATCTGTCCGCGTTTACCCCGCTCGCCGCCGGCGACATCATCGCCACCGGCACCCCCTCGGGCGTCGGCTTCGCGCGCAAGCCTCCGATCTTCATGAAGGCAGGCGACGTCGTGGAAATTGAGATCGAGGGGATCGGCGTTTTGAAGAACCGCCTGGAACTCGATCCTTCCTGATTTAGAAGCCGGAACGCTTCCCGGGCTATCGGCAAAATTGGGCCGCTCGTCACCCCGGGCGCACCCCGATCGTGCCGACGCGGGGGCAAGTTGCCGGGGCCCGGCGCGAAAACCGTTATCGATCGCGATGTCAATCGCACTGCGAAGGGTCTGAATCAGTGCCAGTCGACTTCGGCGGGACGCGTGCGTTCGTCGCGCCGTGAGCCGAGCGAGGCCTCTTTCTGGTTCCTCTTCTGGGACAGGAGTTTCTTAGTCACCGCCTGAAAGGCATTCCGGGCGTCCTTGCTGGAGGCCCGGCCTTCAAAATCTCCTCCTCGCGCATGCAGCTGGGCATGAACCTCCACGTCCCGCGGTCGGGCCGTGACCGTCCACTCAATCCGATGGATCTTCGGGAAGACGTGAGCGAGGGCCGCCTCGCTCTTCTCCAGTTCCCTGCGGTCTTCTCCGTTGAGCTCGATGTCGCGACAGACGAGAACCACCGTCGATTCGCGCACGTTGCTTTGTCTCGGATCCTTCATTCATGGCCTCCAGAATTGTGATGACGAACGAGCAGCACTGAACACGGCGCAAGCCGAAGGACGTCCTCGGCGACGCTGCCCAGCAGCATGCGCCTCAGACCGCCGCCCCCCGCGGTGCCAACCACCACCAGGCGGGCTTCAATCTGCTCGGCCACGGCGACGATGCGTTCACATGGGCTCCCCTCCTCTATCAAACGATCCGCCTTCACCCCGGATTTCTCGAGCGCCTCCGCGAGTTTTGCACCCGCCGCCTTGAGAATGGCCTGATGCTCGTCTTCGGAAACCGGAATCGGGATACCGGGGCCGAAAGCCTCGGGCACCACCACCACGGGCGAATAGTCGACCACGTGCATGGCGACCAGCGAATCCCCGGACTGGCGAGCGTAGAGATCGGCCAGAGCCAGCGCTCCCTGGGCAGGATCAGAAAGGTCGGTCGCGGCCAGGACGGGGCCCTTCGCGGGTCCTTTCCGGACGACCATCACCGGACAGTGGGCGTGGCGCACGATGCGGACTGCCGTCGCCCCGGGCCCCGACCCTGATGAATCGGAACCGGCAAGGCCGATCACCAGGAGGTCGGCTCCCGATTCCTCAGCGGTCTCGACAATCACCTCGTCCGGCGCACCCACGTCGACGCGCACATCGATATCTTCGATCGTCCTTCCGGTCAGGGCCTGGACGCGCGCGGACACCGTTTCAGACGCGACCCTCGAAACCGCCATCAGCCGGTCCATGGTGCCCTGGATCAGGTGCGGAAAAAGCACCTGGGCCGGGGCCGGATACGGCACCGCGTGCACGAACACCAGGCGCGAGCCGTAGAGGCGGGCGAGGTCACTCGCCGCCATGACCGCGCGGTCCGCGTCTTCGCTCAGGTCCGTTGCACACAGTACGAGGAGGGGTGGCTTCATGAGGACCTTCCTTTCAGGGCGGCCGATCGGAGTCGGCCCGCTTTGCTACGTCTTCGAGATCAAGTTACTCCTGCTTTCCCAAAAGCGCCTACCCATCCCCTTGATCCATCCCTCGGCGCAAATGACTCATGCCGGAAAACAAAAGGGCCAGCACCTTGGGGAATCCTCCCTGGAACCGGCCCTTTGGAAGGCGACAAATCGGGGGTCGCCTGTGTCGATTTTCATACCGTAGCACGCCTGCATCTTGGCGCTGTGAGTTCCCGGGTTGCTGGCCACGATCTTGACCCCCGGGTTTTCGCGATCTCGTCGAGAGAACCCTAGCAGCCCGTGCCGCAAGTCCCTCCGCGCCGAAAGCGGATCTTTTCCACCATCTCCGCGTGGCCAAACCTTGAAATACTCCAGGGTATTCCTGCGGTTCGGCGCCTTGATCTGACGAAAAATCTCTCACTTTCGTTCGCGGTCGACTTTCACCACAGACTGCTAGCCCGCGCGGCCTGCGACGCGTTTGCCGGGCACCCCGGAACTGAGTCGCCGAAGGGCGGACGAGCCACATCGATCGACCCCGGCACCGCCTGCGCCGACGGGAAAAACGGGGTGCCGCACACGAAGTAGCCGACGGTGGGGTCACAATAAGGCGTGCCCGGCTCGCTCGCTCGATCCCCTTCCCCGACAACCGCGGCTCAAGTCCCCCGCCTGCTCGTGGTAGAGGACGACGCAGCCACCCGCGACCTCCTTGCGGATGCGCTCCGGAGCGAAGGCTTCGCCGTGCTCAAGGCGGCGCGCGGAGCGTCGGTGATCGACATTCTTCGCGAACAACCCTGCGCGGCCCTGATCCTGGACGTGGGCCTCCCGGACGGCAGCGGCATCGACTGGTGCCGCGAATGGCGTCGGCGAGGCGTTACTCTCCCCGTGCTCATGGTGACCGCCCGCGCCGACCTGGATTCGCGGGTATGCGGTCTCGACGCGGGCGCCGACGATTACCTGGGCAAGCCGTTCGCCCTGTCCGAACTGAAAGCCCGGGTTCGCGCCCTTCTGCGTCGAGCGGGCGGCGGCGCTCCCGGACGGGTGTTCAGCCGCGGCGCCCTGAGGGTGGACTTCGCGCGACGGCGCGCCACGAAGGCCGGGCGCGAGGTGCCTCTCACCCGCCGCGAGTTCGAGGTGCTGGAGCGACTGACCGACGCTAGGGGCCGGGTGGTGGCGAAGAACGATCTGCTCGACGAACTCTGGGGTGATGCCACGCCGCAGAGCGCGGCCAGCCTCGAGGTCATTGTCGGAAGGCTGAGGCGCAAACTGCACGCGGAGGTCCACGACGGGTTGATTCGCACCGTGCGCGGCCTGGGATACGCAATCGAGATGGTGGACGGACGGTGACTTCGATCGTCGGCCAGGTCACGAGAGCGACCCTTCTCGTAGCTGCGTTCGCGGTGGTGACCCTGGCCCTCACCGCCGCCCTCGTATCGCGCTTCGTGTTCGAAAGCCAGGAGGAGGACAGCATCCGCCACTCGGCCACCGCCCTTGCCAAGGCCGTCCGCCACGAACTCGTCGAAGAGAAGCTGCCCATCGAGGCGGTGGCCCAGGACTCCATTCAGGAGAGCGGCCTCATCGATAACGCGGTGGAGATCTGGAGCGGCGAATCGAAGGCCGCCACCAACCGGCCGGGGGAGACGATCGGACGCGGCCCTTTGGGAGTGGTGGTGAAGAGTCCGGGGTGGATCGCCGTCACCGTGCCGGTGATTCCGGAGGTGACTCTGGTGGTGGCCGCTCCGCGCGATCGCGGGGGCCGGGCCTCGCGCATCGTGGCCTGGTCTCTCGCCTTCGCCGCCCCCATCGCCCTGCTCCTCGCCCTCCTCGTGGGCCGGGGTGTGGCGCGGCGGGTCACCAGTCCGCTGATCGCCTTCCGCGACCGGTTCGCGCGGGCCGGGCCCCTCTCACCCCCGGAGGGGGCGGCCGACACGGACCCGCGTGAAGTCCGCGAGGTCGACGACGCCTTCCGCGCGCAGTGGCAAAGAGTCAAGGAAAGCTTCGACCGGGAACATGAATTCGCCGCGAATGCCGCCCACGAGCTCCGCACGCCCCTCACCCGTCTTCGGCTTCTGGCCGATCGCATCTGCGAGGATCCGGGCGAGACGGGCCCCCTTGCCGCGCAGCAAGTCGCGGAACTGGAGCGCATTTCGAAACTGGTCGACGCCCTCCTCGTCCTCTCACGCTCGCCCGAAGCGCATTCCACGGCCCAGGACGCGGTCAACCTCGGTGATCTCGTGCGCGCGGCGGTCGCGGGCGTCTTTGGCGCGGAGGCAGCGCCTCCACCCGGCCTTCCCGATGAGGCGATGGTCCGGGGCGATGAGGATCTCCTTCGCATTGCGGTTCTGAACCTGATCGACAATGCCCGCAAATTCGGCTCCGCGGGAACGATCTGCGGCGTCGATCTGCGGGTCGAGGGCACGCGGGTGAAGGTCAAGGTCAGCACTCCCGGAGGCCATATCGACGGGGCCGTGCGGGCGCTCTTGTTCGAACGCTTCTATCGAAGCCCGGAGGCTCGCGCGGAAAAGAGCGGCCACGGACTGGGCCTGAGCCTTGCCCGGCACGTGGCCCGAATGCACGGTGGCGATGTGAACCTGGTCTCGGCCGAGGGCGAGGACGCAGCGTTTCTCCTCGACCTCCCCGCCTGGCAGGCGAAGTAGACGCCGCTCTGGCCCGGTTCAGCCGCGGTTAGGTTTCAGTTCGTATCGTGGCTCCGCCCATGAATTGCAAGTAAGGAGTCGCCCTTGAAACCACGCCACGCCCTCGTCGTCCCTCTGCTCGCCCTCCCCGTCTTCGCCCAGGCGGAGAAGCCACTCCGCCGAAAGGACCTGCCCGCCGCGGTGGAGAAGACCGTGGCCCGGGAGCTCGAGAGGGCCACCCTCAAGGCCCTGTCGAGCGGGCCCTGCGAAGGCTCAAACAAGGGAACCTGCTACGAAGTGGAAACGCTCCGGGGAGACAAGACCCGGGACCTCATCGTCGACTCCGGGGGCACCGTGGTCGAAGTCGAAGAGGGAATTGCCGTGGCCGATGTGCCCGAGGCGGTGAAGACGGCCGCGGCAAAACTCGGCAAGGTCCTGACCGCCGAGAAGATCACGCGCGATGGTGCGCTCCGCTACGAACTCGTGATCGAGAAGGCGGGGAAGAAATCAGAGCACGTCTTTGAGCCAGGCGGTGCCCCCAGGAAGTAGGACGAATGGGTGAGCCCATGATCGACCATCGCCGCCCCGTCGCGTCCCGGCTCGCCCTTTTGCCCCCCGCCCGCGCGCGTACCATCGCCCTCGATCCCAAAACCCAAGACATCCGCGCACCGAGCAGACCAACTGCAAACCTCCTCGTCCGCGGAACCTTGCTGTGGCTGGTCACCACGCTCGCTATCGGCAGCCACCCGGTTCGCGCGCAGGACGGGCCGCGGATCGTCTCTCTCGAGGAGGCGGTCAAGGCCGCGAACCTTCTTCCGGACCTGAAGGCGGCGGAGGCAGCCCTGCGCAGCGCCGAGGCCGCGATCAAGGCGGCCCGACGCTTTCCGGATCCCTCCCTCTCGTTCACCACAAGATCGATCACGGCAAGGGAGTCGTACGCCTTGTCGGCTCCGCTGCCTTGGCCGGGAAGGGGGGCTCGCATCGACGTGGCGAAGGCGGGATCCGTGCTCGCGGCCGCCGACCGCGAGTCGGCGCTTGCCATGGCGCGGCGAGCGATGCGCCTCGCCTGGTTTACCCTCGCCGCCCGCGAGGACATGGCCTTGGCCGCACACGATCGCGCGGCCCGGGCCAGGGCCACCGCCGACGCCGTGACCACGTTGTTCGAGGCGGGACGGGTGGCGCTCCTCGACGCCTCGCGCGCGCGCGCCGACGCCGCCCTCAACGCGGCCGACGAGCCCCAGGCCGAGGAGGAGCATCGGATCGCGGAAAGCGTCCTTCGCCGCCTCGTCTACATCGACGCGCCGCAGCGCATCGCGGTGACGCGACCGTTCCCCGTGCCCAAAGAAGGCCCGCCGCTGCAGGCCGCCCTCGTTTCTGCGCTCGCTCACAGTCCCTTGGCCAAAACCGCCGAAGCCAGGGTCAAGTCTACCGAGGCTTCGGTTCGTCTCGCCTCGGCGCTTCGCTTCCCCGGCATCGCGGTGGAGGCGGGTGCGGACCGAAACGATCCCACGCAACCGGGGACGGACAAGTCGATCGGAGCCAGCCTCATCGTTCCCCTCGGTTCCGGCCCCGCCCTCTCCATCGCCAGAGGCGACCGGGATCGAGCGCTGGCCCTTCGCGAACAGGCGAAACGCGAGATCGCCGATGAGGTCGAGCGGGCCTGGAGAACCGCAACGGCGGCACGGCTTCGCTACCAGGTGCTCGCCTCGGAAGCCCTGCCCGCCGCGACCCAGGCCGCGGACCTGGCCCAGGTCGCGTATCGCGAAGGCCGTTTCGACATCTTCCGCGTGCTCGACGCGGAGCGTGCCCTCGCGGATGCCCAAAACGGTCTCGCCCTTGCCTACCTCGCGTGGGGCGTCGCCCATGCGGACCTTCTGAACGCGATCGGAGAGGAACAACCGTGAGGAAATGGAGCCTGCTTGCCCTTTTGCCCCTGGCCGTCGCGGGCTGCGCGGGACGGAGTGAGCCCGAGGAAAAGCCCGAGCCCACGGTGGTGAAGACCGCTCTCGCCGAAGAGGGCGCCATCACCGATTGGATGGATCTGCAGGGCCGCGTGGCCCCACCCTCCGATCAAGACGCGACCCTCGCCCCCCTGGTGCCGGGCCGCATCGTGTTCCTGGGCGCTCGGGTGGGCGAGTCGGTGAGCGCCGGCGCCGTGCTGGCCCGGGTGGAGGCCGGGGCTCTGGACGACGAGATGAAATCCGCCGAAGCCGCCGCGAGGCGCTCGCAGGCCGATGCCCTCTTCAAGCGAGGAGTGGCCGTGCGGAGCCTCGATCTGGTGGCCAAAGGCGTGGCCGCCCGCGAGGAAGCGGAAAGTGCCGAAGCCGCGGCCGTGGCCGCCGATTCCGCGAGGGTCGAGGATCAGGCCGCCCTCGAAACCGCGCGACGCCGTCGCGCCTGGGCCGAGCTCACCGCACCCTTCGCGGGCGTGATCGTTCGGATCGATCGTCGCGTCGGGGACTTCGTGGACGGCACGCCGGCCACTCCCGTGGTCGAGATCGCGGCCATCGATGGATGGGAGATCACCGCCTCGGGAACGACGTCGGTGCTGAGGCGCCTGCGCGCCGGACAGGCCGCCTTGGTCGTGGGTCTGGACGGTGAGGCTGGAAGCCCTCCCCTCGCCGCGCTGATCACGGGCATTGCGGGCGCGATCGATGCCGCGACCGGCGCCGGAGAAGTCCGGCTGCGGCCGAAGTCGCGACCCGCCCACGTGGCCCTTGGGTCTCCCGTGCAGGTTCGGGTGGCCGTGCTCACTCACCCGAACGCGATCCTTATTCCGAGGGCCGCAGTGCGCATGGCCGCGGATGGATCCACGGAAGTGGTGGTGCTCGAGGGCGGCGTCGCACACGTAAAGAAGATCGACACCGGCCTCAGCGAATCGGGCCGGATCGAAGTCACGGCGGGCCTCGCCGCGGGCGCCCGGGTGGTCACGGAAGATCCGGTTGGGATCACGGATGGCGCCGCCCTCACCGAGGAGAAGGCGGGCGCCTCTGGAGACGGGGGGGCCGCCAAGCGAGAGCCGGAGGTGAAGGAAACAGCGAGCGGAGTGAAATGAGCGAACCCTCCGGACTCTTTCCCGTCCTGCGAAAACAGCGCGCCCTGATCCTCACCCTCAGCGTGGCCGCGCTGCTCGCGGGCCTTGTCGCCCTCCAGCACCTAGGCTCGGGGATCTATCCGGAAGTCGACTTCCCGCGCATCGTGGTGGTGGCGCGTGCGGGAGACACCCCGCCCGAACTGATGGAGGCCGCGGTGGTGCGGCCGCTCGAGGAGTCGCTCGCCACCGTGTTCGGCGTGCGCCGCATCCGCACCCGCATCATTCGCGGTTCCGCGGAGATCGCCCTCCAGTTTGAAGAGGGCGCCGACATGTGGCGGGCGCTCCAGTTCACCGACGCCGCCATCACCCGAGCCCGCGGCGCTCTGCCGGCCGAGACGGAAATCGAATCGCAGAAAGTCACTCCCGCCGACTTCCCCATCCTCTCCTACAACCTCATCGGCGGCACCTCGCTCGGCCGTCGCGAGGCCGCGGATTTCCTGGTGCGCCCGGCACTCTCACGCGCGCCCGGGGTGGGCCGGGTCGACGTGGTCGGCGGGGACCCGCGAGAGATCGAGATCATCCTCGATCCGCAGAGGCTCGCGGCCGCGCACCTTCGGCCGAGCGAGGCGGCGCGGCGGGTGGGCGAGGCCCTCGTCCGTCGCGCGGTGGGAAGGTTCGACGAAAGCCGCCAGGTGGTGGCGATCACCGTAGAGAACGAAGCGACGTCGATCGAGGGACTGGCGTCGATGCCCGTCTCTCTTGCCGCGAACGGGCCCCTGCCCCTGCGGAGTCTCGCCGACGTGGTCGAAGGCCATCCCGACCGCACGCGTGCCGTCCACGGGCCCGAAGGGGACGCGGTGCAGGTGAGCATCTCGCGTCTGCCCGAAGCCTCGGCCCCGGACGTGGTGCTTGGGGTGACGAAGATCGCGAAAGGGCTGCGCCTCCCCGAAGGCATCCGCATGGTGGAGGTGTACGACCAGGGCCGGCTCATCCACGACTCGGTGATCGGAGTGCGCGATGCCATTCTCATCGGCATCGCCCTTACCGTGGCCGTACTGGCTTTCTTCCTGCGCAACGCCCGGGCCGGCCTGCTGGCCTCCGCCTCGGTTCCCTTCACCCTGCTCGCCACCTTCCCGGTCATGGCCATCGCCGGGCAGACCCTCAATCTCATGTCCCTGGGCGGCATGGCGGTGGCCATCGGCCTCGTCATCGACGATGCCATCGTGGTGGTGGAAGCCATCGCGCTCAGGATCGAGACCGGCCTCGCGCCGGACGCCGCGGTCGCCGAGGGTCTCAACGAGATCATGGCCCCCGTCATCGGCACCACGCTCACCACGGTGGTGGTGTTCGTGCCCCTCGCCTTCATCTCGGGCCTCGTCGGAAAATTCTTCGCCGCCCTCGCCATCACGCTCGCGGGCGCGGTGCTCCTCTCCCTCGCCTTCGCGATCTTCGTCCTGCCCGTTCTCGCGGAGCGGTTCCTGCGGTCGAAGCCGCGCGCCCGCAAGGCCGGTCGCGACCGGTTTGGCGCGCGCTACGCCCGCATCCTCGGCCGCTCCATCCGTCATCCGTGGCTGGCCACAGCCCTCGTGGCGTTGGGCGTCGGCCTCGGCCTCGCCGCCTTCCAGGGGCTTTCCACCGGCTTCATGCCGGAGATGGACGAGGGTGGTTTCGTCATCGACTACTTCCTGCCCGCGGGAAGCTCCCTCGCCGCGACCGAGGCCGCGGCCCTCCAGATCGAAGAGGCCCTGCGCGACACTCCCGATGTGCAGAGCTGGACGCGGCGGACGGGAGCCGAACTCGGCCCTATCACCGCCACCGAGATGAACAGCGGTGACATCGCGGTTCTCCTGAAGCCGCGGGGTGAGCGGCGGGGGGCGGAAGAGGTCATCGACGACATGCGGAGGCGGGTCGAGGCGCAGATCCCCGCCGCCCGCATCGAGTTCGTTCAGCTCCTGGAGGACGTGCTCAACGATCTCTCCGGCAGCGCGCGGCCCGTGGAGGTGCGGATCCTCGGGCCTGACCACGCGGCCCTCATCCCCATCGCGGAGGAAGTGGAGAAGCGACTCACGGACACGCCGAACATGGTCGACTACTACCGCGGCTTCGAGGACGACGCGCCGCTTCTTCGGTACTCGGTGAACGCGGATGCGGCCGCACGCGCGGGACTCACGCCTGCGGACGTGGCGGATGACCTGGGGACGGCGCTCCAGGGGTCGCTGGTGGGCGACGTGCCGCGGTTCGATCGCCTGGTGCCGGTGCGGGTTCGCTTTCCTGACCATTGGCGCTTCGATCCGGGGCGTCTCTCGAGTCTTCCCATCGCCGCCGATTCGGTCTCCGTCCCGATCTCACATCTGGCAACTCCGAAGCGCGAACTGAGGCCAAGCGTGCTCCTGCGCGAGAACCTCGTGCCGGTGGCTCTCGCCACCACCGACCTCGAGGGCAACGACATCGGCGGCCTCGCCGCGGAAGTGCGAAGACGGCTCGCCGGACTTTCCCTGCCCCCGGGCTATCGCATCGACCTCGGCGGACAGGCCGAGAGCCAGAGCGCCGCTTTCGGGCAGTTGCTGAGCGTGCTCGCGCTGGGCGTGATCGCGGTGTTCGCCCTGCTCGTCGGTCAGTTCCGCTCCAGTCGCGCCGCCCTGCTTGTGCTGCTTACCGTCCCACCCGCCCTCGCGGGCGGTGTCATCTTCCTGCGCGCCACCTCCGTCCCCCTCAATGTCTCGTCCCTCATGGGCCTGGTGCTGCTGGTGGGACTGGTGGTTAAAAACGGGATCCTGCTGGTTGAGAACGCGATCGCCCGCATGGAGGATGGACAGCCCCTGCGCGTGGCCATCCGCCACGCGGGCCGAAGGCGGCTGCGACCGATCCTCATGACCACCCTGTGCACGATCTTCGGCCTGCTGCCCCTCGCCTTCGCGCTGGGCGCGGGGTCGGAACTGCAGCGGCCGCTCGCGGTGGCGGTGATCGGGGGCCTGCTCTTCTCCACCGCCGCCACTCTGTTGCTCTTGCCCGCACTGGCTCCCTGGTTCCTCGCCCGGCGCGCCTGAGACATTCCGCCGGGGGCATTCGGCGGCCGATCAGATCGCCTGGAGCATCACGAAGGTGTGATGCGGACCTGGCCGCGCATCGGCGTGATGGGCGGCGGAGCCCTCGGGGCTGCCTCGCGCTGAAACGAAGAAAGCCGCCCGGGCCACGTGCCGGACGGCTCATACGTGGTTTCGGGCGACTCGCCCGGCCGAA
>ENA-ORBV01006265-ORBV01006265.1-microbial-mat-metagenome-genome-assembly--contig:-NODE-6265-length-21134-cov-4.540105_pt1 | contig 21134 bp, 16 predicted proteins | sample MGYA00237777_ERZ505514 | MGnify/ENA primary metagenome ERZ505514 (study PRJEB26160, sample SAMN06269048) | microbial mat metagenome | isolation source: Oligotrophic lake microbial mat | place... | reverse complement strand
ATCCTGCACGCCATCATCATGACCGGGGCGATTCCGGTTTTCCTCAAGCCCACGCGCAACCACTTCGGCATCATCGGCCCGATCCCGAAGGAGGAGTTCGAGCCGGCGGCGATCCAGGCCAAGATCCGCAAGAATCCGTTGCTCAAGGGAGTGGACGCGAAAAACGTCAAGCCCCGGGTGTTGACCATCACCCAGTCGACCTACGACGGCGTGCTCTACAACACCGAGACCATCAAGCAGATGCTCGACGGTTATGTCGACAACCTGCATTTCGACGAGGCCTGGCTGCCGCATGCGGCGTTTCACCCGTTTTATGGTGCCTACCATTCCATGGGCAAGAAGCGCAAGCGCCCGAAGAAGGCGGTGGTGTATGCGACGCAGTCGATCCACAAGTTGCTCGCCGGCATCAGCCAGGCCAGCCAGGTGCTGGTGCAGGATGCGCAAGAGACCAAGCTCGACCGCCACCTGTTCAACGAAGCCTACCTGATGCACACCTCGACCAGCCCGCAATACAGCATCATCGCCAGCTGCGATGTGGCCGCGGCGATGATGGAGCCGCCCGGTGGCACGGCACTGGTCGAAGAGAGCATCGCCGAGGCACTCGATTTCCGGCGTTCGATGCGCAAGATCGACGACGAATATGGCGACGACTGGTGGTTCAAGGTCTGGGGACCGGACCACCTGGTCGATGAAGGCATCGGCCGCGCCGACGACTGGATCATCAAGGGTGAGTCCCGCAAGGGCAAGGGCAGCGACAACTGGCACGGTTTCGGCAAGTTGGCGGCGGGCTTCAACATGCTCGACCCGATCAAGTCGACCATCGTGACACCGGGCATGGACTTGAGCGGCAAGTTCGCCAAGACGGGTATCCCGGCCAGCATCGTCACCAAGTTCCTGGCCGAGCACGGCGTGGTGGTCGAGAAGACCGGCCTTTACAGCTTCTTCATCCTGTTCACGATCGGCATCACCAAGGGGCGCTGGAACACCTTGTTGACCGCATTGCAGCAGTTCAAGGACGACTACGCCAAAAACCAGCCGATGTGGCGCATCTTGCCGGAGTTCTGCCGCGACAACCCGAAATACGAAAAGATGGGCCTGGCCGACCTGTGCCAGTTCGTGCACCAGCTCTACGCCAAGTACGACATCGCCCGCCTGACGACCGACATGTACCTGAGCGATCTGGCGCCTGCCATGACGCCGACCGACGCCTTTTCCCACATCGCGCGGCGCAAGACCGAGCGGGTGGAGATCGATCACCTGGAGGGACGGGTCACGGTGGGCCTGGTCACGCCGTATCCGCCCGGCATCCCGTTGCTGATACCGGGCGAGGTGTTCAATCGCAAGATCGTCGACTACCTCAAGTTCTCACGCGAGTTCAATCAACAGTGCCCGGGATTCGGCACCGACATCCATGGCCTGGTCAGCGAACCGGACGAGTCCGGCAAGTTGCGGTATTACGCCGATTGCGTGGCGCCCGGCTGACGCTGGCGGCGGCATCTGCGCGCGGCCCTGGCGGGCGAGGGCGGCGCGCTCAGGTTGAGCCGTCGCCCACGGTCGAGATGGCGACTGCGTTGAAACCGCCGTCCACATAGGTGATCTCCGCGCTGACGCCGGCGGCCAGGTCGCTGAGCAGGAAGGCGGCCACGTTGCCGACATCGTCGATCGTGACATTGCGCCGGATCGGGGAGGCTCTGGCCACCACGCCGAGCAATTTGCCGAAATCCTTGATGCCGCTGGCCGCCAGCGTCTTGATCGGGCCGGCGCTGATGCCATTGACCCGCGTGCCGCGCGGCCCCATCGCCTCGGCCAGATAACGCACCGATGCCTCGAGCGAGGCCTTGGCCAGACCCATGGTGTTGTAGTTCGGCACGATACGCTCGGCGCCCAGATAGGTCAGCGTCAACAACGACGACTTGGCGCCGAGGTAGGGCAGGGCCGCCTTGGCCATGCCGGCGAAGCTGTAGGCGCTGATGTCATGTGCGATGCGGAAGTTCTCGCGGGACAGGCCGTCCAGGAAGTTGCCGGCGATCGCCTCGCGGGGCGCAAAGCCGATGGCGTGCACAAAGCCGTCGAACCGAGGCCAGGTCTTCGACAAGTCCGCGAACAGGCGCTCGATCTGGGCATCGTCGCCCACGTCGCAGTCGAAGATCAGCTGCGAGTCCAGGCCGGCGGCAAATTCGGTGATCCGGTCCTTGAACCGCTCGCCGACATAACTGAAAGCCAGTTCCGCGCCCTGGGCGCGGCAGGCCTTGGCGATGCCGTAGGCGATCGAACGGTTGCTGAGCACACCGGTGATCAACAGTTTTTTACCGGCGAGAAAACCCATGCGTCAGTCTCCTTGAAAAATCCGGGAGAATTGTCGCATGCGCAATTGGATGCTCCTGATGTTGATGCAGCTGGCCTGGCCGGCGTGGGCAGCGCACGGTTACGCGTTGTGGGGTGACCTGAAGTACCCGGCCGGCTTCAGTCACTTCGGCTATGTCAACCCCCAGGCGCCCAAGGGTGGCGAGTTGCGCCTGGTCAGCAATCTGCGGGTATCGACCTTCGACAAGTACAACCCGTTCACGATCCGGGGCAGCGCGCCGGCCTACCTGTCCGCCTTGATGTTCGACACCCTGCTCTCGGGTGCACTCGATGAGACCGGGTCCGGTTACGGTCTGCTGGCGGAAGATGTCGCGGTCGCGGACGATGGTCTGTCAGCCACCTTTCGCCTGCGGCCGCAGGCCCGGTTCCACAACGGCGACCCGGTGCTGGCCGCCGACGTCAAGCACAGCTACGACACCTTGATGGGTCCGCACGTGTCGCCAGCCTACAAGACCATCTTGCAGGAGGTGGCTGGCATCGAGGTGCTCGATGAACGCACCGTGCGTTACCGCTTTCGCCAGCCGAACCGTGAATTGCCGTTGACGGTCGGCGGCCTGCCGGTGTTCAGCCGCAAATGGGGCATGGAGAACGGCGTCACCAAGACCTTCGACAAGGTGGTGATGGACATCCCGATCGGCAGCGGTCCCTACAGGATCGGCCCGGTCAAGTTTGGCAAGGACATCACCTACGTCCGCGATCCGGACTACTGGGCGCGCGACCTGAACGTGCGCCGTGGCACCGGCAACTTCGATCGCATCACCGTCAAGATCTACAAGGACAACACCGCGCGGCTGGAGGCGCTCAAGGCTGGCGAGTTCGACCTGATGCGTTTTTTCTCGGCGGGCGACTGGGCGCGCCGGGTCAGCGGCAAGCGCTTTGACAGCGGGGAACTGGTCAAGGCCGAGTTCCGGCATCGCCTGCCCTCGGGTTTCCAGAGTTATGTGCTCAACACCCGGCGCCCGATGCTCGCCGATGCGCGGGTGCGGCAGGCCCTGGGCCTGGCCTTCGACTACGAGTGGATGAACCGCCAGATGTTCTACAACTCGTACCAGCGGGTCAACGGTCTGTTCGGCAACACCGATTGCCAGGCCACCGGCACGCCTTCGGCCGACGAGATGGCGCTGCTCGAACCCTGGCGCGGCAAGGTGCCCGACGCCGTGTTCGGCCCGGTGGCGGCGCCGCCGCGCACCGATGGCGATTCGTCCTTGCGTGGCAATCTGCGCCAGGCCAAGGCCTTGCTCAACGACGCCGGCTGGTCGGTGCGCGACGGCAAGCTGCGCAACACCCAGGGCGTGCCGCTGGTGCTCGAATACATGGACAGCAACGAAGGTGGTGCCCGCACGGTGACCCCATGGGCGCGCAACCTCGAGAAGATCGGCGTCACGCTGGTGTTCCGCCCGGTTGACTTTGCGCTTTACCAGCAACGGTTGCAGAAGTTCGATTTTGATGTCACGACACTGGCTTACCAGGGCACCCACAATCCCGGGCAGGATTACGCCGACCTGTTTGGCAGCAAGGCGGCGGACATCGAGGACTCGGGCAACATGACCGGCGTCAAGAGTCCGGCCATCGATGCGCTGGTGGCCCGCATGACCAGCGCAGGCAGCAAGGCCGAACTGCTGCCGGCCTGCCGTGCGCTGGAGCGGGTGGTGGCGCATAACCACATCCTGATTCCACAGTGGACCGCCGGCACCCACCGTATCGCCTACAACGCGTGGCGGCTGGCGCGGCCGGAGCAGATGCCACCCTACGCCCAGGGCGAGGGTTGGGCGATCGACACCTGGTGGGCGAAGAAATAATCCATGTTCGCGTATATCCTCAAGCGCTTGCTGCTGATGGTGCCCACCTTGCTGGGTGTGCTGACCATCACCTTCATCGTGATCCAGTTCGTGCCCGGGGGGCCGGTCGAGCAGTACCTGGCGGAGGCCAAGGCGGGGGCGACAGCTGGCGGCGGTGCCGAGGGCGGCGGCCTGACCTACCGCGGCGCCCAGGGCGTGGACAGCAAGCGTCTGGAGCAGATCAAGGCCCTGTACGGATTCGACAAACCAGCGCATGAGCGCTTCGTCGATATGCTGGTGCGGTTTGCGCGTTTCGACCTGGGCCGCAGCTTCTTTCAGAACAAGGACGTCGGCGAACTGATCGTCGAGAAATTGCCGGTGTCGATCACGCTCGGCCTGTGGACCTTTTTCATCAGCTATGGCATTGCGGTGCCGCTGGGCGTGGCAAAGGCGGTGCGTGCCGGCACCCGGTTCGACTTCGTCACCACACTGATCGTGCTGGTGGGTTACGCGATTCCCGGCTTCGTGCTCGGTGTTGCGCTGCTCGTCATCTTTGGCGGACAGTTGCAATGGTTCCCGCTGCGGGGGCTGACATCGAGCAACTGGGACGAGCTGACCTGGGGCGCCCGGATCGTCGATTACCTGTGGCATATCGCGATGCCGGTGACCGCCATGGTGCTGGGCAGTTTCGCCGTCACCGCGATGCTGACCAAAAATGCATTCCTGGAAGAAATCCGCAAACAGTACGTCGTGACGGCGCGCGCCAAGGGGCTCGGCGAAGGCCAGGTGTTGTGGAAACACGTGTTCCGCAATGCGCTGATCCCGATCATCACGGGTTTTCCGGCCGCCTTCATCGGAGCGTTCTTCACTGGTGCGTTGCTGATCGAGACTTTGTTCTCGCTCGACGGCATGGGCCTGCTCAGTTACGAGAGTGTGATCCGGCGCGACTATCCCGTGGTGCTGGGCACCTTGTACCTGTTCACGCTGATCGGTCTGGTCACCAAGCTGATATCGGATCTGTGTTACGTCTGGGTCGACCCGCGTGTCAAATTCGACTGACATGAAACAGCCCCCACGCTCACTGCGTTCGCTGCCCCCCGGGGGGGCCGTCAGTGCCTTCGGACCGGCCGGGCGGCACTGACATGGCAACGCGCCCCCCCAGCCACTCACCGGCGCGTCGCGCGTGGGCGCGGTTCCGGCGCAACCGGCTGGGTTACTGGAGCCTGCTCGCGTTTTGCACCATGGCGGTGCTGAGCCTGTTCGCCGAGGTGGTTTCAAACGACCGTCCCCTGGTTGTGCGGTACGAGGGGAGTTATTACTTTCCGCTGGTCCGGGACTACCCCGAGACGACCTTTGGCGGAGACTTCCTGACTGCCACCGATTACCTCGACCCGTTCATCCGCGAGCGTCTCGCGCAGGATGGCAACTGGGCGATCTTTCCGCTGAACCGTTACGGACCGAAGACACTGAATTATTTTGCCGCCAACCCCAATCCGTCGGCACCCACGAGCGAGAACTGGCTGGGCACCGACGACCGCGGGCGCGATCTGCTGGCCCAGCTCATCTACGGTTTTCGCGTCAGTGTGTTTTTTGCGCTGGCACTGACAGTCACCGGCGTCGCGATCGGTGTGCTGGCGGGCGCGCTGCAGGGCTTTTTCGGCGGCAAGACCGACCTGGCCTTCCAGCGTTTCATCGAGATCTGGGGCGCGATGCCAGAGTTGTATTTGCTGATCATCTTCAGCGCCATCTTCGCGCCCAGCCTGGCGCTGCTGCTGGTGTTGCTGAGCCTGTTCGGCTGGATGGGTCTGTCGGACTATGTGCGTGCCGAGTTTCTACGCAATCGCCAGCTCGACTACGTGCGCGCTGCGCGCGCCCTGGGCGTGGGCAACTGGCAGATCATCGTGCGCCATATCCTGCCCAACAGCCTGACGCCGGTCGTCACCTTCCTGCCGTTTCGCATGAGCGGCGCGATCCTGGCGCTCACCTCGCTCGATTTTCTGGGCCTGGGTGTTCCTCCGGGTACACCGTCGCTGGGTGAGTTGCTCGCGCAGGGCAAGAACAACATCGACGCCTGGTGGATCTCCCTGTCCACCTTCGCGGTGCTGGTGATGACGCTGCTGCTGCTGACGTTCATGGGCGACGCCCTGCGTGACGCTCTGGACCCGCGCAAGGTCGATCATGTGCCGGCGCCGGAGACGAAGGCATGACGGCGCTGCTCGAGGTCCGGGATCTGCGCGTGGCCTTTGGCGGCACCGACGTCGTCAAGGGCATCGATTTTTCAATCGCCAACGGCGAGAAACTCGCGCTGGTCGGGGAATCGGGCTCGGGCAAGACCGTCACTGCGCTGAGCCTGCTCGGCCTGGCCACCAATGCGCATTGCCGTGGATCGGCCCGGTTCACCGGCAACGAGGGCAGCGTCGATCTGCTGGCACTGCCCGAACCGGAGCTGCGCACGATCCGCGGGCGCGACATCGCGATGATCTTCCAGGAACCGATGACTGCGCTCAACCCGCTGTTTCCGGTCGGCAACCAGATCGCCGAGGTGTTGCAGCTCAAACAGGGCCTGGACAAGGATGCCTGCGCCAAGGCCGTGGTAGAACTGCTGGCCAGCACCGGCATTTCTGAACCCGCGCGCCGCGCCCAGGCCTTTCCGCACCAGCTTTCGGGTGGCCAGCGCCAGCGCGCCATGATCGCGATGGCATTGGCCTGCAAGCCCAAGCTGTTGCTGGCCGACGAGCCCACGACGGCCCTGGATGTCACGGTCCGGGCCCAGATCCTGGGGCTGCTGGCTGATTTGCAGCGTGAATACGGCATGGCGGTGCTGATGATCACGCACGACCTGAACCTGGTGCGCAAGTTCGCCGACCGGGTGGCGGTGATGGAAAACGGACGTCTGGTCGAGCACGGCACCGTCCAGGCCGTGTTTGCCAGCCCGCAACATGCCTATACCCGCAAGTTGATCGACAGCCGGCCCAAGCGCGATGTCGCCGAAGCCGGGCCTGATGTGACAGCGGACGCTGCGCCGTTGCTGCAGGCCCGCGACGTGTCGGTAGCCTATCCGGTGCCGATTCCCGGGCTGCGCGGCTGGTTGCGCAAGGGTGCCTTCGTTGCAGTCAAGGGCGTCACGTTCACGATCACGCCGGGCCGAACGCTGGGCGTGATCGGCGAGTCCGGCTCCGGCAAGTCCACACTGGCGCTCGCGGCGCTCGGACTGCAGCCCTACAGCGGCGAACTGCAGGTCACCGGGCAGCCATGGGGGCGCGGCAAGGCCTCGGACAAGGCCTTGCGTCGCATCCTGCAGGTGGTGTTCCAGGATCCTTTTTCGTCGTTGTCGCCACGCATGACAGTGGAGGAGATCGTCGGCGAGGGACTGCTGGTGCACCAGGCGTCCATGTCCAGGTCCGAGCGTCAGCAGCGGGTGCTGCAGGCGCTGGCCGAGGTCGGACTGCAGGAGCAGCAGTTTCCCAACCTGCTGAGCCGTTATCCGCACGAGTTTTCCGGCGGGCAGCGCCAGCGTCTGGCTGTCGCTCGCGCCCTGATCGTCGAGCCGAGTCTGCTGGTGCTCGACGAGCCCACCAGTGCGCTGGACGTGACAATCCAGCAGCAGGTGTTGCGGCTATTGCAGACGCTGCAGCGCGAGCGCCAGCTCAGCTATCTGCTGATCACCCATGACGTGGACGTGATCCGTGCCATGGCGCACGACGTTCTGGTCATGAAGGATGGCGAGGTCGTCGAATCCGGCTCGGTGGCGCAGGTGCTGGACGCGCCGCAGCACCCCTACACACAAGCTCTGGTGGCTTCGGTGGCCTGATCCCGGCGGCCCGTGGGCCGGCCACGCGGGCGATTTTCCGATGTTGTGAACCCGCAAACTGGTGCTAAACAGTGGCCAAAAGCGTGTCGACACGCAACTTTTTGCAGTAGAATGCGGGCTTCACGACCAAACGGGCGGGTTTTCACCGCCCGTTTTTTTTGGTCGCGTAGTTTGTGTGCAGGGAACACTGACAGAGGACGTGGGTCGAATGGCGTTGCAGCAGCTTGTCGAGCAGACGGTGACCGGGTTGGGTTACGAGCTGATCGAGATCGAACGGCTGGCCAGCGGCCTCTTGCGCATCACGATCGATCTGCCGTGGTCCCCGGATGCCGCAGAGGCATTCACGGGCCCGGCGCAATCGCAGTTCGTCACCGTCGAGGATTGCGAGAAGGTCACCCGCCAGTTGCAGTTTGCGCTGGAGGTCGATGGTATCGAATACCGCCGACTCGAAGTGTCTTCACCTGGCATCGACCGGTTGCTGCGCGGGGAGCGCGATCTGGAACGTTTCCAGGGCTGCGAGGTCGACGTCACGCTGAACGCAGCTGTCGGAGCGGCGGCGCAGGGTCAGGTGAATGCGAATCGCAAGAAGTTTCGCGGCACGCTCGAACGGGTCGTGGCCGCCGATGGCAGCCCTGCAGGTTGGCAGCTGGTCTGGAGCGAAGCGCCCAAGATCAAGCCGGGCCAGCGGGTGAGCAAGCATCGCGCACCTGCGCCGGTTCAGGCGCTGGGTTTCGTGCTGGGCGAGGTGCGTGAGGCGCGCCTGGCGCCGCTGGTGAATTTCAAGGGCCGTGGCGCCGCCACGGGTTCGGTCGAGGGGTGAGCAAGGACGCTGCCGCGCTGGTGCGGCGGGTCGGGGGTCCGGCGCAAGCCGGCCGCACAGCTCTGATGTGGATTGAAATGGGAGTGGAGTGACATGAATCGCGAAATGTTGATGTTGGTGGAAGCCATCTCGCGCGAGAAAAGCGTCGAGCGTGACGTGGTGTTTGCAGCCGTCGAGGCCGCATTGGCGCAGGCGACCAAGAAGCTCTTTCAGGGCGAGGTGGACATCCGCGTGGCTGTCGATCGGGACACCGGCGCCTACGAGACCTTCCGTCGCTGGCACGTGGTGCCGAACGAAGCCGGCCTGCAACTGCCCGACCAGGAGATCTTGCTGTTTGAAGCGGAAGAGCAGATTGCCGACATCGAGGTCGATGAATACATCGAGGAAGCCATCGATTCGTTGCCCATCGGCCGCATTGGCGCGATGGCGGCCAAGCAGGTCATCCTGCAAAAGATCCGTGACGCCGAGCGCGAAATGCTGCTCAACGACTTCATGTCGCGCGGCGAGAGGATTTTTGTGGGCACCGTCAAGCGCATGGACAAAGGCGACATCATCGTCGAGAGCGGCCGCGTCGAGGGTCGGCTGCGGCGCAGCGAGATGATCCCCAAGGAAAACCTGCGCACGGGCGACCGGGTGCGCGCCATGATCATGGAGGTCGACCTGACGCTGCGCGGCGCTCCCATCATCCTGTCGCGCTCGGCGCCGGCATTCATGATCGAGTTGTTCCGCACCGAGGTGCCGGAGATCGAGCAGGGCCTGCTCGAGATCAAGTCCTGCGCCCGGGACCCTGGTTCGCGGGCCAAGATCGCCGTGCTCTCGCATGACAAGCGGGTCGACCCGATCGGCACTTGCGTCGGTGTGCGCGGCACGCGGGTCAATGGCGTCACGAACGAACTGGCAGGTGAACGCGTCGACATCGTGCTTTGGAGCGAGGACCCGGCCCAGTTCGTGATCGGCGCGCTGGCCCCGGCCAACGTGTCTTCCATCGTCGTGGACGAGGAGCGCCATGCCATGGACGTGGTCGTGGACGAGGAGAACCTGGCGATCGCGATTGGCCGCGGCGGGCAGAACGTGCGCCTGGCGTCCGAGCTGACCGGCTGGAAGATCAACATCATGGACGCGAGCGAGTCGGCCCAGAAGCTGGCCGACGAGACCGATTCCGGGCGCCGCCTGTTCATGGAAAAACTCGATGTAGACGAAGAAATCGCCGATATCCTGATCGCCGAAGGCTTCACCAGCCTGGAGGAAGTGGCCTATGTGCCGTTACAGGAGATGCTCGAGATCGAGAGCTTCGATGAAGACACGGTCAATGAGCTGCGCTCTCGCGCCAAGGATGCTTTGCTGACGATGGAAATCGCCCACGAGGAAAATGTCGACGCAGTTTCGCAGGATTTGCGCGAACTCGAAGGCCTGACAACCGAATTGATTGGCAAGCTGGCCGACAAGGGGGTTCACTCCCTGGACGACCTGGCCGACCTGGCCGTCGATGAACTCACCGAAATCACCGGCCAGTCAGAGGACGAGGCCAAGGCACTGATCATGAAGGCCCGTGAACATTGGTTCACGAACGAGCCTGCCGCGCAAGAGTGATGGCCATGCAGTAACAGATTCAGGGATGGCTGACGTTTGCCCGTAGCGCGTGTCATGCCGAACAAAAGGTAGTACAACATATGTCCAGTACGACAGTTGCCGAGTTCGCCAACGAACTCAAGAAATCCACCGCAACGCTGCTTGAGCAACTCAAGGCCGCGGGCGTGCCCAAGGCTCAAGCGACCGATCGCGTGACCGAGGCAGACAAGCACAGCCTGCTGAACTATCTGCATACCAGCCACGGCACGTCCACGTCCGAGCGCAAAAAGATCACGCTGGTCAAGAAGCAGACGACCGAGATCAAGCAGGCCGATGCATCCGGCAAGGCGCGCACGATCCAGGTGGAAGTGCGCAAGAAGCGCACCTTCATCCGGCGCGACGACGGTGTCGAGGCCGTGGTTGAAGCCCCTGCCCAAGCTCTGGCGGCCGAGCCGGCGCAGCCCGTCGTCGATAACCTGGAGTTGGCACGGCGCGAGGAAGAGGCGCGTCGACAAGCTGAACTGATCCGTCGCCAGGAGGAAGACCTGGCCGAGAAGCGCCGCCAGCGCGAGGAACAGGAAGCCAAGGCGCGTGCCGCCTCCGAGGCAGCGGTCGCCAGTGCGGCTGCCGCCAGCCAGAAGACGCTGGCCGAAGTGTCCGAGGGCACACCCGATGACCGCGCAGCCGAGGAGGCAGCAGTCAAGGCGGCGGAGAAGACCCGTGCCGACGCCAACCAGAAAGCGACCGCCCAGGCCAAGGCGCGCGCCGACGAGGAAACCGCGCGCGCAGCCGATCTGAGCACGCGCCGGCGCAAGGCCGAGGCCGAGGCCGCCGCCATTCGCGAGATGCTGGCCACCCCCAAGATGGTGCAGGTGGCCAAGAAGCCGGAGGAGGTCAAGCCTGTCGCCAAGGGAACGTTGCACAAGCCGGCCGTCGGCAGTGCCGTGGCGCGCGCCAAGCCAGGTGCGACCACCAGCCCCGGTGCGGGCGCAGCACCGGGCGCCGGCAAGGAAGTCAAGTCGGCCAAGCTCTCGAGCAGCTGGGCCGGCGACCCGTCCAAGAAGAAGGCGATCCCGACCCGTGGCGACACTGGCGGTGGCCGCGGCAACTGGCGCGGCGGCCCGCGGGGGCGCCGTGGCAGCCACGATCGTGGCCACAGTGATGACCGTATGCAGTCGGCGCCGGCAGAGTTCCGGATGCTCGAGGTGCATGTGCCCGAGACCATCACTGTGTCCGAGCTGGCCCACAAGATGGCGATCAAGGCATCCGAGGTGATCAAGCACCTGATGAAGCTGGGCCAGATGGTGACGATCAACCAACCGCTGGACCAGGACACCGCGATGATCGTGGTCGAGGAGATGGGGCACACCGCCGTCGTCGCCGCGCTCGATGATCCGGAGGCTTTCACTGACGAAGAATCGGGACAGGCCGAAGGCGAGGCGTTGCCACGCGCCCCGGTGGTCACGGTCATGGGTCACGTCGACCATGGCAAGACCTCCTTGCTCGACTACATCCGCACCGCCAAGGTGGCCGCGGGCGAGGCCGGTGGCATCACCCAGCACATCGGGGCCTACCATGTGCAGACGCCACGTGGCATGATCTCTTTCCTGGACACCCCGGGCCACGAGGCATTCACTGCGATGCGTGCACGTGGCGCCAAGGCCACCGATATCGTGATCCTGGTGGTCGCGGCCGATGACGGCGTGATGCCGCAGACGCGCGAGGCCATCAAACACGCCAGGGCGGCCAATGTGCCGTTGGTAGTGGCGATCAACAAGATCGACAAACCCGGTGCCAACCCGGAACGCGTCAAGAATGAGTTGGTGTCCGAAGAGGTGATTCCGGAAGATCTCGGTGGTAATTCGCCGTTTGTGCCGGTGTCGGCCAAGACCGGCGAAGGCATCGATGCCCTGCTCGAGCAGGTGTTGCTGCAGGCCGAGGTGCTGGAGCTCAAGGCGCCGGTCGAAGCCATGGCCAAGGGTCTTGTCATCGAGGCGCGTTTGGACAAGGGCCGTGGCCCCGTGGCGACCGTGCTGGTGCAGTCCGGTACGCTGGCGACCGGAGACATCGTGCTGGCCGGCTCGACCTACGGCAGGGTGCGCGCCATGCTGGACGAAAACGGCAAGGCTGTGAAGACGGCCGGGCCGTCGATACCGGTCGAGATCCAGGGTCTGACCGAGGTGCCGCAGGCGGGCGACGAGTTCATGGTGCTGCCCGACGAGCGCCGCGCGCGCGAGATCGCGACTTACCGTGCGGGCCGTTTCCGCAACACCAAGCTGGCGAAACAGCAGGCGGCCAAGCTCGAGAACATCTTCACCGACATGACGGCGGGCGAGGTCAAAACCGTGCCGATCATCGTCAAGGCCGATGTACAGGGTTCGCAGGAAGCGCTGGCGCAAAGCCTGGTCAAGCTCTCGACCGACGAGATCAAGGTGCAGATGGTGTATGCCGCCGTCGGTGGCGTGACCGAGTCCGACGTCAACCTGGCGATCGCCTCCAAGGCGGTCATCATCGGCTTCAACACCCGGGCCGACGCCGGCGCGCGCAAACTCGCCGAGGGCAACGGTGTCGACATCCGCTACTACAACATCATCTACGACGCCGTCGATGACCTGAAGGCCGCGATGTCGGGCATGCTGACCCCGGACAAGAAAGAGGAGGTCATCGGCACCGCCGAGATCCGCCAGGTGTTCAAGGTCAGCAAGATCGGCTCCATCGCCGGCTGCATGGTCACCTCGGGCGTGGTGCGGCGCAACGCCCGACTGCGCCTGTTGCGCGACAACACGGTCATCTTCACCGGAGAACTCGATTCGCTCAAGCGCTTCAAGGACGACGCGCGCGAGGTCAAGGAAAGCTTCGAGTGCGGCTTGAACATCAAGAACTACAACGACATCCAGGAGAACGACCAACTGGAGTTCTTCGAGATCCGCGAAGTGGCGCGGACGTTGTAAAGGCAACCCGTCATCGTGGCCCGAAAGTCTGCAACCCCCAACCGCGCCTTCAAGGTGGCCGATCAGATCCAGCGTGATCTGACGGAGCTGATCGCGCGCGAGTTGAAGGATCCGCGGGTGGGCATGGTCACGATCCAGGCGGTGGAAGTCACGCCAGACTATGCGCACGCGAAGGTGTTCTTCAGCCTGTTGCAGGGTGACCCGCAGGAAACCCAGGTCGGCCTGAATCAGGCGGCCGGTTTTCTGCGTGCCGGCCTGTTCAAGCGATTGCACATCCACACCGTGCCCACGCTGCATTTCGTGTTCGACCGCACCACCGAACGTGCCTCCGACATGAACGCACTCATCGCGCAGGCTGTCGCCTCGCGTTCCAAGAACGAGGACTGAAAAATCGGGGTCAGATTCCAATTATCGTGATTGGACGCTGGCCGACAGAGCCAGCGCATGGGAAACAGACCAGAAAAAATGGGGCAGAAGCAGCGGGTGCAGCGCCGAGCCGTGCACGGCGTGTTGCTGCTCGACAAGCCGCTGGGACTGTCGAGCAATCAGGCGCTGCAAAAGGCCAAATGGTTGTTGCGTGGCGAGAAGGCCGGCCACACCGGCACGCTCGATCCGCTGGCCAGCGGCGTGTTGCCGCTGTGTTTTGGTGCCGCGACCAAGTTCAGTCAACTGCATCTGGATGCCGACAAGACCTACGAAGCGGTTGCGCGGCTGGGCATCACGACCAGCACCGGCGACGCGGAGGGTGAACTGTCGCAGGAGCGGCCCGTCGCCGTGGACGCGGCGGCGGTGGCGAGCATGCAAGCCCGCTTCACCGGCCCGATTGCACAGACACCGCCGATGCACAGCGCGCTGAAGAAGGACGGCAAGCCGCTGTACGAGTACGCCCGCGCCGGTATCGAGGTCGCGCGTGAGCCGCGCGATGTGACGATCCATGCGCTGCAGCTCAAACTGGTCGAACACGGCGGCGTGGCCGCTATCCAGATGCGGGTGCGCTGCAGCAAGGGCACCTACATCCGGACGCTGGCGCAGGACATCGGCGAGGCCCTGGGATGCGGTGCCCATCTGACGATGCTGCGTCGAGTCGAGACTGGCGGCTTCTCGCTGGAAGACTGCGTCACGCTTTTGGCGCTCGAGCAGATGCCCGAGTCCGAACGGTTGGCGCAGTTGCGTCCGGTCCAGACCTTGCTGCGAGACCATGTGCCGGTCACCTTGCAGGCCGAAGATGCAGCGCGATTCCTCAGCGGCATGCGCCGACGCGGCTCTTGGCCCGACCACGCCCGCGTGGCGGTGTTCGGGCAGTCCCCTGATGCCTTGCTGGGCAGCGCGCATGTGCGCGCGGGCGAGCTGATCCCCGACCGTCTGCTGAGCCCGCTCGAGATCGAGCAAACGCTGGCCGGCCATTGATTTTCCGAAATAGTTTCCCGAAAGACCACCATGAGCTACAAACAGATTCGCAACATCGCCATCATTGCCCACGTCGACCACGGCAAGACCACGCTGGTCGATATGCTGCTGCGCCAGAGCGGAACCTTCCGCGCCAACGAAAAAGTCGCCGAACGGGTGATGGACAGCAACGACCTGGAGAAGGAGCGCGGCATCACCATCCTGGCCAAGAACTGCGCAGTGGACTGGAAGGACACCCACATCAATATCGTCGACACGCCCGGCCACGCCGACTTCGGCGGTGAAGTCGAGCGCGCGTTGTCGATGGTCGACGGCGTGATGCTGCTGATCGATGCGGTCGAAGGCCCGATGCCGCAGACACGGTTCGTGACCAAGAAGGCGCTGGCGCTGGGACTCAAGCCCATCGTGGTGGTGAACAAGGTGGATCGCCCGGGTGCACGCCCGGACTACGTCATCAACGCTGCGTTCGACCTGTTCGACAAGCTGGGTGCGACCGAGGAGCAGCTCGACTTCCCGGTCGTGTATGCGTCCGGCCTGAACGGCTGGGCGTCGATGGAAGCGGGCGAGGCCGGTGAACAATGGGGCAAGGATCTCGCGCCGCTATTCGACACCGTTTTGTCGCACGTGCCGGCCAACAAGGGTGACCCGGCTGCGCCGCTGCAGCTGCAGATCAGCTCGCTCGACTACTCAACCTACGTCGGCCGGATCGGCGTTGGCCGGATCAGCCAGGGTACCCTGCGCGTGAACCAGGACGTGCTGGTGATGGAAGGCCTGGACGGGGCATCCAGCAAGGCGCGGGTGCAGCAGATCCTCAAGTTCGAGGGCCTGGAGCGTGTCGCGGCCACCGACGCTGGCCCGGGGGACATCGTACTGGTCAGCGGTATCGAGCAGGTGGGCATCGGCGTCACGATCACCGACCCGGTCAGCCCGGCACCGCTTCCCATGCTGATGATCGACGAGCCGACGCTGACGATGAACTTCTGCGTCAACAACTCGCCGCTGGCCGGTCGCGAGGGCAAGTTCGTCACCAGCCGCCAGCTGCGCGACCGGCTCGATCGGGAGTTGCAGGCCAACGTCGCACTGCGCGTGAACGACACTGCAGAGGAGGGTATCTACGAGGTCAGCGGCCGCGGCGAACTGCACCTGACGATCTTGCTGGAGAACATGCGTCGCGAGGGTTATGAGCTGGCGGTGTCCAAGCCGCGCGTGGTGTTCAAGAACGTCCAAGGCGAGAAGCACGAGCCGATCGAGATGCTGACGGTGGACATCGAGGAAAGCCACCAAGGTGGCGTGATGCAGGCGCTGGGCCTGCGCAAGGGCGACCTCGTCAACATGGAGTCCGATGCCCGCGGCCGCGTGCGGCTCGAATACCGCATTCCGGCGCGTGGCCTGATCGGGTTCCAGAACGAGTTTCTGAACCTGACCCGTGGCACCGGCCTGGCCAGCAACATCTTCGACGGTTACGAGGCTTATCGCGGCGATATCGAGAGCCGCAAGAACGGCGTGCTGATCAGCATGGACGACGGCGAGATCGTTACCTATGCGCTGGGCAAGCTCGACGATCGCGGGCGCATGTTCGTCAAGGCCGGCGACCCGGTATATGAAGGCATGGTCGTCGGCATCCATAGCCGCGACAACGATCTGGTCGTCAACGCGGTGCGCATGAAGCAGCTGACCAACTTCCGTGTCAGCGGCAAGGAGGATGCCATCAAGATCACGCCGCCGATCCAGCTCACGCTGGAATACGCGGTCGAGTTCATCGAGGAAGACGAACTGGTCGAGATCACGCCCAAGAGCATCCGGCTGCGCAAGCGCCATCTGAAGGAGCACGAGCGAAAGAGGGCGAATCGCGAGACGGTCTGACCTCGGCGCGAGTCCCGCGCGCGCCGCTCTGGTCCCCGAGGGGGACCCTCTAAGCGGCCGGGTCGCGGAGTCTGGCAGTCACTTGTGGCGGGTCTTCATCGCCCGCTCGACCTCACGTTTGCCTTCGCGGTCCTTGATCGTGTCGCGCTTGTCGTGTTCGGCCTTGCCCTTGGCCAGCGCGACCTCGCACTTGACCTTGCCGCCTTTCCAGTGCAAGTTGATGGGCACCAGCGTATAACCCTTTTGCTCCACCTTGCCGACCAGCCGCTTGATCTCTTCCTTGTGCATCAGCAGTTTCTTGGTGCGCACCTTGTCCGGGCTGATGTGGGTCGAGGCCGTACCCAGCGGATTGATCTGACAACCGATCAGGAATAACTCGCCGTCGCGGATCACGACATAACCGTCGGTCAGCTGCACCTTGCCGGCACGCAGCGACTTGACCTCCCAGCCTTCGAGCACCAGGCCCGCCTCGAAGCGCTCCTCGAAAAAGTAGTTGTACGCCGCCTTCTTGTTGTCGGCGATACGGGAGGGCTTGGGCGCCGCGATTTCGGGTTTTTTGGCCATGGTTGCAAGATGGGGTTGTCAATCGTGCGAACAAGGCTTGTCTACAATCCTGCGCAGTCCTGCATTCTATGAAAACAGTCCAAAAGTCGGTCCTGATCTGGTATCACGCACAGGAAATGTATGCGCTGGTCATCGATGTGGCGTCTTACCCGCAGTTCCTTCCCTGGTGTGACCGCGCCAGCGTGCTCCAGGAGCATGAGGATGGCATGACGGCCGAGGTCGGCATCGCCATTGGCGGCGTACACCAGACTTTCACCACCCGCAACCGCCACACGACCGACCGCGCGGTGGATCTGCAACTGGTCGAGGGCCCGTTCTCCCGGCTCGAAGGCCACTGGCGCTTCACGCCGCTGGGCGACGGTGCGGAACGTGCCTGCCGGGTCGAGCTCAACCTGGACTACGGTTTTGACAATGCGACGCTGGGCAAGCTGGTCGGGCCGGTGTTCGACCGCATCGCATCCAACCTCGTGGATGCCTTCGTCAAGCGTGCGCAGCATGTCTACGGGGGGTGAGGCCGTGGCGATGGGTGTCATCTTGGTCATGTGCCTCGGGCCACGCGTTACCGATGAGGAGAAACTCAGTCTGGCGCACGGCTGCACCGCGTCACAGGCGCTGCAGTCCAGTGTGCTGCTTGCCCGCCTTGGCATCGTGCCGGGGCCCGAGCTGGAATTTGGCGTCTGGGGTCGCAAGGTGGGTGCCAACCACGTTTTGCGCGACGGTGACCGGCTGGAGTTGTACCGGCCATTGTTGGTTGATCCGAAGGTCGCTCGGCGTGCGCGTTTCGCTGCACAAGGCGCGCGCGCAGCCGGGCTGTTTGCGCGTCGGCGCTCCGGGGCGAAAGCGGGTTACTGAGCCGCGTGCGGGTTGCCCGGCGCCATGCCAGCTAGCCTGCCTAACTGCAGTCGGCCTCGGTCACGGCACGGATCTTCTTCTGCTCGGCAGCCCGGGCAGCGTCATCGAGAATCTCGCGCTCACCCTTGGTATTGGTGATGGACACCCGCACGCCTGAATCCATCAGCGCCTGATTGGCCCGGGCCTTTTCGCAATTCGTTGTCTTGATCTTTGCCAGCCGGTCGGCTTCGGCCTTGATCTTGAAGGCCACCTCGGCCTCAGCCTTTTTCTTCCTGGCGATCAGGTCCGTGTCGACTTCGACGAGTTGCGGCGACGCAGCTGCAGGCGCCGCAACCGGCGCGGCCACTGGTGTCAGCTGGGCCGGCGCTGCCGCCGCTGGCACAGGGGCGATGTTGCCCGGCTGCTTCAGGATGTTTTTCACCGGAATATCGGACGGCGGTGGCTGGTCGCTGAATACCTTGCGACCGCTGTTGTCAAGCCATTGCCATTGCGCCTGGGCCGAGACGCCGACCAGCCACAAGGCACACACGAGAAGGGTTTGGATCCATCGCATGGGCGGCAGTTTACGCCTTTGGGGCCTCTCCGCGACGGGTACAATTGCCGATTTGGAGCTTTCACATGCGCCTGCTCGGCAAAGCGCTCACCTTCGACGACGTGTTGCTGGTGCCAGCGTACTCCCAGGTCCTGCCCAAGGACACCTCCCTTTCCACCTCGTTTTCGCGCAATATCCAGCTCAATCTGCCGCTGGTATCTGCCGCGATGGATACCGTCACCGAAGCCCGGCTTGCGATTGCGATCGCCCAGGAAGGCGGCATCGGCATCGTGCACAAGAACCTCTCGGCCAAGGATCAGGCAGCCCAGGTGGCCAGGGTCAAGCGCTACGAGTCCGGCGTTTTGCGCGATCCGGTCGTCATCACGCCCACCCATACCGTGCGCCAGGTGATCGACCTGTCCGAGCAGCTGGGCGTCTCCGGTTTCCCGGTCTGTGACGGCGGCAAGGTAGTCGGTATCGTCACCGGCCGCGATCTGCGCTTCGAGACCCGTTACGACGCCCCGGTCAGCTCGATCATGACGCCGCGCGACAAACTGGTGACAGTGCCCGACGGAACCACGCTGGAAGAGGCCAAGTCGCTACTGAACAAGTTCAAGCTCGAGCGCCTTCTGGTGGTCAACGACGCCTTCGAGCTCAAGGGTCTGATCACCGTCAAGGACATCACCAAGCAGACCAGTTTTCCCAATGCTGCGCGGGACGCGCTGGGCAAGCTGCGAGTCGGCGCGGCGGTGGGCGTGGGCGAGGGCACCGAGGAGCGTGTCGAGGCGCTGGTGCGTGCCGGTGTCGATGTTATCGTCGTCGATACCGCCCACGGCCACAGCCAGGGGGTGATTGACCGGGTGCGTTGGGTCAAGAGGAACTATCCGCAGGTTGACGTCGTTGGTGGCAACATCGCCACTGGCGCGGCTGCGTTGGCGCTGGTCGAGGCGGGGGCCGACGCGGTCAAGGTCGGCATCGGGCCGGGTTCGATCTGCACCACCCGCATCGTGGCCGGTGTCGGCGTGCCGCAGATCATGGCGGTAGACAACGTGGCAACCGCTCTCAGGGGCAGCGGTGTGCCGCTGATCGCAGACGGCGGCATCCGCTACAGCGGCGACATCGCCAAGGCCATTGCAGCCGGTGCCAGCACGGTCATGATGGGCGGCATGTTTGCCGGCACCGAGGAGGCACCGGGCGAAATCATCCTGTACCAGGGCCGCAGCTACAAGAGTTATCGCGGCATGGGCTCGATCGGCGCGATGCAGCAAGGCAGCGCCGACCGTTATTTCCAGGAAGCCACCACCGGCAATCCCAACGCCGACAAACTGGTGCCCGAGGGTATCGAAGGCCGGGTTCCGTACAAGGGCTCGATGATCTCCATCGTCTACCAGATGTCGGGCGGCCTGCGCGCCAGCATGGGGTATTGCGGCTGCCCGACGATCGCCGACATGCAGAGCAAAGCCGAATTTGTCGAGATCACCACCGCCGGCATCCGCGAGAGCCATGTGCACGACGTGCAGATCACCAAGGAAGCGCCGAACTACCGGGCGGAATGAGATGGCCCCCACGCTTGTCACTGCGTGTACCGCGCTGCCCCCCGAGGGGGCTGATTTCCCTTGGGGCGGCCCGGCGGGAAATCGCATTTCCATGCGTTTTTGCACTGCAGTTAATCTTTGAGTCTCGAGGGGGCTGATCTTGCTTGGGGCGGCCCGGCGAAAGGGGGCTGATCTTCCTTGGGGTGGCTCGGCGAAAGATTGGGTCTGCGCGACGGCCTGCCGAGCGCATCACACGGGAAACCATCTCATGAACCACCAGAAAATCCTGATCCTCGATTTCGGCTCACAGCTTACGCAGCTGATTGCGCGGCGTATCCGCGAAGCCCATGTGTTTTGCGAGGTCGTGCCTTGCGACGTCGACAATGACTGGGTGCGCGAATACGCGCGCGACGGCAACCTCAAAGGCGTCATCCTCTCGGGCAGCCACGCCAGCACGTATGAAGCCCATGAGTTGCGCGCGCCGCACGTGGTGTTCGAACTCGGCATCCCGGTGCTGGGTATCTGTTACGGCATGTTCACGATGGCCGTGCAGCTGGGCGGCGTCGTGGCGCCCAGCCCTAAGCGCGAATTTGGCCATGCCGATGTGCGTGCCCATGGCCACACCCAGTTGCTCGACGGCATTCAGGATTACGCCACGCCCATGGGCCATGGCATGCTGCAGGTGTGGATGAGCCATGGCGACAAGGTCACCGAGATGCCGCCGGGTTTCCACCTGATGGCCAGCACCGACAGCTGCCCGGTCGCCGGCATGGCCGACGAGGAACGCCGCTTCTACGGCGTGCAGTTCCACCCGGAGGTCACCCACACCAAGCGCGGCGCGGCAATCCTGGAGCGTTTCGTGCTCGACATCTGCGGCACCCGCGCCGACTGGATCATGGGCGACTACATTGCCGAGGCGGTCGAGAAGATCCGCCAACAGGTCGGTGATGAAGAAGTCATCCTCGGCCTGTCCGGTGGTGTCGACTCCTCGGTGGCTGCTGCGCTGATCCACCGAGCCATCGGAGACCAGCTCACCTGCGTATTCGTCGACCATGGGTTGCTGCGCCTGAACGAGGGCGACATGGTGA
>ENA-ORBV01006264-ORBV01006264.1-microbial-mat-metagenome-genome-assembly--contig:-NODE-6264-length-21135-cov-5.222766_pt1 | contig 21135 bp, 16 predicted proteins | sample MGYA00237777_ERZ505514 | MGnify/ENA primary metagenome ERZ505514 (study PRJEB26160, sample SAMN06269048) | microbial mat metagenome | isolation source: Oligotrophic lake microbial mat | place... | reverse complement strand
TAAGTGGGGAGTACAGTAGATCCCCATTCTTTCTTTTTGTTTTCTTTGTGCTGATACTTGACACGTCTCTGGTTCTGTATTTTCACAGAATGATTATTGGACACATGAATGCATGCAAAGTGTTTGCTGTAGACAGCATCTCTTGCGAGAGCAAGACGCCGATGACAAATCAGAGAAGAATCAATCCACAATCTATGACCTTTGGGACACGGACCGTCCTGCCCGTAGTCTAGTTGGTACTGATTATGAGGAGTTTATCTTCCAACGACGCATGCTTCATATAATTGATGAACACGCTGCAACAATTGAACAGCTCCAGCGTGAAAAACAACAACCTCTCTTCCTGTTCTATGCTCCACACGTTGCTCACTGTCCATTGCAAGTGCCGCAAGCCTATTTAGATCAGTTTGACTTTATGGACAATGACGAGGAACTATGCAAGGCACAAACGAAAAACATCCTAAGCCCTGACAAACAATCGCCGCTGTATTCGTGTCGAAAGCAATACCATGCCATGGTGAAAGTGCTGGATGACATACTGGGAAGCCTGGTAGACCGATTAAAGCATCATGGATTGTGGGAGAACACTCTGATGGTAGTCACAAGTGACAATGGCGGCCCCGTGGACCCAGAAGAGTCGGGAGCTACGAATTACCCATTGCGTGGGGGCAAATATTCCGACTGGGAAGGCGGCGTTCGCGCCACGGCCTTTGTAAGTGGCGGTTACATCCCAGAAAATCGGAGAGGAAAAATAGTGCGTCACCCTATTCATATCTGTGATTGGTATGCGACAATACCAGCCCTCTCTGGTATTGACGTAAAGGAGGAAGAAAGCATCTCCACAGATGATCAACGAGTGCCACCAGTTGATGCCGTGGATGTTTGGCCACTCATAATGGGAGAGTACGACAAACAGCCGGGTGACGAGAGGAGTGTTCTTGACCACACACCAACACGCATGGAGATCCCTCTCTCCAAGAATGCGTTAATCGTAGGAGAGTGGAAGTTGATCTGGAACACCAAAAAAAATGTTACAAGGTCTGGGTGGACCTCCCCGGATTACCCAAATTCTCATACCAAGCGGCATGAAATTGACGATCAATACACCAACTGCACCACCGGCTGCCTCTTCAATTTGGAAAAGGACCCAAGCGAACGCCACAACTTAGCATCCCAAGAAGTGCTACAACTAGAAAGCATGATGAAGCGACTCGAAGTCTTGCGTCAGGGCTTTTTTGAAAACGATGATCGTGGGGTGGATTCCTGCCCAAAAGGTTACAGGGACAGGGAGGACCCACTCCCCTGTGCTTGTTGGATGGCAGTTAATTACTACGGCGGTTTTTTTGGGCCATATCAAGAAGTAAATGTTTCCAAGTCATTAGATACTTCAGTCAGCTAAAGTGGAGGTCAAGGGTGTGGATACACCCATTGAGCGTATCCGGCTACACGCAAACCAAGGCAAATCAACCTGCAATCGGGTGCAGTGTGGTGTATTCTCTATTAGGAAAATAATTTCAAGCTTTTCCTAACGCCTTCAAGCGTCGCCCGCAGGTCATCTAAATTTTCAACGCTCTTCAGTTTCTTCCCCAAATCCCCAAGGAATCTCAACTTCAAGACGGTGAGCTTTGTGTCATGAGCCCGTGATTTGAGGGAGCGACAAAGTCGCTGTATACTTGAGTCCGATATGTAAGCGCCGTTCAAGTCCATGGTAGCCAATTTCGTCACTCTGTCGAATTGCTGAGACAGTTCCTCCGTTCGTCGCAATGACTCAGAGGACTTGCCTAGCATGCTGCGATATTTTGAAGAGATACTGTTCAACGTAGCTCCGCCCTTTGCCATTGCTACCATCTTGGAGTATTCGCCAAAGCAATCGAATTCCAGCTCCAACTTTTCTAGCTTGGGCATGTTGCAGATTGCGTCCGCAAGGCCATCGACGGAGGTCATATTTTTGTTGGGGTGAATGACCAGCACCAAATGCCTTAAATTATTAAGCTTGCCAAGTTCTTCCCAGAGGCGGTCGAGATTTTCGAGATTTGAACAGAACCCGCAGTTGAGGCTGAAAACCTCTAGATTTTCGCTTAAACGTCCAAAGCCAATTGCAAATTCCTCGCCATATTGAAAGTCAAGGTAGCTGTAGTCTAGATCGAGGCATCGCAGCGATGCTGGTAACGATTCGACAAACTTCAGTGCCTCCCGAATCTTAAAAGCCGAGCACCCTGCAAACGTAACTTCCAGACTTTCAATCGGCGAGGCCTGTAGAGCAGCTTGGACTCTCGCCAAGTGGGTCTGCTCTAGCTCTCCCCCTTTCTCGCCCTTTGCATCTTCCAATGCGCAGCGATAACCCAGGCCAGCAATCGTGCCTTGAATCAGTGCATTTACCTTTGAATACGCAGGATGAACCGTCAAGGCTTCACCGTCGTAAGCAGAGGGGGCACCCGGGTTGCTGCATTTTTCGCTATGACGGATAATGCAATTCATGATGCGTCTGGTATCGTCTTCGATGGAAGCGTATGTCGACTCCAGGTGAATTGCAAGGGCGTCTAGAAACATTTGGAATCTAAACTGAGATTGCCTCAAGGATCGAAGCTCTGACCATTCAAGGCGGTTGCAATACTGATTTCGGGGCCGAGCGCCATCTTTGACAGCTGTGCGTAGAATGTTTCTCTCCTCTTCCTCGTCGTCAATGGCCTTCTGCCCCGTCGGTCGAAACTTATCGACTTGGGCTGGACCATCGGTCAGCCCAACTGGTTTCCCGTCCTCGTTGGTAGCGTAAAGATCTAGAATGAAGCGATCTTCTTCCTCAGCGTAGAGACACGGCGACTCTTTTGTTCGCTCAATTGCTAGATATAATTCCCAAAGGCACCACATTCTAGTAAAATATGTATTCTTCTTATCCACCACACAGAGACAACCTTGTGTCGCTTTCAAGATTCTTTCTGTCGTCATTGGATTCTGCAAGGCCGCTTGATCCAGCGTGTCGGCATCGCCAATAAAACTGTGCGAAGCAATCGAATGTTGATTCATCGCCAAGGCACAAATCCAGTACGTGTCCTCGTTTTCTGTGTCAAGTCCGCGATCTGACGCGTGCTGCTGAATGCACTCAAACAGGTCCATAACAGAGTCGCTCCATGTATGGGAGACAAAAAATTGTGGAGGCCGAGTCATGGCATTTTCATAATGGTGCTTGCCGTAGGCTTGCTCCACGTAACTACAACCATGCGCTTGAGTGATCGGCAAAATGTGATACTTGACCAAATCATACATGGTGACATTTCGGGGCTGTAAGGGCCTACCATTGTCGGTACTTTTCCATTGTTCCAAGACGCATTGGTGCTGTACGACGATTTGAACCAAGTCTTTGAGTTGGCGAACTGTAACTCCGCGGAACTCTACTTGATGTATCGCCTCGTAAGTGTCTTTCTTTTCGTCCATTTCGTTGCCGCGGACCACCACCAGGTTCGTATTCGTGGTTTCTTTGGTAGGAACTCCCAAGGCCGTACTGATAGACGGAATGGACCAGCGTGCAGCAGTGGCAGCATCTTGATGTGCGGCAACAGCATTCACCTTTATTGGAGGAGCTGTCTGCTTGCTGCTCATATTCTGGTTGGAAAAAAATAATCGCTTGCTCGCTGGTTTGTCGGGGGTTACAATTGCTGCATCTTTGGCCACTGCTTCTAAACCTTCATCCTGTGGGAGTGCTGTATTCTTACTGGAAAGAGATGGCATTTGCATGGTAGCGATACTCCATCGATTCTTGGCTGTATCCTTGCTGTCAGGGTTCGCCGACACCTCGCTGTCCGGGGTTACTAATGTTGCAGAATCTTTGGCCACTGCTGATGACCCATCCGCATCCTGTGGAAAAACTGCTACATTCATATTACCAGAGAGAGATGGCATTTGCATGGTAGAGATACTCCATCGATAATTCTTGGTTGTACCCTTGCTGTCAGGGTGCGGGGACACCTCGCTGTCCGCGGTTACTATTGTTGCAGCACTTTTGGCTGCTACTACTGCTGCTGCTGAACCATCTTCGTCCTGTGGCAACGTTGTTTTCTTACCAGAAAGAGATGGAATTTGCATAGTAGGGATACTCCATCGATTTGTGGTTGCGCCCTTATTTTCGCTAGCGTCGGCGCAAGGAGATTTGGTCGTTGCAAACGATGGTGTATGAATAGTAGGGAGACGAGCACTCCAACGGTGATTGTCACTCGCTTTTTCGGCGTCTGATGATGCATTTAGATCAGTGTTCTGATTCTTACTCTTCATGAGCATCATTGCTGGAGGAGCAGATAGGGTAGGCAGGTTTACGGACCATCGGCTAGTTGGTGTCGCATTGCTGTCATGCTCGTTGGGAGCGGATTCCGGTGCTGGCTGTTCATGATGAATGCTGGATGGCACAGACGACGATGGCGTCGATAAGGATGACGCAAACCAATCTCCATCCGAATTGGCAGGAGCAAACATATCGGTTGGTGGAGTAAAATTGGCAGGTGGAAACATTTGGGGTGGTGGAGCTTTTGTTGGTGGTGGTGCAGCAGCAGCTTTGCTTTTGGGAAATTGTAATTTTGGCATGTTCATGGAGGGTGGGGTCATTTTTGGCATATTCATGGACATGGAGGGCGCTGTCATTTTTGGCATAGTCATGGATGGTGCTGTCATTTTTGGCATGTTCATGGACATGGATGGTGCCGTCATTTTGGGAAAGTTGCTGAGCAAAGAGGATTTGGGACTATTGTTTTGTGCAGTTCTATTTTGGGTATTCGCCTTGGGATGGATTCCGTTTTTGGATTGCAAGGATGGAAAACTATTGAGACTGGCTCGGAAGGATTGAGAGAAAGTGGTAGACGACGATTTTTCGGGGGCTGGCAGGACCATTTTTCTGGAAGAATTTTGAAGGGGGGATTGTTGGGAAATGTTTTCCAACGTTAAATGATCTAAATGATCTTCTCGAAAAAGAGGCGCTGGTGGTATTCGCAAAAAATCGGGAGGCAGCTGGACGGGAATTCCCATGCGCCGTCGAGTGGACTTGTCGATGGTGACTACGGCAGCTTGAAAGGTGTCGGCCATGGTCACAGTGACTCGACTCCGCCGCGGCGGAGGTGGCTGTTTCATTCGAGATTTTGGAATTTTGGAAGGCGGTGGTTGTAAAGTTCGTAAAGTGTCCGTGAGACTCGTAGTAGAAGAAGAAGCTGGTGGTTTGCCTGAATGTGTGTGTATAGCAGCAGAAGGCTTGGTATCTGTACCCGCCAAAATCAAGTCCTCGACCCATGGTTGGGGATTGTTCCCTTGACAACGTTCGTGTAATTGCAACAACTTGAGAGTGGCGTCTTCCACATTGCCATCATAATAATCCAAAACGGTGCCCAGCAAATCAAAGGTCCAGGGATCGCCAAACATGGCTTGCAGAGAAGCAATGTCTTCTCCTCGTTGCTGCTGGTAATAATATTGAGACATGATGTTTTTTACAAAAGTTCTCGTCACGAATTTCAAGGGTTTCTCAGCACAAGAAAATCTTGGCAATGACCTGTAGGCCAAAAATTATATTCTCCAAGAAAACTGTTCAAGCTAACACTACTTCATTCGTTGAGGAGAAGACAAGAGAATACCAGCAGCTGCTATGCGATAGTTTGCCCTTCAATACTTCTGCGCAACGTTTTACCCAGGCGCGTTTGCTCATGCATCGAGTTGACATGTACAATAATGTACAACCAAGGTACTGGTACTACTAGCTAGCTAGTAGGAACAAGAGAGAATAGATGAAACGTATTCACGTCTCAACTCATGATGACGAAACCGGATGAGATGGCCAAGACTGCCACCGCGCCTGGCCTCTTTCAGTGATTGAAGCAGACGCGACTAAATGAAAACGTGAATGAACCAGATCGCACATTTTCTCCCAAAAGGTTTAATCAAAGAATTTTGAGAACCTCATTTTTCTGTATTTCTTCGGATCTACTGGTATCTCATGCCACTGATACAATGTAGCATCTCAACCGCCATCATTTTGATTGCCATGCACCCGCCTATCTATATATTTGATTTATTGTGTTCTCGAAATGAATCACACCCGCCCACTCTACTGTACTGGCAGCAATTACAAGCTAAGGTAGAGCTTGCTGCATGGCTCTACTGTACAGTACCTGATGCCGGGAAGCAGTTCTCTGGAAATCAATCAATATTTTGATTCGGGCATTCTTCAATACATAACTTCGAACCCAACATTCGCCCCCAAGTTATACTAAGGAAGCACCACAATAGGAAATAGATACTACAATGGCGTTTCTGTTCTTGCTTCTCCTCTTGTGCTCCTTGGCGGTGGAGTCATTCTGTCCACTTTCAACAAGGACGTCCTGGAGTTCCTTCCTTGTGACCTGTAGTAGCAGAAGCCCCAAGACGGGAACCCTCCTGCTCAACCGTTTCGCCAGTGTTGCTGCTTCGGATCAAGGCGTGGATACAGAGGAGGAAGAAGAAAAGACGTTCAAGGTTCTCATGAATATTGCTCAAAAGCTCAAACTCGAAATTTTTGATCTCGAAGAAGGAATTTATGGATACGACTCGAAAGATAATGCCTACGGATTAGAAGTTATTCAAACCTGCATTGATCTTGCTGGCGAGGAAGATCAAGGTCTTGGTTTGGTTCTTACCGAAATGGCCAGTAGTTCGGATGGTCGTGGTCTGGTACTTGTAAGCAAAGTCACTGGAAATGCCTTGCATGCTCAACCGGCCAAAATACAAGTGGGAGATGCCATTACCGGCATCAAGGCGGGTCCCAAATTTCGAGAACGTGTGACAGGTTCCAATTATGATGTCATGGTAGATGCTATTGGTCAAGCCAAAAATATCGCCATGGAACCAGGTGGCGATCAGCGTTTGTTTTTGGAACTCAATCGCTTGGTCAAGCGTGCGAAAGTAACGGTCGAAATAGACGATGGAACTTCAACAACGACAGTGGAAGCACTGGCGGGAGAAAATTTGAGAAGGCTCTTCATGCGCAAAGGAATTCAGTTGTACGATAAACAAACCAAGCGATTCGATATGCCCTTTGCAAGTGGCGACTGTGCGGGAGAAGGTCTGTGTGGCACTTGCCTAGTGGCAGTCACAGAAGGAGAAGAGTTGCTATCCCCCATGAGCGATACCGAAAAACTCATTCTCAAGGGACGGCCGTTGTCTTGGCGGGCATCCTGTCGCACCGTCGTGGGTGCCAACAATGAGGGAGGTACAATCAAAGTTTGCATCCACCCCCAATCTCGATTCCAGGACGAGCTCAATCCAGGTGTTCGAAGCCTTGGTATGTGAAAGACAGCATACTGCATTACGTAGTCACGCAAGCAACACAGCTAAGAAGTCATGATATAATCGCTACATATTTAACGCTACTTCCATTAAGCAGCCCGCATGAACTAGATTGATAGCTAGATAAGCCACATCAGAGTGGCAGGCCATAATGACCTGTCCCAGGGGAAACAAAAAAAAGTCACTTCACTTTTGCCCCGGTTTTTACTTGGGCATGGAAAGGAGAGAAATTATTTATGATTTTCTCGGAATCCTTGTACACAAAATGAATCATTTCGGTCTGCCAGTGGCTACTGCATGGTCATAATAAATTCTCAACATTGATTTATTTCAATAATTCACTGCAGGGTGAAATGTGCAGTGTAGCCCGCCGCGACTTTCGACAAAAATAAATGAATTAATGCACAACTAAAAAAACTAATAAAGGTACAACGCAAAACAATCTTCTATTTTGGGCATTTGACTATTAAAAGGTGTTCGTAGTAAACAGAATGAAGCGCGGATCAACTCCCCCGTTTGTAGCAGTTTGGGGTGAGAAGGGCCACGGTATTCTGATTTAATTTCATGTGATTTGAGTTCAGTAAATGGGCTTTTGATGAGAAATTCGGTTTGGATCGTAACCTTTAACGATTTTCACTTCAAAAGGCCACACTGGAAACAAAAGCACGGGACAACACTTGATTGATCTGATATGAGGTTACGATGCATCATCAGCAAAGCAACATCGGTGAGTTTTATTCTCAAAGAATTTTAGACGGGCCCAAGTTCCGACATGAAAAAATGCGTTTCATGTTCGTTCCTTGAGGCCGTGAAAGGGCATCAATTAACAGACAAGCGAGTCACCGCGCGGGGAGCAGAAAGCTCAACTCGAGAAATCAAAGGCTCCGCCTGGGGGTGCTGCTTGCTGGTCCATGCCGAATCCGAATTGGTCGCCTTGCATAGCTGGAGCGATTTCAGCCATTTCCTCCTCGTCCTCGACACCAAAATAAGTCTCCAAGATCTTGATACAACGCTCGTAAATGTCGTTGTTGGAGTGCTGCTGCAATTCTTCGATCTTGTTGAGACCATCGGCTTCGGAGATGAAGACCGCCATTGGATTCTGTCCTCCAGTTTGCTTGGAGTCCTCCTCTCCGACCTTGAGAATATTTTCCAGCCCTTCCAGAGCAATGGTTACAATCTTAGGATCGCTTACGGTGAGTAAGTCACAAAGAGGGCGGATGCAGCCTTGCTGGACAAGGAAGCGGATTTGTTGGGGGTTTCCTCCCGAAGTGGCGTTCGAAATGGCCCAAGCAGCTTCTTTACGAATGTCGAATTCCGCATTGGTAAGCAACTGGATGAGAGGAGGAATAATGTTGTTGTCAATGACAGCTTGAATTTGATCCTTGTTCCCGGCGGTGATATTGGAAATGGTCCAGCATGCTTCCTTGCGGATGCCTTTCTTGGGACTCGAGAGAAGTGCCAACAAACAAGGCAAAGCATTGTTGTTGATGATGAATTGTGTTTGCAAGTCATTACCAGTAACAATGTTTCCTACAGTACGGAGAGCAGGTGTCTGAACCGCGGGCGAGGGGTTGAGCAAGAGCTCAACAAGACGTCTGCAAACACCAGACTCGATGACGGCCTGGATTTTCTCATTGGGACCGTCGGACAGGTATGACAAAGCCCAGCAAGCATCCGTCAACACTTCCTCGTCGGGACTAAAGATTAGCTGCGCCAACGTCGGCAAGGCTGGTTTGACATTCTCAAAATCAGGCTGAGGTTTTCCACGGCAAAAGTTGGAAAGAGTCCACGTCGCATTACGAAGCATGGAGAGCTTGGAATTTTGGTGTAATTGCATCAACAAAGGTTGCATAGCTCCAGCCTGGAGAACCAAATCACGACAGGGTGGAGAGTCACCGGCAATGTTACCAAGAGCCCATACGGCTTGCTCGCGAACGTCGTCATTGGGGCTGGACAAAAGACGGACAAAAACGGGAACAGCACCCACTTCCATGACAACCTTAGTGTGTTCACTCGTTCCAGAGGCAATATTGGTCAAGGCCCACGCGGCTTCAAATTGCAGCGCCGGATTATCGTCGCGCTGCAAGAAAAGCACAAAACGAGGAACGACTCCAGCATCAATGACTTGCTGAATGGGTGGATTTTTTTCAATACTCAACAAACGACGAAACTGCGTAGTGCATTCTGTCTGGACAGCAGGATCATTGCCCATCACGCCGGCGACCATCTGTGGGAGCTGTTCCAACTTGCTTGCATTTACAGCTGCCGCTGGACGGGCTCCAAAAGCCCCCCCTTGAGCATCGACCATTGACTGGTACGTGCTATCGCCGCTGTTCATCAACATGGAAGCAGCTGCCATTCCAGCGGGAGTGGGAGAGGAGAGGCCTCCTGTGGGCATTTGACGTCGCTTGGCAAGTCGTGCATCTTTCTTCGTCTTGCGGATTTGGATCGTTGTCTCCTCACGACGACGGCGACCTTCCTCCGCATCGAGCGTCTTCTTAAAGGCGCCCTTACGCTGTTACCGAGAGAAGAGATGACGAGGCAAAACAACCGTGTTAGAGAAAGCGATGTTGTCATGCGACGGACGGTTTTCACCGCCAAAAAATCCCGAGGTTTTTATGTTTCGGGTGTTTCAAAATCGCATCAAGAATTGAACTTACGTCCGCAGCTTTCGGGGCTTGACTCATTGTTTCAACAAAAGTTGCTTAGTTGGTTACTCGAGCAATGGACAACAAAGTCTAGTTTATAGTGATGATCCTCAGGTAGACTGGTAGGCGTTTGGACTCGACTGTTTGCATTGCACAACAATAAGCCAGCAGCACAACGAAGAGGTTTGTGTGCAATCAAGACGACAGCTTGTACTGGTACGACTGGTACTGAATTCTACGGCCGTAAAAGGCAGCGGTTCAGACGGTCCATGTTTTGTTTCGCTGGCCATAGATAGGGACAAGCGCGCCGGCCTCTCTATTCGGTACCGGTGCGAACGGTTTAGCCATTGACGAACCAATGATGATTGAAATGAGCAGATGTGCATCCCTTACGTCCGAATAGATCACATGTGCGTTTCAAACTACAACAGGTTTCCATTCCACCAAATTGATTCAATTCGGTCTCACATGAGATCGCTTAAGACTGGGGAAGTCTGAAGGGGAAGATTGGATTGGAAAACCCTGAGCGCTTACTATATAAATTTTAGTAAGCGCAGAGTGTAACAGTCACGTTTTCGCACTTGTTGTTTTCATGATGATTTGTTTGACGAACAGTTTTTGCAATTGACAAATTGTTTTTGCTCCAAGGTGCCCCTGCTTGAACGTGTTTTTATGCCAATTTTGTTGTCAGCAGGCCAGTTGTGCGACCTACTCGACTATGACCAGCCTAGATTTGTAGTCTGACATTTGTTTTCCGGTGCATTAGTCTGCAGGCAGTTCCCGTAGAATTTTGGATTTTCGTGCATTTTGCCCTTCTCGTTGTGTTCGTCAGGCTCCCACTTAGGCTTGGTGCTGAAAGCTACTTAGCTTTGCCCCATACAGCTGTCCAATCGGTACCACGTTAGGCTCCCACGTAGGCTTGGTGCTGAAAGCTGCTTAGCTTTGCCCGATGCAGTTGTCCCATGGGCACCACGTTAGGCTCCCACGTAGGCTTGGTGCTGAAAGCTACTTAGCTTTGCCCGATGCAGCTGTCCGATTGGTACCACGTTCGATTCATACATATTCTGCCCAGGTGGAGTGAGACCCCCCCACGGGAACCCCAATAACTCAAACAAAGATTAGCACTGCATTGGTTTGAGCGCGCACCATGCTACAATTCCTGCAACTGACCTACAGGGTCTTCATTGCTTCACCTCTTTCACTAGCCTTCCTGCAGGTGCGACCATGGTGCATGAAGGACCCATTCTGCATGATGATGTCAAACAGCTTAGGATGTGACAAACAGATTAGAAGAGTTCACTGGGAGAAGACTGGCCATCTTCACTTAGACCATTTCCTCTTGTGATTAACATGGGAGAGTGGAGCTATCGGGAAAGGTTGGTTTGCATCCACTTGAGCAGCAGAGCTTTCTCTGGGTGGTCACATCAAGCTGTTGTTTTTAGCAAGGCGTTGGGCTTGTCTTCTGACTTCAGCATCCTCGAAGTCATCATAAGGAAGGAGACCTCACTGCCAACAATTGAGGTTATCAAGTAGGGCTTGTTGCAGATCAGGATGGGCCCGGGTGGCTACTGCAATGTGGGACATGAGTTTGGTCATGCTTTTAGTTCAGACAAACTTGACTCCATCTGTTTGACATTGTGGCACATGGGCAGCATCTTCAGAAGCTTTTCAGCAATGACACTTGTCATTTTCTTACTGTTTCCATTTCACCAGGGGAGCACCCACTCCACAGTTGACCAAGACATGATTTTGTAATTCATTGTCTGTGGTCAAGGGATGACAGTCTTCCAGTCAATGCTGTCCTTGCCTTCTAATGGAAACAGGTTGTCTCACGCCCACCACATTTGATTAATTGGATCCATGATCAAACTGCACAAAACAATTTGGCTGGGAGATGTCATTTTGGAGTCTCCATTCCAAAGGGTCCACCCTTCACAATGGATGGGTTAGTTCTAACTCTACTGTAGAATCTGACTTTCGATTTTATCACTTGAGGTCTCGCTAACTGAGCGTTGAAGTGTACCAAGATTTCGCTGCTTTGTTCTTCTTTTTCTCAGAAACCTGGTGCTGCAGTTGAACAAAGAGCAAAGGGATGGCACATGGTATCACTCAGCCGCATCCACTTTTGCATCATCCACTTTTTGTTGGAGGGACAGACCTGCGTTACTGCACTGACCGTTGGAAGACCTGGGTTCCTCATTGCCATCAAGTCACTACCAGCAGTAGCACTTCACTTCACAATGGTGCCACACCAGGAATAGAAAAAGGGAAACCAACAACATCATCCTCCACCATGTTGTCTTCAGTGTCTCGCAAGCTTGCCTATTCCCAAGTCGCCACCCGCACAGCTACCAACAGTGCTGTCCGGTGCTTGAGTGCTGCGACTGGCAGTGGCAACTGGATTTCGGATTGTTCTCTCGACCAATTGGTTCATGAAAAGATGGACCCTGTGACACAACCAGTGCTGTTTTGACACGCGTCTGCATGAGCACCACCTTTGTGCAAGAGTCGGTAGACAAGCATTTGGAAAAGGGCTCATGTTACAGTCACACCAACAATCCCAACATCGCCGTTTTGGAAGAAAAGGTGGTTCCCATTGAAAACAGCTATGGGTTGATTTGTGTCAGAACGGGGGTGTCGGCCACAACGTTGTGCATCAATGCCTTCATGAAAGCGGGTGATCATTGTGTCATTACCAATTGCAGTTGTGGCGGAACGAATTGCATTTGTAGAGAGCAATTTATTCCGCTGGGAATGGAATTTTCCTTTGTCGACTTTACCAATCCTGTCATTGTCGAAGCCGCCATAAAACCCAATATGAAATTGATCTTCAGTGAATCACCCACCAATCCAACACTTGCTTTGGCAGATTTGTCGGCCATTTCGGAAATTGCCAAATCCAAAGGCATTTTGCATGTTTGTGATTCTTCAACCTTTGTCACGCCCCACATCATGCGTCCACTCAATCATGGATGTGATTTGACCATCCAATCCTTGACCAAATGTCATGATGGTTTGAATGCTGGCTTAGGTGGTGCCTTGGTAGCTGCTGATGAAGAATTGTACAATCACATCAAATTGGTCCAAAACATGCATGGCAACCTTGTGACACCCATGATGGCCTTTCTCGTGCCGCAAACCATGAAAAGCGTGTCAAACAAAAGTCCACATTGGCCATGAAGATTGCCACCTTTTTGGAATCGCATCCCAAAGTGGCCAAAGCTGTTCACCCAGGATTAGCTTCTCATCCACAAAAGAAATTGGCAGATTGACAGCATGGAAATGGATTGCACAGGGGCATGTTGTGGTTTGATGTGGCCGGCTTGATGCAGCGGCAATCAAGCTGATGGATACAGTTAAACGCCCTTGGACTTTGTATGGCAATTTGGGGGCCACAGAATCGATTGCCACAGCGTGTGCGGTCATGACCCATGCCAACATGATCCCGGAAGATCGACAGGTGGTGCTAGGAATTTCTGATGGTTTCATTCACATTTCGGTGGGCATAGAAGATCCCGAGGATTTGATGCTTGGCTTGGATGAAGCCTTGAATCAATTGTGATGCAGTCCGTACCACAATGTCTCGGTTGATTAGAAAAGAGGAACGTGTTCATAATAAAAGTGGACAAATTCATTCCAGAAGCTTCATGTTTTCTATGTCTTAGCATTTGCCACAATGACAAGTCACACATTATATTCATGTGTGCTTCTGCCATCCAATGATCAGTTACAGCATTAACTAGCATCGTAGACCTTGTGAAAATCTCATGTGAATACGTTTTGTTTGGATTTTGTGTTAAATCTACTAGTAGAAATAGGGCGAGGGGCAGGTTGATAAATGGAGTTGCCCTTTTTAGTGGTTTGGACCCAGACTTGACTCCATTGGGAATCCAATGGTAGCTCATGCAGATGGTGGAAATAAAAAAATGCATGGCAAATACAAATGGATTAGATTTGTTGTAGCTATTTGAGGACCATGTGTCTTTAAGGAAGGAAGGAAATGTTGAATAGAATCAAACATGTTGGAAGCAGATTAATCCATAAAAAGTACCAGCAATCGGAGATGCAGGCATTGCATCATTGCATTGCTGCACTGTTGTATCAGTTTCCTAGTAGCTGGATGATCAGACCTGTGGTTTACTTTTGGTTACTGTACAGCACTAGCAGCACAGCCATTGCATCATTTGTCAGGAGTGAACTGGGAGTGATATCAATGAGGTTGTCTGTGATATTCTTAGCACACACGTTGTTGTTTTAACATCAAAGTAGGTTGTAGTAAGAAGCAAACACATTAATTTTTTAATTGGGTTGCATGTGATACAAAGCTTGATGCATGTCATCTAACATTGCAGTGAGCTGCAAAAGTCTTGAAACACATCCTAACATGCTGTAGTTGGGCAACATTTGGCTTGCTTTCAGTTTCAGTACTTCCACCATAGAGAAAAGCTCAAACAAGAAAGGAGAGAAAGGGAGAGATCGAATATGACATAATGTGGGAAAGCTATTTACTTTGTATTTGTTAATATTTAATGTTGGACCCAAAGATTGTGGCTGCTAGTGTATTTATTAAGCAAAGAAGAAATGCACCAAATGAAACGCAAGATGCACTAGGCCAATCTTGCTATGATATTATCTGTATTTCAGAAAGAGGAAAATGTAATGCCCTTGAAGGATTTACTTGCTGGAATAACATTTATTTGCCAAGCATTATTCAAAGCTTTTATGCTATTATTTGCTGTATTTTGTTCTCAAAGTGGCCATTTCCCACTCTTTTTAAATTTACAGCAGATTATTGAAATGTATTTTTGAATCTCTTGTCTGACAAATATAATCTTTGTCACTTTCCCCCAATTTTCTAAATGCAACATGTTTATTGATTTTTGAGGATTTATGGTTCTTGTGGTAAGTAGCTTGCCTCCAATCTCACTTATGAATGATTTTCACAATGATGTGCCAGCTTGGCGCATGTGTGCAACATTGATTATTTTGTTGCATCCAAAAATTACTTTGGTTATTGATTGGTAAGTCTACACTTGTGTACAAAATTAACTTGCTCCTGCTAAAAAAATCAAAGGCATAAAAAGTGTGTAACTATTAATAGTTCACTTTTACCAACATCAAAAATGCAGCTCAAACATTAAATACAGATCCTTTAGCAAGAATCAACCAGATTGCCAAAAACACTTTACATGTTTTTCAATTACAAAGTATCAATGATGTTGGCTGCCCCAAAAACATGATTCATAAAAGCACTTTGTTTTGACAAACAGGACAAATAAGTGGTACTATTCAAAAAAGTTACATGTCAGCCACATGTCTGTGACAATAAGATCTTGAGCTGGAAGATCACATGAATTTTATATGTGCATCCCAGCTGAAATAAATTCGCTTCAATGCTTGTTACATGCAATTGCTAGTGAGTGACCTATGATTCACACCAGCAGCACATGAAGTAACATATGCTACAAAATATTATGAGAGTGCTAAGTAAATATTGATGCATCCTTTTGGTGCAACTCTGGATACTGTAGTGACATAGTCAACTTGCAATTGCTGATAAACTAATGCTAGTAGGTAACGCAAGATGTGGCAACAAGGAGCTTACGTCTACATAAAATAAGATGGCATTTCCATCCACTGATTTTCCGTCATGTCTCTCTGTGATTATATATTTTGTACTTTGATTATTGTGCTTCCCTTCATTTAATTTTAGTGGGACTGCTTCAAATGAAGGAATGTTGTTCTTGATGACCACCGCCCATCTTCTTGTAGCAAAAGAAATAGTTTAGAAACGAGACGCTGCTATTAATGGGTCTACTATAAACAAGGCTAGAAAACCCTTTCTGCTAATGCTAGTCATGGGAAGCATTCTATAATTCCTGACTTACACACAGTTGATTAGTAGCCCAACAGCGAGACACGGCCCGGTGTGTTTGTTCCAACAGGGCTGTTATACCCTACTACAACACAAGCCACTTCTCACTGGTTTCGTCATCACTGGAAACTTTAAACGAAAGCAATTGTTCGCCCCAGACGCAAAAATGGAAGATCACAAACTAGCCCTCGACCCAATGCTGGTTTCGGGTGAGTATTGTTCCCTCTTTTAGCGGATGGGCGCCGGGCTTGGTCCGTTGTCACGGCAATGGATTGTTGCCTTCGCCAGTAATAATTTTCCGAGCCGGCTTCGGTACCAAACCAAGACTGGTTGTAAGGAGATTGCGGCGTTTCCAGCGATTGGCAGTGCCTCTCCCGTGCTTTTGGGATTTCATATGTGTGAAATGTTCACAAAAACAACAAGTAGAATGCTTCTTTGGGAGGGTTCCTGATATTTTCTGGGAAGTCTTTGACTAAAAAAAGACAGATACATCAGCAAATCGCTTCGACATCATGTTTTGGTACCCAGAACGGCAAGGAGACTCGAGCTATCGGATACGCTGCCAAAGACACCACCCTCTGTTTTGACCATGCGAATAGCCGCCTCATGATTCTCAATCTCTGTAGCTGCGCAGCAGTCCTCCAACAAAAGGCATTCGTAACCGAGATCATCCGCCATGCGCATCGTCGAATGAACGCACACGTCGGTTGTCACACCCGCCAACATAATATTCTGCACGCCTTTATTCTGCAATATCAAATGCAAATCCGTATTGGCAAAACTTCCTCTTCCAGGTTTGTCGATGATCGCTTCTCCATCCTGTGGAGCGAGCTCTTCTATGATCTCCCAACCTGGCTCACCTCGTACCAACAAGCGTCCCATGGGACCTTGCGATCCAATTTCCCCTCCGACTCGGGCTGTTCTCCATCTCCTCGAAAGTGGACAGTCCGCTAAATCAGGTCGATATCCCTCTCGTGTGTGCAGTACATGATACCCATTTTCTCGCATACAAGCCAACACTTTTTGAATAGGTGCTATAGGAGCCCGAGTCAACGTAATGTCGTACCCCATTTTATCGACATAGCCCCCCTTTCCACAAAAGTCAACCTGCCATTCAAAAGCAAATAGAAGAGAAAGAAACAAAGGATAAATAAGAACAAGATGACAAGCCCGGCGATGCTTCTGTTGGATACGAAAGTAATGTCAAGGATATGCATGCTCTTCTTCACCTGCATGTCAATGACTATGAACGCCGTATTCTGCGGCTTCAAATTTCCATTATAGGGCCACGGATACGGGTCCGCCCTGATGTATTGTTGCTCGTTCATCAGGTAATGAATTGTAGAAGGATTGCAGTAGGTAGATACACAACTCAGGAGTAAAGTTCACTTGAGTAGATAGAGTTCGTTGTGCATTTCATTAATTTTGTTCGATTCATTGGAAGTACCATACGATACTCAACTGATAATAGTGTGATGATGGGACAAAATAATCTATAAAAGATCGCAAAATCAATGATTTAGGGATGGTGCTATCCTTCATCAGGAAGGAAAAAATCAGGCATCTCAGTTCAAAATCTCAATCAATGACAGGCACCTGTCGGGTGGGGAAACATAATTGAATGAAGCCCAGGAGCCAGCATTTAGATCTCCCTGAAACCTCTAAGATGTGAAGGCTGAGGGGAGGGTGGCTTTGTAAACCACATGTGATGACCTCAAACAAGAAAACAGCAACTTGAACATCAAATGCGCAGATCGTCTCTCATCAAGAATCATTGCCTTTGCCAAAACACAAAAAGAAAATGCATCTTTAAGCTCGTTTTTGCAAAAAAGAAATTAAGTCTGTGAAAATAGGATTACCACCCCCATGTTTGTTTCATGCAAAATGCAACTCAACAATTGTTGCACATGTGTTGCAGATGCAACCCATTTCATTTAAAAGCCTATGAGTGAGTGTTGAAGATGGAAATCAATTGAAAGCAAAACACTTTGACATCAGTAGAAAAACAGACATAATCTCCTGGTAATCTATTTTCAAAATCTGAATTTAACTTGCATCAAACAAATGCTGTGAATAAATTTCAAATTGAAGTTTCAAATTGCAACAGTTCCCTTAGTGCCATTAACTTAAAAAACATGTACATGCCTTCCCTCAATTTGGTTCCTGTTTCTTGTTTTCCAAAATCTGAACACATGGCACTGGGCTTGTGCATTAGGTGAATCGATGCCACACTGGGCAAGAAGCAGTGATTTTCATTGCGCAGTGCAGCAACAAAGGACACCAGCTACCTTGCTTGCAATGGTGTTGCTACTTCACTACAAGCGAGGCATGATGTACTAGCTAGTCTCATTAGTAGCTACTGCTGCTACAGTAGCTAGCTAGCTGCCTAAACTGGTCTAAGTTGGCTACAGCAACAGAAGCCATGAATGACTGGAAAATTGTAATTGAATAATGAATGCTACTGTATGGATGTCAAATTGGTTGTTGTCTGGCCGTCGGCCGTAGAGAGCTGCGTTGAGAATGCATGATCGGTGAAGAGAGTGAGTCGGTCGGAGTGGCATCGACGTCAAGACAGGCCAAATAAAAGCAACTCTTCTCGGATCGTTATTGATTGCTATTGCTATAGCTGACTTTTTGGTAGCTGTTAGCTGCCGATCCTCTCATTGTACTGTATTGACTACATCAACTCTTGCTGCTCGCTAGCTTGCTATCCAGGTTAAGATTTAGCTTGCTACGGTACTGGCTAGTATCCCTTGCTTCCTTTGACAGTCACACAGTTGTCAACCATTACATTTACTACTAGTAGAGACACAATAATACTCCAACAAAACCAAAACGATGGATACTTCGAGTGGGAGTCTCACCCCGACCAACAACGCTCCTACTACCAACAACCAACAACAGCAGCAGCAAGCACAAGATAGCAGCAATCATTCGTCCGTGGGAAGCGCTGGTGGGGGACTCTTTTTTGCCGACGCGACCTTGGATTTGGACGAGGCCCACGACATTGCGGAAACACCGGAACCCCCACGTCGTTTTTTACACGTGGATCCGATCCAATCCCAGGCCAAAGACAAGCTACGATTGCCTCGACTGGAAGAAGTTGGAAGCAGTGGCAGTGGTGGTGGATCTTCTCCTACTCTCAGTCGAAGTCCTCCCAGCAAGGGCAACAATAACAATATCAACAACGATCCGCCGACCCCCAAAAGTGCCAACCGAAGCACCACTACATCCGACACTACGGATCCATCGAGTCCTCCTACGTCAGACCGCTCCTTGAATGGGCCTATGAATCGCATTACGGGCACCAACAATAACAATTTGCAGGGACAGCAATCCTTTGGCTCAGCTGCATCTTCGGTCAATAGTCGAACCCGTCGCTTTCGGAGTCCTCCTCGGTGGCCTCGTGACTTGACCTGGGCCGTGGCCTTTTGTATAGTGGTGCCACTGGGATTGGTCTTTCCCGCGCTCTTGTGGCATCGACAAAATATTTTTGGAACCCTCGACATGAATACCACATCGCCGCTGGCCTTGCCCATTTTACGGCATGCCACCTTTTGGAGCATCCTCTTGGCCTTTGCCTCGGCGCTCTTGTTGGCACGTGGATTGTATCGGACACCGGGTGGCGGCGAAGGAGATGATGCCCGGTACAAAGCCTCACAGTTCTTGTTGGCGTGTGTCCCCATGAGTGTGGCCATGAATGTGATTTTAGTCTTGGCCGTGTACTTTTTGTTGCCCCATGCCCTCCATTATGCCCTCATTCCCTTGTGGTACTTTATTCGGGATGTCTATTTGTTTCGACGATGGAAAATGCAAGCCGGTGGTGGTGGTGTTGCCGCATTGGAATCGCCCCGTTCCAATGTTCATTCCAGTCAACCCAACAGTACACGGCATGCCTTTTTTCAAGCTCTCACGTGTATGGCCCTGGATATTCTCAGTCGATCTCTGCGACGAAATTCCTTTCATCGATGCATTGTCACATTGTTGTCTCTGCAACTATTGGTTTCCATGGTTTGGCGATGGGCCATTTTGGGAGCCCTCAATACGGGAAATCCCCTGCTGGTGTTGTTGGCTTTGATTGGGGGGAAATGGGCTACTGGAACCATTGCACGCTTGCTGAGTTTGATTTCGTCCGGAGGAGTGGCAAGTTGGTTTGCCGAAAATGCAGTCATGGTAGAGGAACAGGAACTGCAAGAACGAACGAATGCTGCTGCAGCAGCAGGCGCGGCCCAAAATGGTAGCAACGGCAACAAGGATGATACTAACAAGAAGGAAAATGAAGAAGTTGGATTTGAGACAGGAGGCTTGCCGGAAGAGTATCGGACGGCCGATGCATCCATATATCAATCTGTCGTCGACTTTGATGATGAAGGAATGGATGACGATGATCAAGATGATTTCGAGTATGGGTTTTCAAGCCAGGGCAATAGCCACCGCCGTCTGGACGACGACGATGACTACAATTATTATGATCGATCCACTCCCAGAACCCACAGCAATCCGACGCAAAAGCCAACGGTTAAATCACTCTTTGTTTCAGGTGTCAGCGTTTCCTTTGGTTCGGTCGCTCAATGTGGTTTACTGGGAGGACCGGCACAATTTTTGTGGTGTCAATTGCGCAAAGTGGACGCGACGCGACATGCCATTGTGAATCGATTGCAACAACAGCCACGAGATTTTCAACCAAACCGGGCCGTGTCCATTGTTATGGATGTTACGGGTGTAAATGCCGATGGCGGATTCAGGGGAATGCAAATTGGACGGCCCGACAACATCTCCATTGTGCAGAAATTTCTCAACAAGGGCAATGTCATGGCGCGTGCCTTTGTGCGAGCTCATTCCGATTTGGCCATGAGTCACGTTGCAGCCTACTACAAGAGCTACAAAAGGGCTGCATTAGATGTTTCAAGTTTAGTGGAACAAGCAGGTATGTATATCTCCAATGGTTTTGGTTCCTTGATCGGTGTACCTTGACGTCGCCAGCGTGTCTGACACATTTATTGCCTTGTCCTTCGGCTTCCCCGTCGCTTTTCTTTACAGGCATGGAACGTATAATCCATGACGATATAACAACACACATTACTTCCTGCGTGGGTGGATCTATAGCCGGTGCTATCATCATTTTCACGGCCTATGGCTTGGTGAGAAAATTGGACAGAGATGGAGACACCGTTGTTCACGATGTATCAGTAGCACAGAATACGATAGTGTCCTTTATTCTTTGCTATACGATCATCTTCACAGTACTGGAGCTGTCTCTTATACACATCTCCGAGCCCACGAGACTAAGGCGAATCTCGTATGCCGTCTTCTGCTTGA